>Ga0209536_100002859_pt1 | contig 27976 bp, 33 predicted proteins | sample DeeMarSeWOR28_12_FD_187461 | JGI IMG/M metagenome (GOLD analysis project Ga0209536, IMG submission 187461) | Marine sediment microbial communities from White Oak River estuary, North Carolina - WOR-2-8_12 (SPAdes) (version 2) | ecosystem: Environmental > Aquatic > Marine > Intertidal zone >... | reverse complement strand
AGCTCCGGCCAACCGATGTGACCCCTGGCTCCCATAAGAAGGTCTGGTGGATCTGTGCCAGAGGGCACATGTGGCTTTCTCAGATCTATGATCGAGTCAGTGGTCGTTCATGCTTCACCTGCCAGAAACAAGGGATAACCGCAACGCACAACCTCCAGGTGAAAAACCCGAAACTTGCTGAACAATGGCACCCTAGCAAGAACGGTGAGTTAACGCCCAGAGACGTTGCCCCATTTTCAAACAGAAAAGCGTGGTGGCTTTGCAATAAGGGGCATGAATGGGAGGCCACAATCGCCAGCCGGCACAGAGGGGCTGGATGCCCGTATTGTTCGGGGCGACTGAAATGGCCTAGGCAGAAATGAGGTAGAAAAGCACCCAGATGAGGAACACATTCAGCTTCATCATGCTGGCACTGGTGGATGGCGAACCTCGTATGCTGACTTTGAAACAGGCGCTGAGGGTTTACCTAGAACATCGTTCGAACATTGTGAAGAAGCGCAGTGAATATGACCTGGAGCGCGCACAGCGCCGGGCACATATCCTTGAAGGTCTACAGGTAGCCCTAAATAATCTGGATGCTGTCATTGATTTGATCCGCAAGGCTCAAAATGCTGATACAGCACGCAGAGCTCTCATGAGACGTTTTAAACTTTCCGAGATCCAGGCAACAGCAATACTGGATATGCCGCTAAGAAGGCTATCCGGTTTGGAACGAAAGAAGATCGACATGGAATACCGGGAAGTCAGCAAGCAAATTAAAAGCCTGCAAGCTTTGCTGAGGTCACCTCGGAAAATGCGCCAGGTTGTCAGCGAAGAGCTCAACGAAATCAAGGAAACCTTTGGGGACCAGCGCCGAACCCAAGTTGTACAGCTCGAACAGGGTGAAACGAAAGCTGCTATGCTGACAGCCAGTGATCTGGTGCCGGATGAGTCGGTGTGGGTGATGATTTCTCCTAAGGGATTAATCTCACATACAATGGCTGACAAGCCGCCAAGGTTGAGCGGCAGGGATATTGCCCAGATCCTGGTCAAGGCGAAGACACGGGACACACTGTACCTGGTTGCTGGAAACGGGGAAGCAGCAGCTATACCGATGCACGTGCTTCCTGGGGCTGGAAAACCCAGCGAAGGTGTCCCATTCCATACCGTAACTCCTCTGTCCAACAAGCACGAATTGGTGGCAGCTTTTTCTCTGCCTCCACGTGAAGAGCGTGACAATGAGATGTATCTCTTCACCACCACCTACCAAGGTATGGTTAAAAAATCACCATTGAGCGAGATCCCTGGACCAACTGCACAGCCCTTCACGATGGTGAAGATTAATGATGGGGATGAGCTGGGCTGGTATCACATAACGAATAGTAAGGATGATGTGCTGTTGGTAACTGCAAACGGCATGGCGATCCGCTTCTCTGAGGGTGATGTTCGCGGGATGGGCTTAGTTGCTGCAGGCGTGATGGGGATCAAGCTGCAAAATGATGATTACCTGGTCGGAGCCACGTTGATCCCTGCAAACGGGGATATTCTCATGGTAGCAACAGATGGGACGGCAAAACGATTGAATCCCAAGCAGTTCCCCCGCCAGGGCCGCTACGGGCAGGGAGTGATCGCCTGGAAGCTGCCTGAGGATGTGCAGGTTGCTGGTGTGGCAGCGGGTAAAGGTACCCGGCGGGTAACCGTTGATTTTGCTAAGATGGCAACCAAGTTCATGCGCATTGATGATGCTCCCCAGCAAGGACGCACTGCTCGAGGCAAGAAGATCCTTGATCTCAAGGCGGGCGATCGAGTTACTGGTTTGATAGTGCCACGTGATTTCCCTCGACCAGTTTCGAAACCAGGTGCTACGAAACCGAAAAGAAAAAGCACTCGAAAAACGAGTGTCAGCAGGCGCAAGAAGAAATAATATATTTTATTCGTTATCCGGGTGGGAAAGCGAAAAGAATGAATAATGGTAAGTGATTCTGTCTTTGTATAGACCGAAGGTATCGTTCCCGTTGTGGACTGCACCGATATCAGATGTCGCTGTCCAGGTTAAATGGCGGGAGTTTCCACTGCCCGAAAAACCCGTATGAAGAAATTTGGCGTTTGGCAGGAGGCTGGATAGTAAGGCTTCGTACCAGATACGCATTTCCTTGCTGCCTTGAACAGACCGGGCGGCAGTGATATGTACGGCATTGGGATTGTACAAATTGATGAGCTGATCGAAATCGCGATTATTGAGCGCCTCAATATACTGCTCGGTAATATCTGCAGGTTTTGGCTGTGGAAACCATTCATATTCAGCGGTGGAGTTCCAGACATCGGGTAAGTTTGCCCGGCAAGAATCCCAACTATAGAAATTCGCGGCAGTCAGGTTCAAGCTTTTGGCGGTCTCCAGAAACTCCATAACCTCGGATGAATCTGGTTTCCAGCCCCGTTCCTTAAACGCTGCACCAGTTGGAATTATCGGCCGGTATGGAGTTTTCGATTGGAATTCCCGCACACAACGTGTCAGCTGTTCACCAGCATTCTCGGAAAACATCCAATACACCTGAGGCATGACATAGTCGCATTTCTCGAGAAATTCTCGCCAGGGGAGCTGGGGGTGGTAGGATGGGAAGCGATAGGAACTGAGTGCAACCGGTGTATTTGGTAACCCTTTCCTTATCCGCTCCATGAACTTTCTGGCAGCGGCTGCTTTGCCGCGTTCTTTGTATGGGCCTTCAGCATCGATGACATATCCATCGAGCTTTAAAGTTAACACCCGGTCAATTGCCTTATCCGCTTCTCCTAAAGGATTGTTTCCACGGACGTAATGCCAACCCCAAACCTGGATCCCAAGCTGGTGTAGTTTGCGTGCAACAGGTGGTACAAGATCTACTCCGTCATAGATATTGTATGAGTTCACCCCGTCGGCGATTTTGATCAGAACATGAGTCAATCGTGCTTGATGCGCGATGTCGGCGATCCTTTGCGGATCGCCATCCTCACAGCTGGGGATTTTCCAGATGAAATATCCTTTGCCCTGCAGGGCTTTGATAGTAGAAGGTGAGGGTTCCAAGATCGATACCTTATTGTGGGCTGTTTAATGCCTGGCGCATGACTTCCAAAACTTCTTGCTGGCGTGGTAAAAGGACCTGGGCACCGCCAGGAGTGATCCAGCTTGAAACCTGTGGCCGACCAATATAATAGTGATTGACCTTAGCCTTATCTTTGAAACGGGCAGCCACTGGAATTAGAGGGATGATGTCGGTCAGTTTTACATTCGTGGTGACGTTCTTTGTGTATATTCCGTAAAGCTCTGGAATTTTTGCAATTGAGTAGAGGCTGATCAATTTGTCAATGATGCCTTGGACAACCTCTTGCTGACGTCGGTTGCGATCGAAATCGCTAGTGGATTTACGCGAACGCGAGTAATAGAGAGCGGTATCGCCATCCATGTAATTCTTACCTGCCGGGATTGTAAACCATCCCCGGGCAGTATATTCACTGAGTGGTTGGGAAGCATTAATTTCGATCCCTCCCAGGCTGTCTACAACCTCGACAAATGACCAGAAGTTAATCAATACGTAGAAATCAGGGCGTACACCGAAGTTGACTTCGAAAGTTTTTGCCATGGTATCAAAGCCACCTCGACCATAGGCTGTGTTGATGCGGTTCTGTGAGCCGCCAGGAATATTCACGTAAAGATCGCGGGGGAAAGAGGTGATATTGATCGAATTTTTGGCCGGGTTGATAGTCACCAGGAGAATAGTGTCGGTTCTAAAATGACCAGAGTTAACCCGTTGATCTGAACCCAACAGCAGCACATTTACCTGGCCTTTCGGTTGGGGGATCATTCCCGTTGTCAGGGAACCAGAACTGCTGAAAGAACCAATTTCCTGGTTGGGTTCTGGCGTTGGAGGGATGGGAGTCGCTGTTGGCAGATAGGTCGCTGTCGGTGGAAGCGGTTGGAAAGGCGTGGCCGTTGCAGTAGCATTTCCAGGATTAAAAAAGAAATTCGGATTCATGCCCACAGCGACCGGTGCATCACCGGATGAGGTGGGAAAATTACAACCGGAGATCAGGATAAGCAGTATCAGCAGGATAACGAGCAGCTTTTTATGCATACGGCAACGATGTATCTAGTGAAGTTGTACACGTTTTAGTGAGAGACATTATGCTAAGGTGGGGGATACGGGTAAGGTGGTGTAGGTTGTGAAATATTGCTGTCGGTTGGCGTTGCAGTCGGAACCGGGCTGCTGGTTGCGGTGGGGGGCTGCGTGGTCGCAGTTGGAATCGTCGGGCTGGCAATTGGAGCTGGTTGGTACGGGACGAATAATTCTTGACCGCTGCGGATGTGATCCGAGGTGAGGCAGTTGGCTTGCTTGAGCTTGTAGACTGTAGAATTTACTCGCTGGGCGATATTGAATAATGTGTCACCTGGATGAACAATGTATATCACCCAATTCGAAGGAGGGCCGCAACGCAATGGTGTCGCAGATGGTTGCACCGGCGGGAGATAAAGGATCGAACCCGGAACCAGACGAGATTCTGTCAGGCAGTTGGCGTCAGCCAAATCCTGTGGAGGTATGCCAGCAGCAGATGAGAGTTTATTGAGGGTATCGCCTGATTTCACAATGTATGCAATCCAACCGGGTGGGATCTCACAGGGTGTAGGTTCCGTGCTACGAAATTCTGTTGATACCAGTGTCAATGTCGGGGTAAGTGTCGCTGTAGCTGAAGGCGTGATTGTGGGGGCAATGGTGGCTGTGTCCGCAGGTAATTCAGTTGCGGTGAACTCGACTGGGGGAGTTGAGGTGTCGATACTTTCCAACGTCGGATATGCAGCGATAGCACTGGTCTGTGTGCCTTCAGAAGAAGCAAGTAAGATGCTGCCCATAACAATAACAATCGATACCCCGGCTGCCAGGGCACCTGCAATTACACTGCTCAAACCAAACAATCCGTCTTTCATCTGGTTAAACGTCTTCCTTACCCGTGAGAAGCTTTCATCGTGGCTAACTCATTTAATGCCTGATCAAGATCAGATTGGAGCTTCTGAATTTGATCTTCAATCGTTTTATTGAGCGAACGAATTTCGTTGATTTCCTCATTAAGGTGTTCATTTTCGCTCAATATATTCTGTAAATTGGCATTTGATTGTGCGAGCTTCTCGGATTGGGTCAGAAACAGATTCTTGTATTCAAAGATTTCTGTCAACGAATCGGCGATATCAGCCAGATAATTTTGATCCGCAGCTGACCATGATCGCTCCGATTCTGCGGAAAGGAGTACTAATGCTTTATCAATTCTCCCGCTGCGGCTTAGAATCGGTGCAGATAACAGCGAGCCCGAGAGGGGTATATTCAATATCTTTGCTAAGCCCTCGAGATCGGGGATATTTCCTTCCGAAGGCAGGTGCAGGGGTCGCCCCTGGCGCAAAGCTTCGGATAAAACGGGAACCACCTGGCTGTCGAAGGTCGCAGCTCCGATGTTTTCGCAATTAGCTAAATCATATCCGCAAATGAGGCTGATGTGCTTGTTATTATCCGGTGGAGAGACCAATAAACACCATCCCGCCTGCAGAGCCTGGGAAACGATTGCAGTCACTGCCTGGCAAACCTCGAGCGGGTCTGATCGGGTGGCAATGGTCTTGATATTCTCGTAGGTAGCAGGTTCAAGTCCAGGAGAGGGCTGCAGCTCAGCTTCACTGTCCCACATGAATCGTGTAGGAAGGGTGAGCAACAATGGGTAAGCTGCGATCTGGGTGAGCCTGATGATACCGGGGAAATTTCCTTGAGGCTGCGGGTCGAGTATATATATCAGCAATCCGAGGAAAAGCAGGGTGAACATCCCCAGCCCGAATCCATAACCCTCCGGCCGTTGCAGGATCAGCAAAACTCCACCCCCGAGAGCGAGTACCAGGGAATATCCTGTCCAGAGCAGGTCAAGGGTTGTTCCATTGAAAGTCGAGCCGCTGGCCTGATTTTGCCACAATAACCCCGAGATTATTGCAAATAATACAGTAATTAAGCTGAGGATTAGAGTGGCAGAATTATTTCTTGAAGAACCCTGCGGGTATACCCATAGCCAGATCAATATAATCAAGCTAAAGGCATTGGCTGCCCGGTCGAGAACTGGCAGCCAGGCATCAAGATCAGGGAAAAACTGTGCCAGACCGGCATTAAAGATCAACACGACTTGAGACAGCAGGAGCCAGGACAATCCGATCACCATCCTGCGGCCTTCTACCTTGCCTGTTCGCTGCCAGAGAGTGAGCGCTCCCGGTAGTGTCCCAGCGATAGAAAAAGACAGCACAAGATGGTAAACCAGGTTGCCAGGAGGCACCGTAAGTAGGGTGATTATCTGTTCGTACAGTGATCCTTGCATGCCATTTTCCTTTGGCGATTATAGCACGCTGGCAACGCCTGGGGGAAGGACTAACAAGGTTGACAAAACTATGTTTCGGGGTAAAATACCTCGGCAAGCCGAAGTGGCGGAACAGGCAGACGCGCTACGTTCAGGGCGTAGTGAGCTTTACGCTCATGTGGGTTCGACTCCCACCTTCGGCATTCATCTACAAATTGTTTTGATAGAGATCCCCGGGATATTAAACGGGGATTTTTTGATTTAATTATGCAGGCATAGTACTTGCATCAATTTGTAGGCTGAGGTAAGATGAAATCATGAAGCGCACCTGGCTTGGCTGGAAATATGCCCTGATCGTGATCGGTTTGGTTGTTTTAACCTTGCTGGTGATGGATTTTAACAACCGCATGGCCGAGCAGCGCCGATTATCGGATAAGCGAGAGGATGTTGCTGTTGAAGCCACCGAGCTGAGATCGACACAGGTCTTCCTTGAAACGCAGCTCGCTTATGCGACATCTATCGCGGCTGTTGAAGAATGGGCTTACGAAGAAGGGCATATGGTGCGCGAGGGGGAGAACCTGGTCATCCCTCTTGAATACCCGGGATTTACCCCGCAGGTGACGGTTATCCCCACTGCGACCCCAGAACCCGAGTCAAATATCCAAATCTGGTTATCATTATTCTTAGAGTCCCGTTAATCCAGCTTGATATTGCCTTGACCAATGCTATTCGGGATGCTATAATCCTTGGGCTCGAGAGAAAGCACAAACGATGCGGGGTGGAGCAGTGGCAGCTCGTTGGGCTCATAACCCAAAGGTCGGTGGTTCGAATCCACCCCCCGCTACTAGAATATTAAAACCACTAACCTCAATTACGGTTAGTGGTTTTTCTTTCTATCAATAATTTTCTAACCAGTTCCAGGATTTATCCCATCAGCCGCGAGAACGATATTTCCGCAAACCTTCCCGCTTTCAAGATACCGATTTGCTTCGGCAGCTTCCAGGATAGGATAGATCCTGCTGATAACCGGTTTAATTTTACCCTCGCTTAACAGTTCGAACAGTTTTTCCCAATCTTGAAGAAAAGGCTTGCGATCCAACCGGGATTGGCCGGTGCCGTAAAACTTGGCAGAACATCCATTGGGAGAGAGATGGTTGATCATGACTTTTGCCAGATATCGGAACATGCCCATCAGACTCTGGGGATTGCAGTAACCAACGTAGACACCGCCTTTTCTTAATAGCGAAAAGCTTTGGTTAATGTAGTTGCCCCCGATACCATCAAATACTGCATCGAGGCCATCTGGTTCTACATTTCTGATTACTTGGATATAGTCCTGGGTATGGTAATCAATAGGAACAGCACCAGATTCGATCAATACGGGGTGTTTTGATTTGGATGCAAGCCCGTAAATCTTCAAGCCAGCAAAACTCCCCAATTGTAAGAATGCGGTTCCGATACCTCCGCTAGCACCGATGATCAAGATCTTGTCACCTGCAGTGACCCTGGCAAGGCGGTGAAGCGCCTGGAAAGCAACGATATAGTTTAGGATCAATGGGGCTGCCGCGATTGGATCGATACCAGCAGGTACGGGTATCAGCTGATCTTCTTTTGAATAATAATATTCTGTGTAGCCACCATAGACGGTCATTACTGCTACCCGGTCTCCAACTTTAACGGAGGTAATCGCTGCTCCTGCTTCATTGACTTCACCAATGATTGCATACCCAGGTACAAAGGGTGTTTTGATCTTAAATGGGGAGAGTCCATAGCGAGCTTCAACATCCGGCAGGCTTACTGGCGCTGCCAGGACTTTGATGCGTACCTGATCTCGATCTGGGGCATGTAGTTCTTGCTCTATCACTTGAAGGACTTCGGGTCCGCCTCGCTTGGTGGAAATTACACTGTGATATTTCATTCTTCATGATTCCTTAATTTCTTGATTATTCAACCAGCCTTGATCCCATCCCAGAAGATATTAAATCCTTCCTGTATGTACGAGGAGCGCTGGTGTGCTTCAATTCCAGATGTAATTAAGTTCATTACAGCAGTAATGCCCTGGTACAGAAAGGTGCCGATCAGCTCCTGTGGATAAGGCTTGATCGTGTCTTCATCGAGACCTTTCTGAATGGCTTCATAGTAGTAAATCAGATACTGTTCAGATTCACGCACGATTTTCTCGGCTATCAATCCTGGATCACGAACTTGCCGGATGTAATGGTAAGCATCTATATTGTTAAGAAACCAATTTATCGATCCCTCCCATATTGCTTTAAATGTCTCTTCAGCATTAAGTGACGAGTGCAATAAGGAGTGGATATACTCTGATTGATCTTGAGCGATTTTTAGGACCAGTTCATGGATCAAATCCTGCTTGGTAGGGAAGTAAATAAACAATGTGCCTGCCGCAGTACCAGCATCTTTGGCTATTGCAGCAGTTGAGGTACCCTCGACTCCTTTCTCGACGAACAATTTCAAAGCTGATTGCAGATAGCGTGTTCTCTTATCCGGGCTCTGTTCTCTTCCCATATTTGTGATCCCTTGTTATATAATGACTGACTACTCACTCATTATATAACAAATTAATAAAATGTCAAGAGAAAAATGTTCAAATAAAAATATCCTATAAACTTTGATTTCCCCAACCCGGTTTTACTTATGTGTGAGCTACCAATAGATACCAGACTGCACCAGCGAACGTACCTATAAACAACAAGATCGAGCTGATTCATGGGATAAAGAAACCATGCCCCGGGATACTCGCAATGATTCCGAGGTGAGCTGTAATGTTGTTGAACACGCTACTCCTAAACATGAGCAAGGAGTTGATCAATCCTGAAATGGTATGAAATACCGTAAATACCATCCATGAGGTCCCATCAAATTGACTTATCAATTTATCTCCCGCAGCTTATTAACGGGATTTGATAGCTTCATCCGTTGCACTTGAATACATTTCGCGGAGGTATACCAGCTCGGCAAAAGGTCTTGATACGATAACCGCAATTAATGCGATCATTCCCAATACCAAGCCAACCAGAGCAAAAGACTCGTTCACTCTATTTAGCGCCACATATAATGCAAACAACGATAGAACATTAACCAATTCGATGATTAACAGAAGCGGATCCAACGAAAACAACCCATCCAGGAGGCTATTTTCCAGCGTATCGAGCTTCTCTGCAGTAAAAGCACTTCCAGGCATAAATGGCCATATAAAAAATGCAATCAATGCGATAACAACGAGCTAGGAGACAAGCAAGCATGATACTCTCCCGATCTTGAATAGATCCTTCCATCGCATATCTGGATCGTTACTAAAAATATTCTGTTATATATCTATTGCAGGCATTTAGGTAGTCCTTAAATGTGAACTATTTTCATTGTGACCATAACGGACATCTCGAGCATAAGCAGAATATACAGACAGCGGTAGCATCATGAGAATTACCAATATTCCAATTACCATGAACCGTTGCAGAAGATCATTGAAGAAATACCCCACCACCCACTGTCCCCAAATCCAAACTAAGAAAATAATAAGGGGCCATGGCCACATATTGGCTGCAAACAGATTTGATCGTTTTTCTTGTACTGCATAAATCGGAACATTGATTCTTGTTGCAGCAATTCCTCCAACAATTCCAATCAGTGGTGGAAAAATCCCACCGCCAAATAAAAGAAGTGCTATCGACATCAAGATCAAAATAATTCCACCAAATCTTGACTGGATGAAAAATATTGACCAGATAATTATCAGCAGGCCAATAATTACTGAAAAGATACCGGATATGAAATAATTCGGGATTATTGTCAGGGCTGGTTCACAAGCATTCCATATCTCGTCCGGTATACATGGGGGTCCAATGGAAGAGATCATTAAGCTATTTGTTGGTAAATTACCCTGCAGAATCTCGTAATAACCATGTTCTACCCCGGCAATTCCAGCACTAATCCCAAACCATGTAGCAACAGTTTTAGTTGCTTTTCTCATAGAATAGCTCCTTGAAAGTATTGTTTCAGCAGCCTGCAGATCGCCAATCCGACCCAGCGCCGGTTCTCACCTGATTTCTTCCCTGAACCGTATCCTGTTGGCCAGAGTCCATCTTCTTCCTGATTTGCGACAAACCAATCCAAACCCCTGCAAATATCTTGATCGGAGAGATCAAATCCCAGCCTGGCGAGACTATCGAGACAGGTAACCAGGTTTGACCACCAGAATGGAAATTGGAACTTGAACCAGTACGAGCTGGCTTTACGATCATTGTATTTATCTGCCTGGAAAAAGCGGGATTTTAATGCCATGCCAGCCTTTAATACTTCTGAACGATAGCGGTAATCAGGGTGGGCTGCAAAGGCTCGAAGGGCCATCCCGGTCGCCAGGTGTGCATGGGGTTTACTCCTGTCAGGTTTCAGGGGACCAGATTGCCAATAATCTGGTGTTCTCTCTTTTGAAGGGACCGCTTGCGTGGGGACAATCCAACCGCCATCTTCCTGGCGCATGGCGAGCAGCCAATCCAAGCCGCGTATTGTGCGTGGGTCATTACCGAACCCAGCCTTGATCAATAACTCGAGGATTGCTCCGTGGTAGTAGGGCATGTACTGGTTTCCCAGGATACCGCGGATATCGCCCTCTTCTTTCTGACAGCTGAAGACATACTCTGCTGCATTTTGCATTGCCAAGTGCTCACTTGAGAATCCATATACCTCCACAAGGATGCGCAGATTGCGGTACGTTTCCAGGAGCGAATAGTTTTGACCGGGCACTGATTCGTGGATCTTGCCTGGGTATTTCCAGGAACCATCCGCTAATTGTTTTCTGGAAATTTTTTCGGCATCAGGGAGATCCCAGAGTTCATGAATTGGCGGTGCAGATATCTCCAATAAGTCGCGGTTTAAATAGTAATTCAGGGCTTCATCCGCTTCCTGCCTTAAACCTGGGATTGGATTCCTGGGCAGATTAGATTGCCAGTTCTTTCTCATCGGGATATCTGATTATTTCGCTTCGCGGCTAACAAATTCAATGTTGTTCTCTCGTAGTTGATATTATGTAGACTGCACATCACGGGTCAGCTTGGGTTTTCACGAATTCGTAAATGCCTTTTTCTCTGGAAGTATATGATTAGTCCCCCTATCACCAGGATGATCTCCAGCAAAATGCTGGTGAAGTACCCGGGGCTCGTTGTCCACAATCCGAGACTGACTTTGGGTAATTTTTCGAACAATAACGGTAATTCAGGAGCATGGACGATAAAATCCAGTGCCCAATGGCTGAATACCACCAATCCGAATATCATGCTCACGCTGCGATCTCTAAAAATCAGGAAGGATATGGATGCAAACACCAGGGACCAGATGATCGCCATGAATAAACTGTGAGACCAGGCGATAGATCCGGATTGGATCACATTCAAGCCGTGGGCAAAACTAAATTGGCTGGTACCGGGATCTTTAATTCCAAGCCAGATGAAGAAATAATTTAGTAGGTCCAGAGTTTCACTGGCAATCAATAGGAAGATCAGCAGTACCTTTGGGATGAATCGCTTGGCTGCCAGCCCTGCTGCTAGGTGAGCGGGTCCCATCACAAATTTCCTAAGTCAGGTTATTTTCCAATTGGAGAAGCTGCTGGTGGGATTCATTCGCCCAGGCATGGATCGACTCCCAATCCCGGTGATCTCCTTCAGACCAGACTCTCAATGCTACACTGATACGAAATTTCAATCTATCAGCAAATGATGGAATCTTGTTGATATCGAGCACACCAGCGAAAAGTCCTTCGCTGATCGGGCTTGCCATGTTTCGAACTGGTTGCAACCAGGTTGATACTTGGGGGCGATACTTCTCTCCATCCCGCATGGCCAAAGTCATGCAGAGGGAAAATATGGCTAATGGTTTCCTCGATAACTCAACCTGGTGTGCACGGATGAATTCGATTGCTTCTGGGAGCCAGCTCCGATTTTGAATAGCACTGCCAACGATGATTGCATCATAGGGTCCAAGCGTTGCCACTGCGTCAATCGGTAAGACATCATTGGTTGAACCCTTATTGGCAAATATTGTTCCGATTACCTCAGCCACCTCTTGTGTAGAACCAGTCCGGCTGGCGTATGTGATCAGCGTGTTTTGCATCAAGATGCTCCCTCTGCTTTATCTTGAAACCTGTTGATCATGTGCGGTTTTGAATATTCAATCATATCTATAAACAGGGTCAAGTCGGTTTATTCAGCTTTTAGCGTACCGCGTAGATAAAAGACAAATGGGATTGATAGGATGAGACCCATCACTGCTACAACTACCAGGTCGATCAAATTAAAGATTGCCGTCGTTAATACGGGTTGGATCAAAAGGAAAATGATCAATCCCAAAAATAAAGAACTGGCGACAAATAGAAGCCCTAAACCACTGGTATAGCCGAGAGGCATATACCGCAGGAGCAGGACGCCGCCGCTGATCCATAAAATTGAGATAACGACATCTGCCAGAAGTACACTGATATCAGGTGGGGTAAGAATTTCCTGGTTTTGAGTTGCACTCAGGTATTCGATTAATGCCCGGAGAATAAAAAGAATCCCAAAAATGAACAAAAACCAGCCAGAAAGTTTTTCAGCAACGGCACCGGAGAGCTTGGCTTTGACTGCATGTTTATCTATTTTGGATATTAATGCATACACGTTGTACGAGGAGAGCAGGACCATAACCAGGTATGCCATCGAAAGGTAACCCAACGGCATACCGAAGATGTATGCAATATAGTTATAGATGATAAAGAGTAGAGCACCGGGCCAGCACAGCAAGCCGACCAGCTTACCACGCCTGGCAAGCCACAGTGAACCGAGCATGATGGGAAGTCCGATCAGCAGGTTGACGACATCATTCGTCTTATAGGTCTGGATCAGGGCTTCTTCCTTATATATATTACCTGGTATGAATAATCCTAACAGGGATAGGATCACCATGAATAGGGTGACAATTACGGATAATATCCAGGCAGAGTCGATTTCATTTTCTAAAGGTAAATTCGAGAATTCTTTCGCGGGTGACATGGTTTCTCCAAATTATGGCCGAAAGGAGCGCAGTGGCTTTAATTGTTAAAGGCGTCGATGATTCTTTGTGCAGCAAGACGACCGGATACCATGGCTGTAGGCATCCCTGTCCCTGGTCGAGTGCTTGCACCGGTAAAATAGAGGTTGCGGATACTAGGGTGCGTGATATCGGGACGGAAATAAGCCAGCTGGGTCAGGTTATGGCACAATCCGTGCGTAGAACCTTTTACCAGGTTGTAGCGTTTCTGCCAGGATAGAGGGGTGAATACAAGCTCGAATTTGATATGTTCTTCCAGGTCAATTATGCCAATGTCTGCTAAGCGGTGGATTATTTTCTGGCGAGCCTGGTCTTGTAGATATGACCAATCCTGCTGCACTTCTTCTGATATATGTCCAACAGGTACGATAGCGATCAGGGTGTCTTGTCCGGGTGGTGCCATTTGGGGATCGATTCTTACTGGGGCATGGATGTAAAAGCTCGGCCTGCCAGGAAGGTCGAGATCCCGGGTGATGGAATCGAAATTCTTCTCATAATCATCAACCAGGAATAACGTATGCGGTTTCAGAGCGTCGTAAACCTTATCAATCCCCCAGAAGAAGCTGATCACAGAACAGGAGAAGCGCATCCGATCGAGTTTTCTGCTGCGACCATTCGGTGGGATCAGGTTCTGGTAGACGTACGGGAGATCGGCATTCGCCAGGACTGCATCTGCAAATTGGATTTCAGACCCGCTGAGCTGTACACCTGATGCCTGGTCTTTCTCGAGTTTGATGTATTCCACGGTTTTATTGAATATAAATTCCACACCGGCTGATTTTGCCAATGTCATGAGTGCTACAACCACCTGGTACATACCTCCGAGCGGATACCATACACCGTGAGCTAATTCTGAGTACGGCATCATGGAGAAGGTTGCCGGTGCTTCAAAAGGGCTTAATCCCATGTATACGTCCTGGAAGGTGAAGGCAGCTTTAAGACGTGGATTTATGAAGTAATTCGACATGTTTGCGTAATGCTTCCTGAAAGGTTTTACCTGGTGAAGCAATGGCAGATGGCTCGGTTTGAAGAAATCTGCCGCCCTGCGAAAATCAGGATAGACCAGCTTCTCAATGCTGAGACGATAATGGCGGTGACCTTCATCCAAATACCGAAGGAATCCCTCGAAGCTGCCGGACTCGATCGCTTCAAGCTGTCCCTGCAATAATTTCAGATCAGAAGTTAATGCCAACTGGCTGCCATCGTCAAACACCAGATGGTAAGTTGGATCGACCCGCTGTAAATCTAACAGGGTATGCATGGATGTGCCAAGCGAGGAGAATTCTGCTTCGTATAGTAGGGGCATGACCATCAGGGTGGGGCCTGTATCGAAGTGATGCCCCTCATGAGAGAAGCGATCACAGCGTCCACCCGGGTGGGAGTTTTTCTCAATTACAGTGACCTGAAACCCTGCCTTCGCTAAATGAATCGCCGCTGTAATGCCACCGATGCCAGCCCCAATCACGAGAATTCTTTTCGTGGTCATAAATCTTCAATGTGTATTCATTTAACGAATTGTTCAGGTGTTCTTGTAAAGAATCCAGATATTAGCATTGCTGTCAGTGTATTCCAAACCATCCAGAGGCTGGCTTTCATTCCTTTCCTATCCCGGTACTCGCTCCTCAAGCAATAATTTTCTCTCTGAATGGTATGCAACATCCACTCAAATCGGGCTGAATAGGCGTAACCCACCAGGCGGCGGCGGAAATTCTTGTCTTGTGCCAGATATTGGCGACCTTCTCTGAAGTACTCGTCTGCCAATTCAACCCGGCTGCAAATCCAGGAATGGTAGGCAGGGGAATTTAGGTCTTTTGGAGAAATTTGGTTTTGCACAAGATAATCACGGGGTATATTGAAGTAACCCATCTCGATGTCATCCAGGGTATCCCTGAGCATGTGCGTAATGTGGGCAGCAAAAACAGCCGGATAGCGGGCATCGTTTGGGGGTGCTTGATCTGCATTTCCAATGAAATAATGTATTGCGTTTGTGACAGCTGCGGCTAATCCTTGCGAGTACGAGGTAAGCTCATCTTGTGTTATTAACCGATTTCGACGCCTGGCGTCAAATTCCAGGATAGACATCATGTTCACCAAATAGGAATATAAGCCTGGATGATCAGCCATGTCGTTATGTACCAGATCTACCAGCATTTGTTCTTCAAGGCTAATGTCCGGCAGAGCCATACGACAGTAACTTAACTCAAGTAAATGCTTCTGGCGTTCGATAAATGCGATTTTTTCTGATTGTGTGCAGCCATGAGTATCTAGAAGATCATCCACCCAGCGGAAATAACCATAAGCCAAATAGGCATCGTTGACCAATTCACGATCGACGAACCATTTAATTGTGTAATATGTTTGTTTGCTGGAGGCTTTGGTGATTGCTGCAGCTACTGCCTGACTTTCTGTTGGTGTCCTGTCCATGGATATCTTTTGGGTGATTCTTACCATCGCCGCTTGGTCGAAAGCAGGTCTATACTTATGTACGTAATTTAGCGGATCAAGTTGCTTGACATGGTAAATTGTTCTTATTCGGTGATCAATTGGATAACTGCCTGCGATACAAAGAGCATTCCATGCGTGCTGTCCACCGGGCTTTGGGTTCTATCATACACTCACGTGAAAAATACTACAATAGGTACTTTGTTACGAATTTACACTCTCATCATGGCATATATTTTTGGGATTAGCTATTGACATATATATAAGGATCATATATTATAGGACAATACATATATAATTATAATATTATATAAGGAGTACCATATATGTCTTTAGAGCATGCAATTCTGGGTTTTCTCAACTACCGGCCTTTTTCAGGATATGACTTAAAAAAGATCTTCGATACCTCTGTGAGGCACTTCTGGCCAGCCGATCAGAGCCAGATCTACCGCACACTAAGCAAATTGACTGAAAATGGCTGGGCAGAGATGGAGCGTATCGATCAGGAAAACCGACCGGCAAGAAAAGAGTACAGCATCACAGATGCAGGTCAGGAAGAATTAGCACGCTGGCTGGTTACCCCGCTACCTTTTAGCGAAAACCGCAGCGCGCCCTTGATCCAGGTGTTTTTTGCAGGTCAATTACCTGATGATCAGGTGCTGGAAATGTTTGAGCGTGTAGCATATCAAATGCGGGTGGGAATGGCAGCATATGACGCAATACCACAACAGATGGAGGCTTACGAAGAATATGTACAATCGCCACGCGAATTCTACTTCTGGATGCTAACCCTGGAGATTGGGAAAATGACAGCCCAAACAAACCTTGCCTGGTTGGAAAGCATTATTCAACGCATTAAAGATGGTGAACTACCTCAGGTGCAGGCATGATGTTCAAACAAATTCCAGCTCACCAATTACATCGAATGAGACATGCGGAACACAACGAGGATTTCTTCTGCGGCACCAGTGTAGCTAACAGCAGAAAAGATGCCTCGAAGTAATCATTAAACATTGAAGATCCAAGAGTTATCAGTAAACATCGAGGAGTAAAAATGTCAGTTCAATTATCAAGCCAGGTTGTCTGGCAGGAACTTCAAAATGAACTTTTTGCTGTACTAGGCATGGTAACTGCAAGCGGAGAGGCGCGCACAATCGGTGTCGTGTATATTGTGCGTGATCAGAAGTTGTATATTGTTACCGGAAAGGAAACCTGGAAGGCACGTCACTGTCAACAAAATCCAGATGTCTCTATCACGGTGCCCATTTCAAAGAGAATTCCTATCATGCCATGGGTGAAGATTCCTCCGGCCACGATATCGTTTTCAGGTAAGGCTTCCGTTTTAGATGCAAAAGATTCAGATCCTGATATCGTGCGTGCAATAACCCCTGGTTTGGAAGCGGATTCTGAAAAACTAACCTCGCTCTGTGTGATCGAAATTAATCCGGTAGGAGAGTTCATCACCTATGGTGTTGGCGTTTCCCTGCTGACTATGCGAGATAACGAAAAAGCGCGGGCGCGCTCCAGTATTATGAATGATGGGAAATAAAGGTCGAGAATGGTAATCACCTTGATAAACGGGAACCCGGAAGCACTGCATTCTAGGTATGTCGAACGCTATCTTCCGAAATTGGCAGCTCGATTAAATGCTCCTTACCTTGGAACGATTGTCAGAGGTGGAGGCGAGGGGTTACGCATGATGCCGGTAGATGGAACTGTTGAGCTTTTCGGAAACCTGCAGGATTTGGGGCGGGGATTTGCTTAAATCCTGAACTCCTCAAGAATATTACTGGTTTTGAGCGGTATTCGCCGTGGCTTGGTTCTATATTTAAAGTCTTTCTGCGAACCCCGGTAGCTTCCTCGTATTGGGATAACCAGCTCAGGCTCAATGGTGTTTATAAAGAATGTTTCGCCCAACCCTATGCTTGAAAGCCCTACATGAAGTTAGCAGGTGAATACAGCAATTTAAAATCAAATGGTGCCCGTTGGTAAGCCAGCAAAGAGTCCATCAAACCTGAAGCGAAGTTCAGAACTGCGTTTGATTGACCAGATTAACCAGTTTCAACATTAATCGTACGGGTCTGGCTTGATTATCAACCTGGTTGAGAGTTCCACCGATTAGGATGCCTCCCTGGTCACTCTGAAATAGAAAAGCCGAGGTGGCGCCAGAATGGCCAATCAACTCTGGACTGGCTGTGAAAGGGGAGAAGATCCTTGGCATTTTTATACGCATCAGGCCCAATCCGTACTGCAGCGGGAAGAAGATCTTTTTCCAATTCATGATCCGTTCCAGGGTTCCTGGATTCTCGAACAATCTGCCTTCCAGGTATGCGCGCAGGAAATTGAGGCTGTCGTCGATTGTGGATACGATTCCGCCATCTGGTCCAAATGAGGTGAAGGCCTTATCCAGGCAAAACGGCACATTCTTATAGTAGATATTCGCCGGGGCAGGGGCTTCGGGGTCACCGTATCCGTGAAGATAAGTCGAGGAAAGTTGTAATGGTTCTGTGATCAGCTCAGAATAGATTTCGTGAAGTGGTCTCATTAATACTGACTCGAGGATAGCCCCGAGCAGCTGGTAATTCGTATCCGAATAAAATGCTTGCTTGCTTGTATGGATCTCGTTTTCCGCTTCTGGAGGGAACTTGGGTTCAAGGGAGTTCTTGGTGATTTCAACCACCTGGTCTATATCCCAGCCGAAATCTCCATCGCTGACCAATCGATCAAGTACACTCTCACCTCCACGAGGCCTGCCCATGAAGTAATCAGGCAACCCCGAGGTCTGGCTGATCAAATGGTAGATGGTCAACTGCTGCGAATAATCATGACCCCTAAACTTATGTAGCCCTGAGATCAACGACTCAGGTAAATATTTTGAAAGCGGATCCGATAAAGACAACAGGTCCCGTTCTACAAGGATCAATATTGCCCCCGCGGTATACATCTTGGTGATACTGGCAATAAAGATTGGGGTATTTACTTCCATTGGGATCGCCTCTCCTGCGTAGGCTATCCCTGCGGCACCACGCCAGTTAAAGTCACCAGAGCGAGTCGATATCCCAAGCACGGGATTGAAGACATCAGCATTTTTTTCCACCAGAGTGTCTAATTCATCCTGCAGTCTTTGTTCCAAACCAGTGATATTCATGAATTGATTTTCCAATTTGAAGTAATTAGTTTGACTAAATTTGCTGACACGATTTGCGTGAAGAGGTATCAATGTCCACCGAGAATGGAGACGATGCCAAGGACATGCAAACCATCCAGCATGAGTTGCACCGCCAGGGCTGCAAGCAAAACCCCAAACACAGCTTCAGTGACAGCCAGCCGGGACGGATCCAGGTATTTTGAAATTTTGTCCATGTTCCTGAAGATCAACCAGTCGATGGCTCCTACCAGGAGTACCAGGCCAATGAGGATGACTCCCATAAGAAAGGAATCAACTTCACTGGAGGCGATCACGAGGGCAGCGATACCGGCTGGATTGAGCAGATAAGGGACGGCGAGGGGGTACAAAGCCATTTGCATAGCGTCCCTGCCATGGGCTTTTTCCTGGTGATCATCTTTTCCTGGGCTGACAAGCATGTGCAGGGCGAGCAGCAAGAGGACGATACCCCCGGCTATGTTTGCAGCCCCGGCAGTAAAGTGCAGTAATCTCATCAGTAACCACCCCAGGATCGCCAGGATCAGCGCCGTGGTAACGCCGGTTTGCACCATACGATGAGCAACTTTGCGCTGCGTCTCGCCATCCATTTCCTTGGTGAGATCGATGAACGGTACCAGGGCAATTTTCGGACCCATACCAATCAAAAGCAAGATGAACAGGTCGAATACTAGGTAGAAATCGATATTTTCCCAATTCATGTTGTTACCTCCAGCTTCGATAATATGCTTCTAATGTCCAATTATTCCTGGAATGGCTCGATAATGATGTTTACAAGTGATGGATAACCCATGGTGATTACATAGACTGGAGCAGAGTTGAAGAAGACAAGATTTTGCTGATGGTCTTCGATCCTGACCTCTACTTTATATGTATGGTTAGTGATGATCTGCTTTGGATTGTATTTCAAAGAAAATTCATTTGGGAATTGATTTGAGGAATCGTACTCCTGGCTTGCAATGATTTCTGGATCTGTTCCTGCGAGTGAATCATCCACCAAATGGATTGATAGGAAAGCATTCTCGGTGAAATTTAGATCTTGCGTAGCGGAAATGCTGCCCAAAATTACTGCATCGAAATGCACGCGCTCCGCTTCAGAATTATCTGTTAATGTCAACTGTGGCCCCATTAACTGGTAGCCAATGGTTTGTTCCAGAGCGTTGAAATACGCGGATTCCTGTGCCATGATGCCGACAGGAAGTTCGCATTCCTTCGCTGTGGAGGTTACGAGACCGAAATTCAGAATGTTGTCACTGCGCTTGTAGCTGCTGCGGAAATTGTTACAGCCTCCAAAACCTGTAGCCTGGAAATCTTCAAACTGGAGCGTAAGGAGGCTGTCAACAATGGGTGGGCGGCTGTTCAGGGTAGCAAGCTGCCAGAGGTGGTTCTCAATGCTAACCAATTCTCGTTTAAAGGTGCTTTCTCCAAAACCAACTTCAATCCTGTCTTCTACCTGCAACCCTTCTTCGAGTAGGAAAGGGGAGAAAGCGACAATTTGTCCTTGTGCTCCTTCAGTTGTGGTTATTTTCAAATCCACTGACCAGAAACCTTTTCCTGCAGGATCCTCGTCGGGTTGGCTTATTGTGGCAGAGCCTTGGGCGAGGACATTCCCGAGTGCATCCAGCGCTTGTACAACCAATATATCTTCATTAATCCCTCCGGCTTGCCCGCGGATATTCACAGACCAGGTAAGGTCCAGATTATCTCCCTGGTCCGGTTCAGTGATGGTAATGAAGGGCTCTGGTTGGGTTGTGCTTTGGGTCCGTAAACTACCTGAGGTTGTAAGTAATGCGTAACTCAAGATTGCAATCAAGACCAGAGTAACAAAGATTCCTCCGATTACTACCCAGATATTATGTGGGGTTGATTTGGTTTCTTTCATTTCTTTTCAGAGTATACACAAAATATTAGCGGGATACAGGTTGAAAGGATATTTTCCCCTAGGCAACATGCGATGTTTCTTCGTAATCTTCAACAGCAACCAGGTCAGAAAATTACATAACACCAAATATACTAAATCAGATAATAAGTCAATGACAATGTATCCTTTCTCAATTTGGTTTCGTTGATATAAGAAGTGATTTAATCGAATTTAATGAGTTGTGAGCTGATATCGAGACCCTTCACTTTCATCGGGTTAGATCATCAAAATCCAACTCCCCTTTCTTGAATAAGAAGTTGAGATATAGAATGTATGTGCTGATCAACAACACCCAGGTTGGGAATAACAAAGTAACCCAATGAGTGAATCCTATGCTGATCAGCAAAATGATTGCGGAAGCGTAGGTGACTAATGCTAACCAGCGCGGCATGATTCGGGTACGCACCCAGATCGTTCCCAGGACAATCATGAACATACCTGCCATACGGATGGCATATACTGTTGTGATTTGGTTGGTAATATTCCGGGTAAGCAATAACGAATCGCTCTCTAGCATCAGCATTGGATCAATTGCATAAGCTGATAATAAACCACCGCTGAGGGCTGAAGCTGTGAAGGTTAAACCGATATATATTAATCCACTGCCCAGAAATAGCGTAGAAAAAAATTGATCTTCCAGGACTCCCATTCTTGACCGGATAACACCCATTAACCATATGAATGCGATTCCTGCAAAGGGTAATAAACTCAAACCTAAGGTGATAGACTTCACCTGGTTATTCGATAGGCTACTAGACTGCGATGAAATCGCCGGTACAGAAAACTGAATAAGCACATAACTGGCTCCGTAAAGTAGCGCAAAAAGGATCCCCGCGATGGCGGCTGCACGGGGGGTTTCCAGGCGTTGTGTAGAAATGCGTGCACTATTTTCTGACATAATCTAATGCTCCTCGAAATGGATTCTGAGATATCTGTTTAATTGTATATTGGACTTGGGAAAAGGAACGATCAGTTTGATGATTCGAAAGGAAAATTGACTGTGAATTGGCTTCCACTGCCTAGGTTGCTAGTTAGATCTAGGTGTCCCCCACTTGCCTGGACGATATCCCGGGCGATTGTCAATCCTAATCCAAGTCATTGCGGAAAACGCCGGGTTCTCTCGCTGCGGTGAAAAGGTTCATATATTGGCTCTGATTCGTTGGGATCGATTCCTGGACCATTGTTACTCACCTGGAACCACATCTCAGATCCTTCTGTACCTGCACTGATCTCGAGTTTTCCCCCTTATGGTGTGTATTTGACCCCATTGCTTAACAAATTTCCTGATACTTGGGTCATTCTCTCCAGATCTATGTCGATCAAGGGGAGATTTTCCTGAATCCTAGTTTTCCATTGTCAGCTTTTATCCAAATCTGCAGCTCGCCAGGGCAAAATTAAATTTTTCAACCAATCCGTCATCGGAGTGGATGGTAGATCCAGGACCAGGTTGCCAGTTACCTGTCCATGCAGTAACGCAAGATCATCCAGCAAGGGATGCATCCTGATCAGCTTTGTGTTGATACTGTAGAAGGGTATAAGCTGTGTTCCAATGGAGTTTGAAGCAGAGAATTATCCAGGAAATGCAATGCTTTTCCTGGGTGGTCTTTCTAGTTTCATCATACAAGACTCAATGAGCCCCATGGTCATGGTGGAATAAATACTTACTCAATACCTTACCACTCACAAGCGCGTTGACAAGAATCAGTCCAAGGATGCCAGGTGTATAAATGATCACCACGAGTAAAGTATAGAATGTGCAGAGGGATAAATCGTTGATGCCATCCCCATTGTCCTGCCCGATGCATAGAGAGGTGAGATTCAGCAACCCGATGCATATCAATGCAGTTAACCAGCCGAGAGCACCAGCAGTGAAAAACCAAACAGAAGGAAAATCGAATTTCTTGTTCTTGATCAATCCAGGTAAGTTAGTTCCAAGTACATAACTTATGCTGATAAAAACCAGCGAGGTGATCAGGTAAGTTGGCCAGTAGTATTCATCCTTAAAAGTGAGCACACAACAACCAAACAAACCCGCCGGAAGGGATGCGAGAACACCTTGAATTGAGCGGCGCATTACGTAAGGCTTCCTTGTGATCTTTTGTCTTGTGATGGATGAGAATTTAGACTCAAGTGGAGAAGAATCCCTGCTAAAAAACCGGCTCCCATGATCGTAACAACCAGGATTGGCATAACAACCAGATATCCGACTGCGATTGCTGCCCCGGGTACATCTCCCGGTGAATTAACCATATATTGGGGATTTGTGAACCGTGAGAATATTTCTATAAGTATGTACCAGATCAGAAAGGATGAGCAGCTGATAATCAATCCATATGCACCTGCTTCCAATGTCGCCACAGGTGGGAGGCGAAGCACTCGCGGACCTACCAATGCGGCTGGGAGGATAGTAGATAACAATGGAAGGAGCCCCACTACGAAGATGAGAGTTAAACCCGGTAATAGCGACCCAGAGATGAGAAAAGTCAGTGGTAATGCGAGTAAAGTCAAGGGGAAGGTGAGTATACAAACCCAGCATAGGAACCAAGCAGCAACAAAGCCTCTCGGGTATTTCTGGACTGTGATCATAAAGAGATAGCGCACTTGCTTGGAAGTCACAATTACCTCCCCGGAATTCCTTATTTTTAATCTTCGCGAATTTACCCTTCCAAAGGCTATCAAGAAAATACCAGAATATCTCAAAAACTATCCAATGAGCAACCCCCTGTGCTTCACAGGCAATTAATGCGTATAGATTTACCACCTGTTCAGGTTGCTGGTGTATACTTCAATATCCATTCTTGATAATGACCGGCAAAATTTAGAACATTTCATTCATACCCTGGTTATCAATGTACCTGCTTATCATCGGGATTTTTATTGTCTTTTTGGTTGTTCTGGCGATGAGGCCATTCAGGCTTAATCGGGAGGTTAAATCTGACCCGGTCGATAGTTACCAGGAAGCAATCTCGCGTATCCAGCAGATACAGGCTGAAGAATCGAGCATCATGGACCTTAACCCAGTATGTGAGACACGATTATTCACGCATGGCGATAAGGTTGAAAATGTGATTGTTTTTCTCCATGGCTTTACCAGCTGCCCTGATCAGTTCAGCCGATTGGGGCAGGAGTATTACGATGAAGGTTTCAATGTCTATATCCCACGGGTACCTAGGCACGGAAGAGAAGATATCCTGGGGACCAGGCTGAAGGGATTTACTGCTGAGGAGATGGCCGATTTTGCCAGCGAAACTGTGGATATCGCCCAGGGTCTGGGCACTCGCGTGGTCGTAGTTGGACTTTCCGGCGGCGGGTCGATGGCTATCTGGTTGTCTTCGGAGAGAGCAGATGTGGATTTAGTAGTTTCCATCGCGCCTTTTTTGGGTGTGGGATTCATCCCCCGTATTCTCAACCGACCGCTAACTAACCTGGTGCTACTCATTCCTGATTTCTTCCAGTGGTGGGATCCAATCCACAAAGAAAAAAATCCTAATTCAGCACCATATTCATACAGGCGGTATCCGGTCCATGCTTTGTTTGAAAATCTTCGCTTAGGCTACGCAGCTTCAGAAAAGGTCAAGAAAAATAAACCAGCAGCACGTGCGCTGCTGACGATCACGAATGCGAATGATATTTCTGTGAACAATAGTGTTGTGGATGAATTTGAAGGTATCTGGAGCAGCCATGGGCAGGAGTTAGTACAATCATTCCGTTTCCCCAAGGAACTCCAGCTACCACATGACCTGATTACTGTCGATCGCCCAGATTCTAAAGTTGAACTCGTTTACCCTAAACTCCATGAGCTGATAAAGTAAGCTCTGATGTAGTGAGAAAATCCAATTATTAAATTTCGATTACAATTAATCACAATAAATATAATAAAGGCGAGGTACACATGGCTGAAGAAGAAAAAAATGTGGAAGAAGTAGCTGCACCGGTAGAAGAAAAACCAAGATCTTCTTGGATGGATGATACGACACTGATTGTGTTTTTCGGAGTAATTTTCTTCGGCGTTGTCCTATGGTTTTCGGGCAATATTTACCTGGGTCTGGCAACATTTGCCCTGACCTTGTTTTTTGGGAAAAGCGTATTACGCCGTTTAAGGTAATCTCGTTCATTGATCAATCGAATGCTTAACTTTCCCCCAACGATGTGGTGGGGTAAGTGTAACGCGTCTTTCTGAATTTCAGATTGCATCCCCGATTCAGAAAGGTCAGTACTCTGATTTTAGTAAGCCAGTATGGTAGCTCAATGATTGTGCAATATTCACTTAATAGGAGAGAATCATGAATATTGATATTCGTTATGGTCCTGCGTATGCATTGGCAGTGGTCACCCTTGACCGGGGTGAGACTATCGAAGTTGAAAGTGGAGCCATGGTGGGTATGTCACCAGACATAGAGATGGAAACAGCGGCTAAGGGTGGCTTTTTAAAATCCATTGGACGTTCGATGTTTGGTGGGGAGAGTTTCTTCTTGAATTCATATACCGCTGTTGCCCAGGGTGACATTATCGCCCTCGCACCTCCATTACCTGGTGATATTGCTGTGATCGAGATGCATGGCGAGACGCTGATGGTCCAATCTGGGTCTTACCTGGCTTCTTCTGAAGGTATCACTGTGGATACCAAATGGAGCGGTGCTAAAACTTTTTTCGGCAGCGAGGGTTTGATCATGTTGCGTATCAGCGGAACTGGAACTTTGATCATCTCTTCCTATGGGGCAATTCATGAAGTGGATTTGGCTGCAGGTGAGGCGTTTGTTGTTGACACTGGACACCTGGTTTCTTTTGAAGAGCATCTTGAGTTTGACCTTAAGAAAGTCGCTGGTTGGAAGAGTACACTCTTCAGCGGAGAGGGTTTGGTCATCGAACTGAAGGGTCCTGGGAAATTAACCATGCAAAGTCGCAGCCAGGATTCTTTTCTCTCATGGTTGATCCCCCAATTGCCAAAGAATAGTTCCTCATAATATTGGTCAGGAAATAATATCTCTTCTGGTGTGTGTTCATCCTTAGATGGGTCAAAGAAAACCACTTTCACTGGGTTGAAAAGTGATCAGTTGTTCAGATGCGTTAGCTCCAAACGAAGAGTTTATGCAGTATTATTTCGCTGATGATGGAATCAATATGTTGATTAAGGAGGAACCATGCTAAAGGATTTTCGAAATTTCATCTCGCGGGGAAATGTTATTGACCTCGCCATCGGTGTGATCTTGGGGGCGGCTTTCACCGCAATCGTGAATTCAGTGGTCGATGATATGTTCATGCCAATCATTGGTGCCTTGCTCGGAGGCATTGATTTCGAAACCCTGGCTATTCAAGTGGGTGATGCGACAATTAACTATGGTATGTTCATCCAGGCTGTGATCAATTTTTTCCTGGTTGCATTTATTCTTTTCTTTGCCATACGGGCGATAATTGCGGTTGAAAAAGAATTGGGGTACTCGAAAGACGAGGAACAGGAAACCGAACCAGAAATACCTCAGGACATCCAGCTGCTAACGGAGATACGCGACTTGCTCAAGGAAGGTTCACCTGCGACTGAATCTTGACAAAGTCATCCAAATGATCTGTGATCTCAGGATCTTAAATGTGTTTCCCATTCAATCGTGATACCCAAGTTGTGGATCAAATTGCTACGGGAATGTCATTTTTAGGATCCCCGGAAGATTTATCAATAAAGACAGGACTAAGATTTAATATTGCGCGCATTCCCATATTCCGGTCGATCAGAGAAATGAAGTATTTGAAATCTTGAGCGCTATATACTCCTAATCGACCAGTATTGAAAACAAGCGATGATAATCTGAAACATGAGGTTTACTTTGTTGTTATCCTGGAAGGATGATTGAGTGGTATGGATGATGTGGGAGTGATCGTTCCAGCATGGAATGAAGAGCGGGATATAAAAACTGTTCTTGATACGCTGGGATCGATTCACTGGGTAGATCAAATCATTGTAGTCGATGATGGTTCAACGGATGGAACCCTCGAAGTTGCCCGGGAATGCGCAATGGGTTTTCCCAGGATGACAGTTCTGCATCTGCCCGAGAATTTGGGTAAAGGGGCTGCCATGCTGCAAGGTGTGAGGAAACTTGATGGCAATATTCAAAATGTTGTATTCCTTGATGCAGATTTAATCGGCCTTTCAGAAGAACATCTTAAATCCTTGATCAAGCCAGTAACGGACCAGGCCTGTGAGATGAGTGTTGCCATCTTCAAAAAAGGATTTTGGCGGACTGATCTTTCCCAGAAATTTGCGCCAAATTTGAATGGTCAGCGATGTTTACCATTGCATGCAGCGGAAAAAGCATTAAAATTGCTTGCTGAGAGTGGATATGGTGTTGAGATTGGACTTACCCTCTATGCTCGGCGAAATAGATGGCGTATCAAGTATGTAGATTGGCCTGGCATGACACATGATATGAAGGAAAACAAGTTGGGGTTTTGGGAAGGGTACCGCATACGAGCGATGATGTACCAGCAAATCTTATCTACCTGGATTAGTTGGCGGGGGAGAAGAAACCCGGAAGCCTAATTTTCATATTAAAAATCAATTTATAATTTGTATTAATTGCTCATTACAGTTGTGGAATTGGTAAATAGAATTTGCATCATAAGCAACCTGGAAGAAATCTGAAGAGGTAAAGAATGAATTTGGCAATTTCGATTACAGCTTGGCTTGGGGGCTTGATTGGGCTATTCGTGGGACGCAAGTTCTATCAAGTCTGGTTAGCTTTGGTGACATTTTTATTCTCGATGCGGGTCTTTGATCTGGCATTATTCAGGGCAAGCAGAACTGTCCATGTTGGGGTCAGCCTCGCGATAGCGATCCTGTTGGTGGTTTTGGTCGTTTTTTACCAGAATCGTTTGATAAGGGTCATACCTGGGCTGGGGGGATTTCTCGTTAGTGCCTCGATCGCAGAACGATTTCTGGAGATTGTCCATCCAGAGGCTGGAAAATTCCTGGTTGGTGGTGTCTTGTTGATTGGTGGGTTGCTGGGTATCTTTATATTTACTAGATTGTTGGATTTTGACAATGCGAT
>Ga0209536_100002858_pt1 | contig 27986 bp, 26 predicted proteins | sample DeeMarSeWOR28_12_FD_187461 | JGI IMG/M metagenome (GOLD analysis project Ga0209536, IMG submission 187461) | Marine sediment microbial communities from White Oak River estuary, North Carolina - WOR-2-8_12 (SPAdes) (version 2) | ecosystem: Environmental > Aquatic > Marine > Intertidal zone >... | reverse complement strand
CAAACCACCTTTCAAGACCTTCCCTGAGGGTTGTCATGTGCAGAGGAAGAAGCATTGGTGCGCCGTTGAGTGATTCCGGAAAATGTTTTTTTAGCCGGGTGGCTAGCTTCTTGCTCGCAAAAAATGTCACTCCACAGTCTCCAAGCAAATGGTTGTATACTTTAATACTCAGGCCTTTTCTTACGGGAGAATCGGTCAGAACCACATCAAAATTGTGCATGGCCAGCTCGGCAAGTAGCCGGTCCTCTTTGTCTTCGTGGCAAACCAGATGAATTTTTTCTGAAAGGCTTAATGCCGGCTCTAGAAGTTTACGAGCAATCAATTTTGGCAAAACATTAACAATTCCAGCTTTTAATGTTAAGGGGCCTACTGTTGGCCGCCCGCGCACTGTATCCATCATTTCGCGCCCAAGGGAAAAAATCTCGTTTGCATAACGGAAAACCAAGCGTCCCAGCTCGGTGGGCTCTAGGTTTCGTCCGATCCGGCGAAACAGTTTACCGCCTAATGACTCCTCAAGTTTTCCGACCTGGATGCTGACCGTGGACGGTGAAAGGCGAAGCTTTGAACAGGCCGCCGTGACACTTCCCTCGTGCATTACAGTCCAGAAGTAGAGCAAATGATGATAATTTAGCCATTCCATGACCTACCTCCTTTTTGATATATTCAAATAATAATACATAAATTTTATAATTGTTCAAAGTAATATTTTGAGCTATTCTCTTTTTCACGTCAATAGGGGCCATTACTTTGGCTTGAACATCGTAATGGCTCGCCCTGAATTGAAATAATCCTTTGGGAAGGAGGTGAAAAAAATGGAAATACCGTGGCCTAAATGGATGGAATTTGTAATAGCCGGTATATCGGTTGTCCTTGGGTTGATAGTCTTACATGTTATTGATCGTTTCCAAAAACGGCGGTGGTCTCAAAGTATTGGACAGTCCGAGAAGCAGAATGAGCTGGGAGCCCCTCTGGCTAGAAACCGGCCTCAGGCAGCCTTCTTGAAGGACGAAGAAGGGCAAAGTGGGCCTCATGCGTGGTTAAATCGTCAAGGCCTTGACGTGAGCGTTGAAGGTTGTAGAGATTAAACCACGTACCTAGCCCTTGGCGGATCTCGGTGCCATTGTCAAAAGACCACAGGTCAAGATATTGGTACTTGAGCGTCCGCCAGGGCCGCTCAATGAAAATGTTATCTTGAACTCTGCCAAGGCCATCCACCTGATGGCCACTCAGTGGTCTATCAATACGTTGGTGAAGGACTGGCTGGTGAACTGAGCCCCTGTCCAGAAGGTCAAGGATAGATGCTGCTGAAGCGTTGCATCATATTATTGCGAGAGGGATTGAGCGCTGTGAGATCTTCAGGGATAACACCGACCGGAACATAATTTAATAAGGGGAAGGCGAGGGAGGTCCCTTCATGCGACCACAAGAAATACCACTGATTGTCTTGGTATCGGTGGCACTCTCTCTTATGAGCACATCTGTTTTTGCTGGCCACGGCGGAGGTTCGGCCCCTAAACATGACGGATTCATGGATGGGGACACGGTCAATATCGCCGGTGTCATCTATGATCCCCACAAAGAACCGATCGGCGAATGTCATGTAACGATCTATAAAAACGGAAAAGAAGTTGACTATATTGAGACATCGCACGCAGGGAAATACGTATCCACATTCAAAGTAGAACGAGGAACGGTTCCCAGCGCCACTTTTGTGGTAGAGGCCAAAAAGACGAGCTTTGAAATCCAGAAAGTCACTTTTCAGGGGTCCGATTTTGCGCAAAAAGGCGACCGGTTCTATATCACCGAAGACATGACACTGCCCCGCCAACTGGGCCCGGCGTTTTGGATTTCGACGGTGGTCTTTGTGTTGGCCTATGTCCTCATCGCCTTCGAACTCCTTCACCGGACCGTTGCCGCCATGCTGGGGGCTGCCGTGATGATGTGTATTTCTTACACCATCGGAACCATCAATCCCGAATGGCGCATCTTCTCCTTCGAACGGGCTATCTATTGTATTGACATGAACGTTGTTTTCCTCTTGATGGGCATGATGATCATCGTAGGTATTTTGAAAAACACCGGCGTGTTTCAATGGTGTGCCTACATCTCCTATAAATTGGCCAAGGGCAAGGTCTTCCTCCTCGCCGTGGTTCTCATGACCTTTACGGCGGTTTCTTCGGCCTTTTTGGACAATGTAACCACCATGCTTCTCCTGACCGGAGTGGCCATCGAGATCTGTCTCTCGCTCAATTTGAACCCTCTACACATGCTGATCCCTCTGGTACTGGCCTCCAATGTCGGAGGTGCGACGACCCTTATAGGCGATCCGCCCAACATCATGATCGGCTCTTATGCACGTCTTTCCTTCATGGACTTCGTCGTCGCACTAGCCGGCGTCTGCACGGTAGGAATGGTCTTCTTGGTCGTCTACACCAAACTCGTCTGGGGAAAGGCGTACACCATATCCCAGGCCACAGTGTCTAACGTAGCTGAACTCACCGCGGAATTGAAAGAAAAATACAAGATCTACGATCCAACCCTGCTGACCTACGGGTTGATCATTCTGGGCTTTGCCATATTCCTGTTCCTCTCTCACGGTTATTGGCACATGGAAGTGAGCATCGCCGCCCTTACCGGTGCCAGCCTGCTCTTTACCGTGGCAATGATCACGAAAAAAGTGGATATGCTCCATCTGATCGAAAAGGACATCGAATGGCCCACCCTGATGTTCTTTATCTTCCTGTTCATCCTCGTCGGCGCTGTGGAAGAAGCGGGGCTCCTGGCCATCATCGCCGACTGGATACTGGATGTGTCAGGCGGCCAGTATCTGCCGGCCCTAACTCTGATCCTCTGGGTGGCGGCCATTATGTCGGCTTTTGTGGACAACATTCCCTTCACCGCCACGATGCTTCCCATCGTAGCCTATTTGTCCAAGGTGATTCCGGGTTCTGAAAACACCCTGTGGTGGGCCTTGGCGCTGGGCGCCTGTTTCGGTGGAAACGGCACCATCATCGGTGCCTCGGCCAACGTAGTCACCGTGGGTATTGCCGAATCCAGAGGATACAAGATCTCATTCATCGGATTCATGAAAACGGCTTTCCCGTACATGATCATTAGCATCATCATTGCCCAGGCCTGGCTCATACTCTTCAAGCCGGCATAGGCAAGCATGACATTGCCTAAGCCGGCAGCGTGATCCCAAAGGTGACCGCCTTCCAGCAAAGCGAGGCGGTGAAATCGCCAGTTCCGTCGCTGGCGCATTAGCCGAATACCTGTTCAACGCTCAGTTCTCTAAGCAGGAGGAGCGCAAGGCCGACATTAGGGCTAGATCGCAGAAAATCATTATGTACAATCCGTCTTTTCTGCTTATAGTTCCATTTGAACAATCTTTAAATTCGAAAATGTCAAAATGTTTGATTTCTGCTAAAGATGCGTCCCGACGCCATTGGAGCTGACACATAAAATATCATCCCTTCGGTGTTCAGTGGTTTTTATCCTTGGGTTAAAGCCCTATATGTTTCCATTCTCGCAAGAGTAAAGATACCGTTATTCTGCGACTCATAGGGCAGAATCCTGCCGATGATAACTTTCTGCTATTTGCTCCAACCTATAGAAACCATGGAATTTTTGTGATATACAAACCAAATATTTGCTGAAATGCTTTGATTCTCGAACTGAGGTCATGGCAAATGATCTGGGCTTCAGTTTGGCAAAGGCGACGCTGTCTCAAGGATATTTTGCGCCCCTGAACCAATGGGTCTAAGCTCGCGAGACAGGGCCCATCTGGCACTCGCTTCAAAATCCTTGGTAAGAGCTGGCCTTTTGTTTGGCTTCTGTCAAGGGTAATCTTTCAGCTATAAGAGGCTGATCCCATGTTAAGAGTGAAAGAAGTAATGAGAACAAACGTGGTCAGTGTTACGCCGCAGACAGAAATCCTTCATGCGGCCAAACTTCTTTTGAGAAAGAGGATCAATGGCGTCCCTGTAGTGGATGAAAAAGAGAAGTATCCATGGCTCAAAAAAACAATAAAGCAAAAATGATCCTTATTGCCATCCTGGTGGTTGGCATCAGCGCCCTTCACTACGACACGGATCTCAGGCATCGCTACCTGCACATCTTCTATCGAGAACTTTACCTCCTGCCCATCGTCCTGGCAGCGTTCTGGTTTGGCCTCAAAGGGGCTTTGGCGACCTCTTTGACCATTACTGCCCTTTTTTTGCCCTTCACGCTGAGCCATTGGGACAACCTTTCTCCTGACGACTTCAGCCTGGCCATGGACAAGATTCTATATAATATCGTGGCAGTAATCCTGGGAATATTAAAAGACCGGGAGCGAGCCAAGCACAGGAGCCTGCTTGAGGCTGAGTGCCTGACGGGGATGGGAAAAGCGGTAGCAGACGTTGCCCATGACATGAAAACACCGCTCACCGTCATTGGTGGCGCCAGTCGCCTGATTCAGAAAAGGATGGGAAAACGTGATTCCAGTTATGAAAAGCTCGACATGGTCATAGAGCAGACAGAACGGTTAGAAAATATGGTCAAGAAAATGTTGGACTTCTCTAGGCCTGTTGAGGTCACGCGATCCCACGCTGACATAGACAAGATGATACAAAAGAGCACAGAAGTGGTTGTGAATGCGCCTGGGGGTGCAAGGGTGAAGATCCATTTGAATTTGTCGAATGAACTCCCGACGGTCCCTCTTAACGCAATGCGAATGGAACAAGTTTTGATCAATCTTCTGATAAATGCCGTCCAGGCTTCCCCTGATGGGGAGACCGTAACTGTGAGTACCTCTCAAGAGGGCGGTTATGTTCGAATTGATATTACCGATTGCGGCTGTGGCATACCCAACGAGCAAAGAGAAGAGATATTTACTCCTTTTTTTACGACTAGAAAGGAAGGAACTGGACTGGGGCTTGCTATTGTAAGAAAGATTATCCAAGCCCATGAAGGGCGCGTGGAAGTCCTTGATAATCCTGAAAGAGGAGTAACTTTCAGGATTTTACTGCCCATAGGAATTGAATAATTTATTCAATAGGAGATGCTGCTGGCGCACAACGCCTCCCTCCTGCTTCGATGCCTTTCTGAACCCTGTATGAATTTGAAAGTCGGCAGGAGTAGAGTGTCCAGGCCAACCTATTGAAAGGCCTCGTTTTTTGTGATATGCAAATTGTATCTCAACTGCGTTTTCCGAAATACCTGAGCAGCGACTCTGTCAAGCTGGCAATGATTTCTTGACAACTTGGACGCCTCACAGATATGGAACGGTAGTCTGGACAGGCGAGCGAAGTAGCTCTGTGTCTCTTGAAAACTTGGGTGGCTATGGGCAGGAGGAAGAAATGAAAATCATACAGCAAACAGCTAAACCCGTGAGTGTTTTCATGGCAATTTCACTATTTTTGGCAGCAGTGCCATATCAACCGGCTATTGCAGCTATGATTGACACGGAGACTGTTCTTGATGCAGCCCGAGCTCAGGAAGGCCGCCAATACCTCAGAGCAGTTCTGGCTCGTAAGGATGTACAGAACGTTTTGACAGCCCGGGGGATTGACCCAGAAGAAGCCAAAGCAAGAATAGACGCCCTGTCTGACAGTGAGGTCGCGCAGCTTGCGGAACGGATTGAACAACTTCCTTCAGGTGGCGACGGTCTTGGCGTAGTCGTAGGGGTCGCACTGTTTGTCTTCCTGGTCTTACTGGTTACCGACATCTTGGGATTCACAGATGTATTTCCGTGGGTTAAATCCAGAACGGAGGTCGCTCTGCATCAAGGATAAAGGATAGCGCCCCGTCTGTCTCTCTCGCGAATGCCCTTCTGTTCTGCAGGGGCTCTCAAGGCCAAAATTGCAGTTGCTGCCGGCCGGCCCATCAGTTTTGAAAAGCTTAAACGGTTTACATGTTCAAATCAAATCTTTAGCAGGACTGCTGTATTCCCAGGTGCTGATCATGGCAAGCGGCTGGTACTCTGATTGACCGGCCTTTCCAGGCCCGAGTTCAAAATGAGATCTGAACGGCTCTCTCCCTGTGCCCCAAGCAGCGCCCCACAGATATCTTTACAGCCTCCAGTTTCATGGAGCTATCCATAATTACCAGGTATCTGTGTTGAGGCATCCATTGGTTGAGGCAGGGGCGACCGTATAAAATCTGACAAAACCAAGGGCCAAGAAAAAGGAACATCCTGCGAGGAACGGTGTGTTTTGACATTTCATGGTTTTTTCACGCTGACATCAAACTGATACGCCTAGGGCTCCTTCGTGGTTCTCAAACGAAAATTGGTGTGCTATCTGTAAGTAAATCAGTGGCTGAGAAGTGGATCGTTTGGCAAGCGACCTTCAGTGAGTTTCTGGACGATATGACTTGCGACCAGGACAAACTGGCTGACTGATATACATTGCTAGTGCTCGATGTGGGCGTTTTCAAATGATATTTCAAGGTAAATCAAGATATGGGAACGCCCCTCTTAAATGACATTGTCAGCATATTTGTGCTGTTCAGCGCATTCCACGGACTTCGCGTGCCACCAAACTGTAAGATGCCTCCCCTTGGCGATAATCATCGGGGCTTACAGAATTGGGAACGTATAACAACAATGAATTTTTATGCAAAAGGAATGAGGTTGTCCAAAAATGTCTTTACTGATTCTCTATTTGTTCACAGCGCTGTTTTTTTCGTTTTTATGCTCTATCTTGGAAGCCATGCTGCTTTCGGTAACTCCCGCTTACGCAGTGGCGCTTAAAGAAAAGGGGCTTAAAATAGGATCAACACTTGATCGATTGAAGCGTGATGTTGATCGCCCACTTATAGCAATTTTGAGCCTGAATACTATTGCTCATACAGTGGGTGCCGCAGGCGTTGGGGCCCAAGCAGCCAAGCTGTTCGGAAATGCATCGGTCGGAATCGTTTCAGCAATACTGACACTTCTCATTTTAGTTTTCTCTGAGATTATTCCAAAAACCATGGGGGCATTGTACTGGCGACAACTCGTTCCATCTGGGACCTATATACTGCAATGGCTCATCTGGTGTCTTTATCCCCTGGTTCTACTTTCTGAAAAAATAACTCGGGTATTGGCCCGCGGCCGATATTGTTCTGTGATCAGTCGGGATGAATTTCATGCCCTTGCTGATTTGGGTGTGCAAGAAGGTGTATTCATGGAACTTGAATCGGATATTTTGCGAAACCTTATGCGGTTTAGTTCGCTCAGGGCCAAGGACATTATGACCCCCCGTTCGGTCATGTTTAGCTTGCCAGAGAATATATCCGTGGCAGAATTTCTTAACCGGCAATCGCCGTTTTCACGAATCCCCCTCCATTCTCCCGAGGGAGAGACCATCGGATATTACGTTCTGAGGAGCGATGTTCTTTTGGCTGCAGCTCGCGGTGAAAGAGAACAAAAATTGGTCGAGTTAGCAAAAACCATTCTAATTATTCCAGAAACCCTTTGCTTGCCAAGGCTATTTGACAGGTTGCTTGAACGCAAACAACTCATTGCTCTAGTAGTAGACGAATACGGTGGTAATTCGGGCATTGTAACCATGGAAGATCTTTTAGAAACCATTGTAGGCGTAGAAGTCGTTGACGAAACAGATCAAACGACAGATATGCAGCATTTTGCCCGGCGGCTCTGGGAGAAACGTGCTAGGGCCTTGGGTCTGGTCCCAGAGTCAAAGGATGAATCTTCCTAAAATCGGTGTAGAGGCGACCCCGACGATTTTGTGCGGAGTTCTGTCTTCATGCGACATGTTTGCGTTTGGATAGGTAGACATGATTAAAAACAGCGAATTGTTCGCCTATATTGTTAACCCCCTCAAACGATTTGCCGTTCACGTCGCAGGAGCATGCCGGGATCTCTTTCCGATCATACTTGTGATACTGGTTTTTCAATTAGTGATACTGCGTCAGCCCTTCCCCGAAACGGCTAACGTAATCGCGGGACTGATTCTGGTTATTTCAGGGCTCACCCTCTTTGTTGTGGGTCTGGAAATCGGACTCTTTCCCATGGGTGAGGCCATGGCTGAAGCCTTTGCCCGCAAGGGAAGTCTTTTCTGGTTGCTCCTCTTTGGCTTTGGTCTCGGCTTTTCCACCACCATTGCTGAGCCGGCGCTGATTGCCATAACTAAAGAGGCCTCAGTGGTGGCGGCCAATGAAAAATTCATCGGTTCGGACCCGGCTTCCATGAAAACCTATGCCCTAGGACTGCGCATGGTCGTTGCATTATCAGTCGGGGTTGCCATCATAATAGGGCTCATAAGGATCCTTAAGGGATGGCCGGTTCAATACCTCATCATCGGCGGCTATATCATTGTCATGATAATGACCGCCTTTGCACCGAAGGAGATCGTGGGCATTGCTTACGATTCCGGTGGGGTTACAACCTCCACAGTGACCGTGCCATTAGTAACAGCGCTTGGTGTAGGACTGGCCTCGACGATTCGCGGCCGCAATCCACTGGTGGACGGCTTCGGACTCATTGCATTTGCCTCTCTTTTGCCGATGGTATTTGTCATGGCTTATGGCATGGCTGTGTTTGGCTGAATCATGGATCAGGGGATGGAACTTTTTACCACATTTGTTGATACACTAGGCGTGACGGTAAAAGATGTCTTACCGGTGCTGGCGTTGCTGGTGTTTTTCCAGCTCGTGGTCCTGCGAAAGCCTATACCGAACTGGAAGCGTATATCGGCAGGGTTCGTGTTTGTTGTTGTCGGGCTGGTCCTCTTTTTGGACGGACTAGAAACGGCCCTATTTCCGATCGGAAAAATTATGGCGCAACAACTATCGACACCTGAATTCGTTTTCTGCTCAAAGACCGTTCCCACGGGGGCGCCCTGGTATGCGTATGTATGGGTATATCTCTTTGGGGCTCTCATCGGGTTTGCCACGACAGTTGCGGAGCCGGCCCTGATCGCCGTGAGTTATAAGGCCCAAGAAGTGTCACGAGGTGCGCTGGGCCAGTGGAGATTGCGGTTGGCCGTTGCGACCGGGGTCGCCATGGGCATAGGGATCGGCACATTTCGCATTGTAACGGGTACGCCGCTCTATCTTTACATCATTGTGGCATATGTGATCGTGGTGGTACAAACAGCGTTCGCCCCGCGAGAGATCATTGCTCTGGCATATGATTCAGGCGGCGTGACTACCTCGACGGTTACCGTGCCATTGGTGGCGGCCCTGGGGCTGGGTCTTGCAGAAACGCTACCCGGGTGCAATCCTGCATTAGAGGGATTTGGATTGATTGCCTTTGCAAGCGTCTTTCCCATAATAACCGTTATGGGGTACGCCCAGTTCGCACACTGGATAGAGGTGCGGAGTCTCAGGGCGACCCGGGAGGAATGACATGAACGTCAAGTTGGTCATCTCAATGGTAAAGACCCAAAAAACCGAGCGGGTTGTCGATGCCGCCAAGGCTGCCGGCGCCACCGGTGCCACCATCGTCCCTGCTCGCGGCACAGGCATACACGAGGCCAAGACGTTCTTCGGCCTGACCCTCGAGGCCCAGACGGACGTAGTCTTCTTTCTGTTGGAAGAAAGACTTGTGGAGTCAGTGCTAGGCGCCATTTATGAGGCCGGACAGTTTAAAGAACCGGGTACGGGTATCGCGTTTGTGCTGGATGTGGAACGGACCATAGGTCTGGAAAGTCAGATCGAATACTTTAGACAGAAAGTAGCAAAAGGCACTAACTAAACCTCGAACAAACAAGTAATAAAAGAAGCCTAAGGCACATCCTTTTTCCTATCAGGAGGACTAACATATATACTTTATCTGGGGAAAATTACGAGAAAGGGATGAAGTCTCTCCTTCGACTTTCTTGAAAATATGGCAGAGGTGGCAATATTACGGGATGCACAGATATTGTCCAATCTGGGTGCGGACACGCTACTTTAGTCCAAAGATGAACTTTTTGTCCTTGGACCGCCGGAAAAGATCGCCGAGGTGATGGGTTTATTACATAATCCACAAGAAAGACAGGTGACCTGATGAATCCATTTATGGCAGTGGTTAGCGTAATCTTGCAGCTTAAGTGGACATGTCCTCGCTGCAAAAGAGATCAGATTGTCCCTCCAAGCAAAAGAAGCCAAACTGTGCCTTGTAAATTCTGCCGAGCAGACATACCTCCACCACGCAAGGGCTGATGATACTCAACAAGCGCGAGACTTCTTAGAAAATTATTCAGCAGGTCTGTTGACATGTGCGTAACAAGCGCGGCATTGGAAGCAGCTAACTGCCGCCGTTGTGGCGTTCGTGATGATATCACCCTACTGGGATATCTTATATCAGAATCCCTATGGAAAATCTTGAAGGGATCGGTTTGTTCACAGATAACTTCCAAGGCAGCTTCGAGAACCGACCTTGCACCCATTCGGATTTCGGAATGATACCTGGAAAGAAAGGGGCCTTGACGCCGGTTAAAGATCGCTTACCACCATTGCCACTCAGTGATCGAACAGTTTCATTGTAGATGTCATCTGAGGACTTTAGACTTTGAGCCCCTTCAAGGCCAGTGATAATCAAACTAAAGGATAACAACCGCTCCATAAGACAGGGATGGGAATTGACGTGTTGGGAAGGTTGTCGTTAAATGTCTAGCGAATACTAAAAAAGATGAAGCCTAATCATGGAGCCTCCAACCTATAGCCAGTTCACCCATTGCGGGCTGCTTGCTCACCTATATTTCTAAGAGCGTGTGATATAGCCCTTTAACCACTTCTGTCATGGATTTAAAATCCAGGGTATCGATAGTGTCCGTCTCTTGGTGGTAATGCTTGTTTCTGAAAAATGATGTATCCGTCACCATGACAGCTCTGTATCCATATCGCCAGAAAGAAGAGTTGTCTGAAAGGCTAATCCCTCCTAAATATTCTGGTGCCGTTAGAGACCTCGCATCTATGGCTGAATGTCTCCTTATACCTCTCTTCAGAAAAGAGACATACTTTGATGAATGGAAGTTTCCAACGACCCCGATGAAATCTGCGGTCTTGGGATAGAAGAACCTCATGCACGGAAGGGGGTACCGCTGAATAGGCTCATGACGGAAATATCCGATCATCTCAAGCGAGATCATCACATCAACTGCCAGCCCCTGGTCTTTCATGTGTTTAGCGTAAACCATGCTTCCCATGTTATGAGATCCAAAAAAAGGGGGCTCTTCATTGACAAAGGCAACGAATATCAGACGCTTTTTGTTGGAACTTCCCCTGTGTAACCTCGCAAGCTCCAGGAGGCCGGCCACGGCCGAGGCATTGTCGTCTGCGCCAGGTGTTCCAGGCACGGTATCGTAATGGGCGCCAATGACGGCCACCCTATCTTCAAAGCCCAGTTTTTCAACAATCAGATTCGATACCCTTTTCCCATAGCAGGAGTAGGTTTGCCGCTGCACTGAATATCCGCTGTTTTGGAATTCCGAAACGATGTAGTCTGCGGCCTTGCTAATGGAGTTTTCCTTCCACAAATGCCGCTCTCCTATCTTGACGGACAGATATTCCACATGCTTATAAAGGTTCTCGGTGATCCTTTTCTTTTCGGCTTTGGCTGCACCTAGATTGTCAGAAGACTCTTTCACGACAAAAACAGATCCCCTTCTATGCATCTCCATCTTGATTGAATTATCTAAACCATGAAAAGAGTTTTCTCACAAGGCCTACCTTCTCCTTTGCTCCGGGGTGCGGCTATTTCAGTCTTCGAGATAGAATTCATACCGTAATTCTGTCGAGCAAGGGTATTTTGTTTAGGCCTACGAGCTATTGGAAGCGACATCAGGCTTGCAATGTCGCTTTCCATTTTCGAGCTTGAGGCTTTGGTGTTTTCCCCTTCATAAACAGACTTCCATCATATTTGTTTTTCAAAGGCTCAAGATGGGAGGCTTGACAAATGTCGTGATCCAATTAGATATCCACTGTACACACAATAATAGATCCCTTTCATAAGGTTTTCAGGTCCTCACTTGGGCTAAAAGTACCGAGATCAATACAGACTTTGGCCATGCCACCTACGCGCGATCGCATCGCACTTCCTGATGGAAGGTCACTGGCGTTTTGCGAGTACGGAGATGTCAAGGGGAACCCTGTTCTGTATTTTCATGGCCTTCCAGGTTCACGCCTTGACGCAAAGCTCGCCGACCAGACTGGTCGGCGGCTCCATGCCCGGATTATTGGAATTGACCGCCCAGGATTTGGACTTTCTGACTTCCAACGAGGACGCAAAATAGGCCACTGGCCCCTCGACGTCGCTGAGTTGGCGGACGCCTTGGGCATTGACCGATTTGCCGTGGTGGGTGTGTCGGGCGGCGGACCCTACGGCCTGGCCTGTGCCTTAGGGATTCCGCAACGATTACCTTCCGTGGGCATCGTCTGCGGACTGGGTCCCCTGAATACCCCCGGCGCCGTAGACCGTATGACAGTGATCAGTCGAGCAGGTTTGCATCTTGCCAGGCACGCTTCATGGATCCTGAAATTGGTTTATGTCCTGATAGCAGTTCTTATGCGTCACAACCCCGAGCGCATTGTGGCTCACCTGGCTGCCAGAGCTGGGCACCCGGACAAGGCCGTGCTGGAACAACCGCAACTTAGGCAGATCCTGAGCGCCTCCTTCCGGGAATCTGTCCGGACTGGACCTTCTGGTGTGGTTAGGGATTTAGTGCTCTTGAGTCGTCCTTGGGGATTTCAACTCCAGGACATTTCCATGGAGGTCCATCTGTGGCATGGAGAGCGGGACTTGATTGTGCCGCCATCCTCGGGACGATACCAGGCAAGGACCATCCCCAGTTGCCAGGCGACCTTCTATCCGAATGAGGGACATTTTTCCCTGATCGTGAATCATATGGAAGAAATCTTGGGCTCATTGATAGGATGAGAGGGCTCGCCTCACGTCTCACCTATTCATCTGTGGAGCCCCATGGGCAAGCCCGTGGCACCAATTAGTTTCGCTGATTCGCTTCGTGACCGGCGGGACTTGGTGGCACGACATCCCGACCATACTCCGACCACAAAAGGTCGGGGCTGAAGCCGTGGCTTTCTGCGGTCGGGGTAGACGTAAGGGATGTTCTGACACCGGATACGTCCCGATCTCTCGCAGACATTTAACAATAAGGAGGAAATGGCTATGAGGAAACTCGGTTTTTTTGTCGGTCTCACACTCTTGGGGTTTCTTGTATCGGGCTGCTCTGCCCCCCAAATAAAGCTTTTTCCCGATAGTACGGAACCTCTTCAGGAGTTCATTCTAGAGGGCACGGAAGAGGGAAAAGTGCTCCTTATTCCAATAAGGGGCATTATCTCTGACGAGCCCAGATTGGGGTTCGTTCGCAGTCAACCAAGCATGATCCAGGAGATCGTGTCACAGCTTAGACTGGCTGAAAAAGATGAGGAAGTTAAAGCTGTTCTTTTGAAGATCGAATCGCCAGGTGGATCAGCCACTGCAAGCGACCTCCTCTATCATGAAATAGACGCTTTCAAAGAGCGGACGGGCGCTAAAGTGGTGGTTGCCATGATGGATATAGCCACGTCAGGTGCCTATTATGCCTCCCTTTCGGGTGATTTCATCCTGGCTCATCCTACGACGATAACAGGTTCCATCGGTGTCATGTTTCTGGGTCCGAAGTTGACCGGTCTCATGGAGAAAATCGGCGTAGACATAGAGGTGCATAAGTCCGGAAAAAACAAGGATATGGGCTCGCCTTTTCGCCAGACAACCGCAGAGGAGGTAGACATTATCCAGGATCTTACCAATGAGCTGGCTAGAAGATTTTTAACGCTCGTTGCCGAACATCGCGAGATTGACAAAAAGGCCTTGGAGGAGATTGCGGCAGGCCGAGTCTACCTCGCCACGGAGGCGCTCCAACTGAGGCTTGTGGATCAAATTGGCTACTTGAGTGATGCACTCTTGTATGCCAAGAAGCTGGCCGGGCTGCCCGTAGACTCGAAAGTGGTCGTTTACCGGCGAACAGAATACCCAAACGACAATCTCTACAACACGTCCACCATGCAATACACTTGCTCCGCGTTTTCTATTATTGACGTGGCCCTACCCTCCTCACTCGCATCCTTGAGCTCCGGCTTCTACTATCTCTGGCCTCCTGGGGTGGGTTCGGAAAGACACCCTAGGCCTTGAAGGTGAGGCAGACAGATATTTTCTTTAATCTCTTTTGGGTCCAATTCCCCGCGGCTTGCCGCGACTAGTGATGCATTAGGTATCGAGCTCTATGATGCTTGTTAAAGAATCCAGGTGCCAGCAGTCAGAATACATTAGAAAAAGGTTGGCGTGGACCCCGCGTGAGTGGAATCCTGAGCACGCGACGTCACTATAACCACCGCATTAGCCCGGTTTTCTCAGGGCACTCTTGACGCGTTGCGGCGTCATGGGAAGTTGGAGCACTTGGGCTCCCATGGCATCGTGCACTGCTGTTGCCAGTACGGCACCCATCCAGACAATGGCTGGCTAGCCACCGCCTTTGGGCGGCAGGGTCAGATTCGGTACAATGACGGTTTCGAGCAAGCGCCACATAAACCTTCCCCGCAACCGAATTTCGCTCCCATAAGGCTCAGATCGGTTCGCAAAATCCACAGGAGGGACCGCTCATCGTCGACTTCGATACTAAGGGGTTTGTCGTTGAGGGTAAATTGGATGGTTTTGATCATTTGAAGCCTCCCATTAGTCCTACGTTCATCCCGAAACCCTTATGTGCGCTCTCTTCCATATGATCATCCCCACAGAGTGCAACAAGAAAAATCATCTATTTCCCTTCCTACTACCCGCGAAAATACAGTCTTCAGAACAAAGAAATACTGTCTTTCCCCCATTTCTTTTGAATGGTGTCTCGTCTATTAGAACAATGAGGCGCGTCTGTCTCGCTGCGTCAATACAGGGCAACTTGGATCTTCATACCTTCACGGCTTGTTGCCCAAACAGCCTGTTTAAATTTGACCGGCCTTCCAGCCGAAGCCTTGGCAAAGGCTGGTGGATGTGTACTCCAGGAGGTTCCCATGAAAAAAGAGCACGAGAAACGTTGTCCCAACTGCCAAGGCGGCCTGACGCGCCGCGGATTTCTGACCACCATGGGAGTCGGGGCGGTCGCCATGGCTCTGCCCCAGCACGCCCGGGCCGAACCGTCAGAAAAGGGCCAGGTGTTGGAGGCCCGGCAACTCACCAAGATACCACTTCGCATCAATGGTCGGCTCCATCGCTTGCTCGTTGAACCACGGTGGTCGCTGCTGCATGTTTTAAGAGAATGCCTTGGGCTGACGGGAACGAAGGTGGGCTGTGAAAGGGGCGAATGCGGGGCTTGCACGGTCCTGATCAACGATGTCCCCAGGTACAGTTGCATGATATTGGCGGTGGAGGCCGAGGAGGTGGAAATCACAACCCTGGAAGGACTCATGACGGGCGAAGAACTTGGACCCGTGCAGAAAGCATTTGTCGAGGATGATGCCTTTCAGTGCGGCTACTGTACACCGGGGCAGATCATGGCCGTTGAGGGATTGCTCCGACATAATCCGAACCCCTCTCTTGAGGAGATCCGCCAGGGGATGAGCGGCAACCTGTGCCGCTGCGGAGCCTATGTTCACATCTTCAAAGCGGCAAAACGGGCGGCGACGCTCAAAGGTGCCTAGGGGAGGTGACCCATGAAAGAAGACCGGGAAGGACTCTATTATGTAAGGGAAGCCCCCCTGCCGGAAACACCGGCCCCAGGGGAGCGGCCGGCGCCGTGGGAGAGAACACAGGTTATCGGCACACCTCTCGCCCGCGTCGACGCCTATGAACGCGTGAGCGGCTCCGCGGTCTACCCCTCGGACGTGGTTTTGTCGAACATGCTCTACGGCGCCATCCTGCGTTGTCCCCATCCCAACGCCAAGGTCCTGAAGGTGGACACGACCGAAGCGGAGAAATATCCGGGGGTACGGGCCGTCATCGGCCCTTCGACGCCGGGGGCCAATCCGCCATGGCTTTATTCTCAATGGCTTCCTCCAAAGGAGATATGGAGCAAGCTTTTCGACCCAAACTGCCGCTTTGAGGGAGATACGGTGGCGGCCGTGGCGGCCGAGACGCCCTATCAGGCGTGGGACGCTGTGCAGGCCATCAAGGTCCAATACGATGTTCTGCCCTTCGTGGTGGACGAAAACAAGGCGCTCGAGGCCGGTGTGCCCTCCGTTTACAAAGAAGGAAATCGCGTGCAGATCCTCACCTACGATCGGGGAGATATAGAGAAGGGCTTTGCTGGGGCCGATGTGATCCTGGAAGAGACATACAGGACAGCCTGCGAGATCCACACTCCCATGGAACTTCACGGATGCGTGGCTGATTGGCAAGGAGACCACTTGACTCTGTGGGAATCCACCCAGGGTGTGTTTGCCGTTCAAAAGGAGGTGGCCGCAGTGCTCCAAATGCCCCTATCCAAGGTGCGCGTGGTCGGACATTATATGGGCGGGGGATTTGGGAGCAAACTGAAGGCGGGAAAATACACCGTGATCGCGGCTCTGTTGGCCAAGATGACGGCCCAACCCGTCAAGCTGGTGCTGACGCGAGAGGAGACCTATCTGGCTGTTGGAAACCGACCGCCCAGTAACATGCGGATCAAAGCGGGCGTGAAGAAGGACGGCACGTTGACGGCCTTTGAATTTGCCTGCACCGGTACCGGTGGTGCCTATCCGGCTGGAGGAACAGCCCTGGTGGATTGGCAGATCCGGGATCTTTACACCTGCCCCAACGTCCACACGGAAGCCACCGACGTCTATACCCATGCGGGACCGGCCCGGCCGTTTCGTGCGCCGGGGCACCCTCAGGGCTCCTGGGCCCTGGAACAGATGATGGACGCGCTTGCCGAGGCGATTGACATGGATCCCGTGGAACTTCGGCTCAAAAATATTCCCACGTTCAGTCAGGCCCGGGACGGAAATCCCGTGTACAGCAGTACGGGACTGAAAGAATGCCTCCAGGAAGGGGCCAAGGCCTTCGGGTGGAAAGAGGCCCGGGAAAAGAGTAGCAGGAATAGACACAAAGGTCATCTGCGCCGAGGCGTCGGTATGGCCGCGGCTAGCTGGTTCATTGGCGGAGGGATGCCTCCTGCAACGGTCATAGTCAAACTATATTCTGACGGCAGCGTGAACCTGAACATGGGGGCCAGTGACATCGGCACGGGAACCAAGACGGTCATGGCCATGGTGATTGCCGAAGAGCTGGGAATAAAGACAGACGTGATTCAGATCGAAAATGCCGATACCGGGACCACCCAATATACGAACCCCAGCGGGGGGAGCAAGACGGTCCCCACCGAATCTCCCACTGTTCGCGCCGCCGTGGTGGACATCAAACAACAGTTGTTAAACATGGCCGCCCAAGACCTTCACACAGACCCTTCTCACCTGACCTTCCAGGACGGGAAGGTTATTTCAAAAGATAATCCGTCAACAGGCATCAAGATCACCGACATATCCGGGCTAAAGAAACGCAGCGTTTTAGTGGGAATGGCCAGTCGGGGCCCCAACCCGGAAGACAGGGCTATCGTCCCTTTTGCCGCCCAGTTCTGCGAGATTGAAGTGAACACAAGGACGGGAGAGGTTGAGATTCTCCGCTTTCTGGGCGCTCACGACAGCGGACGGGTAATGAACCGATTGACATATGACAGCCAGGTCTTCGGCGGCATTACCATGGGAATCGGCTTTGCCATGACGGAGGCCCGCATACTTGATGCAAAACAGACCGGCAAGATGGTGAACAAGAGCTGGCACGACTACAAGCTGCCCACGGCAATGGATGTCCCTGCAGACATGATATCCCTTCCTATGGAAATACCGGATGATGTGGCCAATACCACCGGGGCCAAGGGGCTGGGAGAGCCGGTAACCATTCCCACGGCAGCAGCGTTGGCAAATGCGGTGTATCACGCCACGGGGGTACGGGTAACCGAGACCCCGATGACTCCCATAACTCTGTGCCGACTCTTTCCTGCAGGCTCCAAGGAGGAATGAAACATGATGCCTCAATTTGCCTACATTTGCCCCTCGACCCTCGAAGAAGCTATCCAACACCTTTCCAGCCCTTCGGCCAGTATCCACGCAGGGGGCACCGATTTGCTCGGATGCCTCAGGGACCGTGTCTTTCACACGGAAAAAGTGGTGAGTATCAGTCGAATCGAAGCCCTAAAAGGGATCCGGGAGACGCCTCAGGGAGGACTTGGAATCGGGGCCCTCACCACCATCACCGAGGTGGCACGACACGACATGATCCGGGGGCGCTATCGGGCACTGGCCCAGGCGGCCTCAGAGGTTGCCAGCCCGCAACTTCGCAATCAGGGCACCTTGGGGGGCAATATCTGTCAAAAACCCAGGTGCTGGTATTATCGGGGCGAATTTCATTGCCTGCGCAAGGGTGGGGACCAATGTTTTGCGGTGGGCGGGGAAAACCAATTTCACTGCATATTCGGCGGAGATATGTGCTTCATCGTACATCCTTCCGACACCGCACCGGCTCTGGTAGCGTTTGAGGCGTCCGTTCGGATTGCCGGCCCGACGGGGACCAGAACGGTTCCAGCGGAAGAGTTCTTTGTCTCTCCGAGCCAGAATCTGGAAAAGGAGACTGTGCTGGACCGAGGGGAGATCGTAACGGAAGTTATCCTCCCGCAACACCCCCCTGCCCTGCGCAGTTCATACAGAAAAGTCAGGGCCCGTCGTTCCTGGGATTTTGCCCTTGCCGGGGTGGCCTTGGCGCTCACATTCCAAGAAGACCGGGTCGTTACCGCACGCGTGGTGCTCAGCGGTGCCGCCCCGGTCCCGTGGCGTTCCCACGACGTGGAGGCAGTCATTACAGGAAATCGGCTTGACGGGAAGACGATAAGTCAGGCAGCCAAGGCTGCCGTAAAGAATGCTCAACCTTTGGGACAAAACGGCTACAAGATTCCACTCTTCGAAGGGATTATCGAAGAAGAGCTACTGGCTATGACCGAACACTGACAGCCATGTCCGAAAGCGCTGCGATATGGCTTTTTCTTCTCGTACGAGGGTAATCCGCCTTCGCAGAAGACCAGGCCGTCAATGAATGCACAAGCAGATGGATGACACAAATCCAGATGACCAAAACATTTTCATGACGAACACTATCCTGAGAGCAATATCTCTACCCTGTTTGAGGTTTTTGAACATTTGAATTTCGGATTTGTTTCGGATTTAGATATTCGGATTTCGAATTTATTGGCTCCACTGAAACGCTTAGCCGCCAGAGCCTATTAGGTTTGCACCAGCAAAGCTGGTGGTTTAATGCGATTAATGACCATGACCATGGATGTGCAGGTATATGAGGAACTACTGAGACTTAAAAGGCAGGGCTCCCCATCGGCGCTCGCCATCCTGATCGACGGAATCGGATCCTCACCCCAAAAAGCAGGGGCCAAAATGCTGGTTCGATCAGACGGATCCACTGTGGGAACCGTCGGAGGCGGTCGCCTTGAAGCCGATGTCATACAAAGGGCGCTCCAAGCCATCACCTCCGGTTCCCCTCAGACGATTTCCTTGGAACTTACCGAAGAGCACGGACATGCCTGCGGGGGTAATGTCTTGGTCTATGTCGAGCCGGTCTTCCCTGACCCCCGCCTACTGGTTTTCGGAGCTGGACACGTGGGACGGGCCCTTTGCACGGCAGCCAGGTTTTGTGGATTTCATGTGACGGTCATCGACGATCGCCGGGAATTTGCCAATCGGAAGCACTTCCCTGATGCAAATGCTATTGTCGTGAGCGACTTTGAAGAGGCCTTTTCTCTCGATCTTTTCAATGGAGACCTCTATGTCGTCATCGCAACCCGCGGACATCGTCATGACTTCCAGGTACTGGAAAAGGCGCTCACGACGCAGGCCCATTACATCGGATTGGTGGGGAGCAAAAAAAAGAAAGAGGCGCTGATCGAGACCCTCACAAGAAACGGCTTCGGCGAAGAAGACATCCGAAGGGTCCTTATCCCGGTGGGACTCCCCATAGGATCGGTGACGCCCGAGGAAATAGCCATAAGCATTGTGGCCCAACTCGTTCAACACAGGAGGCTTCATGGGCTTGCAGGTGTCAGCCATACTGCTTGCAGCGGGTCTATCCCGGCGGATGGGAACGCCCAAGCAACTCCTTGAAATCGGAGGCAAGCCTCTTGTTCGGCATTGCCTTGACGCCATTACGGCTTCAGGCATTGCGGACATTGTGGTGGTCCTTGGTGATTTCCGCCATAAGATCCGACCGGTCATTTGCGATCTGCCCATAAAGATGGTAGCAAACCCCACTGCTGAAAGCGAGATGGCCGAATCGGTCCGGGTAGGCCTCGGTGCGGTGGATTCGCAGTCTTCAGGAGTTCTCATTTGCCTGACCGACCATCCCTTCGTGGCTGTTGAAACCTTCAGACAGATCGTGGAGGCTCATTTTACCGACCCTGCGGCCATTGTGATTCCTACGTATCAGCAGAGGCGGGGACATCCCAGCTTGTTCCCCAGGGACCTGGTTGATGACCTGTTCTCAGGTGGTAATCTCAGAGACATTATACACGCCCATCCCGGAAAAGTCGCTTTGCTCCCTGTCGACGATCCTGAAACGATTCGTGATATCGACACGATGGACGATTACGAGCCGGTCCGTGCAGCGTTCGACCGTCGAAAATCCTAACATTTGCTAACTGGTTCATAACATGAAAAAACTCGTAAAAGTCGAGGATGCCGTGGGAATGATCATCCCCCATGACATTACGGAGATCAGAAGAGGATCTGTCAAAGGTCCGGCATTCAAGAAAGGGCACAAGATCCGAGAAGTAGACATTTGCCACCTACAGCGCCTTGGCAAGCGGCATATATATATCCTTAAAATCGAAGAGGGATATCTCCATGAAAACGATGCGGCTGTGGCCATGGCGGAGTCGTTTTGCGGCCCCGGTGTCACATGGCAAGGTGATCCTGTGGAAGGCAAGCTGAAACTGTTAGCAGCACGGGACGGCCTTCTCTATGTGAACGTAGACGCCTTGGGCCGGATCAACATGCTCGGCGACGTCATGTGTGCATCCCGGCATACCCACTCTATGGTACGAGAGGGAGATGTCGTGGCGGCGACACGGGCCATCCCCCTGGTTGTGGAACAAAAGGTCATCGACGAAGCCGTGACGGTCGCCCGCTCGGATGGAGGGCTTGTTCAGGTCCGTCCCCTGAAAAAAGCCAGGGTAGGCATCATCATGACGGGAAATGAGATCTTTGCCGGATTGGTCCAGGACCAGTTCGAGCCCATACTGCGCCGGAAGCTTTCTCATATAGGCTCGAAAGTCATAGGCGCCGTTGCGGCTCCCGATGATGCCGATGACATCAAAGAAAAAATATCGGATTTCCTTAACCGTGGCGTTGACCTCATTTTGACCACAGGCGGTCTGTCCGTGGACCCGGACGACGTAACCCGACAGGCTGTGTTGCGGGCGGGGGCTTCGGATTTCGTTTACGGCGCTTCCGTCCTTCCAGGAGCCATGTTCATGATCGCTTACCTTGACTCGGTCCCCGTCATGGGCATACCGGCCTGCGGGATATATCACGAGATTACCCTGTTTGACCTGCTGCTGCCGCGGGTACTAGCGGGTGAACGGATCACGCGCAAGGACATTGCAGTCCTCGGACATGGCGGCCTCTGCCTGGATTGCAAGACCTGTCGCTATCCAATATGCCCCTTTGGCAAAGGTGTATGACAGAAGACTGGATAACTGGAGAAATAAGAGCATCGTACCTTCAAAAAAAACTGAGTCCGCCCGATTTTGTCACCACCTAAGGGTCGGAACCGCTAGTACTAGTAAAGCGAGAAAGGGCACTGTCCTCATGACTGATCTTCGCCCTGCCTGTTAAATCTCCAATTGCACACCAATTTCAATCACTCTCTCTGCCGGAAGATGGAAAAAAGATGCCCCATGGGCGGCATTGCGAGACATGAAAGTAGATACCCACAGGCATGAGCCCGTGGGTATCTACGCTTCGTTCTCTCCCACGCCCTCTTCGGCTTCCGGTCTACGATGTACGGCCCTCAATATATTATGATCGTCAGCAAATTCCTGTACGTTTTTCTCTCCAAGATGGCGTACCATCTCCATGTCTTCCCGGGCCCGCTCATCATTTCCGAGGGCAGCGTGCAGGTTTGCTCGACTGAGATAACCAGCTCCATATTCAGGATCCAATTCAATAGCCCTATCAAAGTCTTTGATGGCTTCCTCGTCCTTGCCAAGACTATGATAGGCCAACCCGCGCAAATGATAAGCCCTGGCATGTTCCGGGTTAAGCTCCATGACTTTTTTAAAATCACCTAAGGCTGCTGAAGGCTCACCTGATTTCATATAAGCCGTCCCACGGGTCAGGTAGGCGAGTTCAAAGCTTGGATCCAGCTTAATAGCTTTACTAAGGGGGGATATAGCCCTTTGATATTTGCCTTCCTTGAACAGTATCGCGCTTTCCTTGAACAGTCTTACGGATTCATCATTGGCAGACATCTTTCATACCTCCTTTGATAGCAATGCTCTTTTTGTCCGATCTGGCTATTCACAAGATCACCTTCCGGTGATCCTGGTTCAAAATAAGTATTTGAAAAGGATTGGCAAGGGATCCAGGAGCCTGTTCGGTCAAGTAAAGGTCGATTGTCACAGAGTGTATAAAGAACTTTATTTATTTATCGAAACCCGCCGTCCTCCGATGATTTTCATGGACATCAGATTGCTGGACTTGAACGGGCTAGAGGTAACCAGAGAGATTAAAAAGATTGATCCGAGTGCACGAGTCATCATAGTGACAAACCATGACACGCCGGAATATAAGGACACCGCTAAAGAATACGGGGCCCATGACTTGGTTACAAGCTAGGTCACAACAGCAGGGGGTGAGGCTGTTGGGCTAGTGCCCATCCACGAATGCAAGCTACCCGAACCAGGATAGCCCTGTTGAGCACTACAAGGTGTTCATTCAGAAATGGTAGATTTTGGTCCCAGGCAAGGCCGCACAAGGGTTTTCGCCGCAGGCGTAGCAGCGCTACGTTGAGGACGGAAACCCGCGGCGAACGCCGCATGGGCCCCAAAGATGCCATTTTTGGATGGACACTAGCCTAACTTTCACGCTTGTCTTTGTTGAACCAGCTTCTCGATGCCAGCCTTATCGGCTAGCGTCGTGAGGTCGCCCAGGTCATCGACATCGCCGGCTGCTATCTTTCTCAGGATTCTCCTCATGATCTTCCCGCTCCTGGTTTTTGGAAGTGCCTCGGCAAATTGGATCTTGTCCGGTGTTGCAACCGGACCTATTTCGCTACGCACATGGTTGATCAAGGCCTTCTTCAGTTTGTCTGATGGCCTGGAACCTTCCTGCAATATGACAAAGGCATATATTGCTTCGCCTTTAACGTCATGGGGACATCCCACAACGGCTGCCTCGGCTATGCTCTTGTGCGCAACAAGGGCGCTTTCTATCTCTGCCGTACCAAGTCGGTGGCCGGAGACGTTGATCACGTCGTCCACACGGCCCATGAGCCAGTAATAACCGTCTTTGTCCTTCCTCGCCCCGTCGCCCGTGAAATATTTGCCAGGAAACTGACTAAAGTATGTGTGCTTGAACCGCTCAGGTTCCCCATAGACACCGCGCATGATACCGGGCCAAGGCTTCGTGATCACCAGGTATCCTCCTTCGTCCAGTTTGCACTTTTGGCCTTTATCATTAATCACCTGTGGCTCCACTCCAAAGAATGGTAAGGCTGCTGAGCCGGGTTTTGTCGGAATCGCTCCCGGAAGAGCAGAAATAAGGATGCCGCCAGTCTCCGTCTGCCACCAGGTGTCGACAATGGGACATCGGCGTTGGCCAATGTGCTGATGATACCATTTCCACGCTTCTGGGTTTAAGATTTCCCCGACGCTTCCCAAGAGCCTCAGACTGGTCAGGTCATATTTCTTGGGCCAATCGGTGCCGTGTTTGGCTAAGGCCCTGATAACGGTAGGGGCTGTGTAGAAGATATTGACTTTGTAATTTTGCACGATCTCCCAGAACCGTCCTGGATGGGGATAAGTGGGAATGCCCTCAAACATCAATGTGGTCGCCCCCGAGCAAAGAGGACCATAAACAATGTAGGTGTGGCCAGTGATCCATCCGATGTCTGCGGTGCACCAGTAGGTATCCTCATCCCTAATATCAAAAATCCACTGGCAGGTCTGACACGCATACAGTAGGTAACCCCCGGTGGTATGGAGAACCCCTTTAGGCTTACCGGTCGATCCGCTCGTGTAGAGGATGAATAGAGGATCTTCCGCATCCATAGTCGCCGGATCACACTGGGGTTTCAGGGCTGGATCCTGCATTCTCTCATCCCACCACCAATCCCTGCCTTTTATCATCTTGATTCGTGTGTCAGTGCGTTTAACCACAACGCAGGCTTTTACGTCGGGGCACCTTCTGAGAGCCTCATCAGCATTCTTTTTCAAAGGTATGACCCTGCCCCCTCTGAAGCCGCCGTCGCTCGTGATCAGCACCTTTGCCCCGCAGTCCTGAATTCGGCTTGCCAGTGACTCGGCACTGAAGCCCCCGAAGACAACACTATGGACGGCTCCAATGCGGGCGCATGCAAGCATGGCAATCGGGAGTTCCGGCACCATAGGTAAATAGAAGGCCACCCGGTCACCCTTCTTCACACCAAAGCCTTTCAACACGCTGGCAAGCTTGCAGACGTCTCTTTGCAGCAACTGGTACGTGTAGATCCTTTCTTCTCCTTGTTCGCCGACCCAGATCAGGGCCGTCTTGTTTCTTCTCCATGTCTTCAGATGCCGATCCAGGCAGTTAAAGGAGGCGTTGATCTTACCGCCTTCGAACCAGCGTATCTTTGCCTCTTCCAAATTATATTCAAGAACCCGGCGCCACCTCTTGTCCCAGACGAGGTCTTCGGCCATTTCGGCCCAAAAGCCTTCAGGGTCTTTCACAGAGCGCCTGTACAGCTGTTCATATTCACGAAAGCTATTAATATGCGCTTTTCTTCTAAAGTCTTTCGGCGGGGGATATTTCCTGGCTCGCCCTCCCACTGATACGATTGTCTGTTCACGGCCCATGAGTCCCTCCTTTATTTCTTGATGTCCAGAATAGGGAAAACGGCCTCTTCAAGGGCACGGACCACCCTTTGCACTTCGGCTTTCACCTGTTTCTTCACGTCATGAGGCAGAAAGTGAGGCCGATCCTTCAGAGAGGACAATCTGTCTCCCCAGAACATGCCCCCAAAAAGTGCAGCGTCCTCTTCTTTGGGGCCGAGCCCGTTCATGATGGCCCAAGCCAAGGTCCACGTTCGAGCTACATTTTTCAGCACGTAACCCCCACAGCCAAGAGCCAGAAGCTTAGGGGATATCTGCAGTATCATCTCCAGTGATTGACTGAACGATATATTGGTCAACTGTAAATGAGACAAGGGGTCATAGAAGAGACCGTCGGCACCCAGTACGGCCACAACAAAGTCCGGTTTAAATGCTCGGGCTACCGGTAAAAACAGTTCCTCAAAAGCCCACAAGAAATCCTCATCGGACGTGTTTTCGGGAAGAGGAACATTAATGGTGTATCCCTTTCCACGGCCTTTGCCGATTTCATTCTCAAAGCCCGATTTGAAGGGAAACAGTGTCTTTCCACTTTCATGAAAGGATATGACCATCACCCTTCCGCTCCTGTAAAACGCCTCTTGTACTTGATCGCCGTGATGGGCATCAATATCAATGTAAAGTACGCGCTTTCTTGGACGCAGCCATTTGTTAATGGCTATTACAATATCATTGAGGTAACAAAACCCTGCGGCAAAATCCTTGCCCGCATGGTGGAAGCCCCCTGTCGGACTGAAGACGACGTCAGCCTTATCGCAGGCAATGAGTTCCGCACCGAGCAGTGTTGCCCCGGTGGCCAAGGCATGATAGTCATAAACCCCCCTGTATACAGGGCATTCGTTGGTGCCTATGCCGTATTGCAGCCACTCTTCTTCAAAAGCACCTTCATTGGCCTTTCTCAGAATAGAGACATACTCTTTCGTGTGAAAACTGAGCATATCTTCAACGGAAGCAGGCTCAGGATTGTAAATCTTGATCCAATCACGGTCAAAGAGCTTCAACCGTTTGCACAACTGATATGTGGCCTTACTCCTTTCAAAGAGCCACGGATATCCCTCGTACGCTTTGAACGTTGCAAACTTCTCACTATGAATAAAGGCCGAGCGCACTATCCCTCACATGATGACCCTTTGTCAGGTTTTCGACGACTGATCTTCGCCGATTCCAGCGGGAGCTCCATGTCACGGCACGGACCCATGCCGGTGCAGAAGCCAAAGCCTACCTTCTGAAAGACCTTGATAGCTCGGCTGTTGGCCGTGCGCACGGTGAGCACGACCTTGTCACATCCAGCCTCATGAGCCACTTTCTTCATCACCCCAGAAAGGGCTGTGCCAATGCCAAGATTACGGAAGCCTTTCCGGACAAAGATCAGGTACTCCGGACACAAAGGCGAGCAGGAAAGATCCAAAGCACTATGAGCTATGACACGGCTCCTGTACAGGGCCAACACATTGAACAATTCCGAGACCAAACCCTTGAGCCATTTTGACCGAACTTGCTTATCAGGCGGCGGCAGGCCACATTCGAGCCCTTTGGGCTCAAAGGTCTCGTACATGTCACGTAGAGACTCAAAGTCTGCAGCCTGATAGGCCCGGATCTGAATATGGCGCCCTCGCTTATCCTCAATCTGAGTGGGCAAACACTTGAACGTGGCTCCGTCTCGACCAACGGTATTGGATGGGATAGGCATATCAATATATTACAGAGGCACAAGGTCAACTCGGTTGTAGAGCTTCTCAAAGTCAAAGGCTTGATCCATCAGCTTGATAGCCCGATCGATCTTCTCCCTTTTTGGCAGGCGCAGGTCTCCTACGGTAGCCTCCACTTCTTTTGCCACTGTATATGTGTCGTCCCTGGCCACCAAAATTGGCACACCCTTGACTTCAGCCCTGGTGATGATCGTTTCGTTGGGATAAAGGTCGCCCGAGAGGATGAGACACCTCACCTTATTTTCAATGGCCGCAAGTTGAATGTCTGATCGATCCCCACCCACAATGACCCCCACAGCAGTCCTTTTGAGTAAATGACTAATGAACTTATCGACCTGCATCCCACCCACCAGAAAAGTCTCTACTAAGGCATCAAGGTTATCCCTGCCGCAGATCACGTCTGCACCCAAACGATCGGCGAGTTCTCGGACTTCGATAGACTCCAGTAGCGGATCATTCGGAATGGAGCCAAACACCTCTATCTCTCGCTGGCCGAGGAATGGCGAAACATATTCGTTGATTTCTTCAATGTGAATGGCCTCTACCTTATTAAAAACAACACCCATCATAGGCCTGCCTACCACATTCTTGAGCTCAAGAAGAAAGTCTACACAGAAACGACATTCATATTTCTCTACGAATAGCGCATTAGCGTTCAATAATCCCATGAGTCGCAAACCTGAAAGGCCGAAAGCACTGCCTTCGCTGAAATTGTCATCACATCCCACCACAACCAAGTCCTTTCCTTGGCTCACTTTTTCGAAGGCTGACAGGATTTTTTCCTGCAACCCCTCAACCTTTCCTCTGTAATTGTCCATAATCATGTCCTGGGTGACCACGACAGGGCAGATGAGTTCAACGGGATCCTTCAGCTCAAACAGCTCACAGATATTCCAGGCGCCCTTGTCGACGATGGCATTTTCCAACTTCATAGGAGAATGCCCCATGGGCTTAAAATAGGTGACTTCCAAGCCGTCTCTTCTTGCTCGGTCCATCAATCCGATGGCAATCACATCCTTGCCTGCATGCCTCCCAATTGAGGTAACGTATAGCGTGATCAATGTGACCTCCCTTTATGAAAACATGTCCACTGAACCACTCTCTCCGAGTCTTGACCGGCCTGCTCCCCGCAAGCCCCGTCCGGAAGGGCGGGGTCAAGGGGAGCTATACAAAAATGGCAATCTTCCTTACCGGGAAG
>Ga0209536_100002857_pt1 | contig 28005 bp, 23 predicted proteins | sample DeeMarSeWOR28_12_FD_187461 | JGI IMG/M metagenome (GOLD analysis project Ga0209536, IMG submission 187461) | Marine sediment microbial communities from White Oak River estuary, North Carolina - WOR-2-8_12 (SPAdes) (version 2) | ecosystem: Environmental > Aquatic > Marine > Intertidal zone >... | reverse complement strand
CCATGAGAATGTGGATTAAAAAAGGCTACATCTATGGATTTAAGCGGTCTGGTGCCTGGATAATTGATCGCCAAAGCATAGATGATTGGTATTCATCTGATAAATTATAGGAGAGGAAATTATGGGAAAAATTAAATATCGTGTTAATATGCCGTACCTATGGAAACATCCAAATGGAACTTTTTATGCTTGTTGGAGACAGAATAATAAAAACCGCCGGAAATCTTTAGGCACCGTAGATGAAACAACAGCGCAAAGGCGATTTCGAAATTTTCAGCGTGATCTATTAGCAGGTCGACTGGTCGAAATCGAGACCGGTGCCAGAAAAAAACTTCATGATTTTGCCGATGAATTAATTGCGAATAAGGATGCTACTACATCAGAGGCGACAGCTAATTTGTATGAAGTGGCATTGAATAAGGCTAAGAATTGCTGGAAAGATATACCCTTGCGACATATCACCAGTAGGCATATTGATACACTCGTCATAGATATGATTAGAGAGGGCCTTAAACCGCCAACAATCAATAAAAATATCAGACATGTTAAAGGGGCATTATCAAAAGCTTATGAATGGGGATACATCAATAAACCGATCAAATTCCCTAAACCGCTTGAGGAGGAGGAGCAATTAAGATTTTTAACTGTCGAGGAACTGCGAGCACTATTTGGTGTTATAGATGACCTTGAATTTGCGGACTTTTGCGAGTTTTCCGCATATACCGCTCTCAGATCTGGTGAAATAATAAGGCTTAGATTTTTAGAAGATGTGGATAATCCGAAAGGCTTCTTACGCATATCTTCAAAACAAAAAAACAGATCAGAAACCAGAATTCCGATCAATAAGCACGCCAGGTCGATAATAGATAGATGCAGGGTCAGAAGGCAAGACCATCCTACCCTATTCCGTTTCAATAAAGTTTCTTGGATTTCGCAGAAATTTAGGGAGTATGCTGATAAAGTTGGCCTGCATCACAGCAGGTTCCATGATTTAAGACATACCTATGGAAGCCATATGGCGATGAAAGGTAAAAATCCTCTAACCATCAAAGAACTGATGCGGCACAAATCCATAGCGAGCACTATGATATACACGAAATTATCACCCGAACACCTGAAAGAAGAGTCTGAAGATTTGGATTATGGACCAATGCCGATTGGCACAAAGAAAGAAGATTGAGGCTCTACAATTCCTCTACAAGAAAACCTAAGTATCTGAAATTCTATTTATTTAGCACGGATTTTAAGTCCCTTGCGTCTACCTATTCCGCCACCCGGGCAACTATCATCGAGAGATTGGTTGGCAGATTGATAACCGAATCATACAAGATTTTCAAGGAAAAAGGGATACCCACACGAAATCAAAGTTCGGGAAATTCATATCCCCTTTCGCCAAACAGTTTCAGGCAGGCGTCAACGACCTGAGCATCATAAAGCACGCCTCTGTTTTCCAATATTTCTTCCAAAGCTTTATCCAGTCCAATTGATGGTCGATAGGGCCGATGGGAAGACATCGTTTCGACCACGTCCGCCACACCGACGATTCTGGCTTCCAGTAAAATATCATTACCGGACAGGCCTTGGGGGTAGCCTGAGCCGTTCACCCGCTCATGATGCTGTAAAACAATCTGGGCGATGGGCCAGGGAAATTCGATACCCTTGAGAATATCATAGCCAACTTGAGAATGCGACTGGATCATGCTGAGTTCGATTGCAGATAGTTTGACCGGCTTGCTGAGAATTTCAGCCGGTAGAGAAATTTTGCCGATGTCATGAATGGCTGCCGCCATGTAAACCCCTTCGGCTATATCACGGGCAAGGTTGAATTCCTGGGCGATGGCTCGGGCAAGGCTGGCAACCCTTTGTTGATGCCCGGAAGTATAGGGGTCCCGCATCTCAACGGTCAAGGCGATGGCCTTGATGGTTCCATTAATAGCCTGTTTGAGATCATCCAGGCTGTCCTGGACCTCCTGCTGCATCTTTTTTCTTTCGGTAATATCCCGCATAGATGACAGAAAGGCTTTTTCGCCCTCCCATTCGGTTTCCATGACACGCATTTCGGCAACTGTTGCCCTTCCGTCACCGCTAATAAGATCGAGCTCGAGGGGTTGGCCCGGTTGGACAAGATGCTCGAAAGTTTGACCAACCAGTTGCTGCGCTCTGATTCCAAATATGTTTTCTGCAGCTGGATTCATAAAGCGCACGATGGAGTTTTTGTCCAGGATGAGGATGCCATCGGCATTGTTATTGATCATATTGCGGAAATTCATTTCGCTCATATAAAGATCTTTTTGAGCTTTTCGCCGGTTTTCAATCTCCACCTTAAGCTGCCTGTTTGTTTTTAAAAGCGCCTCCGTGCGTTTTTCAACAAGTATTTCCATCTCCGAATGCATGGTCAAGATTTCTTTTTCCGCCTGCCATTTGAGGCTCAGCGCAGTTGCAAATTGGACAATTTCCTGCCGGTGAAAGGGTTTTTGCAGATAAAGCAGCTGATCCGTGAATTCATTTTTATTGGACGATTCATTTATGCCGGTATCGGCATAACCGGTTACCAATATAATATTTATGCTTTGATCCAATTCATGGATCTGCTCAGCCGTAAAATATCCATCCGGCCCCGGAGGCATGTGAATATCGAGAAAAACAACGGCAAAAGGCCTTCCCTCTTTGAGCGAAAGCTTGACGACTTCAATGGCCTGATCGCCCTGGTTGCAGCAGGATACCTCGAAATGCGGATCCGCAGGAAATGATTTGTCCGGTGCTCTGTCTTGCCGGGTCGGCTGGGGCGACAGTATTTGTTCGTAAAGCCCCAGTATGGTGAGCTCGTCATCGACGGCAAGAATGCGAAACGGTTTTCTCTCGAATTGACTCATATGACTGAAATCTTCTCCGAAAAAATGAAAAATATCTCTTTGCAGTCAAAATGATTTTAAAGCTTTATCTTATAAATAAATTAATGATTTGTAAATACCTGTATTAACGTTTATTTGAAATCCGAAATGCATTGATAACACCGTGGCACCGGCAGGCCGTACTCAATAAAACCGAGGTATGCAATGTCATTATTTCTTCCAGGGCTTCAAATAAATCCCTGGGAGCATATCCGCCGACGCCGGGCAAAAGCTGGCGGCTGCGAACTACAAGCGATTTGTAGCCAGCATGTTGGATGGACTCCAGGTAGGCATGCATTTGCCTTGGCCTGGGTTTTCCGGTATGAATGCAGATATCCTCAGGTTCGGGACATTTTTCCGGACAGATAAACTCTGCATTGCTTACATAGACCTGTTTCATGTTTCCTTCGATCATGTTCGGCAGCCTGAATTTCAATGGGTCCGGTATCGGCAGGGATTCTAAAAAGTAGATTGGCGCTAATTTGGACTTTATCCATTCGTAGGCTACATGAAGGGGTATTGCAGGCACGATCCAATCCGGAAAATCCTGATGCGCCAAATTCGTGGTTAGAAATCGGATGCCGTCCATGCAGACAGTTTCAAAATCGAGTTGTTTGATTCTTCTGCAAATTGCTGATTGCTTTTCAACAACAGTGATAACCGAGGCGGAATTTTTGTGCCTCAATGATTTTGCGGCCTGCAGACCAAATCTTCCTCCGCCGATGATCCAAAAAGTGCTCATGGTTAGGCCCTAAAACCCTTACTCTGTATGAATTTCGTTCAATACTTCATTTGTCTCATGGATCAGGTTATTTTTCAAGGGCAATTGAGACAAAACAGCATCGCAATCGGTCTTCTGGCCCCTCCTGCTTCTTGTCAAACCCATTTTCTTCTGATAGTAGATGAGCATGCATTACCCGCTTAAAGGTCAAAAAATAATTCTTGCATCCCAATCGCCGCGGCGGCGCTATCTCCTGGAACAAGCCGGCCTCCAATTCACTGTCGTTCCCAGCCGTTTTGATGAACGCGCGGTGAGCATGTCGGCTCCCGATTCTTATGTCAGAAAATTGGCCGAAAATAAGGCCGAAGACGTGGCAAAATACTATCCTGAGCACTGGGTCATCGGCGCAGACACGATTGTTTTGATCAATAACCAGATTCTGGGTAAGCCAGCCACCAGAGTTGAAGCCGAAAACATGCTGCAAAAACTCAGTGGAAAAATTCACCAGGTGTTCACCGGCTACTGCATCCGCTGCAAAGTCAGAGAACAAATTCATTCAGACGCGGTCTGCACCGACGTTCAGTTCAAGCAGCTATCGAATCAAGAAATTCAGTGGTATGTTGACACCGAAGAACCGTATGACAAGGCCGGTGGCTATGCCATTCAGGGCCTGGGGTCTTTTCTTGTAAAAAAGATCAATGGGTCTTATACTAACGTTGTTGGGCTTCCGGTGTGCGAGGTGATGGAATTTCTCATTCAAGAAAAAGTGATGGGTTTCAATCATGCCGAACCTTAAAACCCGTTTGGATAATGTTAGGGATCGTATTCAAAATACAGCCCGCAGATGCAACCGAGACCCGCTGTCCATTCAGCTTGTAGCTGTGAGCAAGACGGTATCGGCAGAAACGGTCAGGGAAGCGATTGAAGCAGGCGATGTGACCATTTTTGGCGAAAATTACGTGCAGGAAGCCCGCGAAAAGATTAATTCCCTGATGGCGTATCCGGAGGTGAATTGGCATTTTATTGGGCATCTGCAGTCAAATAAAGCCAAATATGCAGTTCGGCTGTTTGATCTGATCCATTCTGTAGATTCTTTCAAACTTGCTCGAGAATTGAATAAACAGGCGCTAAAAATAGGAAAAATACAGTCGATTCTAATTCAGATCAATATAAGCCAGGAAGACACCAAATCAGGCATATCCCCTGATAAGGCCCTTGATCTGATCTCTGAAATCAGCCGTTTTGAGCACGTGGCCATAAAAGGGTTGATGACCATGCCGCCCTATTTCAACCAGCCCGAAAAGGTCCGCCCTTTTTTTGCGGCACTGCGAGACTTGCGCGATGAACTGAACAGCAAAGGCATCCCCTCAGTCGATCTGCAAGAACTCTCAATGGGGATGACCGGAGATTTTGAAGCCGCCATTGAAGAAGGTGCAACCTATGTTCGCGTGGGTACCGCAATTTTTGGTGAACGAAAATGAAAGTTTTATTGCACATTTGCTGCGGACCCTGCTCCATTTATCCTGTTAAACTGCTCAGAAATGGCGGGCTGGAGGTCATGGGCTTTTTCTATAAACATAACATTCATCCCTACAGCGAATGTCTGAAACGTCAGGATGCCTTGCAGGCTTATGCCGCAAAGATCGATTTGGGAGTGATTTTCCAGGAGGGTTACGACCTGGAAGGCTTTATCCAGAAACTGGTTTATCGTGAGGCGGATCGCTGCCGGCACTGCTATCACGAGCGTTTACGCTCAACGGCACTTGTGGCCAAACGCGGTAAATTCGACTATTTTTCAACGACGCTTTTGTACAGCAAGCACCAGAAGCATGACCTCGTGCAGTCGATCGGTGAATCTGTCGGAAAATCAGTGGGCGTTGAATTTCTATATCGGGATTTTCGGGACGGGTGGCGAGAGGGAATTGAGACATCCAAACAGCTGAAAATGTACCGACAACAATACTGTGGGTGTATTTACAGTGAAAAAGAAAGATATTTCAAAAATTAATGTTTGGCAACTTCATATATTTTATCATCGTTCTTCTTATCTATCTCATCTATCCAATATCTGAAGAGCCGAATTTCAGCGGTTTTGAAGCATTAACGTTTTTTGTTGGCTTGATCGCTATCTTCTTTCTGCTGACACGGTTTCAATTTCAGCGACTTGAAAAGCGTATCACCACGGCAAGTTTTTCAAGTAATGACCACCGGTTTAATGCCCTTCTCATCCGTCAATCAATAATGGCCATCCTGTTTTTTGCACTCTACCTTTACGGCCTGAATCTCCCGACATATTTTATCAGCATTTCGCTGTTTTCAAAATTTCCCACCCTGCTGGCGCTTCTTTTTTTGGGTTTGTTTGTGTTCCATCTTGCTATCGTATGGGCCAATGCCCATGGCCCCTATCAAAAACTATACAGAGCCGAAATTACCAGAAACTCCTACGTCTTATCGAATATTTCGTTTTCCATCCCGATTCTGTTGCCCTGGTTGATACTCTCCAGCGCAGCTGATTTTATCAATATATTACCATTTGAATCTCCCAGGTGGTTTCTGAATACCGCATTGGGTCAGGTGATCTATTTTCTCATTTTTCTATTTGGGATCGCGGTGATGGGACCGGCTATCATTCAGAAGTTGTGGCGGTGTAAACCACTTGAGAGCGGTTTGCAGCGCAGCCGTATAGAAAATCTGTGCGCAAAAGCAAACCTGGAATATGCAAACATTCTCTACTGGCCAATCTTCGGTGGTCGGATGATTACTGCTGGGGTTATGGGTTTGGTAAAAAAATTCCGGTATATATTGGTCACAAATGCCCTCTTGGGCCTTCTAGAGCCCGAAGAACTGGATACGGTAATCGCCCACGAAATAGGCCACATAAAAAAGAAACACCTTATATTCTACCTGGTCTTTTTTGCCGGCTTTTTACTCCTGTCCTTTACTCTTTTCGATTGGGTAATCTTCTCTATTTATTCCACCGAATCATTTTATTGGTTGCTCGACAACACCACCTTCAATCAGAGCACGGTAATCTCAATTATCTACAGTCTTGTATTCATCTCTATTTTTTTAATCTATTTTCGTTTTATTTTCGGTTACTTTATGCGCAATTTCGAACGCCAGGCGGACATCTATGTATTTACCCTGTTTGACAGTGCCAGGCCGCTGATATCTACCCTTGCAAAGATAGCGACAACGAGCGGTCAATCCTCAGATAGGCCCAATTGGCATCATTTCAATATCAGGCAGCGGATTGATTACCTCAATAAATGCGAGAGGGACAGCAGCTGGATATCTCGCCATGAAAAAAAGATCAGAAAAAGCATCGCTGTCTATCTGGCCGGACTGGTTCTGGTTGGCGGAATTGGATATTTTATGAACATAGGGAAGTTCAGGCCCCAACTAAATGCCCGTTTTATCGAAAATGTACTTCTGAAAGAACTCGAAAAATCGCCCGACAATCCATATATCTACAGCCTTATGGGAGATCTTTATTACGAGAGCAAGGATTATTTGAATGTCAAAGCGGCCTATGAGCGATCCATTGCATTGAAACCTGACAACCCTTCGGTACTCAATAACCTGGCCTGGCTTTATGCGACCTGCGAGGATGAAGCCCTGCGCGATCCCGAACGCGCACTGCAATTAGCGAAAAGGGCTGCAGATCTGGAAACATCTTCGTATATCTATGACACTCTGGCAGAGAGCTACCATGTAAATGGAATGGCTGAGCAGGCCGTCGATGCCGGGAAAAGGGCTTTGGCGCTATCCAAGGATAATCGCGCATATTATGAAGGGCAGCTGGAGAAGTTCAGGCAAGCATCCCCGCAATAAAAATGGCTTCAAATTTTCAGGCTTTTTCTGACCGCAGAGGAAAAAGAAAACTCATTTGATGCAGACCTTCCTTACCTGCAGCAGGTCAAAATGACCGCCAAATATTTTTTCTATGCCATCCTGTTTGAGCGTCCGCATTCCGTTTTTGATGGCCTGGGCCCGAATTTCGTCTGCCCTGGCATTATTCTGGATTAAAGTCTTCATCTCATCAGAACCCATCAGGAGCTCATGCAACGCCATCCGGCCGCGATAAGCGATTTTGTTGCATTGATCACAACCGGCGGGTTTAAACAAGACCAAATCCTCTGTATAAGGAATGTTCACATTCTTGGAAAATTCTTCAATGCCGTACTCTCGAACCAGTTCGTCGTAATTTTCCCTGGTGGGATGGTAGGCCTGTTTGCACCCCCCGCATAAAGTGCGCGCCAGCCGTTGAGCCAGTATGCACAAAATCGCATCGGCGAAATTGAATGGATCCATGCCCATATCCAAAAGGCGCGTAATACTTTCAGGCGCATTGTTGGTATGCAGGGTGGAAAATACAAGATGGCCGGTCAAAGAGGCCTCGATGCCGATTGATGTCGTTTCCCTGTCCCGCATTTCACCAACCATGATGACATCAGGGTCTGCTCTGAGAAAAGAACGCATGGCAGCCGCAAAATCAAAACCGATCTTGGGTTTTACCTGCACCTGCCGCAGGCCTTTCTGGGTGATTTCAACCGGATCCTCGGCCGTCCAAATTTTTGTATCGGGTTTATTGATGTATTTCAAGGCGGAATGCAGTGTGGTCGTTTTGCCCGATCCGGTGGGTCCGCATACAAACACGATCCCATAGGGCTGCGTGATGGCGCTGATAAAATTTTCATAATTGGCTTCAGAAAATCCCATGTTATTGAGGTCAACCGGATCGTTCGAAGCCAGTATCCTTAAAACGACATCCTCGAGGCCTCCTTGAGTCGGCACGGTTGCTACGCGAAGCTCGATATCTTTGCCGCCGTACTTCTTAAATCTAATTTTTCCATCCTGAGGCTTGCGGCGTTCGGCAATATCCAAATCCGACATAATTTTTATACGGGACACAATGGCGTTTCTGAAATGAAAAGGTATCGTCTGGTATACGGAACAATTGCCGTCGATTCGAATTCGAACCTGGGTGTTGTCTTTACCCGGAAAGGGTTCAATATGGATATCGGAAGCCCCGCGGGCATGGGCATCGAGAATTATTTTGTTGACGAGTTTTACGACAGCGCTGTCTTCTTCGTTGACCAGGGACTCGGCCTCTTCTATTTCTTCGGCCTCTTCCTGTAATTGATTGATAATGATTCCGATGTCGCTGAGTTGTTGCCCGTCTTGGGAGAACAATTTTATGAATTCGAGAATATCCTGCCGGAGCGCGACTCGAAATATGAAATTTCTGCCAGGAAAAAGGGCCTTTATTTCGCCGACACGCTGCAGGTCGTGAGGGTTGTCGATCGCGATGATTATCCGGCCGTTTTCTTCACCCAGCGGAACCCATAAATTGTTTCTCAGGAAAGGGATCTTTAATCTCGCCATCAACTCGCCCGGGATGGCGATGTTCAAATTGAATTCTGCCGAGTCAACTTTGAAAAATGTACTTAAAGCGGCGAGAATATATTTTTTATCTATCTCATAATCGGACATTAATATATTCTCGATCGGTTGGTTTTTTTTGCGGGCTTCGGCAGTGGCCTGATCTAACTCCTGCTGGGTGAGAAGATGATTTTCGATTAAATAGTCAAATTTTCTGAGTCTTTTCGCATGCGCAATTCTCTTTTGGTTAAACAGGGCGATACCAAGGATATGGGAGACTTCCCTGAGGGCTTGCTCATCGATGCGCACAAAATATTTCCCCGTTTTTCTATTGATCAGCTGAATCACACCCAACAGGTAGCTTTTAAAAATAATCGGAAAGGCAAGCACCTGGCGTGTTTTGAATTTCGTTTTTTCATCCCAGCTGGCGTCAAATTTCAGGTCCGGGTCAATGGCGGCAAGCTCATTTTTATCATATACATTCTTTAAATTAATCGCCTTCTTTTTGTATGCGCACCATCCGGCAATGCTGTCAGTGGATATGGGCAGGCGAATCTCGGCAATATCCATTCCGGATTTGACTCTGGAAACCAGTTCCCGCCTGTTGGCATCGATCACATAAATGGTTATTCTCTCGGCTGAAAACAGGGATGTGATATCATCTTTGAGATCGATGAGGATCTCGTCGATATTTGCGGCTGCATTTATTCGATTGCAAATCTTTTGCAGGTGAGCCCTGTAAACCACCCTGGATTTGAGATGTACGATCTGGCTCTCTTTGAGATTTAAAGGTTCAAATGTAACTGACATTTTACAAGCCGGTCGCCTTATTAAATTTGGAATGTTGAACCTTGGGCCCCTGATTCCAAGAAAGCTTGATCAATCGGCAGCCTTTTTGAAGATAGCCCATATTTTTTTTGATCCCCCGCCAATCAATATAACCGCAATAAAATACAGAATAATCCGGATAAGCCAGCTAATGGGGGCATAATACTCAATTTGAACAATTCGTTCCATCACCTGGGGGCTGCGAAATATCAGGGCCATTCCCATGAGGACAAGTAAAAGGCCCCAAATCAATTGTAAAGTGATTCCGCTTTTTATTTGCATGGATTCAATCTGTAACCGCTTATCCCTTCAAGCCCCCTTTGAAATCGGCTTTTCTTTTTTCAAGGAAAGCGGCGGTTCCCTCTTTGGCATCCGGGCTGGAAAAACTGAGGGCAAAGGCATCGATCTCGATATTAAGGCCGGTCGCAAGGTCGGTATTTGCACCGTTGTTGATTGCTTGTTTGGCCGCACGCAGCGAAACTTTGCCTTTTGCGGCTATTTCTTTGGCTGTTTTCATGACCTCTTCCATCAGGGTTTCCGGAGCAACGACCCGATTGACCAAGCCAATCTGATCGGCTTCGGCAGCCGAGATCATTTTCCCGGTAAAGATCAATTCCTTGGCTCTATTGGTGCCGACCAAACGCGGAAGTCTTTGTGTTCCGCCAAAACCGGGAATAAGGCCAAGGCTGATTTCGGGTTGACCGAATTTTGCCTTTTCAGAGGCATAGATAAAATCGCAGGCAATAGCAATTTCAGTACCTCCCCCTAAAGCAAATCCGTTCACGGCGGCGATCACAACAATCGGCAATTGCTGCAATTTATCGATAACATGCTGGCCGAAAGACGCAAAATATTTAGCACCCAGTGAATTAAAGGTAGCCAATTCGCTGATATCCGCGCCCGCAACGAATGCTTTATCTCCGGCGCCGGTAAGCACGAGCACGCGGATGTCTTCATCACCCGCAATTTTGTCCAGGGCATCTGACAAATCCTCGAGCAAGGCGGCATTCAAGGCATTCAGTGCTTTTGGGCGGTTAAAGGTAATGGTCGCAATCCCCTCCTCAACATGGTAAATGATATTTTCGTATGACATTCTCACCTCCGTATGGCTCTTATTTTAGTTCACCGTCTGATGGATAGATGATCCATTCAGCTTTGTCAATTTTAAAAGCGCCTTTGACCCGCTTTCTTTCAGACGGATTGCGGTAATTGGTTTGCGGATGCAAGCAAAGAATATCACGGAAATGCAGTTCTTGCGGAACGGTCTTCAATGTCAGGTAATGTTCGCGGTATGGATCTTGTGTCGCTAAATATATTACAAATTACCGTTACAATTTTTATAGTGCTGAAGAATGTACTTTTCCTGTACGGCATAGGACCAGTGGACATCCCTTAAAATGGCGGCTGCGCCCTCCCGGTCCTTTTTCTTAATCAATGCGATAAGTTTGTTATGTTCCTGGCAGTTATTCAGTTCCCATTCCTTGATGTAGCCACGTCTCGGAAAATCATATAAGCGTTTTTTAAAAGGGGTAATCACATTCATTAACGCTTCATTCTCGGAAAGGTCCAGAAAAACACCGTGGAAGTCCAGATTTAATTTGTAATATTTGTCATGGTCTTTATTTTGCAGTGCTGCAAGCTGCTTTTCGTTCAGCTGTTCCATTCGAGAGATATGGGAGGCATTTATTTTATCAAATACATTGCGGATGACCGAAGCTTCAAGCGCTCCAACAATATCGTATGATTCTCTGATTTCTTGGAGCGTCAGTTTTTTTACGGTTACGCCTCTTCGCGGCAGAATAGTCACAAATCCTTCGATTTCCAACTGAATGAGCGCATCACGCAACGGTGTTTTGCTGATGCCCAACTGTTGACTGATTTCGTTCAGATTTATAGTTGCCCCGGGAAGAATCTTCCTGTTTTGGATTTCATCCCGCAAGTATTCATAAACCTGTTCTCTCAAGGATTTTGTATTTAGCATTTCAAATAATTTCGCTTTTTATTTTGATCGAGCCGTAAAAATCGTGATATCTAATACATCAGATTTCAATGCAGCTGTCAAGAGAATACTGCCAATACATAGAATGAAAAAGAAAAAGCCCCGGTGCACTCCGCCAGGGCTTTTTATACCGCTTGTCGTAAAAATGTTCCGATCAAAGGATGGCGGCATAAGTTCTCAGCACCGGGGATTTGGTAAAGGCCTATTTCGTTAATACTGCTCAGCCCGTATCCTGTTTATCGGTGAAGATCGACTTTTCCGTCACCCCATGACACACAGTTATAGGGTTAGGCCCCAAATGATTTGTACGAGCCTATGCCGACCCTTTTCATAAACATATTGACGCAGTTGATCTCCAGATCCAGTAATTCGGCAATTCGAAATTTGGCATCAATACCCTTGGCAACGGCAGGTGTCTCGCTGATTCTTCCGATATCCAGCTCTTCCCTGACTTCGCTCATCACGATCGTGTCGCCGATGTCGGCTACTGAAATCCCGAGTTTATCAGCGACATATTTTTTAGCTGCGTTGATTCGCATGCCCCGGTTCAGTTGCAACCGCGCCACCAGATCTCCAGCGGTGCGGATACCGCCCATTCCCGAGACAACTGCATGCGCAGCATGCATGCCGATGGGATCGCCGACGCCAACCTACAATCCATCCAATCGACACAGCTCCACATGAGCCTTGGAAGCCCTCGACAATGCATCCAGGGGCGGCGTTAAAGTCAGCGGTACACCACCGACGCCCATGCCCAGATTCGCATGCACGGGTATGCTGGATGCCTCTGAACAGGCTTTGGTGAAGACAATCGAGCGCGCCAGATTCCAGGGCAGCGTCTCATTTGTAAAGATGTTGATGGCCGGGCCGAAAATTGTGACCCCTGCCTTCTCGGCAACCTTGACCTGGTCATGAGGATAAAGTCCGGCCAGGCGCATTCCGCCGTATTCGATTTCGCTGTGCATGCCCAGGATAAATTCCCCGGACATTCCCATCTCAATCCCCATATCAGGATACTTAGCGTGCAAAATCTCAGCAGCCTTTAAAGCAGCATAAAATTCCGCATCCCCTGCAGCTGCGGTCGTGTCGAAATTAATGCCGTCGGCACCGGCTTTTTCATAGAGTTCGCTGCCCACATAAACCATGTCTTTTATGGCGTAATCGGCCATCTGTTCAAAAGCTTCTTTGGCTTCCTCGATTTTGCCCATCGGTAGCAGATCACCCGGATTGCGAACGGGACCATCGGGGACACTATACAATCCTAAATTCGGCATCGAACCGTAAAAGATCGGAGCTATGGTTTGCAGGACGGCCTGCTCCATTTTCGGCTTTTCGTACTGCACCACGTGCTTGCACTGCTTAAAGCTGTAATCGATGTGGGTCAATTCAAGCGTGTCGGCACCCAGTCCTCTTTCGAACATCATCAGCTGCTGAAATTTGTCGAGGGGTATATGTGCCCGCTCGATCTTGGAGGTCATGTTATCATAGGTCAGGCAGCATTCTTTACCCTCTTCTACCCCGACGACCCGGTCTTTGCATTTATAGAGATCCAACAGGTATTTTATTTCATCGTCGGTCAAAGGGGCAACTTCTGCCCGCTCGGCTGCATCTTGCGAGCCGGCTTCCAACTCCTGCTGGACTTCGGCCTCGGTCATCTCAACACGACTACCGTCGCCCATTCTGGTTAATATTTTCCCCATTGGCGGCCTCCTTGTGTCTTAACCCGGACAATCCGGATCCTTGGTGGTTGATTCAATAAAGGTTACATCTTTGTCCGTTCATTCATCGGGTCGTAGGGAGAACGGATATGAACCTTGGCGGCTATCATTTTGCCTTGAACCTCGAGCTCATATTTGCCGCTTAGGATCCAGTCTTCGGTAACGGGTTCCTCATTTTTAACATAACCCATGCCGACGGCAGTTCCGACCTTAAATCCGAAAGCACCGGATCTCAAATTGTCCATCCAGACACCGTCCCGATACATAGGCTCACTGCCGTAGAGCATAATGCCCGGATCATCTACGGTAAACATAACCAGTTTACGCTTGATGCCTTCTTGCTTTTGTTTCAGCAGCGCATCGCGGCCGATAAAATCACCTTTATCCAGTTTCACGCCAAATCCCAGCCCGGCCTCATATGGCGTCTCATCCGGCGTAATATCGGATTCCCAATGCCGGTAACCGGTTTCCAAACGCAGGCTGTTCACCGCCTGCATGCCGACCAGACGCATCCCCAAAGGCTTACCCTTCTCAACTATGGCATCAAACACAGGAAGGGTAAACATGGATGGAATATAAAGCTCCCAGCCTAATTCCCCGACGTAAGACATCCGCATCGCCCAGGGTCTGGCATAGGCCAGATCGATTTCCCGGGCAGTTCCATAGGGAAAGGCCTCATTGGATAGATCCGCATTGGTAAGGGTTTGCAGCAGCTCGCGTGATTGGGGACCCATAACGGCCAGCATGGCATATGCCTGGGTCACATCGGTAACGGTGACGTTGGCATCGGCCGGGATGTTGCTTTTGAAGTAATCCCAATCCCGAATCAGGGTCGCGGCGGCGGTGACGATGAAAAATGAATCCTCTGAAAATCGGGTTACGGTGACATCGGTCTCGAAGCCACCGCTTGCATTCAGTACCGGGGTGTAGACAACCTTGCCGACCGGCACGGCAACATCGTTGGCGCACATCCTTTGCAAATAATTCTCGGCATCCTTTCCCTGAACGAGAAGCTTTCCCATGGAGGTCAGATCATAAAGGCCGACACCATCGCGGACCGCCAAATGCTCCTGACCCTGGTATTCGAGCCAGTTGGGTTTTTGCCAGCTGTATCGATGAACCGCATCAACGCCTTGCGGAGCGAACCAATCAGCGCGCTCCCAGCCGGCCACCATGCTGAAAGCGGCACCGTTTTCGGCGAGACGATCATGGATGGGCGAGCATATCACCGGCCGGGCGGTCGTTCGCTGCCGATTAGGATAATGATGATGATAAAGGACGCCAACCGCCTCAACAATGCGGTCATGCAAATATTTCTCGTTGCGCTGCCATGGGAAATACCGTTTGATGTCAACAGGCCACAATTGCTCTTCGGGATGGCCGTCTACAATCCAATGGGAAAGGGCTCGGCCCACACCGCCGGCACTTTGAATACCCACCGAATTCATGCCACAGCCCACAAAGAAATTTTTGACCCCAGGCGCTTCGCCAACCATAAAGGCTGTGTCCGGCGTAAAACTTTCGGGTACCACGCTCAGGTGACGAATTTGGGCGGTTTCCATGGCGGGGTAGCGTTTCAAGGCGCAATCCATAAATGGCTGAAACTGGTCCCAATCATCCTGGAGTTCGGTATACATGAATTCTTCCGGTATTCCTTTCATCCCCCACGGCTTTGATACTGATTCGAATCCTCCGAATAGGATGCCATCGGCTTCGGATTTAAAATAGGTCTCCCCATCAAAATCACGGACCGTGGGAAAGTGTTTCTTTAATCCCTCAATGGGCATGGTGACCGCATGCATATGTTCAGCGGCATGCAGCGGAACGCTCACATTGACCAGCTGCCCGACCTGACGTCCCCAAATACCCGCACAGTTGACCACATATTCACACCTGATATCCCCCTGGTCGGTGCTCACACCGCAAACGGCGCCTTTGGCGAGCTTAATGCCCGTAGCCTTGACTTTTTCCATGATCCTGGCGCCACCTAGCCTGGCTCCCTTGGCCAGCGCCTGAGTGGTTTCAATCGGGTTGGTGATGCCGTCATCCGGCAGATAGAACGCCGCCACAAGGTCATCGGTACTTATTCCGGGCACCAGATCTCTGGCTTCGGTAAGGCCGATTTCATACATCTCGACCTTGAATGCCCGGGCCATAGCAGCCGCACGAAGCAATTCGATGCGCCGGTCTTCGGTCTGGCATACGGCCACCGCTCCGTTTTTACGGAACCCGGTGGCTACCCCGGTTTCTGCTTCCAAGCCTTCATAAAGCTCAAGGGTATATCTCGCCAGATTGGTCATTTCCTGGTTCTGGCGCAGCTGAGCCAGCAATCCTGCGGCTGCCCAGGTTGTTCCGGAACCTAATTCTTTGCGCTCCAGAACCAGTACGTCTGACCAGCCCAGTTTGGTCAGATGATAGGCCACACTGCAGCCGACAATTCCTCCACCTATAATGACAACTTGTGCCTGATCAGGGATTTGTTTACTCATCTCCACCTCCTATAAATTATTTTTAATCCTGGAAAATTCTGTATCGACCATGAAACCCTCCTTTCGGGAATTTGCTTCAAAATCCGGGAGACATGAATCGTATTTATGCCAAACATCTGTGAATAAAATTTATTTTGTGAACGCAAATTTTCATATATCGGATACTGATACATCAGAAAATTCTCGCTGTCAAGAAAAAAAGTGGGTTTATCGAGACCGGCTGAATTATAAAATTTAAATGTAATATCTGATAGTTAAAAAACTTATAATATCATTTGTCAGATATGCACAAAAAAATACCGAGCCATATAAATGAAAATATTCGACTACAATAGATAATATATTAAAATTAGATTATATTACAAGATGTTATATATTGACATGCCATAATTTGTGATATATCTATATTAACGATACTTGAATTTTTAAAATTTAATTGTAGACCCGGTTGAAATCGGCTTAGACGCTTTCAGAGGCTTTTGGAGCTCAATAATTATGTCGAATCAAATCTCTTTACGTGAACAGGTATATCATTTTTTTTGGCAGGAGATGCAAAACGGTATTCTCTCCCCGGGAACTTCTATCAACTTGAATGAGATCAGCAAAAAATTGGGGATCAGTAAAACACCGCTGCGCGATGCACTGATTCAACTTGAAACCGAAGGTTTTGTGACTATATTACCGCGTCGAGGGATTATCGTTAACACGCTTCACATGCATGAAATCAAAAGTTCTTACGAAATTTTAGGTGCGTTGGAATCTTCAGTCCTCTTGTCGGTTTTCGCCAAGATTAAAACCCGTCATATCGAACAGATGGAAGACCTAAACGCCGAGCAGATCGAAGCTTTGGACAGTGGAGAATACGAACATTATTACCGGTTAAATCTGGCATTTCATGATGTATTTCTAAACCTGTCGGATAATGAACTGATAAAAAAAATTCTTGCTCCGATTAAACGCCGCCTTTATGATTTCCCACGGCGGGACTACATCAGAGAATGGGAGTTGATAAATATCGACGAACACGATAGGCTGATAACATGCATCAAAAAGGGCAATCGTCCGGGTGCATCAAGCATCATAAAGGATGAGCACTGGTCATTTAATTTTCACCGGAAATATTTAAAGAAATTCTACCGGTTGACTAACGAGGGAACAAAATAGCCAAGGAGATCGAGATGAAGATTCTAGTCGGTTATGATGGGTCAAAGGTGGCTGGCGATGGTCTGGAACTGGCCAAGAAATACCAAAAAGCCTTTGGGGGCAAAATTTATGTCGTCACGTCAATGAAAGGCGGACCTCAAGTTCCGCGCGAAGATTTCGAGAAGGCTGAGAAGGATCTCGATTTCATTAAGGGTATGCTCAAAAAGCAGGATGTCCCCTGCGAGGTTCGTCTTTCCGTCAGGGGGCTAGAAACCGGTGAAGACCTCGTGGAATATGCGAAAGAAAACCAGATCGATCAGATAATTATAGGTGTCCGGCGAAGATCAAAGGTTGGAAAACTCGTTTTTGGTTCCACCGCCCAGTTTGTCATCCTGGAAGCGCCCTGCCCGGTTGTTTCGGTGAAATAGGATAAAAACACTTGTTGTCGCTTGTCCGTTGTCCGCCGTTTATGAGCCACTTATTTATTGATACCGCCTGACAACTGACAATCAGCGGAGAATATGGAGTTGTTGAAGAATGATTCGAAGTGGTTTCAAAACAACTCCATATTATCTCAGCAGGTAAGGTATCTCCACCCACAAGGCCTCCTGTGGGCAAGCCACCTCACAGGGCAGGCAAAACCAGCAGGTACGATACTTGCCGTATGGCTCTCCACATGACAAACATCTTTTGGCCTCTTGTCTGGCGCTTTTTTCATCTATACCCTGCTCAAGCTCGTTGAAGTCATTTTTTGCTTCACGCTCGTGCTGGACTATTTTCAGCCGCTTTGCGTCAAAGGCATTGCTGGTGTCGATCTCGAATTTCGTTTCGACCGGCCCGATATATTCCCGTCCATAGCGCAGGTGTTTTCCCTTTAATAATCGATCAATGGATTCTGCTGCCCGCCTGCCATTGGCCATGGCTTCAACTACCGATGAGGGTCCGCCGACCACATCGCCGGCCATAAAGATCTTTTCATCAGAGGTCTGCAGCGTTAAGGGGTCCGTTTGGCTTAAATCCAGACCCAAGTTTTTAAAAAAATCCGCATCTCGGGTCTGGCCGATGGCCACAATAACGGTATCTGCTTCCAGGGGCAGCAGTTGGCAAGAATCAAAAGACGGCTGGAATGCGCCCCAGGCGTCATAAACCTGGAGACAACGCTGGAATTCGACGCCGTTGACAGCGCCATTTTTTGATGTGAATTTCACCGGACCCCAGGAGCATTCCAGTTTCACCCCCTCGGATCGGGCACTTTCGAGTGCCCAGGGAAAGGCCGGAATCGCATCATCTGCCTCCAGACAGACCATGGTGACATCTTCGGCGCCCAACCGCAATGCGCTTTGAGCGGCATCGACCGCTACGTTGCCGGCTCCGATAACAATTGTTCTGCTTCCCATATGCAGCGGGTTGCCTTTGCGAACATCCTTCAAAAAGGACAGCCCATGGTAAACGCCGGCTATGTTTTCATCGTCGATGCCGAGTTTCTGATGCTTTGGGCATCCGGCGGCAATAAGGACAACATCAAATATTTGCTTCAATTGATCGATGGTCTTGTCTTTTCCGATAGAAACGCCGCATTGAAACTCGATTCCTATTTTCCTGAGCATGTCTATCTCTGTGCTGACCACATCAAGTGGCAACCTGAACTCCGGAATCGCCCAGCGCAGCATTCCCCCCGGCTCTTTTTCCGCCTCATAAACGACGACGGCATGGCCCCTGGTCCTCAACTCAAAGGCGGCCATCAATCCTGACGGTCCAGAGCCTATTACGGCAATTTTTTTTCCGGTATGCGCCGCCAATTCGGGCAGCGGTCTTAGATGATCCCCAATTCGATCGGCCAGGTATCGCTTCAATAACCGAATTGCAACCGGCTCAGCATCCACATTGGCCCGGTAGCAGTTTGCTTCGCATGGCTGGGAGCAGACCCGCCCCAGGATTCCGGGAAAAGGAAGCGTCTCCATCAATACCTGCATTGCTTCTTTCTCCTGTCCGCGGGCAATTAGCTGAACATAGCTGTGGCAGTTGACGCCCAGCGGGCAGGCCTGCCGGCAGGGAGCCAATTTCATTCTCAGGTTATCCAGCACGCATCGTTCGATGCAAATTCCACAAAATGTGCATTTATCCTTGTCAATGACAATGTTATCCGACAGACTTTCCAACAAATTGATTCGCATTGCTTTTCCTTTGCCCAAACAAGTTGGCAATCGATGGATCAGGGTCGCCAGCAGCGTAGTGTTCCCTGAAGGTATACATGCCACTTTCTGGTTGGCAACCCTTTGAACCCAGAATCCGTAACCGCGAATGTCTTTAGCACTTCACTCGAACCCCAGACCCCTTGGCCCCTTGAATCCTAAAAAATAATCAACTTTTTTTTACGAAAATTCTATTGCTCTAACTTGATAATTTCTTTATGCGCAACTTTTACATCCTCCGGTGCTTCCCCCTGGGTCAACACGATATGCTTCAACCAGTCCGGATCGTTGCGCTCCGGATAATCTGTACGGTAGTGCCACAATCCCCAGCGACTCTCCTTTCTTTCTTTGGATGCAACCGCACTCAGGGTGGCGCATTGGATAATGTTTTCGACCTCATTGATCTTGAATAAGTCGTGCATGTCCCTGACGCGGACTTTTTCGGTCAGCTCCCTGCGAAAACGATTCATCCACCAGAGGGCATTATTCAATTTGTACTCGTTTTTGGGAGGTACGATATAATCATTGATCATCCGGCGTACCTTGTACTCAAACTCCTCGATTGGAACCGGATTAGCGCTTTGATCAAATCTGGCCTCCTGCTTTTTTATGAATGCGGATACCTGGTCGTGGTCCAATTCGCCGAGCCTTGCTCCAGCGGCAAATTCGGTGGCACTTTCTGCAGCTATCTCGCCGAAAACAAAGGCACCCGAGAGATGGCCCCGGGCCACCAGGGAGGTATCACCGGCAGCATATAGCCCGCCGACCGTGGTCGCGGCTTTCTCGTCAACCCTTACCCCTGTGAGTCCGTGGCCGCCGCAAAGAAAACATTCTGTGGGCCACAGTTCAATCTCGCCATTGCGGAAGTCAACATCGCGTCCCTGAAAGAAACGCTCCTGAACCGGGCGTTCGGTTGTAAACAGAATATCTTCTATTTCTTTTATTTTTTTTTCCGGAAGATGGCTCATAATAATCCGCATGGGCCCCCTGCCCTCATAATCCTCCTGCAACATTGATTTAATCGAAGGATGATCTTTTTCGCGATGATCCCCGAACGCGTTTAAAAGATTCGCCCCCCGTGTCAAGGTAATGTAAAGCAGCGGTGCATTGATGTCTTTGATGATATAGTAAATGAGGGTGTATTCAAATCCACTCAATTCCGCGCCGGCGCGGTAGGCCAGACAATAGCCGTCTCCCGTGTTGCCCGGAAAATCATAGACACCATAAAGATACCCGTTGTTCGGCAGCCCGAACCGGGCAGTGCCACCTGAGCAGAGAATAACCGATTTGGCTCTGCAAACGATGATTTCTCCGCTTCGAACATTCATGCCGATGGCGCCGGTCACCCGCCCACCGTTTTTAAGGAGTCGGACGGCCATGGTCCTGTTGATGACGTCTACGCCGAGATCGATGACATGTTTGGCCAGAATGGCTTTCAGTTCAGGTTCTTTCATTGTCACGCAAAAGCGCCCCTTGGGATGCACCTGCAAAACTTCGTATTGGCCCTTTTGGTCTAAAGGGAAACAAACATCCCAGGATTCAAGTTTTTTCAGCATCTGCCAGCTTCGCTGCGCCATGCGATAGTTTGCCGGCTCGTCCATAATGCCGTCGCAGGCCATCGCGTTGGATTCAACATAGAGTTCAGGCGTCGATAGCCCGGGAACCGCGACGATGTTGAGCGCATCCATGCCTCTGGCGATGCAGCCAGAGTACTTGATATCCCCTTTCTCAAAAATCACAACGGTTTGGCTGGGGTCCAGTTCCTTGGCCCGAATGGCGGCCATGGCACCGGCACTGCCCCCACCGATAATAAGGACGTCACAATCAATAACGGGATAATCGCTTTTCATTTTCCTTCCTTTATGTAAGTTCTATGCTCTACCCACAGTTCCTTCAAATTTCCCGAAATATTGCTTTTGCGTCGGTCAAACAATAGCTTTTGCGATACTCATAGGGCGTCTGTTTGTAGGTGAAGGAAAGCATTTGGATGACCGCCACCGGTTTTCCTTTTCTTATTTTCATTATCTTGGCGGTTGCCCCATCGGCCGGGATGGCGCTGAACAATTCGCGGTTGGACATGGTGGGTAAACCATAATGTTCTTCCAGCGCGATGTATAGCGGTATTTTTTCAAATTTTGTAAGCGGCAGGCTGTCGAGATTCGCGAACAGCTTGCACGGAAGATAAGAAACCGTATAAACAACCGTTCGTTTTCCGGATAAAAAAATGCGTTTGATTTGATACAAATCCTGGTTGGGTTTGAGTTTCAACAACGCGTTGACCGCTGAGTAGCCTTTTATCGTCTTCAAATCCAGAAGCTTCACCTGAAGCTCGTCTTCCCGGTCTCCGAAATTTTTTAAAAAGCGGTAGTACCGGAGGCTTTCGGGTTGCAGCTTCATGCCGGCGACAAATGTTCCTTTGCCCTGGATGCGGTAGAGATAGCCAGCATTGACCAGGTTCAAAATAGCTTTTTTGACGGTACCGACGCTCAAATCATAGGATTCAGCCAGAACCCTTTCGGGAGGAATGCGCCGACCCGGCATCCAGCGACTATTTTCGATTTCCTCTTTCAGCAGCATTTGCAACTGATAATAGACGGGGATGGGGCTTGCCGGCCGCTTAAGCTTTGATGCGAAGAGACCTTGTTTGGCCATCCGCAAAGCCCTGATTGGTTTTGTTACTGTTTTTTCACGCCGCATATGTGATGCACCCCAGATTGATATATACAACTAGATAACTATTTCTATCCGGCCACTTTTGTCAAGAAAAAAAATGCGGATACGCCCTTGCAGGTGTTTTTGAGATTTGCAGGAATCTTTGCAACGGTTGATAAAAGACCGCATTTTAGCTTGACTACCGTTTTCAGTTACTTTATGGTGGCTTCGAATACAGAGGTGATGATTACAAGGTTTCGGTTTTCCAAGCGGTTTATTCGAGAGATAAGGAGAGCCGGAACAGAGATGATGGGCATCTTGTTTGACAGCAGCCACTTAAACCCGAGAAAAGGAGGAAAAACATCGATGAAAAAAATGCTAACATGTATAGGCTTGGTGGTGGCAGCGACCATGATGTTTGGGGTTGTTGCAGGCATGGCGGCCGACAAAGAGGTCACCATCGGCTACCAGCTGGTATTCAATCCTGCTTGTTCGGCCATTCTTGACGGCTACTTTGAAAAAGCCACGGGCTACAAGATTAACTGGCGTAAGATGGACTCCGGTGCCAAGGTCATCAACGCCATGGCCTCCGGTGATGTGCATATTTCACTGTGCGGTTCAAGCCCTATTGCCGCCGGTGTTAGCCGGGGTCTCGACATCGAGCTGGTTTGGATCTATGAGGATATCGCCTCGGCCGAAGCCCTGGTGGTTCGCAACGGATCCGGCATTATGGCACCCCAGGATCTCAAGGGCAAAAAATTAGGCGTGCCGTTTGTTTCCACCACTCATTTTCATACACTCTTTGCCCTCGAGCAGTTCGGCATCGATCCAAAAGAAGTAAAGGTTCTCAATATGCAGCCCAACTCGATTGCAGCCGCCTGGGAACGCGGTGACATCGATGCCGCCTTCATCTGGGATCCGGCTCTGGGCCAAATTAAAAAGACCGGAAAAGTTTTGATTACCTCCGGCATGCTGAGCACCTGGGGCAAGGCCACATTTGATGGTTGCGTTGCCAACAAGACCTGGGCGGCCGAGAATCCGGAATTCATGGCGAAATACATCAAAGCCGTTGCAGAAGTAGATGCTTCCTACCGTGACAATCCTCAGGCGTGGACACCAGACTCTAAAATGGCCCAAAATATGGTTAAATTGATCGGCGGCAATCCCGAAGACGTGCCTGGTGTGCTGGCGCTTTATGGTTTCCCCACCATGGAGGAACAGGCGTCTGACCGCTGGCTGGGGGGCGGCAAAAATGGAGGCGCAGCCCTCGCACTATACTACACCTCCGAATTTCTTTTGAAAGAGAAAAAGATTGAAAAATTGCTGCCCGATTACGGTGCGGTCGTCAATCCAGCCTATATCGAAGCAGCAATGAAACTAAAATAAATTGTCACCATTTACTTCCTGCTCCCCGGCGACAATCTGCCGGGGAGCTCTTTTTTTCTTCCAACCATTTTAAATCAGGCCAATCCAGATGAGCAAACTCGAGCTTCAAAAAGTAACCGTCATTTATCCGCCCCCGCGAAAAGGAAGCAGCGAAGTCCATGCATTGGAGGATATCAACCTGACCATCGAGGGCAACGACTTTGTGGTCGCCCTGGGTGCTTCCGGATGCGGTAAGACCACCCTGCTCAATGTGATGGCGGGCTTTATTCAACCCAGCAGCGGACAGGTGATGCTGAATGCAAAACGCATCAAAGGCCCCGGTGCCGATCGCGGGGTCGTCTTTCAGCAGCATGCCTTGCTGCCCTGGTTGAATGTCATGGACAACACCTCCTTTGGGCTGATGCTGCAAAGAGAAAAATCTGAAGAACGCAAAAAAGTGGCTGCAAAATATTTGGGGCTCGTCGGGCTCGAGGATTTTCTCACGCATTATCCCTACCAGTTGTCCGGCGGCATGCGCCAACGCGTCGGGCTGGCCCGGGCGCTCACCAGCGATCCCGCCATTTTGCTGATGGACGAACCGCTGGGAGCGCTGGACGCGCTGACCCGCGAAATCATGCAGGAGCTGGTGCTGGATATCTGGAATCAAACCAAAAAAATGGTATTTTTCATCACCCACAGTGTTGATGAGGCCATTTTCATGGCCACCCGCCTGATTGTTATGTCCCCCCGGCCCGGCAGAATCATCAAATCCTACCATCTCGATTTTAACAAACAGTTTTTCAAAAACCGCGATGCGCGCCGCATTAAATCATTGCCGGACTTCATTGATATGCGGCAGGAAGTATTGAATATCATCCACAGTGATGAAATACGAATCGATCAAGGTTGAGGTAAATCCATGTCCCATTCCACCAGCTTCAAACAAACCACAATCGGCTATTTTTCAAAATTATTCGGCCGCGGGCCGGTGCTGCCCGGCGAATCATACGGCGCCCCGGGTGTCGGCAACAGTATGGGAATCAGCATCGTCACCTCCGTTGCAATCATTTTTTTGTGGTGGTTCATCACTCACATGGGCTGGGTCAAGCCGCTGTTTTTGCCTTCTCCTATATCGGTTCTCAGGAAATTCGTTGAAATCTGGAGTGAAGACTTCGGCGGGGCAACCCTGCTGACACATACCGAAGCCAGTCTGTTTCGAGTTTTCAGTGCCTTTTTCCTGGCATGCGTCACCGCCATTCCTGTCGGCATCGCCATGGGGGTGAACCGGGTCTTTCGGGGCATTTTCGACCCGCCGATCGAGTTTTACCGGCCGATACCGCCGCTGGGATACCTTCCGCTGACCATCATCTGGCTGGGAATCGAAGATACCCAGAAAATAACCCTGATCTATCTGGCTGTTTTTGCGCCAATGGCTTTGAACGCCCGCGCCGGGGTTCGATCGGTCACCATCGAGCAGATTCAGATGGCTTATTCCCTGGGCGCCAGCCGCGCTCAAGTCATCTGGCACGTCATCTTGAAAGGTGCCATGCCGGAGATTCTAACCGGCATGCGCATCGGCATCGGTTTTGGCTGGACCACATTGGTCGCAGCCGAGATGGTGGCCGCCGAAGCCGGAATCGGTCACATGGTGCTCAGCGCCGCGGAGTTTCTGGTCACCGATGTCGTTATCATGGGCATTATCGTGATCGGTGCGATCGCATACGCCTTCGACCTGCTGATGCGGTTTATCGAACGCAAGGTCGTACCCTGGAAAGGCAAGATGTAAACTGCTGGTTCCGGAAAAAAAGACCTTTGAAGCATTATGGTTTGTTTTCAAAGGTCTTTTTATTTGATATACGCTTATGCCGAACCGATTTTTTAGTTTAATAAATGAAGGGGGTAAACAATGATCACCTATATCAAGAAGGCCGCCAAAACACCTGAATCCGATCAGGCCGAAACCATGGAAATTGTAAAAAATATTCTCACCGCCGTGCGTGAAAAAGGCGATAGTGAAATTTTGCGCCACTATTCTTCAAAATTTAATGACTGGGATCAGAAATTGATTATAGCGCCGGAGGAAATTGAGCGAAGAGCTCAGAGTGTTCCTGCAAGTGTCAGAGGTGATTTGGAATTCGCCTATCAGCAGGTATATGGTTTCGCCGTCAAACAACGTGAAAGCATGCAGGAATTCGAGACCGAAATCACGCCGGGGATTACCTTAGGACAGCGGCTGATTCCTTGCGATTGTGCGGGGTGTTACATTCCCGGCGGCCTTTTCGCACATGCCGCCTCTGCCATTATGAGCATCGCTACCGCCAAGGCTGCAGGAGTGCCCTTTGTCGTGGCCTGCTCGCCGTCCCATGACGGCAAAACAATAAATCCAGCCATCATGTGCGCTGTTTCCATATGTAAGCCGGATGTTTTCATGATGATGGGCGGGGCCCATGGGATCGCCGCCATGGCATATGGGAGCTTCACGGGAAAACCGGCTGATGTTATTGTCGGACCCGGAAACCGCTTTGTTGCCGAAGCCAAGCGTCAGTTATTTGGCAAAATTGGAATAGATGTGTTTGCCGGGCCAACGGAATCGCTTGTTATTGCCGACAAAACCGCAGATCCCTATATCGTGGCCATTGATTTAATGAGCCAGGCCGAACACGGCTATGATTCGCCGGTGTGGCTGGTGACGGATTCAGAGACGCTGGCAGGCAGGGTCATGGATTTAATGCCGGAAGTTATTGCTGATTTACCCGACCCGAAAGTGGCAACGGCATCATGGAAAGATTATGGCGAGGTTGTCCTATGTTCGACGCGTGATGAGATGCTTGACGTCAGCAATGAATATGCTGCCGAGCATGTTCAGGTGATTACTGAGGATCCTGACTGGTGGCTTGCAAACCTGAAAAATTACGGTTCGCTGTTTCTGGGAGAAGAATGCACGGTCCCCTATGGAGATAAAACCACAGGTACCAACCATATTTTGCCGACCAACAAGGCGGCGCGATATTCCGGCGGGTTAAGTGTCGGTAAATTCATCAAAGTTGTAACTTATCAGCAAATGAACCGTGAGGCGAGCAAGAAAATCGCTGAGGTGGCCTCGCGGATTTCTCGTTTGGAAGGCATGGAAGGCCATGCGAGAGCGGCGGATGTGCGATTGCGAAAATATTTTCCCGATCAGAAATTCGATTTTGAGGTGTACGATCCCAAAAAATAATGTTCTTCTCACATATGAATTCGGTTATGCTGTTAGATGCATCATCGTTTTTGCTTAAAAAATGAAACCCAAAGCCAACAATAAAAAGGTATTCACCAAAGAATTCAACAAACAGGAAGCTATTCCGAAAAAGGGGCTTAACAGAGCCATAGAGCTGATGCAAAGTGGACGACTGCATCGATACAACACAGCCCCGGGCGAGATTTCAGAAGTCGCCCTGCTCGAGCAAGAGTTTGCTGAATATATCGGGGCGCGCTATTGTGCCGCTTTATCATCGTGCGGAAGTGCCATTTATGTCGCCTTAAAAAGTGCAGGCATCCAGCCGGGCGATAAGGTGTTGACCAACGCTTTTACACTGGCACCGGTTCCCGGTGCTATTCAAAATGCCGCGGCCGAGCCAGTTTTTGTCGAATGCACCTCCCATTACCTGATCGATATAAAAGATCTTGAACGCAAAGCCGAAATCAGCGGTGCCAGGTATTTTTTACTCTCCTATATGCGCGGCCACATTCCCGATATGGATGCAGTTTCGGATATTTGCAAAACAAATAATCTATGTTTAATTGAAGATTGTGCCCATACCATGGGTGGGGGCTGGGATAACCAGCCAACGGGTAGGTTCGGGAAAATCGGATGCTTCAGCACCCAAACCTACAAGCACATCAATTCCGGAGAGGGCGGTTTGCTGGTTAGCGATGACGATGACGTCATTGCCCGTGCCATTTTATACTCAGGTTCCTATATGTTTTACGACACCCATATTTCGAAGCCCGCTAAAGAAGTGTTCGATCGCCATAAGAAGGTTGTGCCCAACCTCAGTCTGAGAATGTCAAACCTGCAGGCCGCCATCCTGCGACCACAACTGGAAATTTTAAACAAGCAAGTCAATCGTTGGAATGCACGCTATGCGATTCTTGAGAAAGAACTGAATCAAATCAGCGCTATAACGATACCGCCCAGGCCGGCCAAGGAAAATTTTGTTGGCAGCTCGATTCAATTTACCCTGGAGAATTTGTCTTATGACAAGATTGCGCGATTCCTTGATGAAAGCGACAAACGCGGGATACGTATAAAATGGTTTGGCTGGAAAGAGCCGCAGGGTTATACGAGCACTTTTGAAAGCTGGCGGTATTTCTCACATGTTCCGGAATTACAGCAAACCAAGCGGGTTCTCGATCACATGTGTGATATGCGCATACCCCTGACGTTCACCATCCAGGACTGTAAAAAGATTGCCGATATCATTCGTGAAGTGATCGAAGATATTACAGCATGACTTTTATCTGTGGTGCGCGCAGTTAGCTGACTTTGCGTTAAATTGAGGTTTTAAACCGCTGCTAGGGAGCATTTTTAAATGAATCATAAAGAGCGTGTCCTGACGGCTCTGAATCATGAAGAACCGGAT
>Ga0209536_100002856_pt1 | contig 28006 bp, 24 predicted proteins | sample DeeMarSeWOR28_12_FD_187461 | JGI IMG/M metagenome (GOLD analysis project Ga0209536, IMG submission 187461) | Marine sediment microbial communities from White Oak River estuary, North Carolina - WOR-2-8_12 (SPAdes) (version 2) | ecosystem: Environmental > Aquatic > Marine > Intertidal zone >... | reverse complement strand
AAAGAATTTGAGATTTGAGATTGCAGATTGAAGCATGGAAATTACAAATCACAAAACCCAAATAACAAACAAATGACAATGACCGAAATTCAAAATCCCTAACCTTCACATCATCTTAATAAAAATTCCAAATATGTTTGGGCCATTGATCATTGGAATTTGAGATTTATTTGTAATTTGGTGCTTGGGATTTGGGATTTTGGTTTGAGGATTTCGGATTGCGGATTTGAGATCACACATCCCACATCTCATATCTCACATCTCAAATTTTAGGCATTTAGAGCTCTGGATGCTCGATGCTGGATGTTTGTCTGCTGGCCAATACTTTGGCAGGCAGAGACGCCTGCCCTACCAGATGCTGGATTTCGGATTGGGAATTGAGGAATTAAGGAATTTGAGATTTGAGATTGAAGATTGAAGAGAGGCGCAGGGCGTAAGGCTCAAGGTGAAATTATAGAATCCAGTAGCCAGGAGTCAGGAGCCAGTAGTTGAGAGGAACTCAATTTTGATTGCTTTGCTCCTGAATTCTTCAATTCCTGAATTTGGCTATTTTAGATCATTCTAGTTCACTTTAGGCACTTTAGACATTTTAGACATTTTGGATTGAGGATTTGTGATTTGGCAAATTGGCCTCTTGATTATTGATTTACCATATGGTATAAAATACCATATGAGGGCGAGGCTGATTTACCGGGAAAAGTATATTTACGCTGACGGTGCAATTCGGGAAATGGTGCTTTGGCAACTCCCGAAAAAGTCTAGCGATAAACCTCATGGTCTGAAGTATAGGCTTTATTACGGGCTTGCAGATGGAACTTGCCTCGTTCGATACGATAATGAAACCGGAAAAGGCGATCACCGACATATCAGTGGTAATGAGGAATCTTATGCGTTTAAGAATGTCGAGAACTTGGTCGCAGATTTCTTATCAGACATTGAATCCGCAAGGAGATTAGAAAATGAAAAAGCAGATTAACATCGGTGTTGCCGATGCTGCAATCACAGCAAAAGATTTTATTGACGTATGGAAACGTGCTGAACGTGGAAAGAGAGTCAAAACTGAGATTAAGCTTAATTTCCAGAGTCTAGAGACTCTGCTCAAGACGCTTACCACTGGGCGATGGGTATTACTCAAAACACTTCACAAAACCGGGCCCACCAGCATCCGTGCCCTAGCAAACAAATTGGCTCGAGATTATAAGAATGTTCACATGGATGTGCGACTCTTGGAGAATGTTGGTCTGATTGACCGAACTAGAGATGATAAAGTAGAAGTCCCTTGGGATACCGTAGAAGCGCGACTTCAGCTGGCAGCCTAATCAGACATGCCGAAGCCTGTTCTCCGGAACGCTCCGCTTTTACTAAGAAGGATCATACCTGTTTCGCAGGCAGAGACGCCTGCCCTACTGGATAGTGGATTTCGGATTGCGGATTGCAGTTTGCGGATCGCGGATTTGGAATTGAAGAATTAAGGGATTAAGGAATTTCGAAAATAGCTGGGAATTAGAATGAGCTTGAGTAAATTCACAATTAGAAATCCCAAATCTCAAGCACCAAATGCCAGGGTTTCAGGTGTCAGGTGCCAGCAATAAAAGGTAAATCGTTTAAGTCGTTAAACTCGTTCAAATCGTTACAATCGTAAGATCGCGGCTGAAAGCCGCTCCTACAGGAAAATCCCTCTCTTCTTTCCTCTGACTTCTATCTCCTGTCCCTTACCGATTACAACAAATGACAGCGAAGCGTACTGACCTAATGACGCCGCAGGCATATGACTAATGTCCTTCCCAATGCTCTATGCCTTCTGGATGCTGGGTGCTCGATGCTGGATACTGGATGCTGGATGCTCGGTGCTCGATGCTTGATTCTGGATACTTGTCTGGTAATCACTCTTTGGCAGGCAGAGACGCCTGCCCTACTGGATGCTGGATTTCGGATTGCGGAATGCGGATTGAGGAATTGAGGGATTGAGGAATTTAGGGATTTGAGATTTTAGATTGAAGATTGAAGAGAGGCGCAAGGCGCAGGGCGTAAGGCTCAAGGTGAAATTATAGAATCCAGTAGCCAGGAGTCAGGAGCCAGTAGTTGAGACGAACTCAATTTTGATTGCTTTGCTCCTGAATTCTTCAATTCCTGAATTTGGCTATTTTAAATCATTTTAGTTCACTTTAGGCACTTTAGACATTTTAGGCATTTTGCATTGAGGATTTGCGATTTGGCAAATTGGCCTCTTTATTATTGATTTACCATCTCATCAGCCTTCCGGCAGCTGTTAAAGCTAGGTTTTATCTGTCTCTAAATCCAGCAGGCCTGCATCTAAGAGCTTTTTCGCAATCTTATAGATGTCTTTCTTGTCACCTTCTTTTCTAATTCCTACTGCGAGAACATAAATAATCACGGTCTGTTTATCAATTTTATAAATGATCCTGTATCTTCCGGCAGCATGTACCGAGCGAAAGCCAGACAGGTTTTTAACCAACTTCTTGCCCTGTTTGTCGGGTTCATCTGACAACCCTTCGATTCTCTCCAAAATCTTGCGCTGGATTTTCTTATCATGGATTTTTTCTATCAGGGAAAGACAGGTGTCGGTGATGAAAATCTGGTATTTCAAAGCCCGAGCCTTTCATATGCTTCCGAGAGAGAATGGGTCCTGCCGGCCTTGACATCTTCTATACCTTTCTTTAAGTGCTTCATAAGCTGGGGATCAGATAGGACCTCTAGGGTTTCAAGCAGTCCCTCGTATGTTTCCCAGCTCATAACCGCCATGACTTCCTTGTTTCTTCTTGTGACGGCAAGAATCTGATCTTTGGCGGCCTGATCAGGGAGTTTCATGAATTTTTTCCTGGCCTCGGTTATGGGAATTTTACGCATCTGGGTGTCCTCCGATTAAAATGTACATTTCAATGTACATTAAAGTGGACGTTATGTCAAGCAGCTCTATTCACATTGAAAAAAATAGGGGTTGGCTAATATTTGCCATACTGGATGCTGGATGCTGGATGCTCGATGCTGGATGCTGGATGCTCGATGCTGGATGCTGGATGCCTGTCTGGTGATCACTCTTTGGCAGGCAGAGACGCCTGCCCTACTGGATGGTGGATTTCCGATTGCGGATTGAGGGATTGAGGGATTAAGGAATTATCATTTCAAATTTTGCATTTCGCATTTGGCATTTCGAAATCGTCCTTCGGACTCCCACCCTTCGGGCGGGTTCCCAGTTTCGAAATTCGAAATCCCTGCGTCCGTTTTTTTAAATTCGCAATTCGAAATTCGATATTCGAAATTACCTCCCTATGCTCTATGCCTTCTCGATGCTGGATGCTAGATCCTGGATGCTCGATGTTTGTCTGCTGGTCAATGCTTTGGCAGGCAGAGACGCCTGCCTTACCAAAAAAAAGAAACTGGGATTGACTCAATCTCTGTCAATCCCAGTTTTTATCATGGTGGGCGGGGAGAGATTCGAACTCTCGACTTCCGCCGTGTGAGGACGGCACTCTCACCACTGAGTTACCCGCCCACTACAGTCCGGGTAAGTGGGAAATCTATACATCAAGAGACTAAAACCTGCAAGGAGAATTTAGGAACTACTAATTAAGGGATTGAGGAATTGAGGAATTTTAAAAATAGCTGGGAATTAGAATGAGCTTGAGTAAACTCACAATCAGAAATCCCAAATCTCAAGCACCAAACTACAAATAAATCTCAAATTCCAATACTAAATGACCAAAACATATTCGGAATTCTCTTTTCGCCTATTGATTTAGCTCCGCAGGATAACTAGATATCCCCTCTCCCCTCAATAGACTGTGTCGCAATTTGTCATCCCGGATCTCGCCCGCTTAGGCGGACTCGTCCGGAATGACGGATTAGGCTAATTGTGGCATAGTTTCCAAGGAGAGAAACCATTTTTGCGGAACTAAGTGACAGCTGTTTATTCTTTTCTTGAGATGATGTGAAGGTTTGGGATTTTGAATTTCGGTCATTGTTATTTGTTTGTTATTTGGATTTTGTGATTTGTAATTTCAGTCAATTTCCGTTTCTCTGTGCCCCCTCTTCTCAATCCCTAAATCCTTTAATTCCTCAATTTGCAATCTATTGTCCTCCTATTTCCTTCATTTTCAAGCGCAGGTAGCTCTCTTGGGCCTGTCCATCCTCAGGATCCAGATCGAGAATCTTCTGGTATGTCTTTAATGCCTTATCAGTCTTGCCAATCTGCTCATAAAGTGCTGCCAGGCGATTAAGGTAGTCGATGTTCTTCGGAGCCAACTTGGTGGCTGCTTCGAATTGACGAATCGCTTCCACCAAAAGATTTCTCTTCTCATAGGCAACTCCCAGGAAAAACCTCAGCTCCGGTTGTTCAGGTGCCTTGCCCACGGCACGGGCAAGAGTCTTGGTCATCTCCTCGTAATCCCCGAGCTGGTCATAGATCTCAAAGGCCTTGGCATAATAGGGCCAGTGGTCCGGCCGCAGTTTGATGAGTTCTTCCAGAACCTTCAGTGCCTCGCGCGGCTTCTTTCTCTGGCGCTGCACCTCTACCAGATATTCCCGGGCGTCAATGTCCTTTTTGTCTAATTTTATTACCTTGGTAAAAGCCTTGGCAGCCCTGTCGTACTGTTTCATCTCGTAGTAGAGGACTCCCTGGTTGTAATGAACTACTTTGTTGTCAGGAGACAGCTCGGCGATGGCTTCGTAAGCAGCCGCAGCCTCTTTATCCTTGCCCAGTTTTTCGTAAATGTCCACCAGGGCCAGATGAGCTTTCAGCGACTTTGGATTGTCTTTAATTACCCCCTTGAGGGTCTTGATCGCATCTTTGTTGTTGTTCCTTTTTCTATACACCGCTGCCAGCCGCAATCTTGCATCCACATCTTTGGGCTTACTTTTGAGATACGTCCGCAAGCTTTTCTCGGCCAGCCGATAATTACCAACCCTGCCGTAAGCCTCACCTAGGTTCAAATGGATCAGTGGATTATCTACGCCACCGGCAAGAGCTCGTTTGTACGCCGCAATGGCGTTTTGCCATTCTCCCAGCTGACCATACAGGGTTCCGAGATATGCATGAACCTCCGGCCGGTAAGATTTCGGGAACGAATTCAAATTAGTGGAAAGGAATGTTGCCGCTTGTTTCGGGCTCCTTTTCGCATTCAGATAGGAAATAAAACCATAGAAGGGCTCTTTGTCTGTGCTACTTGACCTGATTAGCTTGAGATAGGCAGCCAGGGCTTTGTCGGTTTTACCGGCCTTCTGGTATGCTTCCACCAGCTTTTGTAGAATTGGCACTGTGCTACTGGATACTGCCACTTTCTCATAGGTAGCAGCAGCCTTTGCCCACTGGTCTTGCTCGGCATAGAGTTGGGCCAGGTTGGTTAGAATCAAAGCGTTATGAGAGGCGAGACGGGCGGCGCGTTCATAATAGCGCACCTTTTCTTCCGCACTCGTTGCCTGCTGCGCCTTCTTCACCCAATCTCTCGCCCGCAATCGCACCACCATGTTAAACTGGCCAAGGGACTGAGAGCCGGCCAATACGTCCACTACAACTTTTAGAGGCTCCTCATGGTCAAAGTCCGGCCAGAACTCCCTGATTTCTCGACGTCCCTCCAAGAGCTCATTTGCCGAAAACTGGTCAGAGTTCAGCGCCAGACCCCAATTGAACCTACCATCTGTTTTGATATCATCGACTTCCACCATATCCGCCGGATTTACAACTAAAGTTCCATCGGCCGGCACCGTGTGTGAGACGCCATTTACGATGAACACAACAGAAATCAAGTGGTTTGGCATGGGCAACATGTTCCTGAGAGCGGTGTACGGGGCGAAGATACCCCCGTATGTCACCGCAGCAATAACCGCCGCAAGCACCAAGAGAAGCAAGGCCCATTTGAGTTTACGGGACATCCGGCTACGTCGCTCTCTCGCCTGAAGAGCCGCAAGCCGTTCCTGCTCTAACCGTCGTATGGGAATTCTGCGTCTTGTTGTCTGCATAAGCAAAAACTTAGGAATTGGGGAATTTTGGAATTGAGGAATTTAGGAATTTTGAGAATAAATGTTATTCAAGTTAATTGCAAGGGTCGTAACCACGCAAATACCTTCTGAAACCCTTGATCTGTTTTCGACAGTCAGAAGCAAGATCATAGACAGGGTTAAACTGCTCCTCTCTAATGTATCCGCAATCTTGGGTTCGATATAACTGTGACTGTACTTCACCACATGACCTCTGAGAATATCCTAAAAAACGGATAAACTCACGAGTTGACCCATCGTCAAAACCTTCAGCAATATTATCCATGACCGATCCCGCTGCATTCCAAATCTGGCCCCTGAAGCCAAAATCCTTTTGAAACTTCCCTTGATTGATTAAATCAAATACAGCTTTGCATAACTCCCTAGCCGTTTGCCAGCACGGCAACTCTTCAAATCTTGTGTATTTCATAGTCTCTGTGCCCCCTCTTCTCAATCCCTCAATCCCTTAATTCCTCAATTCCTTAATTCCCCAAATCCTTAATTCCTTAATTCCTTAATTCCTCAATCTTTTTAAAGTCCCACGTTTTTTCTCAAACTTCGCACTTCCCGTGCTTTGAGTCGCCTACTTTCACCTGGGCGCATGGAGCCAATATCTATCGGACCCACCTTGGTTCTGCGCAATCTCAACACCGGGTGCCCCACTGCTGCACACATACGCTTCACCTGATGATTGCGCCCTTCCCTCAAGGTAAGAGAGATCCAGGTGGCTTTTTTGTCATCTTCCAAGACATTCAACTCTGCTGGTGCAGTAACACCGTCCTCCAGCTTGACCCCTTGTTGCAACAACGCTAGGGCTTCTTCAGTGGGGTGACCCCGCACCTTGACCAGATAGACCTTGTCCACCTTGTACCGTGGATGCTGGAGCCTGTTAGCAAGTTCTCCGTCATTGGTTAGCAATAGCAACCCATCTGCATCGTAGTCCAATCGTCCCACCGGATACACTCTGGAAGGGAAATCACTCACCAAATCGGCTACTGTAGGCCTACCTTGAGGGTCATCAAGAGTGGTGACGCACCGCCTGGGCTTGTAGAGTGCCAGAACCACCTTCTCGGTTGCAGGTTCAATGGCTTTTCCGTCCACCTCAATTTCATCTTTTCCTAAAACCGCTTTAGTGCCCAGCTCACGTACAACCTTGCCGTTAACGGACACACGACCATCAAGGATCAAAGTCTCTGCTTTGCGACGGGAAGTAATCCCGGCATTGGAGAGAATTTTTTGCAATCTCTCGGGTTTCATTTGGCATTTCGCATTACGCATCTGGCATTTCGCATTTATCATTGAATACAATGTTTGGGCAATGTGAAATGAGAAATGCGAAATGTGCAATTTGCAATGATCATTCGTCTTCTTCCGCCTCTATTAACGTGACACCGGGGTCACTCAACTCCCCAATTTCCTCCAGAGTAGGCAGGGAAGAGATATCCTTGAGACTGAAAAACTCCAGAAATTTCTGGGTGGTCCCGTAGATGATGGGGCGTCCAGGAACATTCTTGCGGCCCAGGATTTTGATGAGATTTTTTTCTAAAAGCAAGCGGAGTATACCACCCACATCCACGCCGCGGATGCTTTCGACCTCTGCCCGGAGAATGGGTTGTCTGTAAGCAATTATGGCCAAAGTCTCCAAGGCTGCCTGACTCAATCTGGTAGGGGTTATTTTTTTAAGTTTTCTAATCCATTCGCCGTATTCCGGCTTGCTGCGGAACTGATATCCCTGAGCCACCTCAGCCAGATAAAAGCCGTGCTCCGCCCCAGTATATTCCTGGTGCAGCTCTTCCAGTGCTTCGGTTATCTCCACATGGGTGTACATGGAAAGGATGGACTTGAGTTTAGAAAGGCTCAGAGGAACCTCTGATACAAAAAGCAAGCTTTCAATGATTGCCCGCACCTGATTCATCTATGATATCTCCAAACTACAGCTTTGGATTAGCATTCCTGACTAGTTGGCTCACCATAGAGGCACACATTTAGTAAATCCGAAATCCGAATATCGAAATAGAGGAAATTTAGGAATTTAGGGATTCAGGAATTGGAAAAAGAAAGAAGGTTGGTCTTTTAATTCCTCAATTCCCCAATTCCTCAATTCTTTAATTTGTTTCGTGCTTCGTGCTTCGTGCTTCGAATTTGACTGAGGCTGCTGCGTCCCTGCATTATATATCTCTCTGTTTGATCTTCTTCATGACCTGCAATCAAGCCTCAGTTGCTAAGCCATTTTCAACCGCAAGATAGAGTCGAATTATACCGCTGGGCTGATGCTGGAAGGCACGAATCATTTGCAAGCGCATTAATTCGAGGATCGCAAGAAAAGTGAGGATTATCTCCCCCTTTCTGACTTGCCCCGCGAAGAGTTCGTGGAAGGTTATACTGCTCACCCCTGCCAGAATATCCATGAGCTGGGAGATTCTGTCCTTGAGACGCATGGTTTCCGCGCTCATCACCATGAACTCTTCGGGTTCAGCCCTGTGCAAGACCTCCTGAAGGGCATTAACCAACTCGAAAAGTCCCACCTCGGCAATCTCTTCACCACCGTTGAGGCCCCAGAGTTCCTCTGCCGGGATGTGTCTCGCATACACGTCCCGGTCCAACTGTAAACTACCTGCAAGACTCTGAGCCGCCTCTCTTATCTTGGCATATTCCAGCAGCGGTCTCACCAGCTCCATACGCGGATCTTCTTCATCTTCCTCATCTTCGGAGGCGATCCGAGGTACCAACATTCGAGACTTAATATAAGCCAGAGTGGCCGCCATCTCAACAAATTCGGCAGCTACGTCTATGTTCAGGCTCCGCATCATGTCAAGATACGCCAGGTACTGGTCCATTATGAGAGCCAGGGGAATGTCGTAGATGTCCACCTTGTGTTTTCTAATCAGGTGGAGCAGCAAGTCCATAGGACCCTCAAAGATTTCCAGTTTGACCTCATAATTCTGCTGCATAATTAATAACTTTCATCCCTCGTTGTCAAAATTGCTCAATTCCGCAAGCATTTAATTCCGAAATCGAAATCCCAAGCACCAAATCTCAGGGTTTCAGGTGTCGGGTTTCAGGTGTCAGTAGAACTGAGCATGGGGCATAGGGCATGGAGCATAGAGAGCCCTAAATGCCTACAATGTCTAAAGTGCCTAAAGTGAACTAAAATGATCTAAAATAGCCAAATTCAGGAGCAAAGCAATCAAAATTGAGTTCCTCTCAACTACTGGTTCCTGACTCCTGGCTACTGGATTCTATAATTTCACCTTGAGCCTTACGCCCTGCGCCTTGCGCCTCTCTTCAAACTTCAATCTCAAATCTCAAATTCTTTAATTCCTCAATCCCTTAATTCCTCAATTCGTTAATTGATCTGTGCTCTCCATAAAGTGCTGCCGCACAAACTCCTCCTCTTCCTCTCTGCTGGTCAACTCTCCATTAAGTCGTCCGTCCAGAAGTTGGTCGAGTATCTGCCGATAAACGGGTCCGGGTGAAATGCCCATGCTCTTCAGGTCTTTTCCACCAAGATCAGACCGCACTTCTTTAAGATTGCGGAAATATAGACTGATAGCACGGCGTGTCTCATCCTGTTGGGTCTTGGCCATTATGAACAGGAGCCATTCCGCGTCTAACCCCTCCAACAGACGATATGTCGCACTCGGCTTCAAGTCATGATTGCGATAAAACCCCTGTGCGACTGAAATGGCCTTGGTTCTGCCTTCCAGCAGCCAACTGGTTAGCCGTGGCGGGAACTCCATTCTGCTGCAAAACTGTTTTAGTCCTTCGAGACTCAACGGATCTGCTAAAGCCAGAAGGTAAACGAGCCAACGATCACAGCCGTTTCCTATGAAACTGAGATCGTACCAGGCCAGTACCGCACGAATCTCTCCAAGGAGTCGTTCCGTTGAAGGGCCGTAGACCATATCAGGATGAAGGAAAGGCAGGAGCTTGTATTCATTCATCCGCTTAATTTCTGGAGCCGGATTCTCTTCGCTGAGGATCAATTTAAGCTCGTTTGTAAGTCTCCTACCGCTTAGCTGGACGAGAAGATCCATTTTCACCGCGTTCACAATCAAGTTGGAGGTATGTTTGCCGATGCGAAAACCCAGACGTTGTTCATAACGAATAGCCCGAAAAACCCTCGTAGGATCCTCAACAAAGCTATAATTGTGTAGAACCCGAACGGCCTTGTCTTTGAAATCCCTCTGAGCTCCAAAATAGTCGATTAGCTGGCCAAATCTTCCAGGACTCAGCTCCACCGCCAGCGTATTAATGGTGAAATCGCGCCTATAAAGATCCAGCTTTAAGGAGCTAAGTTCAACCGTGGGCAATGCCGCCGGATATTCATAATATTCCAATCGTGCGGTGGCCACATCGATCTTGAAGCCGTCAGGAAATATCACCACCGCCGTGCCGAACTTCTTATAGGACCTCACTCGAGCACCGTGGCTTTCGGCAAAATCCTTGGCAAACTGGATCCCTTCACCCTCCACCACGATATCAATATCCAAGGTGGGTCGTCTCAAGATGAGATCCCTAATGAAGCCTCCAACTGCATAAGCCTTATAATTGCGGTTTGCTGCTACTCGACCCGCCTCTTGCAACAGTTCGTTGACCGGCCGGGGCAATTGTTCTGCCATTATGTTTGAGACATTCTTGCGACGTTTGCTTCCCGTTTCATGCACCGGCTCGTAGAGATAAGTGGGAATACGGCTAGGATCGTTCAGCAGCATATTTAGCAGGTCCTTGCGAGTGATGACCCCAACAATCCTTTCACCTTCCACTACTGGAAGTAATCTTTGCTGCCGATCCACGATGTGTGCCTGGATTTCAACCAGGGAAGCATCAGGCGAAACGCTACTAAATTCGGTACTCATGAAGTCTCGTACCGGGACATCCTCGAGACCGTGGTAGATCCCCTTGTCAATCATCTGACGCGAAAGTATACCCACCAAACGGGCTCCGTCCACTACAGGTGCAGCGTTGATGTTATAACGCGTCAGTAGATCAGCGGCCTCATGCAAACTCAGCTCCGGTGGCACCGAGATGACCGGAGAGGACATGAGTTGTCTTGCTTGACGACCAGGATTAACCCTGCCTTGGAGAATCCGGAAAAGTTCTTCCTCCACCTGTATCAGGGTGAGGTCTTTGATGGTGGCCGAAGCAGCACTGGCGTGGCCGCCCCCTCCAAAAACTGCGGCAATTTCTCCCACATTCACTTCAGACAGTCGACTTCGCGCCACCAGGTAGATTCGGTCTTCCATCCGGGCAAGAGCAAAGAGCACATTGAGGTTTTCCATGTCCATGAGTTTATGGACCAGTAAAGCGAAATCCCCGACGTACTTATCCACCGAGGCCCGGCCAATGCAGACGGGAATGGTATTTATTGTATGAGTGGTGGCCGAGTGGATCAGGTCGTTTAGAAGCGAAATCTGCTCTGCGGTTAGCTCCCGCGTGAGCATATCGGCCACCATGTTCAGATTGGCTCCCTGGTCAAGGAGAAAGCCAGCGGCTTGATAATCAGCTGGAGTGGTAGATGAAAAGGTGAATGACCCTGTGTCTTCGTATATACCTAGAGCGAGGATGGTAGCCTCATCAGGTGTAAGTTCAATGCCGCGCTCCTTGATAATCTCGGTGAGGATGGTGACGGTGGCACCAACCGGCTTAATCATCTCAAGTGTTCCAGAGACGTCATCTTCGGAGGCAGGATGATGATCGTAAACGTGGATATCCACCTCTGAGTCCTTTACCACACTCTCGAATCTTCCTATGCGCCCTGACTGCCGAGTATCCACCAGGATAAGACGGCGAATCTGTGAAAAATCCAGATCTCTGATTTTGGCAAAATCGAAGAAGTAGAAAGTGGACTTAACCAGGAACTCTCTAAGATTATGTTCCTGGGATCCTGGGAACACCATCACCGCCTCTGGGTAGAGTCTCCTGGCGGCAATCATGGACGCCATGGCGTCAAAATCCGCATTTATATGAGTGGTGATTATCTCCACAGTTCTGCCTATTAATTACTTAGCACCGTTAGCAAAAGCTCCATCCAAGATTGTACCACCTACCCCTGAGCGGAATGAAACGGAGACACGGTGAGACGGAGACACGGAGAAAAAACCAAATTAAATAAAATCACCGTTTCTCCGCGTCCCCGCGTCGCTTGTCTCTTTCCCATGCTTTTTCGCTATGCGCTATGCGCTTTGCGCTATGCGACCTCGGTGCCTAGTGCCTAGTTTCTGCTCTATGCTCTATGCTCTGTGCCCTATGCCTTCCCAAATCCGCAATATCCCAAGGTTTCAGGTGTCAGGTTTCAGGTGTCAGGAAAAAGAAACAGAGAATCCAGTAGCCAGTAGACAGTAGTTGAGAGGAACTCAATCGTCATTTCGCATTTCGCAATTCGCATTTATCATTGAAAACTCACAGGTAACACTAATTGAAACATTTAAGTAAAATGCCAGATGATAATTGATAAATGCGCAATGTGCATTGTCCCTCCGTCTTCTGCCTGCCTGTCCCGAGTTTGTTGCGGGGCTGCTAGCTGCCTCCTGCCTGCTTTCTTTTAAATCCTCAATCCGCAATCCCTTAATTCCTTAATTCTTCAATTCCTTAATTCCTCAATTCCTTAATTCCTCAATTCCTTAATTCCTTAATTCCTCAATTCCTTAATTCCTTAATTCCTCAATTCCTCAATCCGAAATGTCTCCGTCTCGCCGTTTCTCCGTGTCCCCGCGTCAATCCCTCATGCCCTCGGATGGTACTTCTGATGCACTTTCTGAAGTCTCTCACGGGCCACGTGGGTGTAAATCTGGGTAGTACTGATATCGGCGTGACCCAACATCATCTGCACCGAACGCAAGTCTGCCCCACGCTCGAGGAGGTGGGTGGCAAACGAATGTCGCAGAGTGTGCGGAGTGAGCGGTTTTTGAATTCCTGCCTGGCGTCCGTATTTTTTGAGTAATTTCCAGAAGCCTTGTCTGGTCATGGCAGAGCCTCGATTGGTGACGAACAAAACCTCGCTTACCCTGCCTTTAAGCAGACGTGGGCGTGATTTCAATGTATAGCTTCGCACTGCTTCAATGGCCGCTTCTCCCATCGGTACAATGCGCTCTTTAGATCCCTTGCCCATGACAACCAGAAAACCCACCTCTAGATTGACCCGCCCCAGGGTGAGGGTCGTAAGCTCAGATACCCGCAATCCAGTCCCGTACAGGACCTCTAACATGGCAACGTCCCTTTGTCCCAGTGGCAGATCTGGGTTGGGTTGGGTCAGTAACCTCTCAACCTCTGTAACACTGAGCACAGCAGGGAGGTGGCGCCGAAGTCGGGGCGATGTTAGGTTGGCAACCGGATTTTCGCTGAGATGGCTGTCCCTCACCATAAACTTAAAAAAACCCCGCAGCGTCGAGAGCAGCCTCGCCCTACTCCTGGGGGCCAAGCCCAACTCTTGGGCCTGCGAGAGGAAGCCCATTACCTCGGGAAACCGAATCTGACTCCAATCATCTATGCCTCGATCGTTCAGGTAACTCAAAAACTTGACCAGATCAGCGCTGTACGAAGCTCGGGTATTGACAGCAAGGCCTCTTTCTACAGTGAGATAGTCAAGATATAGATCTAAATGGGATTCCATTGCTCCCTGGTCATTAGCCTTTGTTTTTCCAATAAAATCTGGTTTTTATAAAATTGACGAGAACATAGCAGATGCCCCCCATCGAGTCAACCGCTAAGCCCTGCTGGCTGCTGCCTAGTTGCAACAGTCACATTGATCGTTTTTCATTTCGCATTTCGCCTATTTATTGAGCTCTGCAGGATAAATTCATGTCCCTTCTCCCCTCAATAGACTGTGTTGCAATTCGTCATCCCGGCCAAGTCCGCCTGGGGTGGACTCGAGCCGGGATCCAGAAAGAGCTTGATTATATTGAAAACTCACTGGATTCCCCTTCGACTTCGTTCAGGGTGGTGAGTCCTTCGACGCTGCTCAGGACCGTGAGCCTGTCGAACCACGGATCTCGTCCGCCCTAGGCGGACTCGTCCGGAATGACGGTTGCGGCGAACTGTGACACAGTTTTCAAGCGGATTTATCATTTTGCCTTTGTCATTTCCCATCTCGATCAAATTTTCTTGTATGTCTCATTTACGAATATGTAATGAGAGATGCCAGATGATCATGATCAAGGTGAAATGCAAAATGAACTTGACCTTGCCCCTTGGATATGGCAGTGTTGAGAGATTGTAAACACAATCGCCAAATTGTGGATATCTCTAGTAAAAAAGTAGCGAGACAGCGAGATGCCCCGTACCAGCCTGCGCCACCACTATACGAAACCTCGATCAATCAGCGAAAAACTCCAGAAATTGTTCAGCTTATTCGAGCCTAAAGACAAAGTCCTGATTACCATCGATGCCGATCCTGATGCCATGGCCTCGGCCATGGCAATCAAACGGCTACTATGGCACAAGGTTCACTCAGTTACCATCGGCCACTTCAACGAGATCGTCCGGTTTGACAATGTCACCATGGTTCGACTTCTCAAAATTCCATTAGTCAAACTTCAAGATCTCAATCCCAAGGATTTTTCCAAGACTCTATTAGTGGACGGGCAACCTCATTTCCATGAGGCCTTCTCCGACTTCCAGTACGATGCTGTCATTGATCACCATCCCATTACAATGCCAGTCGAAGCCCCTTTTGTAGATATCCGGCCAGACTATGGAGCAACAGCAACAATGATGAATGAGTACTTGCGCTCGGCCAAAATTCGATCGTCAAAAAGTCTGGCCACTGCCCTTCTTTTCGCCATTCGCGTGGACACACATAATTTTGAGTTACATGCACGGGAAGAGGATGTTAAAGCCTTCCGCTACCTTTTTCCGCTTGCCAACATGAACCTGCTGCGCAAGATCGAGATCTCTGACATGAGAGTGAGAGATCTCAAATATTTTCAACAGGCTCTGGAAAACAAGCGAGTGCTAAAGGGCAAAATCTTTGCCCACCTTGACCAGGTTCATTCGCCGGATATCTTGGTACTCGTCGCCGACTTTCTTATGAGATGCCATGAAATTGGCTGGACTGTTGCCTCAGGAATTTACAACAAGAACCTCGTGGTAATCGTACGCAATGACGGGTTCAAAAAGAACGCCGGCACCTGGGCGATAAAGGCCTTTGGCCGACTGGGAAGTGCAGGTGGCCATCGAGCCATGGCCAGGGCTGAAATTCCTCTAGCCAATTTGGACGGTCACCTGAAAAAATCGGACCTTCCCAATCTTGGACGCTTCGTAATACGACAGTTCACGAAAAGTGTGGGGTGATGAGGAATGAAGGCATGTAGGAATTAGAGGATTGGGGAATTGGGGGATTGGGGGATTGAGGAAGGCATGGGGCATAGAGCATGGAGCATGGGGTAGGACGTTAGTCATATGCCTGCGGCGTCATTAGGTCACTACGCTTCGCTGTCATTTGTTGTAATAGGTAGAAGAGGGAATTTAGTAAGTAATCTGGGAAGCTCTCATTCTTTTAATTTCTGAATTCCTCAATTCCCTAATTCCTCAATTCCTTAATTCCTCAATTCCTCAATTCCTTAATTCCTCAATTCCTCAATTCCTTAATTCCTCAATTTATCTCTGAGTTTACGAGCCTTCGGTAATCTTCCTATTTGATTGTTCGGCCAGACCCTCGGCAATCTTCTCGGTATGGTGCATCATCTCCTGGATGTGTTTGTCTTTCTTTTCAAGACGTTGCTTAAGGGTTCGGTTTTCTTTCCGTAACCGAGTAACCTCCGATTTGGCAAAAAGGCCACGAATTTTCCCATAGAGCAATGTTACTGCCACTCCGAGCACAGCTCCAAGAGCAAGGCCTATCCAGAGGTAAAAGCTTGGATTTTCCACCAGATCTCACCTTCTTCCATCTCGTATGGTTCAGCCCCTCCCTCCACAGCTTTCAGTCCTGATTCCGGAACGAGGAGCACCAGTGGTATAACCTAAAACATAACCGGGACTATAGCGGAGAAACCTAAAAATAGCCAGTTCCCACCGCCATCAATCACCAGCCCGGATAATTCATGAATTGGCTACTCCGACTGTGGATATGAACGTCCTTCCGGGCGTCCTCGGGCCTCGAACCCTGCGACGTACTGTTGAAGCTCCCTGCAGCAAGCTGCAGTCCCGCTGAAGCGGGATTCGAAATGTAAGGAAGTGATTCCATTTTATTGTAGTTCGCTCGCTAACCCCGTAGCAAGCTACGGGGAATGCGCTCGCTGTAGCATTTTCAAGTACGCCTCGGATGCGAAACCCTGCGGTTGTCCTGTGGTACGCTCATCTTCTTCGCGCTCGCTGCGCTCCGCTCAGTCCCGCAAGCGGGTTCCCAGTTTCACAGTCTCGCAACACCAATTCATGAATCATTCGGGCTAGTAGTCACTCTTTCTCTAGAATGACCACCTCATTTATACCAGCCAATTGGTCCCGGAAATGCTCTGCATCACTTTTGTCCCCGACAATGGCTCCATAGTGCATTGGTATGGCCACCTTGAGCTCTATTGCTTGTGCCGCTTGAACCGCCTCATCAGCAGTCATTACATAGGTACCTGATACCGGCAACAGGGCGATATCCGTTTTTAGTCCTTTCATCTCCGGGATGAAATCGGTATCGCCCGCATGATAGAGCCGAACCCCATCAATAGTCACTACAAATCCGAGCATTTCAGCATTTTTCGGGTGAAACTGTTTGTTTAGGTTATAAGCAGGCACCGCCTCGATATCCACGCCTTTCACTGTGAGATGGTCGCCGGGCCGCATAGTCCTGACATCCCCTTTGAGCTTGGCTGCTGAAGCTACATCGGTGACAATGACTGTGTCATCCTTTTGAATCTTGGCCACGTCGGCCGGTGAACAATGATCAAAATGCTCGTGGGATATAAAGATGATATCAGCATCCTTTCCGTCTTCGATTTCATAGGGATCGAAGTAAAAAGTGAGGTCTCCATCGACGCGGTAGCTGTCGTGGCCAAGCCAGGCTAGACGTTCAATTAAATCATTAACCATTATGTTCTCCTCTCTCAACGATTGTGGTCCGTTGTCTGTCGTCCGTTGTCCGTTGCGGTTCCTTTCGTTGGCAGCAAGGCGCACCCTTAAAACTAAACTCGAAACAAATTCAAGCTGGATGTGAGATCTGAGATGTGGGATGTGTGATCTCAAATCCGAAATCCTCAAACCAAAATCCCAAATTCCAAGCACCAAATTACAAATAAATCTCAAATTCCAATGTTCAATGACCCAAACATATTTGGAATTCTCTTTGATTAAGATGATGTGAAGGTTTGGGATTTTGAATTTCGGTCATTGTTATTTGTTTGTTATTTGGGTTTTGTGATTTGTAATTTCAATGCTTCAATCTGCAATCTCAAATCTAAAATCTAAAATCCCTCAATTCCTCAATCCGCAATGTCTCCGTCTCGCCGTTTCTCCGCGTCTCCGTGTCACCGTTTCCGCCTTAGCGCTTGGTCTTGCTCCATGCCCTGTGCCAAATGCCTAGTGCATAGAACTCAGGCTCTCTACACTATTCTTTTCTTCTTGTTCTTCGTGCTCTTCGTGGTTTAATCTTTTTTACCATGACTAGTGAGTGCTGGCAGACGCTTGCGCAAAAGCACGTACATTGCGCCAGCGCCGCCGTCACAGGGCTGTGCTGTGGCGAAAGCAAGCACCAGGTACTTCAGACGACCGCGTTTGAGCCAGCTTGACATTCGTTTTTTGAGAATCGGGATCTGATCTCGCGAATTGAGGCCTCGTCCGTGAATTATTAGGACGCATCTCAGCCCCTGAATCACACTGGAAAGGATAAAACTCTCCACTGACTGTCGCCCCTCTGCTGCGGTCATACCATGGAGGTCAAGATGAGCCTGGATTGAGAAATCACCTCGCCGCAGCTTCAGGAGTAATTCGGGATCAGCCCCAACTATCACTCCTTCTATGTATTCATCAGTGTACTGAATATCAAAAGGGCCCCCACCACTCACCAGGTCAACTAGCTGCGCATATGTTTCCAACTCTCCTTCTAAGAGCGGTCGCCTGCAGGGTTTAGTCAGCGGGCCTGGCGTCCTCGGTTGCACCTTCCTGTAGTCTAGAGGCTCCACCCCGGCCATCGCCTCCAGGAACATATTATCCCCATCCTCCGCTCCAGACTCACATTCCGGTTGGGCCAGTGAGTCAATATCCTCTGCCGGCAACTCCTTGATCTCTTCCCCTTTGCTGAGCTGTTGAGGATCAGTATGGATCTGCTCCAACATATCGTCCAGCCCGGCAAAAGGCTTATTGAAGGTCTCAGCGGAATTAGATTTGGGGGGTTTAGCGCTCCGGGAAGCGTTTTTTTTACGATTCATTTTCATTGTGAACTCGCACAAATGTTGTTCTTTTATAGCATAAAAGAACTCGTTATGAAAAGACCTTAATTAGATAAATCTAATTATCACAAGTGGTTATGGTCGGCAATGGCCGATGGAATTTTCTTTCTCCAGGCCCCAATAATGGTAGTTGCAGGAGCCCAAAGGAGCATTTTTATATTGACAGAGATAATCTCGATTATGATAGAGTAAGTATGCTGCGCTTTTCAAGGTGCCCCAAGTCTTGGGCTACCTATCATTTGAATAATGCCCCTGCCTGTACAACCCGTCTACCTAATCACTGGTTTTTAATAGAGAATCCTGGCCCTGAGGGGCTTTGAGTCACCCCCGGAGGGGACTCCAATGGTATTTACCTCGTGCGGGAGTCCGCTGGAGTAGTGGAGTGGTGAAGTAAGGCAAACTCATGAAATCCCAAACTCCAAGCACCAAATTACAAATAAATCTCAAATTACAATACCAAATGACCAAAACAGGTTTGGAATTTCGAATTTTGGTCATTGTGATTTGCCCTTCGACCTGGCTCAGGGTGGTGAGTCTTTCGACTTTGCTCAGGATCGTGAGCCTGTCGAACGGCTTGTCGAACCATTTGATATTTGAGATTTGTGATTTGGAATTTCTATTCATCCAACACTCCAGTACTCTAAGACCCCTAGCCATCTTTACCGGCAAAACCATTAATCTCTGACCTGGCCCAGAGGACCAGGTTTTCTATGAATAAATAAATCGTCGTTTTTCGACTAACATTTGACTGGTTTGTCTTGGGCTGAACTTCTGGCATGTTAGGAGGGACCATGGCCTCAGGAAAAGGAATGCAAGGCACCAAAATTCTGATGGAATTAGAGGCCCTAGCAGAAAAGCTTGGCATTGAGATCATTCACGAAAAGTTATCTCAAAGCCGCAGTGGTCTTTGTCGTCTCTATGACCAGCATATGCTCTTTATCGAGAGAAATCTGAATGAGGCCGAGCAAGTACAGGTATTAGTTACCGCTCTCTCCCGCTTCCCGTTGGATGAAATCCAAATGTTGCCCGGCATAAGACACCTGCTGGCTGAATATCAGCTACAGAAACAGGCAAACCTTGATCAAGCTTAGCCCAGAGGTTGCTAGAACTGGTGCATAAGTTGGGGGAGAAAAGATATGCTTGCGAAGCGCTATAGACTAATAATTATGGCCCTTCTGGTAGTTGTGCTCTACGCATTAATGCCTGGCGTAGAGGCTCTTGCAGATGGTTTTGGCAGCAAGCGCGTAAGGTTTGACGGTAAGGAAAGAAAAGGAAAGCTCGACAATGACAATTATCTGGAATTCTCTGCCTGGAGTAAGTGGGGTGGGTCGATTGTTGTTAGATTCAGTCCCATTGTTCGTACACAATTCAGTCTGGCACCCTATATAGAAACAGAAGCTAACGGAGTATTGGGCGCATATACGGTTACCTTCAATTTTGCCGCGAAGGTTCGTCGTGTCACTTACCGTAATTTGAGAATCGAGATCCTGGACAGTGAAGGCAATGAAATACCCAGTGAGGGCATGGTAAGCCAGGCCGGTAAAGGGTGGATAATAGGACTTGCCACCGAACAAAAACCTTCTTACATTCATATCTCTTACTCGACAGAGAAAAAACTGAAACTGACACCTGCCGACTCTCAACATGGTAGCGGAATCTAATAAATAAGAACAGCAAAGAAAGAATTTGGGGACAGAGGACCCGGCCTTTGAGCCAGCCACACAGCGAGTTTCATAGGTCTTTCCTCATCCGAGAGTTTGCTGGAGTAATGGAGTGGTGGAGCATTGCAAAATATCAAATTCCAAGCACCAAATCTCAGGGTTCTAGGTGTCAGGTGTCAGGGAGTAAAAGCGAAAACGCTGAAACCTGAACACTGATCACTGAAACATTAGTCATTGTGCTTTGAGATTTGGAATTTCTCTTCCTCTAATGCCCCAGTTCTCCGGCTGGCAATCTTTATTACTGCTGACTCCCTTTAGCACCTTTTACCTGTTTTACCTACCCATCAGAATGTGTTATGAAAGCCCATGCGTTCTCCAAAACTGATTGCGACTCAGGCTGAACTGGACAGATTTGTCGAAAAAATTACCGCTGCAAAGCATTTGGCTGTTGACTCGGAATCCGACAGCTACTTTGCCTATAGACCGCGCGTCTGTCTCATTCAGATCTCCAACAACGATGAAGATTTCATCCTTGATCCTCTCGCCTTGAAAGACCTCTCCCTTGTTGGCGATATTTTTGCCGATCCTGCGGTGGAAAAGATCTTCCACGCGGCGGAAAATGACCTCATTGGTTTCAAAAGAGACTTCCGCTTCCGAGTGCGAAACGTTTTTGATACCTCAACGGCGTGTCGACTACTGGGTCGGAAAAGATTGGGGCTTGCCAGTATACTCGCAGAGGATTTCGGGGTCCGCATGAACAAAAAGTTCCAGCGCTGCAACTGGGAGAAACGCCCTCTGAGCCCTGAACAACTCTACTATGCCCAATTGGACACCCGCTTTCTTACAGATCTCCGGCATCGGCTTCACAGGCAGCTGCTGGAGCAAGACCTCTTGAGCCAAGCGGAGGAGGAATTTACTAAACTAGAGAGGATCCGGTATAGAGTTCCAAGAGCCTGGGATCCAGATGGTTATCTTCGCCTCAAAGGTGCTCAAGAGTTACCTGAAAAATCCCAGAAAATTCTGAAAAGGCTATTTTCCTATCGAGAGAAATTGGCCCGCAGTGCTAATAAAGCTCCTTTCCGCATCATGAACAATGAGTTCATGTTGAGACTGGCCCGAAAAAACCCAGACGATGTCCCTGCTCTGCTTGAAGTCCGAGGATTGCCCTCTCGTTTTAAAGGGAAGGGGGCTAAGCGGCTTCTGCAAATCATCAAAACAGCAAAGTCGTAGGACAAGGTCATTTTCGATTGCGGATTTCGGATTGCGGATTGGGGAAGGCATAGGGCATGGAGCAAAGAGCATGGAGCATAGGGCAGAAACTTGGCACTAAGGACTAGGCACTAGGCAGCAAAAAGAAGGAGTCAGCCCTTCGACAGGCTTAGGGCAGGTAGTCAGAATCCAGGTTTCAGTGTTCAGATTCTAGCTTCTATTTTTCTTCTTCCTGACACCTGAAACCCGACACCTGACACCTGATCCGCCTCCGGCGGAACACCTGACACCCTGAGATTTGGTGTTTGGGATTTCGAATTACGAAACCGGGAACCCGCTCCAAGAGTGGGAGTCCGAAGTACAAATCCGTAATCGAGTTGCTGCATTCAGCGGAGAGACGAATGGAAAAACTATTGTAACTTCATACCTTTTCGGGTACTGTTGGCCCAATCAATGAAAACTAACCCATTGAAAGGGGCTGATTGTGGAAAGCGATACTCACCTTGACATTAAACCGGCATTGCACCTACCGAAGAACCTGAAGGACCGAATACTTACCGACCAGAGGCTCACCCAGAACCACAAGTTCGTGCTTTTTACCCTCTACTACCTGGATTCCAAGGGTAAGTTAGATCAGTACGGCAGTTATGTCCCCCATTTTCTCAGCTTGGAGGAAGAAGACTTCAAGAAAAGTATCTTTGAACTTGCTCGCCACAAGTACCTTAGGCTCGACAACAAGTCGGTGTCCCTCAATATTCGCCCCCTGAGATACAATCCAGGATTCTCCGTTGAGGCCCCTTAGAGGATCTCAAATCTCTCACAGAGTTCACAGAGCACTCCGAGAGCTCAAATACAATAATAAGAAGCGTAGATTCTAAGTACTTACTGCTAGAAGATCGCTTAAGGAGTGTGGGGAGCTATTGAGGATAAGGACAAGCTTGCTTGTCCTAGCCAACAAGCGCTCCCCACCAGTCCCGATGCGTCGGCATCGGGACCGCGCTAAGCGGATTTCCTTAAGCGATCCCATTATCCTGACCAATATCTTTTTCTCTGAGTTCTCTGAGGACTCGAAAGACCGCAGGGATTGACCTTGGTCAAACCCTAGGGAACGGGCGAGAGCTACACGAGAATTTCATGCCCGCGATGCCTTGACAACCCACAGTCATTGGCCTATAACCAATAATCCTATATTTTCACTAGGAAAGGACGTGAATGAGCGAGTACATGCAACTGCAGGATGTTTTAAAATCTTATACTTATGATCAGGATAAAGAACGGTCTCCAGAGGAAACCGTGGCTCGCGTGCGGCAACGATTGGCAGAGGTGGATTTGGATATCCTGGACAAGACCATGCGGATCGACACCGGTCGTTTGGATATCCCTGTCTATATAAGCCTGTGCGGTAAGGATGCAGTACCTCTCACCGGTACCAAGAAGCAGATGGGCAAGGGTGGTACGCCAATCCAGGCGGAAGCCAGCGCTCTAATGGAACTCGCGGAGAGATTCAGTTTCTTTTCCTTTATCAAGAAGACCCGTTTCCCCTTGGCCACCTTTGCAGAGTTGGACGGCAACACCCTGCCAATGGAGATGCTCTGGAAGTCTCTCAATGATAATGAAACTAATCTGGAGTTGGGGTCTGCCGCCCTGAGAGAATTACCTTTTCGCTGGACCAAGGGGCACAATCTTACCCGAAATACGGAAGTATTGATTCCCATCCATTGGTTTTACACCATCCATGAATACAACGGCCCTGCCGCTGGTAACGTTATTGAAGAGGCCATCCTGCAGAGTTTGTGCGAGGTGATTGAGCGTCACGTCTCATCTGTGATTAGCAATGAACGGATGATCACGCCGAGTATTGACCCTGAAAGTGTCCAAGATCCGGCAGCAAAAGAACTTCTCGACAAATTTGCTGCCCAGTCAATAGAGGTTTTCATAAAGGACTTTTCTTTGGACACCGGCATTCCCACAGTTGGCACCCTGGCCTGGGACCCCAGTACCTTTCCTGAGAGAAGTGAGATCGTTTTTACTGCCGGTACCGCCACCAGCGCTGAAAAATCGCTGGTGCGTGGACTCACTGAAATAGCTCAACTAGCGGGAGATTTCCAAAATCGTACCAGTTATCGGCCTACCCTTCCCAAGTACACGAGTTTAAAGGATGCTGATTACATAACAACCTCAGCACCAATGGTGTCCATAAAAGATCTCCCTGACCTCAGCCACGACAATTTCAAGATCGAGATCGAGCGCTGCGTCTCCTCCCTTGCACGTGTCGGACTCGAAGTATTAGTCATTGATGTAACCCACTCACAGCTGGGGGTACCGACTGTCTATACCTTAATACCAGGAGCGCACTTCCGAGATCGTACCAGGGATACCAGCGTGCCCTTCCATGCTGCCAAGATAGTCAGTCAGACGTTGGAGGGGCCGCGTGCGGTCGCTGGAATCCAACGGTTATTGGACTCGTTCCCTAGCCGTTATGATCTGCATTTTTTCATGGGCTTGGCCCTGGAATACCAGGGGAAAGCCAGGGAAGCGCTGGTTGAGTTTCAAACAGCCCTGGACCTGAATCCCCGTCCTCTGGATATAGCCAGCGTCCATACACACATAGGCGTCTGTCTAAAGGATCTGGAGGACTATGGGGGCGCCATCAAGGCTCTTGAGCAAGCCAGGGATTTTGATCCTAACCTCAAAGAGATCTACAACCTGCTGGGGTTTTGCTATTTCAAACTCAAGGAGCACGAACGTTCAATTGAGCAGTTTGAAAAGGCCCTGGAGATAGATCCAGGTTCGGCCATCGATTACGGCAATATTGGCTCAAACCTAAGAGAGATGGGCCACAAAAAAGAAGCTATCCGCCTATATCAAATAGCCCTCGAGATGGACCCCACCATTGGGTTTGCCAGGGAGAGTCTGGCGCGGCTGGAAGGGGAGTTAGAGGCAGAGAAAAACCACTAGGCACTAGGCACAGCAAGACGACGCGGAGAGGGGGCGAAACGGAGACGCGGCGAAGAAGGCAAAAGACAGAGGACGGAGGGCTTTTGTCAGTTGTCCGTGGTCCGTAGTCCGTTGCGAATAAAGCATGGAGCAATAGGAGATAATTTCGAATTGCGAATTGAGGGATTGAGGAATTGAGATTGCAGATTTAAGATTTCGGACTGCGAAATGCGAAATGTGAAATGCGCCTCAGGCTAAGCGGCGCCCATGAGGGCCCAAATATCCAAACCAATCATAGTTACAACCGCCCCTCCTTTAAAGACTATGGCAAAAACCCGCCCCACCAAGGCACCCCAACCCACCCTTACTGCTTCCTCCATTTTTCTCTGTTCTAAATAAGTAATGCCAAATGCACCGACGAAGGCGCCGAAAAAGGCTCCCAGTATGCTGCCAAAACCAAAAAGCATCGGGGTGAGAGCAATTGCTCCCAGTAATCCGCCTATCAACGTACCGGCCATTGCTTTCCTTGAACCACCGTATCGCCGGGCCCCCCAGAGACCGGCTACAAAATCCAAAGCCTCGGCGACCGCCGCAAGCAGAAAGAGACCGAATAGCAGTTGAATAGTGATTACGGTAAAATCCGTTAACCAACCATAAAGGGCAGATGCTCCCAGTATCATCCAGGTCCCCGGAAGACCGAGTACGACTGCCACCAAGCCTCCACCCATTGCCAGAATCAGTATCACCAGGGCCAGGATTGTCAGAACATCCATGAGTGGGACCTGCGGTTAGAGGTAGGAAGTATTTCTTCCCATGGAGGGTCGTAGCCAAAAATACTAATCCGGCGTTTTGGTCATTGAGATTTCGGAAATTTGAATTTGTTTCGGATTTCGATATTCGAGTTTCGGATTTCATCAAATTCGATATTCGAATTTGATGGCTTAGAAACGACTCGGCATCCTTTGGGGGAGGAACCTTAACTGGCATTGCCTCATGAAAAAATCGTCAGTCATACCTGCAATAAAATCTCGGACCACCTCAGCCGGTGAGTGGGTATCGATGTACTCCTGGGACATGCCGTCGAGAAAACCCTTGAAAAGGTCAGATTCGCGATTCTCCTTGGTAAAATCCTCAAGATAGAGTTCAAAGAGCGTCTCAAACATGCGGCCAATCTTTTCTACCTGGCTTTTGATTTTGGGATTCTGATAGATTCGTTCATAGTTAAAAGACTTAAGCTCACTTAGAGCCTCAGACACCTTAGGGCTGAATCCCACACCATTTCGATCCATGCTGTTCTTGATCACATCTTCCACAAGATTATACACGATGGCGCCATTGGTGGTCCCCAGAAGATCGGCACAGGTCGCCGGAATTTCGTCCCGAACAATTAAATTGAGCCTAATTGCATCTTCTATATCACGACCGATGTAGCTGATGGTGTCGGCAAGACGCACCGCACAGCCTTCGAGGGTCATGGGCGTCACAGTAGCGTCTGGTTCATTACTCTTCAGTTCCATTTCCCGGTCGAGGTCAGAAAACGTTTTACCCGGCTGAGGCCGTAGGCTTTCTTCGTGGATCTCGCCATCATGGCAAAGAATACCGTCCAATACCTGGAGGGAGAGATTCCAACCACGGCCTTTCCGCTCTATTCGATCAAGGAAACGGACACTCTGAACGTTATGTTGGAAGCCGGCGATGGAGTGGCGTAAACAGATAGCCGTGAGGTACCGCTCACCGTCATGTCCGAATGGAGCGTGCCCAATGTCGTGGCCGAGGGCGACAGCCTCGATAAGGTCCTCATTCAGTCGGAGAAAACGGCCGATATCCCGAGCGATTTTTGATAGAAACTGGACGTGTAGAACCCGGTGAGTAATGTGGTCATTGTCTACCAAATAGAAAACCTGGGTCTTGTCAATGTAACGGGTGTAGGCCAGGGAATGAAGAATCCTGTCGGCATCGAGGGAAAAGTGCTGCCGGTGTCCTCGTTCAACCCTTTCTTCGGGTCGCCTCCGAATGGCGGCAGTACTAAGGGTGGCGTACGGGGATAGTATTTCCGCCTCCCTTTGGGTAAGTTCCTGTTTAGCTTCTAACAGGGGCGAAAACCTTTTTTCCATGAGCTAAAACCATCCATTGTCTGAAGTCAGGCTTTCAGGTAGCCAACCCATTTTGACTACTTTGCTTACTGGCGAGAGCGGCGATCACATTAAGGTCCGCTTCTACGAAGCTGTACTGCTTCATTTCAGGTACGGTCACCCAGCGCACCTGTTCATGTTCCTCCAAATCAAGAGAGCCGCCAACAATCGAACACCAGAAGGCCATTAACTCGATTTTGAAGTCAGGATACTGATGGTGTACCGTACAGAAGTGCTCGTCCACTTGAATTTCTAAGTTGAGTTCCTCCCTGATCTCACGGCGCAAACAGGCTTCAGGGGTCTCACCTTTATTCAGTTTGCCTCCCGGAAACTCCCATTGCCGGCCAAATTTCTGGCTCCTGCCTCTTTGGGCAATTAGTATTTTTTCGTCGTTTCTTATCAGCGCCGCAGTTACCAGAGACATTTAAACCGTCCTAGGATCAAGCCCGAGAGATCCTGCACTCTCACCCAACTCTGCCGGTAACTGGCTCCGCCACAGCTCCAATTCAGGATGGTAGCCCAGATAATTTGCCAGCCGGCAAAAGCCGATCTCCGTCTTGGCGTCCTCAATTACACCTTGCCGACACCAGGAAATCGCTTCAGAAAGTTCATGAAACTGGAAATCGCTCACCTCTTCCAGGGGATGGCCATCACCTTTTGGTTCCACTCCCTTATCCGGATCAACCTGGATAGCACGGTAATGGAGCTTCTCCATGCCAGAGCCAGGCGACGAAAAAGTGGGCTTTCCGAGACTAACCATATCTTCAGCCTCGACCTCGAATCCGGCCTCCTCTCTTACCTCCAGAGCAGCCCGGCCATCAATGCCAATGCTACCTAGATCTCCATACTCGATACCTCCTGCTACCAGTTCCAGATAGGTTAGACGTGATTGGCCATCCAACTTGGCCTTCACCGGATTGTCTTTTCGAAAGTATATCGAAGGTCTAACCCCGCGACGTAACCCCACCCACACCTTTCCTTCGTCGTCAATATGGTAGAGGACAATTGCCACCGCGTCAGCAAAAGACCCTTCAATCATATCAAATGAGTAAGAAGCGGAGTACTGATCGCCAGCATAACGATGTCTTAGTCGCAGCCTGCGCACTCGAACGAAAGGTGACTCTGTTGCACCGGTGTCCTCGATTATCACTTCAATGTCTTGCAACTGATCAGGGCTGATCACTGGGAATCCTTCTCATGCCAGGTCCGTTAAGAAGATCATTATCTGAACGGTCCTAAGGAAACAAATTGAGGAATTAAGGAATTGGGGAATTGAGGAATTCACAATTAAGAAAACCTTGGGGATTGCCAGGCCTAGTCCAATAATTCCAAAATTCCTGAATCCCTTTTATTGCGATACTCGGAGTTCGGATTTTCTTGCCATGGTGATTCCAGAGTTTATGAGTCCCTAGCAGAATCCCGTTCCGAGAACCAACCTCTTTTAGATTGTGTTTGGAATATGCCCCAATGCTACATTCAAGTCAAGCCGGGGTCTGGATGCTGGATGCTCGATACTGGATTTCCGATTGCGGAATGCGGATTTTGGATTTCGGATTGGGAATTGAGGAATTGAGGGATTGAGGAATTAGGGGATTGAGGGATTAAAGAATTTGAGATTTGAGATTGCAGATTGAAGCATGGAAATTACAAATCACAAAACCCAAATAACAAACAAATGACAATGACCGAAATTCAAAAT
>Ga0209536_100002854_pt1 | contig 28017 bp, 24 predicted proteins | sample DeeMarSeWOR28_12_FD_187461 | JGI IMG/M metagenome (GOLD analysis project Ga0209536, IMG submission 187461) | Marine sediment microbial communities from White Oak River estuary, North Carolina - WOR-2-8_12 (SPAdes) (version 2) | ecosystem: Environmental > Aquatic > Marine > Intertidal zone >... | reverse complement strand
ATCCATAGTACCCGCGAGCCATAGACCTTACACAATTGGCTCAAAGCGGACTCATCACCGTCCTGCGCCAAAGCAACCAAATGCCGCGTCTTGTCGTCGACAGTAAGCCTCATCCTCCACTAACCTCTCATAATCAAAGATTTCACATAGATCTTACCAATTCTTGAAAAAATTTGCAATAAAATCGTCCGGTCTCTCATTTTTTCGTGCTTATAAGAATAGGACCGACGAGTCCGAAAAACCAGTTTTTCAGCAAAAAACTGCTATAAACAAAGCTGCACACGGTGTGCGGCGAGAAGTATCAACCTTTTTGAAAGGAAAAAAAGATGAAAACGACAAGAATCTTAGCAATTTCGGTTTTGGTATTGGGCGTGGGCTTGCCTGCGGGCGTCGCGAACGCAGATTTCACGTTTGGCACACCCACGAATCTGGGGCCAACGGTCAACAGTTCGGCTGGGGACTATGAGGCGAGCATCTCTGCCGACGGCCTGTCACTCTTCTTCGATTCGACCCGGCCGGGTGAGTCTGGTGGGGACGACTTATGGGTCACGAGCCGGGCGAGCGTCTCCGACCCCTGGGGAGAACCTGTCAATCTGGGGCCAACTGTCAACAGTTCGGCTAACGACTGGTCGCCGAGCATCTCGGCCGACGGTTTGGAGCTATACTTCAACTCCTTCAACCGACCCGGTGGGTATGGTAATTACGACATATGGGTGACCAGACGCACGACGAAAGATGAGGCCTGGGGAGCACCTGTGAATCTTGGGCCACCGGTAAACGGTTCGGCTTGGGACGGTAGTCCGAGCATCTCGACAGACGGCCTGGAGCTTTACTTTAACTCTAGCCGTGGCGGGTACGGAAAAGGCGATACCTGGGTGACGAGACGGGCAACGATAAATGACCCCTGGGGAGAGCCAGTGAACCTTGGCGCAGTGGTGAACAGTTCGGAGGACGAAAATTTACCTTTTGTTTCAGCCGACGGCCTGTCGCTCTTCTTCAGGTCTGAACGGCCCGGCGGATACGGTAGTGGCGACATATGGGTGACCAGACGGGCAACGATAAATGACCCCTGGGGAGAACCAGTAAATCTCGGCCTAACAGTCAACAGTTCAGGGACGGATGGTGGCCCGAGCATCTCGGCCGATGGCTTTACCTTCTACTTCTACTCCGACCGGCCCGGCGGGTTCGGTGGCACAGACCTATGGCAGGCACCAATCATTCCAATCGTCGATTTCAACGGCGACGGAATTGTCGACTCCGCCGATATGTGTATCATGGTGGACCACTGGGGCGAAAACTACTCCTTGTGCGACATTGGCCCAACACCTCTTGGTGATGGCATCGTTGATGTGCGGGACCTGATAGTCCTCGCAGAACATTTGTTCGAGGAAGTAAGCGATCCTACGCTCGTAGCTCACTGGTCACTTGATGAGACAGAGGGTATGTTTGCTGCTGACAGTCTCGGTTTCAATGATGCCATTGTTCTCGGTGGCACTGCGTGGCAGCCCAGTAGCGGACAAGTAGATGGTGCGCTTCAATTAAATGGTGTCGATGGCTGTGCCATCGTTGGTGCAGTCCTGAATCCGGCGGATGGTCCCTTCAGCATTTTCGCCTGGGTCAATGGCGGTGCGCCAGGTCAGGTCATTGTGTCACAACAGGCCACGGCCGACTGGCTCGCGACGGATGCCGAGGGCAACTTGATGACGGAGTTGAAATGTACTGGCCGTTCCGCAGGTCCTCTGTATTCCGAAACAGTTATCACCGATGGGCAATGGCACCGTATTGGCCTTGTCTGGGATGGCTCGCATAGAAAGCTCTATGTTGATGGTGTCGCGGTCGCTGACGACACACAGCCTGGTCTGGAAGGTTCTCAAATGGGTCTATACATCGGCACAGGCAAGACTATGGAACCCGGAACCTACTTTTCCGGCCTGATCGACGACGTCCGCATCTACAACCGGGCTGTTAGCCCATAACCACAGAAGAAATCGCAACCTTAGCACGTTAGAACGCTTAAATAGCGATATTATCGCTAAGGAAGTTTCAAATAGAAGGGCTGTGAGCGTCCGCTTGCAGCCCTTTTGTTTTTAAATTGCGTGATTTTACAGGTGTGATGTTTTTGGGTTGTTTTATAATGGCAAACGATTCGAGAAAATATTTGACATTTGGGCTCGACTGTGCAATCATGTTTGGAGTCTGATTTTGATATAGAGTTTCAGGGCAGCTTGTCGTTTTAGAATATGACATGCAAAAGCAGTTCGAATCGTGTCACATTAACATCATTCTCCCTCAAAGCTCCTCTCGGCGGAGAAAGCCATATCCATTCGCAACAAGCCGCCCATCGGCGTTTTTACCCTTACCGACATGCCCGTATCGAATAACATGTAAATTTTAAGAAAATAAAGCTTGCTCTCAAATCCTTAGGTAATATAATGCTCGTAGTCCTTTTGATTAGTCAAAAGGACTACGAACCTGGTAGAGTCTTTAGATATGTGTTTATGAGGCAATGAGGAAGTAGTATTTCGAATGTGAAATACAGGTCATAAGTATAGGTATTTAAGCTGTAAGGGAGAAGATTAATGGTCTTGAAATCTAAACAATGGGATTATCTTAGTAAAACATGGCATTTGACGCCGAGAGAGGTCCAGGTCGCAAAACTGGTATGCAAAGGCCTCGATAACGAACAAATCGGGCAAAAGCTGCAAATTGAATACAACACTGTCCGCGCCCATCTGGGCAACATGTTCCGCAAGGTCGGCGTCAGGGGCAAAGCAACCATGATCCTCGAATTTGTCGCCGTCCTGCAAAGAGCGAAAATTTAGCCCGCTGATAGACTAAAAAACCAGCACGCAGCCAACCGCTGCTTCGGTTTTCAACAAAACCACCGTGTCCAATCCCGCGGCATAAAGCAAAGTCACCTGTTTGAAAGCAATCCTTACATTATTTTGCTTGACATGCTCATAGTCCTTTTGATTAGTCAAAAGGACTACGAGCTTTATATCAACCGGTGGAATCAGCAATTAGAATTTTGGTTGAGCCGGGGCATGGAAGAGCTAAAATATTCGCGGTATGGTCTATCTGCTAAACTTTCACGTTTTGAGCTTTAGCTATATCATCAGTTATTTTTATCACGGCAAACAATTCGAGAAAATATTTGACAATTAGTCGCGATTGTGCAATCATATCCGGAGTCTTATTTTGAACAGAGTTTAAGAACAGCTTGCCGTTTTAGAATATGACATGCAAAAGCAGTTCGAATCAGTTACATTAAAAGCATTCCCCTTGTGACACCTTACGACGGCGGCAGACAAGTCCCTTTGGAACAAGTCGCCCATTAGCGCTTTTAGCTGCCCCGCCGACACGCCCATATCGGATAATATAAATTCTTTAAGATAATAAAAGCTTGCTATCAAATCTCTCAGTGATATAATTCTCGTAGTCCTTTTGATTAGTTAAAAGGACTACGTACCTAGTAGAGTCTTTAGGTGAGTGTATATGAAATAATGAGGTAGTGGTATTTTACACGTGAAGCAAAGGTATTAAGTATATGTTTTTGAGCATTGAGGGAGAAGAGCTATGGTTTTGAAGTCTAAACAATGGGACTATCTTAGTAAATGCTGGCATTTGACGCCGAGAGAAATTCAAGTCGCGAAACTCGTATGCAAGGGCCTCGATAACGAGCAGATCGGACAGAAGCTGCAAATTGAATATAATACAGTCCGTGCCCATCTGGGCAACATTTTTCACAAGGTCGGCGTCAGGGGCAAAGCAAACTTGATCCTCGAATTTGTTGCTGTCCTGCAAAGAGCCAAAATTTAGACCGTTGATAATCGGCACGCAGACTGCCTCCGCCACTACGATATTAAACACAGCCATTCGCAATTTCGACAGTCACCCTGATACTTTTTTTGCTTGACATGCTCATAGTCCTTTTGATTAGTCAAAAGGACTACGAGCTTTATATCATCCGACAGAATTGGGAAGCAGAATTCCGGATGAGCTGGGATGCAGGAGTATTAAAGATGCTCGGGGAATTAGGCGTTTCCCATAAGCGATTGGATGCATGAAACATCCCCTCAAGGGAAAATTTAAGGCTTGCAGTATGCTCTGCGGAAAAATTGTGTATTTTGAGCCTGTGGTCTATCATTAGCTGTTTTTATAACATCAATTGCTTCGAGAAAGTATTTGACAATTGGGCTCGATTGTGCAATCATATCCGGAGTCTGATTTTGAATAGAGTTTAAGAGCGGCTTGCCGTTTTAGAATATGACATGCAAAAGCAGTTCCAATCGAGAAGGAGAAGAGCAATGAAGCACAAGAAGTTTACACGAAGAGATTTCATGCGGAACACCTCCGTTGTTGCCGCGGGGGCAATCGCCGGGGCGCTGGCGGGCAATACCAGGGCCGTCGGGCCGGTGCATACTTCGAAGATTATGAATTTCCACGAGAAGATGACTTACCGCCGATTAGGCAAGTCGAACCTGATGATCTCCGAGGTCAGCCTGGGCGGGCACTGGAAGAACCGCAACGCCGGCCGGTACTGGGACAGCTTCGCCAACGAAGAAGTTCCTGCGGACGTCGCCAAGAACCGCACGGACGTGGTCAGCGCCTGTATCGATTCCGGCATCAACTACCTCGATATCACCACCGCGGCTGAGTGCCTCTGCTACGGCGAAGCCATTAAAGGCCGTCGCGATAAAATGCACGTCGGCGCCGATATCCATAATCTCGGCCCGCGCGGCTCGGACCGCTGTAACGTCAAGGACCAGACCTTCAACGTCGAGACGTGTCTGAGACTGCTGAAAACCGATTATCTCGATATCTGGCGCCCGCAGGCAAAGATGGCCGGTCAGATGGGCACCAACCAGCTCAATACAGACGAAGAAGTGGAATCTCTGATCGAAACCTTCGAAAAGCTGAAAAAGCAAGGCAAGGTGCGGCACCTCGGCATGTCATCTCACTGCAGGCCGTGGCTGGAGCACGTGCTCAATAAGTATCCCGAGTTCGAGATGATAATCTTCCCATGCAGCGCCAAGACAAAGGCCAAGGGCGAAGCACCTGTAGCCAGTAACGTCGAAGAAGTCAATCCGGGTCACGGCTCCGACCAGACGCAGAGCATCTTCGAGACGGTCGTTAAGCAGGACGTTGGAATTGTCACGATTAAACCTTACTTCGGCGGCAGTTTGTTCCAAAGCTACGGCAAGATCAAGTTCCCCGTCATGGGTGTGGGCAGCAAGACCGAAAACGACCTGGCGCGACTGACGCTGCAGTGCATTCTGGCCAATCCGTCCATTACAGCTTCGGTGCCGGGGCTTTCGACGCCTTATGAAGCGGAGAACGCTGCGAGGGCTTCTTATACCCGTCCACTCGGAATGACCGCCGCGGACAAGCAGTGGCTGACTGAAATCACCGACAGGCAATGGGCGAATCTGCCCGAGGAATACCATTGGCTGCGCGACTGGGAAATTGTGTAAAGGCAGAACACAGAATACAGGACACAGAATACAGAATTTTGCCGTCGTGTAGCATCGATTCGTTTGAATTTCGGTTCAATACAAGGAAAGAAAAGTGCGCTCGTACATTCGAAAAATATTGTATCTAATTGCAGCGATAATTGTTGTTGCCGGTTTGCTTACAATCTGTTCGGCGGAAGAATCTCAGACTGAAAAGCCGAACGAGAACAGCAAATGCTACGTTTGCCATCCCGGCATGAAAACCGAGGAGATTTCGACAACCCACGTCGAGATGGGCATCTCGTGCGATATATGTCACGGTCCATCAACCGAGCACATGCACGATGAAATGCTGATGACCGAGCCCGACCTATTGTTCGGCCGATCGGAAGTACAGGGAATGTGTTCGAATCCATCGTGCCACAAGCCGGGGGATGACCGAGAAGTTTACGGACGACAGGACCATAAGAATCCCGAGGCGGTGGAAGCATTTTTCGAGAAATGGACCGGCCGGATGCGACCGAATGGCCGGGCCGTCACGCACGATTCGGTATGCACGGACTGCCACGGCACACACAATATCAGCAAGCCGCTCGAAACAAAGCCCGGTTACGAGCAGCAGGCCGAGTGGATCGCCGCCTTCAACGGCAGCGACCTTTCGGGCTGGAAGACTTCGGACGCCGCTAATTGGAGGATTCAATCCGGCAGGATCGTTGGAACCGCCGGAGCGAACGATAAAAGCAGCACACTCTGGAGCGAAGCAATACATGATAATTATCTGCTGGCGATAACTTTCCGGGCAACTTGGCCGGTTCACGCCGGCATATGGCTGCGCGGCACAGAATCCAAAAGCGGCCCGCGAATAGAGATATTCGATTCGGCGCCGGCTTTTACCGGCAGCGTTCTGATACCTGAGAAAGGACTTGCCCTGACCAATATTCGCGAGGACCTCGTGGACCGTGAAAGCTGGAACACCATCTCGGCAAGGATCGAGGGCAACAAAGTCCAGGTCTGGCTCAATGGCGAGGAAATAGGTTCCGTCCGGGGAATCGAGCCGGAAAAAGGAAAAATCGGATTATATATCGAAAAGCACCCCGCTTCCAAACCTGCGGAATTTAGCGTCCGTGAAGTGCTTATTCAGAAATTGCCCGAAACTGAAGAGTAAAACCGGCTTTTCGACGAAATTTTCAATATCTCGTCTCGTCGTTGTTTGTGCGAAAAAACTCGTTGATTTGACCAGAATATTCTTGATAATGAGATGAATTTACGTTATTATAAGGCTCGAAGTTCGCAGGAGTGTTTTCGTTCAAGTGCATACGGAAAATCACGGGTAGTATCGTTTTATTAAAAGCATGAACATCCGCTCTTTTTCTGCCGATGATTCATTGCTACAAAAAAACTTTTTTAGGAGGAACAAATATGTTAGCTAAGAAATGTCTTTTTGTGGGAATTGTTACTTTGCTTTGGGTGAGTCTGGCGAGTGCCCAGGACCCACCCGCAACTCACCCGGTGACAGGTGAACCGTTGGTGGTAACCTGTTACAGGGGCACTCCTTCTACAATTGACGGAAAATTAAACGACTGGCCTCTTGATGCTATGATTCCAGCAGTCGTTGGTACGGAAGAGCAAATATTTCCCGGCGCCGCAGAAGGAGCCGATGCCTGGGACGGGCCTGACGACAGCAGCGGAGAGTACTATCTGCTTTGGGATGATGAATACCTGTACATCGGATTGGTGATGAAAGACGATTTTTTATCCCAAAACAAAAGCGGCGGGGACATCTGGAATGCAGACGGTATAGAAATATTTTTCTCTACGCTCAATGCAGTCGCAGGACATGAAGAACATTACCAGTACGGCTTCAACCAATTGGAAATGACATGGAACTGGTGCAACATGGATGGTGCCGGCCAGAGCGCGATTGATTACCTGCAGGTAGCCTCCTCATTAACCGATGATGGATACATTTGCGAAGCCGCTATCGAATACGGACAGATGCTGTCATTAGACTGGACAGCGGGCAATTACATCGGATTTCACCCCGTATTCAACGACACCGACGTCCCGGATAGTGACAGGCAGCTTCAGATGACCTGGACCGGACGTGAAGCCCATGACCAGAGTGAAGGATTCGGGCACTTGCTGCTTTCAGACGAGGCAGTAAGACCCGGATACACAAGCAGTCCGACTCCCGGCAACGGCGATTTGGTCGCTGCAACCTGGGCAACCCTTGCCTGGAAGGCCGGAGAATTTGCAGTATCACATGATTTATATTTGGGTGAGGATTTCGACGATGTCAACGAAGCTACACGAGATTCGGACTTGTTCCGTATCAACCTGGAAGCGAATACATTGTTTTACGTTGTTGGCTTTCCCGGATATCCTTATGAGACCGGTCTTGTCCCCGGCACAACTTATTATTGGCGAGTCGATGCGGTCAATGCACCGCCGGATGAAACCGTCTATAAGGGGGACGTCTGGAGCTTCTCGATTCCCTCCAAGAGCGCCTACAGCCCCATCCCGGCAAACGGCGCCGAAATGGTAGATTTGAACGTGGAGCTTACATGGACGCCGGGTTTGGGAGCAAAAATACACTATGTAGTCTTTGGCGATGATTTCGACGCTGTAAGCAGCGCTGAGGCGGGTGATCGAATCGGCCCTGCAAAGTTCAGCCCCGGCCCACTCGAATTGGCCAAGACTTACTACTGGCGTATCGATGAGTCCGATGGCCTCGAAACCTATAAAGGAGATGTCTGGAGCTTCACTACCGAGGGCGCAGTAAGCGGCCCGAATCCGGCTGACGGCACTATAGATGTAAGTGGGACACAGATTCTGACATGGATCGCGGGAGCTGTTGCTGAATCACACGAGGTCTACTTCGGAACCGATGCGGATGCCGTCAAGAATGCAACAAAAGCCTCACCCGAGTATAAAGCTTCAAAGGCCCTCGGCGAGGAGAGCTACGATCCGGGCATACTCATGTTGAATACGGCCTACTTCTGGCGAATCGACGAAGTCAACAGCACTAATCCTCTTAGTCCGTGGCAGGGTAACGTCTGGGACTTTACAACGGGTGACTACTTCGTGATAGATGATTTCGAGGATTACAACACTTCTGATAAACAGATTTGGGAAACATGGCTTGACGGGCTTGGTTACGGCGTACCTGGAACACCAAATTACAATCCAGGTAACGGCACAGGATCTGCAGTAGGTGACGAGAACAGCCCTTCATACATGGAAGAAACCATAGTCAAAGGCGGCACCAAATCAATGCCTGTCAGTTACGACAACAACAAGCAGGGCTCCGCCAAGTATTCGGAAGTAGAGCTGACGTTAAGTAACGTACGAGACTGGACTCTGGATGGTGTCAGCGAATTATCACTCTGGTTCAGAGGTTATCCGGCAAAAGTTGGCAGCTTCGCCGAAGGGCCGACCGGAACTTACACGATGGTCGGCTCCGGTGCGGATATCTGGGGCAACGCGGATGAGTTCCACTATGCATTTAAGACGCTCACCGGTGTCGGCTCCATTATAGCAAGAGTCCAGAGCGTCGAGAACACCAATAACTGGGCCAAGGCCGGCGTAATGATTCGCGAGACACTCGAACCGGGATCGAAGCATGCTTCGATGGTAGTAACTCCGGCACAGGGTGTTTCCTTCCAGCGTCGTGTCTCAGCAGATGGTGCCAGCACCGATACAACGACGGCTGATATCGTTGCACCGCAATGGGTCAAGATCGAGCGAGACCTGGCCGGTAACTTCAGAGCATCTTATTCCGCCAATGGCTCCACATGGACCCTACTGGGCACTGAGAACATCCAGATGAGTTCGATGATCCATATCGGTCTGGCGGTAACCAGCCATGACGCTGCTCTGGCTTGCCAGGCTGTATTCACCAATGTTACGACTACCGGTAATGTCGGCCCGCAGTGGGCAAGCCAGGATATCGGGATTGTAAGCAACGAAACCGAACCGCTCTACCTGGCGATTTCAAACACTGCCGGAAATCCGGTTGTGGTGACTCACGATGATCCGGCCGCGTCGAATATCGACGTATGGACCGAATGGATTATTCCATTGCAAAGCCTTGCCGATCAGGGCTTAACCTTGAGTAATGTTGATAAAATTGCGATTGGTCTTGGAACACAAGGTAATATGACCGTTCCCGGCGGCAAAGGCAAGATGTACTTCGACGACATCCGGCTGTATCAACCAAGAACTGCTCCATAAGGTGATAATGTTGCTTTTGCTGTAAGTAACATTAATAAGTAAATTCATTAAGGGTCTATACTGATACATTTCAGTATAGACCCTCTTTTGTATTATGCCTTTGGATGTTTTTGGGCCAAATGTATCAGCACGAGATTTTGCTGCACTTCATCATTCATACGAATAATCGTTATTTTTCTTGACCAAAAGCCGTCATTTTTAGTATAAAATAATTAGATAATGCTGATGCCAACATAGAACCTGCACAGAGTTACGTCAGTTAGGCATTATGAATTGAATAACTTTGCCGGTTGGAGGTAAACAAATATCTTAGGGAAATCATCTTCCGAATAGCATAGATTGTTACTGGTTATTTAAATTGCGTATACAAAAATTTTCATTATGTACAATTTAATGGAGGACTATTATGTGTAGAAAATTAACTTTTTTGATTCTATTTGCCCTGACTATTATAGCAACATCCGTCAATGCGGCAGTAACGCCAATCACCGACATCACTATCACAAGGGTGGATAATCCTGACGGCACGCCCAATTTCTGGCTGGAGAGCATAACAATCGGTAGCTATACAGTAACTGTTCAACGGCTTGTAACCGGGACATCCGAAGGTGTAGCTACGGCACAACCTGCCCCATACAACGACATCACAGATGCCGACAGCTTCGATCTGAACCTGTTCGCAGGCCGGGCTACCGAAAATCCACCAACCCATACGATAACAAATTTCGGGGGCAAATCTGCCTGGGTCAATACCAACGGCAATAATCCTGATTTTTTTGTCTTCGAGACCGGAGGCAATCAGGATATCGGAATTGCAGCAGTCCTGCCAGGCGGAACTATAGGGCAATCCGTTACCGTTGCGACAGCAACCTGGGGAAATACAGGGCTGAGTATCACAACCTCAGGCCCTCACAATGGACAGAGTATTTCAGGAATCGCGTTTGCCATAACGGACCTTCTGGATCAGAACGGCAACAATCTCACTAATGACAGTGTAATTGAGGGAATTCAAATCAATTCCGACGGTTACGACCCATCACTGGTTTGTGCTGTGCTGGCCGAAAAGATTCTGTTTGCTACTAATCCCAGTCCGGCTGACGGTTCTTACCATATGGATACATGGGTCACTCTCGGCTTCTCGCCGGGGGACAGTGCTGCTTCGCACGATGTGTATCTCAGTGACAATTTCGATGATGTCAACGACGGCGCCGAGAGTGCCTTCCAAGGCAACATTGATATCACGTTTTTAATTGCCGGCTTTCCGGGAAATCCCTACCCGGACGGTCTTGTGGCCGGCACAACCTATTACTGGCGAATCAATGAGGTAAACGATACCGAGCCGAACAGTCCCTGGCTGGGAGATGTCTGGAGCTTTACGATTCCTCCGAAAACCGCATATTCCCCGGACCCGGCTGACGGCGCTGAATCCGTTGACTTGAACGTGCGCCTTAGCTGGACGGCAGGTTTGGGCACAAAACTGCACTACATAGTCATCGGCGAAGACTTCGACGAAGTGAATAACGTCGCTATGGGCACTCCCAACGGAACTACGAATTACAGTCCCGGACAACTGAAATTAGCCAAGACATATTACTGGCGCGTAGATGAATTCGACGGTATTGAGACGCATAAGGGAGATATCTGGAGCTTTACCACCGAAGGTGCTGTTAGCAGCCCGAACCCGGAAGATGGTGCCGTGGACGTAAGCCCCACACAGATTCTTACATGGGATGCAGGGGCAGTTGCCGCTTCACATGAAGTGTATTTCGGCGCAGACGCCGAGGCCGTTAAGAATGCTACGACAGCCTCACCTGAATATAAGGGACCAAAGGCCCTCGGCGAGGAAAGTTATGATCCCGGCAAGCTAATGTTGAATACTACGTACTATTGGCGGATCGATGAAGTCAACGGTGTCAATCCCGATAGTCCGTGGGCAGGAAACGTCTGGAGCTTGACCACCGGCAACTTCCTTGTCATCGACGATTTCGAGAGTTACGACGTCGGCAACAACGAAATATGGTGGTCATGGAAAGACGGGCTCGGCTACGTCGCACACGGCAACGAACCGGCCTATCCCGGCAACGGAACCGGCGCGGCCGTGGGCGATGAGACTACTGCTTCTTACACTGAAGAAACTATCGTTCACGGGGGCAATCAATCGATGCCGTTCTTCTATGATAACAACAAGCAAGGTTACGCTAACTATTCAGAGGCTGAGCTTACTTTGACAGAGCAGCGTAACTGGACCGAGCAAGACGTTGCGGAATTATCGATCTGGTTCCGTGGCAACCCGGCATCTGTCGGCAGCTTCGTGGAAAGCCCAGTCGGTACGTACACAATGACCGCCTCAGGCGTCGATATCTGGAACCAGGCGGACGAGTTCCACTTTGCTTACAAAATGCTCTCCGGCGTCGGCTCTATTGTCGCGAGAGTTGAGAGCGTCGAGCAAACCGACGTTTGGGCCAAGGCCGGTGTGATGATACGCGAAACGCTCGATGCCGGCTCGAAGTTCGCAGCGGTTTACATAACACCCACTAATCCCGACGGCACCGCTACGAACGGATGCAGATTCCAGGCGAGAACGGATACTGACATTGCCGCAACGAGCGACACCAGCGTAGCGACAGCCGAGCAGACGGCAATTGTTGCTCTGTACTGGGTGAAGCTCGAGCGCGACATCACAGGTAACTTCAGAGCTTATTACTCATCAAACGGCACTAACTGGACGTCTATGTCCTGGAATCCTCAGTTCATCACGATGAGTTCGAACGTCTATATCGGACTGGCACTGACCAGCCACAACGCTAATGCAACGTGTCAGGCCGTATTCTCGAATGTCACTACTACCGGAAACGTCAGCGGGCAGTGGACGAATCAGGACATTGGCATCGCGAGCAACGCCAATGAGCCGTTGTATGTGGCCGTATCCAACAGAACCGGAACGCCCGCAGTAGTGGTCCACGAGGATGCGAACGCGGCTACGATAGACACCTGGACTGAGTGGGTGATTCCACTGTCGATCTTTGCTGATCAGGGCATAGTTTTGACCGATGTCGACAAAATTGCTATTGGCCTGGGGACCAAAGGTAATATGACTATCCCCGGCGGTTCAGGTAAGATGTATATCGACGACATCCGGCTGTATCAGCCAAGAACTGCTCCATAAGGAGATAATGTTGCTTTTGCTGTAAGTAACATTAATAAGTACATTAATTAAGGGTCTATATCGATACATATCGGTATAGACCCTTTTTTTCCGACCACCTGATGTATTCATTCCAAATAAATCAGACTAAAGATAAGGCCATTACAAAATGTCATCAATTATAGGTCTTAAAAAAATGCAGAAAAAGTTTGAAGAAAATCAGTGCTCAGAGTGTATATTATTGTGGAAACAAAGTAAATAAGTTGCGTTTGAATCGAAAGACTCTGAATTTGGGGCCTAAGAGAGTGACAAGCGTGAGCCAGGAAGAAACAATAGTGTTGCAGCGTTGCCAGCGGGGCTCGGCGGAGGCTTTTGAGGTTTTAGTAAACAGGTATATGAAAGACGCGTATTTTATTGCATTAGGTCTTGTGGGCAATCGCGAAGATGCGATGGACCTGTCACAGGAGGCATTCGTTCGAGCATACCGGCATATCAAAGACGTCAAGCCCGGCAGGAAGTTTTTCCCATGGTTCTATCAAATACTGAAAAAGCTGTGCGTGAGCCATTTGAGAAAACGACGCTACCGGCAGGCCAGCTCTCTTAATTCGGAGGACTGCCCCGAAGTGGCCTCGACAGATGACTGCTTTTCGCCCGAAGAAGTTGCAAAAAGAAACGAGATAAAAGACAAAGTCTGGCAGGCAATTGGAAAGCTGGACGATAAACATAGAGAGGTGATAATTTTGAGACACTTTCAAAACATGTCTTATGGCCAGATCGCAGAAGCCCTTTATTGTAACAAGGGCACCGTGACGAGTAGGCTGTATTACGCCCGCAAAAAACTTGAAGAATTATTAGGCACGGGAAAAGGAGGTTTTATCCATGACATGCCATGATTATAAAGATTTGATGATGGGCTACCTGGACAACGAACTGAGCGAAAAGCAAAGAAATCGGTTCGAAGAACATTTGGCCGGTTGCCCCGAATGTGCCGACGAGCTTAAAGAATTCCAGAAACTCAAAGCAATAACCGACGAGGTAACATTAGTCGAGCCTGAGGACAAGCTGTGGCAGGACTACTGGACTGGCATTTATAACCGCATCGAGCGCGATATCGGGTGGATAATATTTTCAGTTTCCGCCATACTTCTTTCAATCTACGGCGGATTCAAGCTTATAGAGGAAATCATCTCAGATGCCACCGTTGGGATGCTCTTAAAGATCGGCCTGATTGCGCTCGTCGTCGGGCTGGCGATATTGTTTGTCTCAGTGTTGCGTGAAAGAATTTATTTCTGGAGTAAAGACCGTTACAGGAACGTAAGGAGATAAAGCGATGCTTTTGTCCACAACTGAAACGATTCACGGTAGGAAAATTATAAAGCACCTCGGGCTCGTTCGGGGTAATACGATCAGGGCCCGACATATCGGCAGAGACATCATGGCGATAATTCGTCATATAATCGGCGGCGAAATAACCGATTATACCAAGATGATGGCCGAATCCCGTGAGCAGGCTATCGACAGGATGATAGAAGATGCCCAAAAACTTGGTGCTAACGCTATTGTAAGCATAAATTTCTCTTCCCAGATGATAATGGGAGGAGCTTCCGAGATTTTGGCTTACGGTACCGCCGTGGTTGTAGAGTGATTTTTTCTGACAATAACTATTTGAAAATCAAATATTCTGATGGACATAAGAAATGGAGGTGACTTATGAGTAAGTGGCTCAAAATCATGTTTATTTCGTCTGTCGTTTTGAATATAGCATTGGTTATCGGAGCAATTTGGGCAAAAAGCTACATAAGAACGCAAAACTTCGAGCTTGCTGTGGCGATTGCCGAAGCCGAAGGCAGCTTCACAAGACACATCTTAACAGAACTTGAGTCCGGTGAACCTGATAGGATAGAAGATCTTAAAAATGAGCTTCAGAAAAGTATTGAAAATACGGAAAAAACTGCCGATATATGGCGAGATGCAGCCGAAAGGTAGAATCCCTGTTCAAAATAAGAATTATGAAAGGTTAGTCAAATGAACTTAGATGCGATTAAAGATTTTTTGAAGCCGGAGTTGATATGGTTCCTGATAGGGCTTGTACTTCTGATCCTTGAATTTATCATGCCGGGATTGATTATTGGCTTCTTTGGTGTAGGGGCCTGGATCGTAGCGATAATCTGCCTTTTTAGCACCTATGTCGCCGGTTCGATAAATTCCCAGTTACTTATATTCATTATTGCTTCGGTGCTGTCACTTTTGTTGCTTCGCAAATGGCTCAAAGGTATGTTTATAGGTCATACCAAGTCACAACAGGACCTGACCGAAGACCTTAAAGAGTTCGTCGGTGAAAGAGTGGTCGTTAAAGAGAAAATAACCCCGAAGGCCGGCGGCAAAGTCGAACTTCACGGCACAAACTGGACTGCCGAAGCGGATGAAGAAATCGCAGCCGGAACTGTAGTAGAGATAATCGGAAAAGATAACCTGACGCTGAAAGTCAAAGTAGTGTAAAACAAGAATGAATACGACCGGTCAATTGTAGTAGTCACAATAACAGAAAGAATAGAATATAAACCATTTAAATACGAAAGGAGACAGCCATGCTTGCAGCAACACAACAAGTAACTGTTTTAACAATCGTTGCTATAGGGATAATTCTCTTCGCGTTGATAATTTTCTTCAAGATCATAAGGATAGTGCCGCAGAAACAGGCATACATCATCGAACGGCTCGGCAAGTACTCAAGAACACTCGAGGCAGGATTCCATATCCTAACGCCGTTTTTTGACAGGGTTGCATACAAACATACATTAAAGGAACAGGCGGTCGATGTTCCGCCACAGCAGTGTATCACAAGGGATAATATCGCAGTGGAAGTTGACGGCATCCTTTATATGCAGGTTGTTGATGCCAAGAAGGCTTCTTATGGAATCAGCAATTACTCGTTTGCTTCGACGCAGTTAGCTCAAACAACGATGCGTAGTGTTATGGGTAAGCTTGACCTGGATAAAACCTTCGAGGAAAGGGAGAATATCAACAGTGTTATCGTGGACGCCGTAGACAAAGCATCGGATCCGTGGGGAGTAAAAGTAACACGATACGAGGTAAAAAACATCCTGCCGCCTCAGAGCATCAAAGATGCGATGGAAAAGCAGATGCGTGCCGAGCGAGAGAAACGGGCGACCATTGCCGAATCGGAAGGTGACCGACAGGCCAAGATCAACCGGGCCGAGGGTGACAGGCAGGAGATGATTGCACGCTCCGAAGGTGAAAAGCAGAAAAGAATCAATGAGGCCGAAGGTCGTGCTATTGAAATTCTTAAAGTTGCCGAGGCAACGGCCAATGGAATTCGCGAAATCGCCTCTGCTATAAATGAAAAAGGTGGTGTCAATGCGGTAAACCTGCGTATAGCAGAACAATATTTAGACGAGTTCGGCAAACTCGCAAAGACAAACAACTCAATTATTATTCCGTCCAATCTTTCCGATATAGCAGGCATGATTAAGGCCGCATCATCAGTCATAAAACATGGCACAGAAGAAGTGAGCCAGCCGGAAATAGGATAAAAAATGCAGAACACTCTTTTTCTACATGAAGAGATTTTACTGCTGGCCCTGCGGGATAAGGAAGGTACTATTGCTTCCAGCGGGACAATGTACCAGTACGCAATCGGGGCAGCACTGCTGGCAGAACTGTTATTGAGCAAACGTATCGAGGTTGAAGAGTCCGGCAAGAAAAAGCTGGTCAATCTTGTCAGCACGAGTCCTCTCGGCGATCCTTTAATTGACGAATGCCTTGAGAAGGTTGGTAATGCGAAAAGACGTGCCGTGCTCCAAACGTGGGTATCACGCTTTTCTAACATAAAGAACCTCAAACACCGTGTAGCTCAGCAACTATGCAAACGCAGCATTCTCAGGGCTGACGAAGACAAAGTTCTCCTGCTCTTTACGAGAAAGATATATCCGGAAATCAATCCCGGACCTGAAAGGGAATTGATTAGACGCTTGGAACATGCCGTATTCACCGACACAAGGGATATTGATCCCCGTACTGTTGTCCTTCTGTCATTGGCCAACAGTACGGGTCTTCTGAAGATTGTCTTCGATAAAAAGAAGTTGAAAGGCCGCAAAGCCCGTATCAAACAAATCGTTGACGGAGAGATAACAGGAAAAGCGGCGACCGAAGCCATCCAGGCGATGCAGGCTGCTGTTATGGTTGCCTGTATCATGCCGGCCATGATGACTGCGACGATGAGCCATCATTAAGCTTAGTACAAAACTATGGATAATGTCATTGTCTACAAGGCTAATTCTGAGTCATTACAAACGGTGCTCGGGCTTCTACGCAAGGAAGGATTCAATCCGGCAATGCTGGAGAATCCCGGATTAGCTCCCGTTCGAAGTGGAGGAACCTACTTAATCAGTATTACCGTGCCGAGGGATGAGGCAGCAGGAGCTAAATCGGTTCTGAGAAAATGGGACGAAGCCCGGCAGTCGGAAATCGAAAAAACTACAAGTAAACTGGCAGGGCCATTACTTTTCTCGGTAATGGTTGTTATATTACTTGCCATTATTTTTCTATTTCTGGGTATTCTTTGGGATAATGTACCTTTACTTTTTGTAATCTGGCTTGTAATCTTTGCATTACTGGCTAAAGTGGTAAAATAACACAAACCAGAGAGCAAAAAACAGCAAGTCAAGGATTAGACTGCTAAGGTAAGGAAAATGGTCGGTATCATATCGAAGCCCGGTACACAGGAAAAGTTGGAGATACTGAGTGCCGATGCACAATACGACCTTGCCTGCGCATGCAGCACAAGTAAAGACGAACACCGAAGGCGAACCGCCGATGGCAAATGGATTTATCCGGTCACACTTCCAAGCGGCGGCAAGAGTGTACTTTTCAAAACGCTGACCTCTAATGTTTGCACAAACGACTGCAAGTACTGCCCGCTCAGAGAGCAAATGGACGTTCGCAGGGTCAGTCTGGCGCCGGAGGAGACAGCGAATGTTTTTCTGGATTATCTGAATCAGCGAAAAGTCTTCGGACTTTTTCTCAGTTCGGGTGTGACGGGCTCACCCGATGCAACAATGGACAGGCTCAACGGCGTTGCAAAGTTACTACGAAGAAAGCACAGATTTAAAGGTTATATTCATTTAAAGATTATTCCCGGGGCAAGCGATGCAGCAGTGGAAGAGGCTGTTTCACTGGCAAGTGCCGTATCGTTGAACATTGAGACGCCGGGCGAAAAGAATCTGGCAAAACTCTCGGCCAGGAAAAATTATATCCGGGACATCATCGAGCCTATCAAACTCATCAGCAGACTGACCGGACGCGGATCGCGATATGAAAGGGTCAAGCAGACAACGCAATTCATTGTCGGCGCTGCCGGCGAGCAGGATACACAAATAGTCAAGTATATGTCGGGATTGTACGAGCGATTAAAGATGCACAGGGTATATTTCAGTGCTTATCAGCGTGGGCTGGGTGATTCATCAATCGCCGGCGAGCAGGTCAATCCTCAAAACAAGGCGGACATCCTGATGCGGGAGCATCGCTTGTATCAGGTGGATTTTCTGATGCGTAAATATGCCTTCACCGAGCCGGACATTATCTTCGAGAAGGATGGAAATCTTTCCTTATCAACAGATCCTAAAGAAGCGTGGGCTCTCAGGCATCCTGAGTTTTTCCCCATAAACATCAATAAAGCATCAAAATTTTCACTACTAAGAGTGCCCGGGTTTGGGCCGGTAACAGTAAAGCAGATTCTTGAGCAGCGAAAACAAGACCGTATCGGGTCTATCGAGGACGTGGGAAAAGTAGGAGTCCGACTTGAAAAAGCAAAAAAATATCTGACTTTCTAAGAATTTTCGTTGTGCTGCTATCATCAGGATATATAATCCCCTATCTTAATTCGTATATGACAAATTGAATCGTGTTGTGATAACAGTACAATGGAGTTATAGATGAGCAATCTTGTACCAACAAAAGTATTCCTCACGAAAGGGCTTGGCCGACATAAATACCAACTTAAGTCCTTCGAGGAAGCTCTCAGAAAAGCAGGTGTAGCCCAGCAGAATCTTGTTCAGGTATCTTCAATTCTACCGCCGAAATGCAAGATTATAAGCAGAGAGCGTGGACTTAAGGAACTGACTCCCGGGGAAATCTGCTTCTGTGTTATGGCACGATCCGATACTAACGAGCATGGTAGATTAGTGGCTTCGTCGATAGGGGTTGCTGTTCCACGAGATCGGAGCCAGTGGGGATATCTCAGTGAGGTCCACGGGCATGGAATGAATCAGCAGTCCGCGGCAGATATGGCTGAAGATCTCGCCGCCGGGATGCTGGGAACAACACTCGGATTCGAGGTCGATCCTAACAAAGCCTGGTCGGAAAAAGAACAGGTCTATAAGTCAAGCGGCCTGATCATTAGAACCACCAACATTACCCAAACGGCCCGCGGCCAGGAGGATCTGTGGACCACAACGGTTGCCCTTGCAGTGTTTCTGTTCGATTAGGGATGTCTATACGATAAAAATGATGCACTTTCAAATAGGCGTCTGATATGGAACATACCGTAAATTTCGGAGATTTGCCTGAGGAATATTCCACACTGGACAGTGCAAGGATTGTTGTAATTCCTGTGCCCTACGACCTCACAAGTACGTGGATTAAAGGTGCAAACAAGGGGCCTGGAGCAATCATTGAAGCTTCCACCCACATGGAGCTTTATGATATCGAAACTGATTCGGAGGTCTACAAAAAAGGTATATTTACATCCGAAGCTAAAGATTACCAATCGCAACCTGAGGATATGGTCAAGACTGTAACAAACCAAGTCCGGAAATATCTACAGGAAAATAAATTTGTCGTAGTTGTTGGAGGCGAGCATTCCGTGAGCCTTGGGCCGGTTAAGGCCCATGTCAAGAAAAACGCCGACATTACAGTCCTCCAACTCGATGCTCATTCCGACCTGAGGGACGAGTACGAAGGCTCCAAATATAATCACGCCTGTGTAATGGCAAGGATTAAGGAATTGTGCCCCATTGTTCAGGTCGGCATTAGAAGCATGGACTCTTCCGAAAAGCAGACGCTTGATAAGAATCGTGTTATATTTGCCAGAGAAATTTCCACGAACAAAAACTGGATAGAGAATGTATTGTCAAATTTGTCTCAAAACGTGTACATAACAATCGACCTTGACGTTTTTGATCCGTCGATTATGCCTTCGACGGGAACCCCGGAACCGGGCGGCTTATTGTGGTATGATGTGCTGGGATTGATGAGAACAGTTTTTGAAAACAGGAACGTAGTAGGATTCGACATAGTTGAAATGTGCCCGGACGAAAGAAACAAAGCTCCGGACTTTTTAGCGGCAAAACTGATATATAAATTGCTCAGTTACAAATTCAGAGATTAAGGCGAAAAAGAAAGATTTACAAAAAGGAGCTCAAATATGGCGAGAAGTGTGTCCAAAAGTAGATTTCTCGTTATCTTGGTTTTTTCATTGTTGCTTATAGGTTGTCGGGATAAGAGCGACCAGGCTGCAAGTGATGAAGCGGCTGAAACTGCAACATCACTGTCTAAAATCAGGTCCGATTTGACCAAAGCAAAAAGGCAACTGGCCGATCTAAAAGAAGAGCTGGATGCGGTCAAGGATATCCGAGATGAGCTTGATAAACAGGTAGTAAAAATCTCTGTAGAGCGGGATAATGCACTAAAAGCAGCTTTGACGGCAGAGCAAAAAATTAATGACCTGACCGACCAGCTTAATGAATTGCCCGAAAATATTACCGCACTCGAAAAGGAACTGAATGAGCAAAATACTCTTATAGAGAGCCAGCAAATCACAATCACCGAACAGCAGGCAATCATAATCGAGCAACAGAAAGTTATCGCCGAACAGGAAGAGACAATTGCCGCAATGGATAAGATTATACAGGAGCAAATGGCTGTCGAGGAACAACCACAAGAAGTGGAGCAAGAAGAGATTCCGGAGCCGGAAGTAGAGGAACAGGAATAACTCGAAGGCCTTAAACAAATGTGTATCAAGATATGTGACCTTTACTGAATATCAAAAGGTTCTCGTGAAAAGTGCATTAAAGTTAAGAATTCAAGATATAGCATATGTGGACTTTCAGAAAATGTGCTGTTATTGTAGCTCATCCGGACGATGAAACCCTTTGGGCCGGCGGAACCATACTGATATACCCGGAAAGCAAATGGACAATTGTAACACTGTGTAGGAAAAGCGATCCGGATCGGGCGCCCAGGTTTTATCAGGCAATTAAAGAATTAAATGCCACCGGAGCAATGGGCGATCTTGACGACGGCCCTGAACAAAATCCACTCACAAACCGACAGGTGCAACACGAGATTCTCCAGAACCTGCCTTCGAATAGATATGACCTTATCATCACTCACGGTTTAAACGGGGAGTACACACGCCATCTCAGACATGAAGAAACGGCTAAGGCAGTGATGGCATTATGGAAAAGCGACAGATTGTTCGCAGGACAAATATGGAGATTTGCGTATGATGACAGCGGCCGAAAGCACCTTCCTCGTGCCATTGAAGACGCGGACATGCATATAAAGCTGCCGGAAGAGATATGGCAAAGAAAATATGATATTATCACAAAGCTTTACGGCTTCGGCCCGGACAGTTTCGAGGCTAAGACTACGCCTAGTGAAGAAGCCTTTTGGTGTTTCAAATCGTCACAAAAGCGTTAAGATATCTCTTATAAAGGAATTGAATCATGAAAGTACTCGTATTATATGACTACCCGCCTTCACCGGGGGGCCTTGCGACTCAGGGGCAACTGCTCCATAAAGGACTTGAGGAAATGGGAGTCGAAGTTTTCTCTGTCAATTTCGAATCGGCCCAGGAGAAGGAATGGTATTACAGATGGTTTGAGCCCGATGTGGTAGTAGGAGTCGGTTATTGGGGGCATACTTCGCATCTGGTTTTACACCCGAAAAGGTATGGAGTTACCCCAATCCCATGGCTTGTCGCCGACGGCTATATGGCAAACTATCAGGAAATACTTGAAGAGCTACCACTCATTCTGGTTACTTCCAACTGGGTCAAGAAAGTCTATATGCGTGACGGCCTGAGCGGCAAGAACATAGAAGTCTTGCACGTTGGATGTGATACCGATTCATTTAAACGACGAGACAAGAAAGATCCCAAGATTTCTACCGTCCGCGAAGCTTTAGGAGTAGCCGACGATCAGATTATGATTTTAACCGTAGGCGGAGATGCAGCCTCAAAAGGCGCTCAGGAAGTAATGCAGGCACTGGCAATTAATGATCCCGAGGCTCCGGACTGGAAGTACGTTTGTAAAGTTTGGCCGCAACCACGAACCGAACAGCAAAACCTGGCCGATATGCAGTTGGCAACTCACCTGGGAATCGAAAAAAACGTAGTTTATACAGCCAGCCGAATATCCCGCAATTTCATGCCATATCTTATAGCCGCATGTGATATTTACGCCGCCCCTTCCCGACTTGAAGGATTCGGGATGATACAGGTTGAAGCGAACGCCTGTGAAAAACCGGTAATAGGCATCAAAGCAATGGGCATGCTCGATACTCTGGTACACGGCAAGACAGCCTTTCTTGCAGATGTGGCACAGGAAATCAAATTAAGAGAGACGATCCTCGGCGACGAATCAGGCTACGAAGCCGGGCATAAATACGTTTTCAAAAGGCCCCGCACGGTCGATTACAGGGCCAGCGTACATGACATTGCAAACTATCTGATGGACTTGATGAAAAACCCTGAACTTAGAGAACAAATGGGCGCCGAAGGCAGAAAAAGAGCCGTTGAAAACTTCGACTATAGAGTCATCGCCAGGAAATTTGTCGAAATCGTCTCGAAACGACTTGGTATTTCATAAATATGGAAGATAAAAACAAAAAACTGCTGGAAAAAGCGAAAAAAGCTGCACTTGAAGTTTTGCTGCATAACAATCACGGCCCATACCGGGGTTTGCCAAGGACGGCAGGATGGGGCTATCCGGAGCCGTACACGCGAGATTTGCTGATCAGCTCACTCGGAATTCTGACTACAAAAAACGACAAGCTGATAAAGTCTTTGAAACGCGTTCTGGAGACCCTCGCCAAAAATCAATCACCGCTGGGGCACATTTCTTCATTGGTCCATGATCCGCAGGATCGCGGCTCAAGCGATTGTACTCCGCTTTTTTTGATTGGCGTCGGATTATGGCGGAAAGTAATGGAAGAACCTGATTTTCTCGAAGAAGCAGCCCAGAAGGCCCTTACCTGGATGGAATACAGAAGCCCGTCCGATCGCATTCTGGTCTGCCAACTGCCCACAAGTGACTGGCGCGATGAGCAGTGGGTCTTGGGATACGGTCTTTTCGTAAATACCCTGGTTCGCATTTATCTGCGACTGTTCGGGCTAAATGAAAAGGCAGAGATGCTTAAAGACTATATGGGACACTTCACGGTCAAAAGCGACAGACAGAACCGTCACGTCCACGAAGGTCTGGCTTTACGGGCCAAACCTTATTATGCCTTATGGTCATACAAGGTTTACAGAAGCGAACGTTTCGATTTGTTAGGAAACAGCCTGGCGATTTTGTCCGGAATTGCATCAGTCTCCAGGGCGAATAATCTTGTTACCTGGATTGAGACCGAGTGTAAGGAAATGCAGAAGAACGAAGATCTCGCCGTCGACTTGCCGCCCAATTTCTTCCCTTACGTCAGACCGGAAGATCCCGACTGGATGCCTCGTTACAAGAAGTATAACCAACCCGGTGAGTACCATAACGGGGGAATCTGGCCATTTATTTGTGGATTTTATATCGCCGCTCTTGTTGCTTCCGGGAAATACACTCTTGCGCACAATAAACTTCTCTCTTTGGCAAAGCTTCTGCAGCAATCCCGGGTCGCCGATGTGGAATTCGGTTTTAATGAATGGCATCGAGCTCAGGATGGCACTCCCCAAGGCCAGGACTGGCAAAGCTGGTCGGCTGCGATGTATCTTTACGCCGATGCTTGTGTAGAACAAAAACAAACTCTGTTTTTCGAGGATATTAGAGACTGGCCCAAGAGACGAGAACAACACGAAAACACAATATCCAAGCAATAATCCGTCCAAAAGCTCACTTTTCATATATTAACAACATCCCGTTAGCTTCGAAATCGAACAAAATCGAGTCTTCGCAATGGTTTTATCCCCAATCCCGCGGCATAATTTGGAAAATTTGTTGCAATTTCCGGTAAAGGGCTATAGTATTCGATTCAAACAGGCCCCGTGAAGTAACTCGTCAGCGGGGCAACACGGTATAAGAAGGATTCCTAAGGGGCGAATTTTTGGCCAATGGATGAGCCGAACGAAAATAGCCATAGGAGTGTTAAAACCAGTGCCGGCAAGCCGGTAAGAGATTTTGTTGCCGGCTTGAGCGATGAGCATCGGATGCTTGTTATTCTCAAGGCGCAATTATACGGTGGGACATGGGAGCCTATGCTCGATGATCTGCAAAACCGCCTGGAGGGTAAGCCGTATATCTTCAAACTGGTTAACAGGATAAAAGACGATATCGAACGCATCGAGCAGATGCGAAAATTCGAAGAACAGAACAATGTTGATTTAGCTGAGTATGTTGAACTATCGTGAAGCTGGATGAATAAGAGCAATTGGATTTAAACTCCGCATCTGTAATATACATCTCATAAAAATAACAGAACGGGGTGAAGAAAAGGAATTTTAAGTGAGGAGTAATAAAATGACAAAAATGGTCAGATTCAGAATCGTTTTATTAGTTAGTGTTTCGGCCTTTTGGATAACGCAAAGCAGCTATGCCGGGCAAAGAAGTTCTAAACCGCTTATATCACCGGAACTGCTAAAGCATGCCAAGTTGAAAATGTTATGGGACAACGAACTGCCGATCAAAGAAAATGAGAGTTTGGACCGATTACTTTTATTAGGCAATCGCATATATGCCGTCTCCGACCGCAACTTCATGGTTTTACTGAACCAGAAAAACGGGAAAATCATATTCGGAAAAAATATCGAACCGGCCGGTGTACCGATTACGGGACTGAAACTTTATGACAATGAGCTTATATACGTGAGCAGCAACAGCAAGCTTGTACAAGTTAACGCTCAATCGGGAATTGTACTAAGAACCATCGACATCGGTTTCAGCGTCACTTGTCCCGTTGCTCGTAACAGCTCGTATTTTTATTTAGCCGGGACTGACAACAGACTGCATGCGATACAAGCTGCCAATAAAGTCCAGGCTTTCGAGGTTGCCGCTGAGAACGAATCGGTGATCACATCAGTTATTGCCGATGAGAGTGCTGCACTTTTTGCTACCGCTGCAGGTAATATTATTTGTATCGCACCAAATATACCTGTACGTTTTTGGCAATTCGATGCTTCTAAAGCTGTTGTCGGAGAAGTTATCAGAGACGGGATGTCTCTGTTTTTTGCCTGTAAGGACACAAACGTATACAGGGTCGATATGGTTGGCCTGCCTGAGAAAAAGCGTCTCATCTGGAAACACCAAACCGCCGCAGTACTCGAAGATGCACCTATTGTGACACAAGGAATCGTCTATCAGCATGTTAAAGGCAAGGGTTTGTCGGCTATAAACAAAGATACCGGATCAGCTTTATGGCAGGTGCCCGGAGGTGTTGATTTGTTAACAGAGGTCAGAAACAAAGCCTATGTAATTACAAACACCAGAACGTTGGTAGTGATGGACAATATCACAGCAAAAAAACTGTATACAGTTAACCTTACGGGGGTCACAAAACACACATCGAATATAACAGATGATAAAATCTATATAGCTGACAATCTCGGCCGGATTGCTTGTTTACAGCCGGTTGAATAAATAATCGTTGATAGTCAATCGAGTTTGACCAAACGGGAAGGAGAAAAAGCGCAAATGGATGTAAAAATTAAAACTGCATTGATAAGTGTTTCCGACAAGAGTGGTGTTGTCGATTTCGCCAGGAAACTCAGCAAGATGGGCGTGAAGATAATCAGCACCGGCGGAACAGCTAAGAAATTAAGCGATGCCGGAATAGATGTCGTCGGAATCGAATCGGTGACGGGTTTTCCTGAGATGATGGACGGTAGGGTAAAAACACTTCATCCGAAAATACACGGGGCTTTGCTGGGACTTCGTGACAAAAAAGAACACACCGCAGCAATGAAAGAGCACCAGATCGAACCGATTGATCTGGTCTGCGTAAATCTCTACCCGTTCGAGCAGACAATCGCCAAACCGGGCTGCACATTAGCCGAGGCGATTGAAAATATCGATATCGGCGGCCCAAGTATGCTTCGCTCGGCGGCTAAGAACCACAAGTTTGTAACAGTCGTGACACAGCCGGATCAATTCGATAAGGTCCTTGAAGAAATGGAAAAGAACAACGGGACCGTAAGCGAAGAGCTGCGCAGCGATTTCGCACGAGTAGCATTCGGCCTTACGGCATCCTACGACGCGGCAATTTCACAATATCTAAACGCCAGATCGGACGTGGAATATCCGGAAAGGATCTCCATTGCAGTCTCGAAAGAAGCTTTGCTCCGTTACGGCGAGAATCCTCACCAGTCCGGCGCATTCTATAAGCTGCCCGACAGCGGTGAAACGTCGATCAGCAGCGGCACATTGCTCGAAGGCGGCATCGGAATCAGCTTCAATAATCTGATGGACACGAACGCGGCATTCGAACTGGCAAAGGAATTTTCCGAGCCGGCTGCAGTGGTCGTTAAGCATCTTAATCCCTGTGGTTGCGCTGTTGATGATGACATCTGCGTGGCATATCAAAAGGCCTATGAAGGAGATGTAATCAGTGCGTTCGGCGGCATAATCGCCTTGAATCGAAAAGTAGATGTCGAACTGGCCCAGACAATTATGGAATCTTACAGCCGGTTCGGCAAAGCACTCGGGGCCGGTGGATTCTTTGCTGAAGTGATTATCGCGCCCGGGTTCGATAAGGATGCCGTCGAGATAATCAGAACGCTTAAGGCCTGGGGCAGCAGAGTTCGACTTATTGAAACAGGCCCCATCGACAGGACCAACATTGACTCCGGTGAGTATGACGTACGCTGCATCGTCGGCGGAATGCTCCTGCAGAAACGAGACCTGGTCGGTTGGGAACCCGATGCACTGACTTACCCTACCAAAGCAAGGCCTTCGAAGAAACAGCTTGAAGACCTGAGAATCGCCTGGCTTGTCGGTAAGCACACCAAGAGTAATACTATCGTGCTGGTTAAAAACAAAAAGGTCTGGGGAGTCGGCGCCGGCCAGATGAACCGCGTCGAGTCCGGTTTGATTTCATTCAAGCGTGCCGGCGAAGAGTCCAAAGGATGTGCGATGGCTTCGGACGCGTTCTTCCCGTTCCCGGATAATGTGGAAAACGCCGCCAAGGCAGGCGTCGCTGCAATCGTCCAGCCGGGAGGCTCGAAAAAAGACGATGAAGTCATCGCCGCGGCGGATAAGCACGGCATCGCAATGGTCTTTACCGGCAAGCGACACTTCAAGCATTAATCTTGTATTACATGATACGAGATAGATGTCGGACCTGCCGACAATGGATTTTCATTCGGCGCCCAGCAGTAACACGCTTGGGCGCCGATTTTTAATAAAATTACTCAGCGCCAAGCACAGATACCGTTGGCGGCTGCACATTAAAAGCAAGAGTATTCAACTCATTAATACGCCGGTCTGCAATTTCTAATGCCCTTACAGCCTGGTGTATTTGCGAAACTTGCGGATCTAATATTGTTGAGGTCGTTAACTGCTGTTCTGTTCGATTAAGCTGGTTACTGACGATTTCCAGCATTGCTTTTTTTTCAGCCATGTCAATCGCCAGCGTAGCCAGCTCGTTGCTGAACTTTGCCAGTTGATCGGTACCGGCGGATGCGCCAATTTGTTCGCGCCGCATCGCAAGCTCTATTTTTGCTCTGGCAAGCTTTTCCTCTGCATCCGCAAGCCCGGTTTGAACGTAGCCGCTATCTACGAGTTTTTTTACATCTTCTAAATGCTTGACTTGAACGGCGAGTATTTTTCTCAATTCCTCGCTAACCTGGTCGCCTTGAACCTTCTCGTCGACTTCATTCTTTATTCGGCTGATTTGCACCTCAATAGCCGGCATACGTCCCTGCAATCGAGCAACTTCCATCTCAAGATCCTGCTTTTCGCGGAGCAG
>Ga0209536_100002853_pt1 | contig 28017 bp, 23 predicted proteins | sample DeeMarSeWOR28_12_FD_187461 | JGI IMG/M metagenome (GOLD analysis project Ga0209536, IMG submission 187461) | Marine sediment microbial communities from White Oak River estuary, North Carolina - WOR-2-8_12 (SPAdes) (version 2) | ecosystem: Environmental > Aquatic > Marine > Intertidal zone >... | reverse complement strand
CCGAGGAATCCCTGGGCGTATCGGTCGTGTCATCGCGGGAACGTCCCTGGCTCATGTTCCCTGGAAAGCCCTGGGCGCACATAATGATTCCGCGTTAGGAGACTCGGTACACCAGGCGTACGTGCGACGAACTAGCGCTGCCGGGAGCACGCAATAGATGGGTGATCGGAGCTTGCATAAGGCGCAGTCTACGCCGACACCGGCGGCGCTCACCGGTGCCCCGACCAGCGGTCTGCCCACCGACCTGCTGCACGAAGCTTCAAAGCGGCTCGGCTGGGCAGCGCTCATCTATTCGGCGACGTTCTTTTTCGCCTTCACGGGCCCTCTAATCTTCCGCACCGCCGCCGACTACATGCCGGAGCACGCGATCTGGGATCAGCCGCTCCAGACCTGGGTCACGTTCGGCTCGATTGCTCTGGGGCTGGCTGTCTTTCTGTTGACGCGTACTTCCTGGCTCAAGCCGCAAACGTTGCTCGACCTCGGCCTCGTGTTCGAGGTCATCGGTGCTTTGGGTATTTCCGTTTCGTCGATCTGGGGGATCTTCCCGGAATTCGAGCCCACGACTCTCCAGGACTACTTCGGTATCCCGTGGGAGTGTGTTTGGATCATCGTCTTCCCGCTCCTCGCGCCGAACACTCCGGGCAAGACTCTGCTGGCCTCATTGGCGGCGGCGTCGATGGGTATGCTGACCGTCCTGCTCTCCAAGGCTGCGGGGCTGACCAGCCCCGATGCTCCGATGTCTTTCTTTCTGTATTACTACCTGTTCACGACGTACCTGTGCGCCGGCATCGCCTTCGTCATCTCGCGAGTGGTTTACAGCTTCGGTAAGCGCTACGGGAAACTGCGCGAGATCGGAAGCTACCAGCTGGTGAAGCCGCTGGGCGAAGGTGGCATGGGCGAAGTCTGGATGGCTCGACACCGCATGCTGGCACGGCCGGCGGCCATCAAGCTCATCAAGGTGGATGCCCTTGGCACCGATCCGACGAGCGTGAAGACCATGCTTCGTAGGTTCGAGCGCGAGGCCAAGGCCACCGCCGCCCTGGAGTCCTACCATACCATCGGCCTTCACGACTTCGGTGTCACCGAGGACGGTGCCTTCTACTATGTGATGGAGATGCTCAAGGGCGTGAACCTCGAGACTCTGGTCAAGAGGTTCGGTCCGGTTCGGCCGGAACGCGTTGTCTATCTGCTTCGACAGGTTTGCCATTCGCTAAGCGAAGCGCACGCCAATGGCATGATCCACCGCGACATCAAACCCGCGAACATCTATACGTGCCGGCTTGGCCCGGACTACGACTTCGTCAAGGTCCTCGATTTCGGGCTGGTAAAGACCAGAGAGGCTCGCGAGGTCGGTGGAACGGAACTCACCGCCGAAGGCGTCGCCGCAGGAACGCCCGCCTACATGGCCCCCGAGATGGCGCTGGGCAAGACCGATATCGATGGGCGCGTAGACATCTACGCGCTGGGCTGCGTCGGCTATTGGCTGCTCACAGGCGAACGGGTCTTCGAGGGCGATACACCTCTGGCGACCGTGGTGGCCCACGTGCAGGAGAAACCCGTGCCGCCGTCCCAGCGCACCGAGCTGGAGATCCCCGCGTCCATCGAGGGCATCATCATGGCCTGCCTGCAGAAGGATCCCGCCGATCGGCCTCAGAGCGCCGCCGAGCTCGACTCGATGCTGGCCGCCTGCGCGCTCGAGTTGACATGGAGCTCGGAGATAGCGAGAGAGTGGTGGGACCTGCACATCCTCGAGAGCGAGCTAGCCGGAGGCGAAGACGCCTGGTCCGAGTCGGCGAAACCGGAAATCCTCACTATCAGAGACTAGAGAGACTGAAGACCGATCGTCCGTCGGGCGTAGCGAAGAGGGTTGGGGCCGGGGCGAGCGCGGCGCCTTATCGGCGCCACTACGCGCTCGCCCAAGCCACTGGGGAACTCAGCGGTAGTCAGAGGGACTACGGATTCGGATTTACCTCAGCCACCGTCCAGGGCCAGACACCCGTGTTCACCAAGGCGAGGCGGAAAGCCTCCTCACCCTCATCGGGAGCCAGGGCGCCGATCGCTGCCGCGAAGGCGCGCAGGCCGGCGACGGTGGTGACATCGAAGGTCGCTACTGTCGCCGTGTTACCTGTGGGGGCACCACCCAGGGTCAAGGCCGCAGCCGGAACCGAGGTACCCGCAGCCGGCATACCCATGAGGTACACGAGGTTCTCCCAGATTACGGCGTCGATCATGTTGTCCATGTCGACCGTACCGATGTCGACGGCCGGAGCGTCGGGAGACGCGTGGATCGCCGTGATGCGAGCGTTGGCTGCGTCGTCCAGATCAAAGGCATCGGGGAACGCAATCAGCGTGAAGGGCTGCTCGCCCGGAGCGTCGGGAGCCAGGAAACCCGTGGCGATGGAGAGGTAACGCTGGCCGGCGCTCAAGTTCGGAGTATCAAAGCTGGCCGCCGGCGCACCGCCCGGACGATCGGAGCCCGGAGACGTCGGGAAGAAGTCGAGCGTGTAAACTCCCGGCGGAACTTGAATGCCATCCGATAGATCGCCAAACGAAATGTTGTCAACCAACTCGGTGTCACCGGCGAAGATGTCCACCGCGGGTGCATCGGGACCGGCGTGCAGCGCGTAGGCCGTCGGATTCTGGCGGACGATGCCGATGGCGCCGCCCGGATTACCGGCTGCGGCGAGCAGCACGAAGCCAGCGTCCTCGCGAGGCAACAGGTTGATCGAACCGATGGCGATCACGAACAGCTCGCCGCCGTCCGGTAGTTCCGGCGTGGTGAAAGCGGTCACACGAGCCAAGGGCGCGCCGGCCCAGATGCCGATTTGAAGGGCGGTACCCGAAGGCAGCTCTATCCCGGCCGCGCCGGTCTCCTCGAAACGCGCCAGAGCGGCGATCTCGGGAGTACCGTCGTTACCGACGTCAATTGCGACGGTTGGAGCGTCTGGGGAGGCGTGCACGATGCGTACACGCGCCGTGCCCGACGCTGCCGCGTCGAAGTCCTCGAAATAGGGAAGAACGCGGAACTTGTCGGCGTCGTCGTTCGAGTTGAGGAACCCGGTGGCGATGGCCGTGATGATCTGGCCGTCGCTGAGGGTCAGGTCGCCCGTCTCGTAGGCAGGCGTGCTGGACGGCGAAGAGCCGGCCGCGCGGAGCTGAATGTTGTAGGTGCCCTCTGGGATGTCCAAATAGGCAGTTACATCGCCGTAGGAGACATCCTCGGCCAACGGCGTGGTGCCATCGTTGGCGTAAATGTCGACGTCCGGAGCGTCCGGTGAGGCGTGGACGGCGCGCAGCAGCACGGAGGTCTCGATCGGGTTCTCCGGCGTCACCGGGTCGTTGTCGTCGTCGCAGGCACTGACGGCAAGCACGAGCGCCATCAGTCCGGTCATTAGAAATGCGGGTTTGCGGTTCATCGTCCTACTCTCCTGTTTGGCTTGGACCTGATCAGGCCGGCCTTGGCCGCCCTGTCTACTTGTTGCCTAGGATCGTATACTAGACACCGGTCATTGTCAAGTAGGTGTCCGGCTGTTGGGTGTACATATTTGGGACAACGTTGTCTAGGTTCGTTTGTTATTGCTAAAAAAGGAGTTAGAGGCTGGAGCGTGTCGCGGGGGTCACTGCTGCTGACCGAGATAGTCGAGCAGCAAGTTGGACATCACTCGCATGCCCACCGGCACCGACGCGTCATCGGCCATGAAATTTGGGGTATGGTTCCAGCCGGATGTCGTGCCCGGTTTGGTGGTCCCGAGGCGGATGTAGAAGCCGGGGATCTGGTTGGCGAAGTAGGCGAAGTCTTCGGCGGCCATCATGGGCTCGAGCTCGAAGACCCGTTCGGGACCTAGGAGGCGAACCAGCGTGGGGACCATCTCGCGGGCGAGCGGCACATCGTTGATCGTAGGCGGGGCGCCACGCTCATACTCGAACTCGTAGGTCCCGCCGCCAGCCTGGGTGATACCGGCCAGGATTTCAGCGAGGCGCTTTTCGATCTCGTCGCGCACGCCTTCGTTGTAGGTGCGGACGGTTCCCTCCATGTAGACCTGCTCGGGGATGATATTGAAGCGTTCTCCGCCACGGATGATGCCCACCGAAATGACGCTTGGTTGCAGAGGGTTCAGGTTGCGTGAGCGGATCGTCTGGAACGCCGTGACCGCTTGGGAGGCCATCACGATGGGGTCGATGCTCAAGTGTGGGGAGGCCCCGTGCGACTGCTTGCCGCGGATCGAAATGCGGAACTGGTCGGAGCTCGCCAGCGCGGGACCCACCGAGTATCCGACCTGACCGACTTCGAGGCCGGGATTGGTGTGCAGCCCGAAGATCGCCGTCGGCGCGGGATCTCTGAGCACCCCTTCCTCCACCATGACGCTGGCACCGCCGTCCTCGCCGGGAGGCGGCCCCTCCTCGGCGGGTTGGAAGATGAACTTCACCGTGCCCGGGATCTCGTCGCGCATCGAGGCCAGCACCGAGGCCACGCCAAGTTGTACGGCGGTGTGGATATCATGTCCGCAGGCGTGGCTTACACCCACATCCTGGCCCAGATAGGTGGTACGGACGGTGGACTTGAATGGGTAGGGTGTGTCTTCGGTCACGGGGAGCGCGTCCATATCGGCGCGAATGGCCACCACCCCGCCGTCCTTTCCGCCTCTGAGGATCCCCACGACCCCCGTGTGCGCCACGCCGGTGTGGATTTCGTCGAAGCCCAGAGCTCGGAGGTGTGCGGCGACCAGCTTAGCCGTCTCGAACTCGCGATTCCCCAGCTCGGGATATTGGTGGATCTGATGACGCAGCTCGATGATCTGAGCCGCATAGCTGTCCACAGCTTCGTCGACCCTGTCGGACTGGGCGACGGCCAACTGTGGTGCTGAGCCGATCGCGAACGCGAGCACGAATGCCAGGGCATGAGAGCGCACCAATAGTTCTCCCTTCGTGAGACAGCGCAGGCCGGGTCCGGCTGAGCCGCCTACATCTCCTCCACGGTCGGCTTGGCTGTGTTCCTGCTGTAGTTGACCGTAGACATCAACCAGGCGCCGTCGGCCTGCTTCTCGAAGATGACCAGGAACTTGCCCTCGTCGGAGATCCGTGGGGAGCCTTCGATCTCCACGGCAAGCGAATACGTCCCTCGAGCATAAGCCAGGTCGCCCCGGCCGTCGATCTTCGTGTTCCTCTGCTCGAACTTGGTCAGCGGGAGCAGGCCCCAGTTCCGCTCCAGCGCCTCCAGGATGACCTCCTTGCCCTGCACCTCGGGCACACCGAACGACATGAGGACCACATCATCTTTCATGAGATTGCCCAGATTCTCCCAATCATCGGCGATCATGTACTGGGTGAACTGCTCCTCCGTGATCTGAGCGATCGCCGCAACGTCTTGCTCCGAGAGCGCGTCGGCACCCTGGCCTCCACCGTAGCACGCGGCGCTGCAGGCGACGATGGCGAGTAGGCTGGTGAGAATCTTGGGCGAGAACATGCTGGCCTCCCGATATCTGGCGTTTCGACGGGCTCGCGCGCGTGCTGCGCTAACCACCGACCCGTCTCTCTGTCGACGTGTGGAGCGCAATCTAGATGCGCGCCGGCTGAGCCGTCAAACGAAACGGTGCTGGGGCGCGATTCGGGGCGGTCCCGAACCGCACCTCGACTGGCCCGGCGCTGTTTCCGGCCGTACCTTACGGCGCCATGACAACTAGGAGAAGAGAATTTCTGCAGACGGCGGCCGCTGCAGCCGGGGCGCTGAGCCTTGGCGCCGTGCCCTCGCCGGCGGCCGAGCCGCGCGTCCCGAATTCACAGGAGCCACTGCGCATCTTGATCTTGGGAGGCACGGGCTTCATCGGGCCTCACGAGATCAGCTACGCCCTGGCACGTGGTCACCAGGTCACGATCTTCAACCGGGGCAGGTCCCAGCCATCGCTGTTTCCCGAGCTTTACTCCCGGGTGGAGTGGTTGAAGGGTGACCGGAACGGCGATTTCGCGGCCCTCGAGGGTCGCGAGTGGGACGCGGTGATCGACAACGCCGCTATGATCCCGCGTTGGGTGCGCGAATCAGCCGGGCTGCTCAAAGATGCGGCGTCTCAATACCTCTACATCTCGACGCTCTCGGTCTACGGCAGCTTCCCGGATCCCGGCATGGACGAGACCTGGCCGGTCGCCACCATCGATGACCCGACGGCGGAGGAAGTGAACGGTCGGACGTACGGCCCGCTCAAGGCGCTCTGCGAGCAGGAGGCAGAGAAGGCATTCCCGGATCGGGCGACGGTCGTGCGCCCCGGTCTCATCGTGGGCCCCGGCGATCCCACCGATCGGTGGACGTACTGGCCGGTGCGCATTAACAGGGGCGGCGAGGTCCTGGCGCCGGGCGACCCTGGCACACTGGTGCGCTTCATCGATGTTCGCGACCTGACCGAATGGGCGATTCGGCTACTGGAGCAGCAGACGCCGGGTGTCTTCAACGCGGTCGGCCCGCGCTCGCACCTTTCGATAGCTGAGATGCTGTACGGCATCCGTGCGACGACGAGCGATGCGGTCTCGTTCACCTGGGTGGACACCGATTTCTTGTTCGAGCACGATGTTCGCCCCTGGGCGGACATGCCGGCCTGGCTGCCGCCACGGGACGGATACGAGGGCTACGGCTCCATCAGTCGCGACCGGGCCATCGCCGCAGGCTTGTCGTTCAGGCCACTGGCTGTTACGGCGACGGACACGGTGGATTGGTGGATGAGCTTACCTGAGGAACGTAGACAGAGTCCCAAGGCCGGGCTGACGCCCGAGCGTGAGGCTGAAGTGCTGGCAGCGTGGGATGCACGGGCCGAGAGTGATCAGTAATCAGTAACGAGTGAATCCGTGAAAGGGCACTCGGGATTATGACGTGATTGAACGTGCTGATTACTGCTTACTGATTACGCTAGCCGACAATAACGATACATGGAGATAGCATTGGCTACGACCAGAAGGGAATTCTTGGGCACATCCACCGCCGCCGCTGGCGCCTTGGGCCTAGGCTTGCACCGAGGCCTGCTGGCTTCCGAACCTCCGGCCGAGCGAGCCGGCAAGTCTTTGAACATGCTGATACTTGGTGGAACGACGTACCTGGGTCCCTACCAGATCAAGTACGCGTTGGAGCGTGGCCACAAGATCTCGATCTTCAACCGTGGCCGGACGGTGCCGACGCTCTATCCGGAGCTCTTCGATCGGGTGGAGAAGCTGAAGGGCGATCGCGAGAACGACCTGGAAGCTTTGAAGGGTCGAGTGTGGGACGCTGTCATCGACAATTCGGCCACCGACCCGAAGTGGGTGCACGATACGGCGCAGCTGCTGAAAGACAGCGTTCAGTTCTATATGTATACGTCCTCCACCGGCGTCTTCTACCCGTACTTGACCAACGGCATCGATGAGTCCACCGAAGTACTCCTGGAGTTGGATCCCGATGGTGGTGGGGCGAGCCGATACGGCGTGAACAAGTCGCTATCGGAGAACGAAGTCAGAGAGGCGTTTCCTGACCGCGATATCATCATCCGGCCGCACTACATCATCGGGCCAGGCGATCCGAACGATCGGTTGACCTACTGGGTGGCCCGAATCGCCGCGGGCGGGGAGATGTTGGTGCCGGGTGATCCCGATGGCGCCGTGCAGCTGATCGATGTGCGCGACCTGACTGAGTGGATGATCCGGATGATAGAGGGCCAGGTCACCGGGACCTATATCGCCACCGGCCCGGCATCGCGGCTCTCGACGGCTGAGCTGGCCTACGGAATTCGCTCCATCGTCAGCAACAGAATCTCGTTCACCTGGGTGGACACCGATTTTCTCATCGAGCACGGGATTCCCTATATGGTGCCCTGGGTGGCACCGCGTGGTGACACTCTTGGCATGAGCACGATCAACCCGGGCAAGGCCATCAAAGCGGGACTAACATATCGACCGCTTGCCGTTACAGCGCGGGACAACCTCGAGTGGTGGAACGCGCAGTCGGAGGAGCGGCGAGCGAAGATGGGCGAGCTACCGAACGAGAAAGAGGTCGAGGTCTTGGCCGCGTGGCACGCTCGGGGGCAGTAGTAAGTGAGTAGTAATTGGCAATCAGTGGGTCCTTGGACTGCACGGCGGTATGAACCTCACGCGTACTCATTGGTTGGCACTACTTACTGGTGACCAATCACTGATCACTTCGCGCCCTAGAATGGAACAAGGAAGACACCGATGAAGACGACACGAAGAGAATTCTTGGGAACAGCGATAACGGCAGCGGGCGCCGTGAGCTTGGGCGTCCACCGTGATCTTCTGGCGGCGGCCGAGCCCGTCCAGAAGGCAGACAAGTCGCTGAGCATCCTCATCCTGGGTGGAACGGCGTTCACCGGGCCGTTCCAGGTCAAGTACGCGCTGGAGCGCGGTCACAAGGTGACGATCTTCAATCGTGGAAGGACGCAACCGACCGTGCATCCCGAGGTGTTCAATGAAGTCGAGAAACTGGTGGGTGACCGGAACGACAATCTCGAGGCGCTCAAAGGCCGCAAGTGGGATGCGGTAATCGACAACTCCGCATCGATCCCGCGCTGGGTCCGCCAATCGACGGACATCTTAAAAGGCAATTGCGATACCTATCTCTTCACGTCGTCGCTCTCGGTTCACGCCGATAACAGCAAGATCGGGATCACCGAGGACGATCCGGTCGCGACCATTGACGATCCCACCGTCGAAGAGATCACCGGCGAGACGTACGGTGCGCTGAAGGCAATCTGCGAAGACGTGACGCGAGAGGCGTTCCCGGATGGTGCCATCATTCTTCGACCCCACCTAATTGTTGGACCTGGCGACCCCTCCGACCGCTGGACCTACTGGCCCGTCCGCATCGACCGCGGCGGTGAAGTGATGGCGCCGGGCACGCCCAACGACCCTACCCAGTACATCGACACCCGTGACCTCGCCGAGTTCGGCGTCACGCTCGTCGAGAATCGGTCGCTCGGGACGTACAGCGGGGTAGGGCCGCTCTCGCCGCTCGACATGGGCGGGCTGCTCTACGGGATCCGTGCGGTCGTCAGCAACGAGATCTCTTTCACCTGGGTGCCGGCCGACTTCCTGGCGGAACACGAAGTGGCGCCATGGGCACACATGCCCGCCTGGATTCCGCCCGAGGGCGAGTACGCGGGCTTCGGCATGTTCGACAACAGTCGCAGTGTGGGCGCGGGCCTGAAGTATCGGCCGCTGGCGGACACCGCGAAGGCCACGCTCGACTGGTGGAAGGCGCAGCCGGAAGAGCGGAGGGCAAGTCCGCGAGCAGGCATCGCGCCGGAGCGTGAAGCGGAAGTTCTGGCGGCCTGGCATGCTCGGGAAGAGAGTGCTCAGTAACCAGTAATAAGTAACAAGTAATTACGTAGCGTTCGCAAGTTCGTCTGGGCGAGCGGTCGCTCGCGTGAATGGAACACGAGGGCTCCAGCGGAGCCACTGATCGCATTCTGATCAACGTCACGGGACCATATTCGATTGAAAGACGCTGGTATTATCGCTATCACGCGCCTACTCCGCCGTGCGGTCGATGTGAAGCCGAACGAAGTGCACGCGCTTTTGTTGTCGTGCGCCTATTACTTCTTCATCTTGTCGAGCTATTACATTCTGCGGCCCATCCGCGACGAAGTGGCCGTGGCCAGCGGAGTGCGTAACCTGCCGTGGATGTTCACAGGTACGCTCATCGCAATACTGCTGGTACATCCGCCGTTCGCCGCGCTGGTGAGCAGGCTCCCCCGGACCCGGTTCATCTCCTACACGTACCGCTTCTTCATGGCAAACCTGTTGGTCTTCTTTTTCTTGCTGAGGCTCGCGCCGGGGAGTTGGAATTTCGGAATCGGCGTGTCGTTCTACTGGTGGGTCAGTGTCTTCAACCTATTCGTGGTGTCGGTTTTCTGGGCGTTCATGGCCGATGTGTTTCGCAGCGACCAGGGCAAGCGCCTGTTCGGGTTCATCGCCGTAGGTGGAACGGTGGGGGCTATCGTGGGGGCCAGCACGACGGCGGTGCTGGCGGAGGTGATCGGCCCCGTCTATCTCATCCTCATCTCGATCGTGTTGATCGAGATCGCGGTGCAGGCCGTGCGCCGCCTTGCGACTGTCACGCGGGCGCCAGACGAGTCCGTTCCGGAAGAGAGCGGGCCTAGGATCGGCGGGTTGCCGGAGACGGAGCCCGGCCGCGGTTACTCAGCCCATCCCCGTGAGGCTGTGGGCGAGGAGCTCATTGGCGGGAAAGTTTGGAGCGGATTTACCGCGGTGTTAGGGTCGCCGTACCTGCTGGGCATATGCGCGTATATGCTGCTATACACGATCATGGCGACCTTCCTCTACTTCCAGCAGACCGATATCGTGGGGCTGTACTTCGATGACCGAGCGGCTCGAATTGCTTTTTTTGCGAAAATCGATCTGGCGGTCAACGCTCTCACGCTGACGACGCAGGTGTTCTTCACCGGTCGGATCTTGAAGCGTTTGGGCGTCGCTCTCACGCTAACGATCCTCCCCGTGATCTGCATAATCGGTTTCACCGGCCTCGGTTTCTGGCCGTTGCTCGGCGTGCTCGTGGCCTTTCAGGTGGCGCGCCGCGCTGGCAATTATGCCGTTGCTCGTCCGACCCGCGAGGTGCTCTATACGGTCCTCAGTCGCGATGAGAAATACAAGGCGAAGAACCTCATCGACACCTTCGTCTACCGCGGTGGCGACCAGGTTGGTGCCTGGGCCTATGGCGCGATGATGTTCCTCGGATTGAGCATGTCGGCGATCGCCTTTCTCGCGGCGCCGATCTGCGCGATATGGGCTGTGGTCGGCTATCTGCTGGGGCGCAGGCAGGCGAAGCTGGCCCGCCGGCAAGTCCGCGGCGATCTTGCCGTGCAGCCGGCTCCGGCCGCGGCCCCCTAGCCGTCCGAGGTACCTCCCCGCGCGATGAGAATGAAGGCCTCGAGGTGGCTGAGCTTCAGAACGTCAGCCTCGCCGGACCCAACTGCCCTGGAGAGGTACACGCGCATCCGATAGCGCGCGTTTTCCGCTTCGAGCATGGCCGCGCCCTCACCGGGGCGCTCACCGTGTGCATCTCTCTCCCGTAGCTCGACCAACAGCGGCCCGAGATCCATGGACAGGCGAACGGCGGTAGCGGCTGGTTGTCCGAGCGTGAAGGTGGTCCCGTCGAACGACAGCTCGGTCGTGCCGTCCAGGGTCACGGTCAACAGGCTTGGATCTTCGCCCCAGTGTTCGTTCAGGTAGTACACGTAGTCGAAGTCTCTCACCTCTAGCGGCTCGGGCACCGTCATATCGATCGAGAAGTCGGTCGGCGACTCCTGTCTCGGATCGATGTACCTCAGGCCCATCTCTTCCATGGCGAGCTGCACGTTCAGGTCTTCGGGCAGGCGTTCGGGTTCTGCATACCACTCTCGAATGCGGTCCAGGCCGTGAACCTCGTGGAAGTAGCGGACGATATTGCTGACTTCCTTGCCTGTCTCGAAAGCGATGGCCTTGGGTTCGCTGTTCAATGTGCCTTCCACGAACACGTCTCCTTGGCTCAACATGTCACGCAAACGACTCAGTTGGCTGTTGCGTGAGACGCTCGTCGCGCTCCAGGGGCCGAAGGCGGTGAGGAAGATGCCGATGCACAGGGTGATAGGGATGATTCGGATATCCTTCCGGCGCCCAAATGTAAAGTAGAAAGCGATGCCGAGGAGCCAGGCGGTGGCGACGACGACGGCATAGCGATTCTCTGTGAGCCCGTACGCGTCGATGCGTGTTACGATCGCAACCGTAATCAAAACGATGAGCGGAAACAGGGCCCAATAGAAGTACCTGGCATACGTGACGATCCATGCGTTTTCGGCACGCTCCCGAATCGGGTACACAAGCAGGAGGGCGAGCATCCCGGTTATCGCGACGCCGATTACTGGGTAACCGACCCAGCCCTTGGGTAGGTTCCATTCGATGAGGATCTTCGCTGTGTAGGCGAGGAGGATCATCAGGTAGACGACGACGAGTGGGATGAGGACATACTGAGTGAAGATTCGCAATCCATTCGGATAGTCTTCTACTTCTTCCAGCGCTCTAATTTTCTCCGGTATCCCGGCGAGGAAGAACCACGTGCCGTAGGCGAAGGCGATCCAGTACAAGAGCTGCAAGTAGATCATCGACTCGAAGTCAAAATCCAGCAGCGTCTCGCAAGCGAGGATGGCGAGCGACAGCCCGACGTAGAGTACAGTGGCGTAGAACGCCGCCTCGGCTAAGCGCAAGAACAGCACTCGATTGTACTGCCAAAATCCGTTTTTCTTTCTGGAGCGACCTAGGAATGGCACGAACGCGATCAAGAGGTGCAGCCCGACGAATAACTGAAAGTAGCGGAATATGTCGGCGCCCTTGATAGGGATCGGTAGGATCGCGTAGTAGGAGACCAAAGCCGCCAGACCGACCAACCCCATCTTGAACTGCGTATCCCGAGACCAGCTGCGGCTCTCCCCCAACATTCTCAATGACAAGAAGAGCGCGATACCGAGAATGCAGACCATCAAGATTGGATAGTAAGCTACGGCCCCTAGTTCCTCTTCGAACTCGATTCCGGCCAGGTGGTGAGCGACCACGGCGGCGGCGATCGCCGAGAGCAGAACGAACGGAAAGCGCTTGAAGGTTTGCCGGGCGCGCAGCGCCAGCGCGAGCAGGGAAGAGAATCCTCGCTTAGTCGCGGATTGCGAACGCTCCATATCGGTATCCACGGGTCATCCGGTCATGTACGGCCTACTTCTGTTTGCCCGCCAAGTCGGCCATGCGCTCGACCGACTCCGCCATCTCCTTCTTTGCCCGCTGAAAGTCTTCCGGCGACTCGCGTGTGGCGGCGTCATTGAGCCGGCGGACGAGCCTGATGAAGCGCTCGACCTCGCTGCGCAGTGCCACGTATCGACGTTCGCTGGTCAGAAAGGGATACGTGCCATATAGGAACCCGGCGAGCACGATGAGCAGCCCGGTCATGACGCTGACGTACCAGAGGACGGGATTGCCCAGCAGTCTGAAGCTGCTAAGGACGATGGCCATCCCGAGGATCGCGGTCCCTACGCCGACAAAGCGATTGAACGTACGGCGCCAGTTGCCTTGTTTCATCTCACCCATGTCCCTCCTCACTTCCTCCTCGCTACAGGCACCGGAGCGAATCAGGTCGGCCGGGGCACTCGCAAGTTAATGAGTCGAACACTTGAGGAACAGGCGGAATCTTCGGCCTTGCCACCGCCCGGAGATACCCGGCATTATTGGGCTTCATTCGCTGGCAGCCGCCCGATTCGGAGGGGGCTTCTGGTGACATCTTGCATTCGCCGTGCTCGTCTCAGACGGGACCGAGACGGCCTACAAGGCCAACCGTTAGGTGCGCGATGACAGACAACACAGAATTCGGACTCACGGAGGTTGGGCAGATCGCTATGAGCGTCCAGGACCTGGAGGCAGCGACCGCGTTCTATCGTGATGTGCTGGGCATGCCGTTCCTTTTCCAGGCGCCGGGGATGTCTTTCTTCCAGTGTGGGAGAATACGCGTCATGCTCGGACAGCCCGAGACCCCGCAGTCGGGGAATCCATCCTCGATCATCTACTACCGGGTCGAGGACGTCCGACCTGCGTACGAGACGTTGAAGGCTCGCGGGGTCCAGTTTGAGCATGAGCCACTGCTGGTCCATAAGACGGAGGATCAGGAGCTGTGGATGGCGTTCTTCCGCGACCCCGATAGAAATCTCCTCGCTCTTATGAGTGAGGTGCCTCTCCAGACGGGAGCCTGAGGATGAACCTGGAGCGCTTCTTCGACCGGAAGCTGGCGCAGGCCAGCTACCTCGTGGGCTGCGGTACGACGGGCGAAGCCCTGGTCGTCGACCCGAACCGCGACGTTGAGCAATACGTGAAGGCGGCCGAGTCGGAAGGACTCAAGATCACGCACGTGACCGAGACCCACATTCACGCCGACTACGTCTCGGGAACCCGGGAGCTGGCTGGGAAGACGGGCGCCAAAGTCTACCTGTCCGATGAGGGTGATGTGAATTGGAAGTACGGGTTCGCCGATGACGCGGTGCTGCTCAAGGACGGCGACTCGTTCAACGTCGGCAACGTGAGGATTGACGTACTCCACACTCCGGGTCACACGCCGGAACACCTCACGTTCCTGGTGACGGACACAGCTGGGGCCGACCGGCCTATGGGCATCTTCTCGGGCGATTGCCTGTTCGTGGGCGATGTGGGACGGCCGGACCTTCTCGAGAAGGCCGCCAAGTTGGAAGGCACGATGGAGGAGGCGGCTCGCCAGCTGTTCCATTCGGTGCAACGCTACCGCGAGCTACCGGACTTCTTGCAGGTCTGGCCGGGTCACGGCGCTGGGTCCGCTTGCGGCCGATCGCCGGGCGCGGTGCCCCAGTCCACACTCGGCTACGAGAAGCTGTTCAACTGGGCGTTCCGGGATCAGACGGAGGAAGACTTCGTTCGCTCGGTGCTAGCCGATCAGCCGGAGCCGCCGAAGTACTTCGCGCAGATGAAGAAGATGAATCGGGACGGCCCGGCTCTCCTCGGTGGCTCACGACTCCCGCGGCGACAGGCAGACATGCGCCTGAAAGAATTGCTGGACGCGGGCGCGTTGATCATCGACACGCGAGGGTCATCCGATTACTCGTCGGCTCACATCCCCGGGACGATCAACATCCCCCTGAACCGTTCCTTCAACACGTGGGCGGGTTGGCTAGTACCCTACGACCGTGATTTCTATCTGATCGTGGAGGAGGGCGATTCCGCACATTCGGTGAAGGAAGCGTCGCGGGCCCTGGCGATGATCGGGCTCGACCGACTTGCCGGTTACTTCGGTAGCAAGGCGGCCGAGGGTTGGGTCAGGGATGGCCTGCGGCTCGGTGAGGTGGGAGAGATCACGCTCGCCGATCTAGCCGAAGGACTGAACGCCGGCCAACTCGCTCTGATCGATGTGCGCGATCCTTCGGAATGGCGCGGCGAGCACATTCCAGGTGTCACGAACATCCCGTTGGGTTACTTGCCGGATCGGCTGGGGGAGATCGCGGCGGACCAACCGGTCGTTCTGCACTGCGAGACCGGGGCCCGCTCTACCATAGGCGTGAGCCTGTTGCAGGCGAGGGGTTTTCGTAACGTGCTGAATTTCACGGGCAGCGTGAAGGATTGGAAGGCGGCGGGTTACGCGATGGATGGCTGATCGAACCGCACCGCGCGATGACGAGTACGATTAGGAGTACGAGTAAGAGGTGTGGTGGAAGGGGTGGGCCGAAGAGCAGGCGGAGGCAGCTATATAAGATCGTTTTTGGTCTGTTTGCTCCCGGCCTTCGGCCCGATCCCCATCCGCACGCCCTTTGGAGAATGCAGGAACGGTGCCAGCTCAGGAGCTAGGTTTTATGCGGCCTGTTCCTCGGTAGGTCCTCGGGTGTCGCAGTCGCAGCCACAGTGGCGGTTGCCGCTGCGGACACGTCTCTGGTGTCTGTGACAGCGGCAACCGCTTTACATGTATAGACTTAGTCTCTATGTGGCTTCCGTGGGCTTCGGGACAGTCGTCCAGATGTCCTTGGCCAACTTCCACGAGCCGTCGGTCTGACGTTTGAACACGTGAATGCCGTGTCCTGTGTCGACGATCGTTTCGCCGCCGGTCTTGGGCGTCAAAGTGATTTCGTAAGAGTAGCGCCGTAATGCCCAGTCCCCGCCGACTGCGAGCTCGATAGTGGAAGACTCGACGGCAACCGTGAACTGTTCGAAATAACCGCGAAGCGCGCGGTGTGCGTCGGGGCCGGCCACGGGCTGTGCACCTGGCGGAATCATCTCCAGGTCGTCAGCCACCAGACCCATCATCGTCTCTTCGTCGTTTGCGTTCGCGGCTTCGAGCCAGTTATCGATGACTTTCGTCACAGCCTGCAGGTCCGCTTCCATCGTTGCCGCTCGCCGCGACTCGGAACTGGCGCAGGCGGTGATTGCGAAGGTCAGCAACGGTGCGACCCACAGGCGAGTGCGTGCGTTCATGTGACTCCTCCAACCTCGGTGTCACTACTTCATCTCCCACGTGCCTTCCCAGGTGATGATGTACTTGCCGTCGGGCCAGATGGGCCCGGGCGCCGTGGTTCCTCCACCTTCGATCCCTTCGAACTTTCCAGTTCCACCCAGGAACCCCCACGTATTCCCGACCTCCGCACTGCTCCACCACAACCACGCCACATCGCCCTCGGAATCGATGCCGACGCAGTGGCCGTGTCCGTCCATCGTCTCGCCTTCGGGCGCTACGATCGTTGTGCCGGCACAATTCTGGTTCATCATGTGGAGCGGATTCTCAGGATCGTTGGCCGTCACGAACCCGACGAGATTGAGCGGTTGCACCGTACGACCATCGGGGAGCTGATAGCTCTCGGCAGCCTGCGGAACGTAGAGGGCGAGCCCGCCACCGCTCATGCTCTGAGCCTGAGCTTCTGCCGCCGCTCCAAGGCAGAAAAGCGCTGTCGCCACCGTCAACGCGATACTCCGTCGCCTCTTCATGGTGACTCCTCCGGTGTTGAGTGTCTCTGATGGGAGATTGCGAATGAGGTTGATCTCTTGTCCGCTGAACGGAATGGATAGCGCAGAGCTACTCGCGCCGATCGCAGAAGACTATCCGACGAGATTACATTTGAGGGATATCGGGGCGTACTGAACACGGCTGCTGACCTGCTCGGAGTGCCTTAGACTCCTCACGGCCCCTCAGCCACCTCCCGCTCCCAGCATTATGCGACAACGGAGGCGTGCTAGCAACAGAAAACCGATTACAGTTACTGGCGCATCCGAGCTATGGTCGGCTACCGAGCGACGGCGACGAGAGGGATATTCCAGAGCTCGAGCGAGTCCAGGACTATGCGGGACGCAACTTCCTGGAAGTTTTCGGCTTGGGCCTGACTAAGGCCTCCGTAGTATGCCACGTTCTCTACACTCTCCACAAAAACAGTCGAGAAGATGACAGCGGCGCTCAGATAGGAACCGCGCAGACTTGGATGGTTCCAGTCGGAGAGGTGCAGGTAGTGGAGTGGCGGATCGTCACTCAGCACATCGTACCAGGCCCAGCCGACCGGCGCGAGGATCAAGCTGAGTGAGTCCGCCCAGCTGAGCGCGTTGGTGTAGATCCTCTCCTGCATGTCCTCGTAGGTATCGGTCTGGCCCTCGACCCATGTCATCCCGTCTTCGAAGGCCCAGGGCATCATGTAGACCGTGCGACTGGCGGCGTGGTTTGCTTCGATCTTCGCCTTGAGTGTCTCGAGTGCAGGATAGACGGGGTGGTATCCCGAGGCAGGGGTTATGATGTGATGTGTCTCCGGGTAAGCGGCATTCTGGCAGCCACCCTGGAGCACGACGTAATCCCAATCCTGCTCGCGGATCACCTGCTCTGTCTCCGGGCTATCGGCGAAATAATCCAGGTAGCGACCCGATACGACTTCTCGTTTGATATAGACTTGCTTGCCGTCCTCAATGGCGAGCCTCTCGAAGATGCCCGGCATGTCGTTGACCTCGAAATAGCTGCTGCCGATGAACAGGACCATCAGGTCATCCGGTCCTGGCCCCGCGGGCTCGTCGGAACCGCAGCCCGAAACCGTGACGGCGATGAGGATCGCTGAGAGGAACGCGCGTACTATTGCCAGACGGTCACTGCGATCGACTGAAGACATCTCCGTACCATCCTCGATGAGTGGGTGCACGCGATGAGAGTTGGAGGAGCGAATCTATACTCTACACTACGCCAGCTGTAGGCAAGGTGTGTCAGGGAACACATCGTCGACGGCACCTGCTGTGCAAAGTGATAATCGCTAGTGATTCTCACAACTCGTTGATGCACACTGGCGTGGACTGCATCTTGTGGGAAAACAGGTTTTGCGGATCTTGGGGCTGATCATGCGTGAAAGGAGGTGACCGTCGAGCGTGCGTAAGAGACGATCTCCTACCCGGACGGTGAAGCGTCCGTTGAAGTCGCGAGGGCGCGGCTGTTATCCGACCCACGGGGTCCCCGGTCGAGGCTGTTTCCCCGAGGGGGGTGTGAAGGACCGGGGCTGCTATCCCGTGCGCGGTCGCAAGCGGCAAGGGCGCCGTTAGACTTGACCCTCCAGTCTCGGGCATTGCCGTTCACCGGAGGGCCATCGTCTACGCCCCGCTTTCTTGGTGCTATCCAGCTGGCAAGCTACAGGCGCTAGCCTCTACTTCGATCCATTGCTGGTAGCGCTGGTCGCCTCGCTCTCCTCCCGAGGTGGCGCGTTCTTGACCCAACGGTCGAACCACTCGAACTGCTGGTACAGGGCGTCGAGTACGGTTTCCCGCGCCCGGTAGCCGTGTTGCTCGTCCGGGTACATCACCAGCTTAGCGCTACCCCCAAGCCCTTTCAAGGCGTGGTACATGCGCTGCGATTGGACGGGGAAGGTCCCGGAATTGGTGTCGGCTTCGCCGTGCAGCATCAACAGAGGCTCGTCAACGGACGCGGCATTCATGAACGGCGACATGGCGAAGTATACCTCGGGCGCCTCCCAGAAGGTTCGGCGTTCGTTTTGGAACCCGAAAGGCGTCAGCGAGCGATTGTAGGCGCCGCTGCGTGCGATTCCAGCCCTGAAGATGTCGGAGTGGGCAAGCAAGTTGGCAGTCATGAACGCGCCGTAGGAATGGCCGCCAACTCCGACGCGGTCCGGATCGGTGATGCCTAGCTCCACCAGCGCGTCGACAGCCGCCTGAGCATTCATCACCAATTGATCCACGAACGCATCGTTGGGTTCCTCATCTCCCTCGCCGACGACCGGCATGCTGGCACCATCGAGGACAGCGTAACCCTGAGTCAGGAAGAAGAGGTGCGAGTAACCGCGGTAGAAAGTGAATCGGTTCTCCGAGCCGCGGATCTGGCTCGCGTCGTTGGCGGATTTGAACTCCCAGGGGTAGGCCCAGATCACGGTGGGCATCGGCACACCTTCGTCGTAATCGGGTGGGAGGTAAAGGGTGCCTGAAAGATCCAGTCCGTCGGCCCGCGTGTATTCGATGCGCCGCTTGTTGATGTCCGTCAGCTGAGGTACCGGGTCCTCGATTCGGGTTAGGGCGGTGATCTCTCCCGTCTGCAGGTCGCGCACGAAGTAGTTGGGTGGCTCGGTCTTCGACTCGCGCCGGGTGAGTATCCGGCGTCCCTCGTCATCGAGCACCTCCACCACTTGCTCGTAGTAGGGGTCTTCGCTTTCCCAGAGACGCTCGGTCTCGCCGCTCATCGGGTCGAAGCGGTCGAGGAAGGGGTGGTCGCCGCTTGGTGAGGCGCCCGAGCCGGTCAGGTAGATGGAGCGGCGGTCGGGTGCCTGCAGCATGACCGTTTGTCCGCGCTCGTTGCTTACGAGCACTGGTGTGCCCGCATCACCGTAAGCGTCGCGCATGCCCCGATCCCAGATCGTCCGGGGTCCGGTGAAGTAAGGTTCGAAGTCTGCCAGGATTACTTTGGTCCACTGGGCGCGGCGGTCCAGCGTGAAGACGAGGGCTGCGCTGCCCGCTGCGGTCCAGGTCATGGAGGAGAAGCGAAGCTCCGTCTGAACGACTTCGATCGGGTCGCCTTCGAAAGGCGGGTTGCTGATGACGATACGGTCGCGGTATTCGACATCGCTGTCTGGGTTCCCGCCATCCAACGCTTCCACCCACACCAAAGTGTGGGTAGCGCCGGGCCGCCAGCGGAAGCCACGCGGGCCCTCGGGCACACCGCCGATGGGCACGTTATCCGCCATCGGCAGTGAAGCGATCTTGTGCACCTCCGCTCCACCGTGCCCCCATACCTCGACTTCCTGCGGGAAGCGGTAGAGCGGAACCAGATACGAGTAGGGCCGCTGGACCCTGCTGATGAGGAAGTGGCCGCCGTCCGGCGCAGGATCGACGTCCACAAAGATCGCCGGCTCGCCGATTGGTAGCAGTCCGCCCTCGAGGTCGATTACGGCAAGCTGCGAAGTGAAATAGTAGTCGAGAAGGACTTCATCGAACGGAGACTTCAAGAGGTTTTGGTACGTGCGCACGGGTGCACGCTGACCCCCCGCCGCTTCCTGGATCGTTGGGCCGACGGGGACGCGGGGCGGTTCGGGTGCAGCGCCACGGTCAGCCGGAATCAAGGTGCAGAGAAGGGCGTCCGATGTGGGCATCCACTGGCATGGTGAACCAATCGCTGCCATCAGATTCGCATCGGTCAGGCGCTTAGCCTCTCTCGTCTCGGCGGAAGCAAGCCACAACTCTACACCCTCGTCGGTGGTATTTGTGAAAGCCAGGTATTTGCCGTCAGGGGACCAGAACGGGTAGGTGAGCTGAACGTCCGCTGGCAGCCCGATGCTCCACTCTCGTCCATCCTCCATGCTTACCAACTTGATGGCCACGCCCAAAGGCGGTTGATCGTCACCGTTGGTCCGTCGATTGAAGCGAATCCCGGCAAGGCCGAGTGCCGGCTCGGCAAGCTGGGCGATGGACGGATGGGCGCGTCGTTCGGTGAGGGCCATCCACATATTGTCGGGACTGACGATGACGATGGGCGTAGGAGGCGCGTCGACGATATCGACAACGTCCTGTGGCGGAGTCCGATACGGCTCCTGAGCGGAAGCGAGACTGATGGCGAACAGCGGGGTCAGAATCGCTGCTGCAAGAGAACGGGTGATCGCATTCACAGGAGGCCTCCTGTCATAGGGTGCGGGGATGGGGCTGAAGGTCCGTGTTAGATAGGGTTACCACACCGACGGGTCAAGGCTGGCACGTCGTCCTTGCTATCGGTTTGAGTCAGGACACATAATGCGGGCGTATCCTACATAGCAGCGAGAAACTCGTGCGCAGTTGGCCCTGCTGTAGCCCTACAGGAGGTCCCCATGCGAATTCGCACACTCGTCTCAACTGTCGCGCTGCCAGCCGTCCTCGCCGGCTGCGGCTCCCCGACCACGACGCAACTGGAAGCCAACAAGGACCTGGTGCGGCGATTCGCGGAGGCTCTCAACGCGGAAGATTGGGAGGCGCTGAACGACCTCGTGACCGAGGATTTCGCTCGGCACAGTCAGGCCACGGCCGGACCGCAAGTGAGATCACGAGAGGAATTCATCCAGCTCCAAGAGTCGTTCTTGGTCACCTTCCCAGACCAGCGAGTCACGCTGCATAAGATCATAGCCGAGGGGGATGAAGTGGCGGTCTTGGCGACATACTCCGGCACGCATAGCGGCCCGATGGGTGAGTTCCCGGCCACCGGGAAATCGGTCGAAGCCGCGTTTCTCTCCATTTTCCGCATTGAAGCCGGTCGGATCGCCGAACTCTGGGTGGAATGGGACAACGTGGCGATGCTTACGCAGTTGGGTCTTTTCCCGCCGCCGCCGCCACCGACCGGCTGACGGAGACTGTCGGGAGAAAGTAGTTCTTATTTCGCCTGACGCCCATCGCTCAGCGATTCGCCGAGGACCTGGAGTCCGGACATGGGACAGCCGTACGACATCAGTATTGACATAGACAATGTTATTCTCATCCTGCTCCTGGTCGGAATCCCGATGTGGGCCTGGGGCGCGCGGGCCAAGAAACGCCATCTTGACAATGCCCGCGTCCAGTGGATCATGCGCATCGGACTTGTTTTCACACTTGCGGCTCTAATCTGGATCATCATAGACCTCCTGACTGGCCGTTTGGTGACCATCCGTTGACGCGGCAAGGTCGATGTCGCGGAATGAGCCATCGAAGGCGATGACCGTTCCCGACTTTCCGGTCTCTGGTCCGCGGGGCGATACATCGCCGCCTAGCTGTGATGCGAGTGTTTCCGGGTTGGCGGAAAATTATGCTGACGTCGCCGCCGCCTGACGCCTGACAGCGTTCGTAGCTGGCGCAACTGAGACGCATAACCGTTAGGGCGCCTGTCGTGCTATTCACTGCCGAGGCCATGCCTGCACGGTGGGTGGTTTAGGACATCGGAGATGATAAGCCCACTGAACCTGCTGCTGTTTGTCTCGCTCTCTGCTGTGGCCGTCGCTGCGTCTGTCCACAGTTGGCGCACCCGGCAGGTTTATGGGCTCTTCCGTTTTCTTGCATTTGAGTGCCTAATATTGCTCATCGTATGGAACACCAGCGGCTGGTTTCGCGAACCGTTTTCTATTTTGCAGTCAGTGTCCTGGACTATCATTGCACTCTCGACAGCACTCGCAGTCCATGGGGTCCATCTCCTCAAGTCCGTTGGAAGAGCCAAGAGGCGTGTCATGGAAGACACCCAGTCCGTGGTTGAGATCGGCGCATACCGCTACATTCGACACCCCCTGTATGCGTCGCTCCTGTTTCTCGGCTGGGGCGCATTCTTCAAGGGTGTGGATTTGCCGAGCGGTGTCCTTGCTGTGGCCGCGACCGCCTTCTGGATTACGACAGCGCGATACGAAGAGCGATTCAACGTCGAACGTTTCGGCACCGCCTATTCTGATTACATGAAGCGTACGAAGATGTTTGTGCCGTTCTTGCTGTGAGAGGATCAAGATTGGGCTCGGCAGCCTGATGGGCATTTGCCGCTGACAACGTCATGCCGGTGTTACCCCCAAACTTACCCCAGCGCTGAGGGTTTTCTGAGACGTTGGTCGGTGTAAGTACTTCTGGCGTAGGCTATTAAGAAAGCGCGCCCGGGAAGATTCGAACTCCCAACCTCCTGATCCGTAGTCAGGCACTCTATCCAATTGAGCTACGGGCGCGTACCCGGGGAATCTAATAATCTCCCATCCCGGGGATGGGAACCTGAGCAACGTCAGTCACTCTTCTGTTTTCGCATCACGTGCCAGGTGCCTTTGTACTGCGTTCCGTGGCCCGGGCGTGATGTGAAAGTTCCTTCAATAACCTCCTGACCCACCCTGCCTTCGAAGGTGGTGTAGACGGCACAGCCGCAGTCCGGGTCCTTGTAGGGCTCCATCGTCCCGTGGACCACGCCGTCCTCGACCTGGATGAAGGCGATTCGCAGTGTTTCGGGCCGCGGCGCGTCCCGAGCGATGCCCGCCGGATCTTCCACCGGTCCCAGCGATTGGGTCCAACCGCTGGGGATCATGGTTACATCGCCGAACGCCGTGTCCCTACCCGCCTCCAACGTGAAGACGATAGTGCCGTGTCGGTCCACGGTCGGACTATCGTAGTAGCCGCGCCACTCGCCGGCCAGCTGCGCGAGCTCGTCGGCCGCGGCTACGACCGGGACCGGCCCGCTGGACGTGGAGCACGCCACTGCGATCCAGCAGGTCAGTACCCAGGCCGGCGCATATCGAATACTCATCGCGCCCCCCTCCGGGCCGTTGGTGCCGCGGATGAACACGGCCGTAACGCCTCGGCGCCTCAATGCCGGGACCGAAGTGACGGCCCGTGCTCAGGTATGCCCACGACAGGACTCGAACCTGTACGCCCCGAAGGACACTAGCCCCTCAAGCTAGCCTGTCTACCAATTCCAGCACGTGGGCACTGCAATGCTCGGAGGGGGATTCGAACCCCCACGGGATTGCTCCCACAGGATCCTGAATCCTGCGCGTCTACCAATTCCGCCATCCGAGCCAGTCGAAGCCGTAAAGCGGTCCTGGACAAGGCGTTCCCGACTTATCCCGGTGCCCACATCGCCCCGACTGCCATGACTTTAGCGGACCGTTACTCTAAGCCGCAGGCCTCTGTTTTTCAAGGGTTACGGGGATTCTCGAGGAGCAGCAACGGCCGGCCGACTCGTCTTGGGCGGGTCCGGCGGGGCTGTGCCGAGCAAACGGGTCTCTGGACTTTCGCGCCTGTTGGCCGTAGCCTCTCCGGGTCTCCCATCTGAGCGTTGAACCAATTTGGCTGTCGACTGTTGCTATTGATTTTTTCGCGTGGGCTGAAAGGACACAACAATGATCGATCCGAGTCCCAATTCCGAGGATGCCCAATTCCTAAGAAGAGCGGTTGAGGCGGCCATTCGCATCGGCGTGCTCGCGCTAATCACGCTCTGGGCTTTCCAAATCGTCCGGCCCTTCATCTCGCCCGTACTGTGGGGCGTCATCATCGCCATCGCGGTGTTGCCGGCCTATCGGGGACTGGCCAACCGAATGGGCGGGCGCCGAAAGCTGACAGCTACACTGCTGACGGTCGTTGCGTTGGCGCTCCTGTTGATTCCCGCCTGGATGTTCTTTGGCGAGGTGGTCGAGAGCACGCGCTCGATGGCGTCACAGCTCGAGGCCGGAACTCTCATGGTCCCGCCGCCGCCAACGAAAGTCGCGACCTGGCCGTTGGTGGGTGATGCCTTGAACGAGGCGTGGAGTCTCGCTTCGACCAACCTGGAGGCCGCCCTCGAACGCTACGAGCCCCAGCTCAAGGCGGTGGGTGCCAGGCTGTTGTCTGCAGTTGGCGGCCTGGGGATCGGCGTGCTGCAGTTCATCATATCGATCATCATCGCCGGGGTCTTCCTGGCCACCAGCGAGGCCAGCAGCCAGGCCGCGGTTCGGATCGCTCGGCGTTTTGCCGGGGACCAGGGTGAAGAGTTCGTGGGGATGGCCGACAAGACGATCCGCAGCGTGGCACTCGGTGTGCTCGGGGTCGCCGTCACCCAATCGTTGCTGTCGCTGATCGGGATGGCTGTTGTCCGCGTCCCGGGTGCGCCTCTGTGGGCGCTGATCGTACTCTTCCTCGCGGTGATCCAACTGCCGCCTGCGCTCATCCTGCTGCCCGTGGCCGTTTACGTGTTCTCGACGGCGGCTACGGTGCCGGCGGTGCTGTTCCTGGTTTGGGCTCTCATCGTCAGCGGCAGTGACGCGTTTCTGAAGCCGCTTCTGTTGGGGCGCGGTGTGAACGTCCCCACTCTCGTCATCTTGCTCGGGGCTATCGGCGGGATGATGCTGTCGGGTATTATCGGACTCTTCGTCGGCGCCGTCGTCTTGGCGCTCGCTTACCAGCTGTTCATGACCTGGCTGGGCGATGTGCCGTCGGCGGCACAACCGGTCGAGGCGGCGGCTGGGGAGTGACTGATTTCGCGCTCAGCAGACAACGTTCGGCCTGCAATGTTCGACTGAATTTCGGCCGTTTAGAAAAGAACAGGAGGAGCATGATGCGATTCTTGACTACTAGCACGACGGCGTTGCTGGCGCTCGTGCTGGCCACGCCGGTAAAGGCTCAGAAGGAGTCGGACATCCTCAGGGTCCAGCAGGTCATCGCCACCATGGTAGAGAAGGACGCGGGCATGCAGGAGTGGTTCGACTCGTCCTACGGGTACGTGGTCTTCCCGAACGTGGGCAAGGGTGCCGTCGGCGTCGGCGGCGCTCACGGGAACGGGCTCGTATACAAGGGTGGGGAGCTCGTGGCAAAGTCCGAGCTGATCCAGGTCACCGTGGGCTTCCAGTTAGGCGGTCAGTCGTTCGTCGAGGTGATCTTCTTTAAGGACCAGACGGCGTTCGACGATTTCGCACGGGGCAACTTCGAGTTCGCCGCCCAGGTGTCGGCGGTGGCGTTGACCGCCGGCGCGTCGGCGGACTTGGCCTACAACGGCGGCGTGGCGGTCGTGACCATGACCAACGCGGGCCTGATGTACGAGGCGGCGGTGGGCGGGCAGAAATTCAAGTACGAGCCCATCGGCGGGTAACCATGCTCTACGCTAAACGTCGAATCTCCGTCAATCCGGCTCCGCCTCTTCAACCGGTTCAACGGGGTTCCAACCACCGCCTAAGGCTTTGAAGAGCTGGACCAGCGAGGTCAGGCGCAGTTGCAGCGTTTCGGATGCGCTCAGCTCGGACGAGAACAGCTGCCGCTGAGTTTCCAGGTACTCGAGGTAGCTCGTCATTCCCTGATCATAGCGTATCCACGAGAGATCCGCGGCACTTCGTGCCGCCTCCAGCTGTCTGAGGCGACTCGCGTACTCGGCCTGGTACGTGCGTACCGCGACCATGGCGTCCTCGACTTCGCGGAACGCCGTCAAGATAGCCTGCTCGTACCTGGCCAGCGCCTGCTCGGTGCGCGCGACTTCTGCGTCCACGCGGCTCTGGTTCCTCCCCGCGTTGAAGATCGGGGCGAAGATGTCCGCCGCCGCATCCAGGAAGCCCAGGGATGTGCTGGCTATAGATGCGCCGAGGTCGGCGCTGAGCGTGAGCGACGGGTACTTGATCGCCTCGGCGACTCCGATGCGTGCTGTCTGCGCGTGTAACTGGCGCTCGGCCTGAAGAACATCCGGCCGTCGATCGACCAGCTCGGAGGGAAGCCCCGCGGGAAGCTCCGGTGGTAGAGTCTGCTGGTCGAGTGCTAGACCTCTAGGGATCGACATGGGTGGCACACCCAGCAGCACGCTGATGGCGTTCTCGGTCTGTGCTCGCCCTCGTCGGAAAGACTCCACTGCCACCTCGGCTCCGGCAAGCTGAAAGACCGCCTGGTTGACGTCGACCTCGGATACCGCACCGGCGTTGAAGCGCGCCTGAATGATGTTCAGTGTCGCGCGGCGGGTGTCCACTGTGTTCTCTGCGACCGTCTGACGGTTGTCGAAGTCTCGGAGTAGCAGGTAAAAGCTGGCCACATCGGCGACCAGGCTGATGGTCACGGCGCGGTACGCCTCCTCCGTGGCGAGCAGTTCGTTCAGGGCGGCCTCGTTGGAGCGACGGATCTTGCCCCACAGGTCCAGCTGCCAGAACGCATCAGCGGCGATCAGGCTATTGCCGCTCACGTCTTCCTCGGTGTTGGCGTTCACGGCGGCGTTAGCGATGACGTTGACCTCGGGGTAAAGGTCGGCGCGCGAGAAGCCGAGGTTCGCCCGCGCTTCGGCGATCCGCGCCAATGACACGTGGAGGTCTCTATTGTTCTCAAGCGCGATCTGGATGAGCTTCTGGAGCACGGTGTCTTGGAACAGATCCCACCAGGCCAGATCGGCGATGGAGTCGGCGGGAAGTTGGACGGTCGTGTCCGCAGGAACCGCATCGCGATAGCCATCATGCTCCGGCACGACGGGCCGCTCGTAGTCGGGTCCGACCTTGCACGCCGTTACAACCAATAGGCCAAATAGTAGAAAACGAATCATCCGTGTCATGCTCTTGACTCCCGACGTGGGAACAGGTTCAGCATCAGGTTGTGGGCCACTACGGCGTAGATCACGGCTATGGTGATCTGAATGACGCGCGTGGAGGCCTTGTCATCCGCATCCCCGTAACTACTGGTGGTCGATCCGATAATCAGGATCAGCGTGGAGAAAGCCATGCCGAAAAGCGGGGCCCAGCGACTGCTCGAGAACAGGCCCGCGCCCAAAAGCAGGGCCGAAAGCAGGGTCAACAGCACCATGAAGCCGAAGTGCGGAGCGATCACGAGAAGATCGTAGAAGATCATCGAGGCGATGCCTCCGATGAGATTGCCCACGATGAGGGCGATGCCGGCCTTGTAGCCCGCCGCCATGCTGGGCTGCAGCGTGAGGAGCGCGATGAAGATCAGTATGATCAGCGAGCTCGCGCTCTGAAAGGCGAAGAACAGGGCGGCCACGGGAAAGACGACGGCCGTGCTCATGAGCGCCCGATAGATCTCTCGCTCGGCCGACCGGGTCTTTTCTGCGGCGGCGGTCGAGACCTTGGTCGTTGCCTGGGGTGGGTCTGGCATCGCGATGTGGGCGAGCCAGACGATGACCAGGGCCACGGCCGACCCGAAGATGATATATCCCGCGATCGCGATCGCGAGCGCGCTCGACAACGAGGCGAGGATGGGGATCAGAAGCAGCGCGATCAGCATCCACGTGATGATGAGGGCGGGGGCACCTTTCGTGTGAGCATAGAACAGGTGGAAGAGCAGGAGACCCAGCACTAGGAGGTAGACGACGGGGAAGGGTACGAGGAGCAGACCTACCGCCAGGCCGACTGCACACGCGACGGCCACGACGAGCTCGAATGTCACGAGGTTCTTGATCGCCGGTCGGGGTGCAGGTGACCCGAGGAAACTCAGAACCAGTACGGGCGTCAGAAACGACAACTGCCAGTCGAAGCCCATCGCCACCGCCATGGCCAGCGTGCTGCCCAAGGCGTAGCGAAGGGTGCGAACCGACCGGATGTCGGTGGTCCCGGCCGCGAGCGGTGCTACGGCTGC
>Ga0209536_100002852_pt1 | contig 28027 bp, 27 predicted proteins | sample DeeMarSeWOR28_12_FD_187461 | JGI IMG/M metagenome (GOLD analysis project Ga0209536, IMG submission 187461) | Marine sediment microbial communities from White Oak River estuary, North Carolina - WOR-2-8_12 (SPAdes) (version 2) | ecosystem: Environmental > Aquatic > Marine > Intertidal zone >... | reverse complement strand
CGAGCCGATCCGATAGGCTGCAAAAACAACGATTGCCGTTACGGCCGGCTTAATCCCGTACAAGACACCCTCTACTGCCGGGACATTGCCAAAGGCCAGATAGATCCATGTCAGTGCAATCAGGATAAATAACGAAGGCAAAACAAACAGGACACCAGCAGCAATCCCACCCCATGCGCCATGCATCAACCAGCCGATATAGGTTGCCAGTTGCTGGGCTTCCGGCCCCGGCAGAACCATTGTGTAATTCAGAGCATGCAGGAAGCGATGCTCAGATACCCATCTCCGCTTCTCGACCAGTTCCTGGTGCATCATACTAATCTGGCCTGCCGGCCCACCAAAACTGATAAACCCCAGTTTCAGCCAGTATAGAAAAGCCTCCATGAATGGAACCGGCTCAGGCCGCTCGGCCATTTGTTCCGGAAAACTTGCCATCAAATCCTTATCCTGTGGTCTGTTTTATTGCGTATGCAAATCAAAAGGGCCGAAGCGATAAAAAGTAAATCACTCCGACCCACTGCATTCCCGGATACATGTCACGAGAATATATAAAACGCTATTAATACCGTAATTTGATGCGCTATCTCTAACAAAAAGCATTAAATTCCGTATTAATGCGAAGCCCGGATGCTCCATATATGGTCATAGCCGATTTCGCGGGTATGACGTAAATTCTGTTCTGTATTTCCATGTTCATCGACTATTTGACAGCATAAAGTTAATGTACACGGCAGCGGGTGCAGTTATCTATCTCTTATGCGGGACAGCGGTGACATCACCCCTTTTAATACGATTTATTAATTATCTTCAGCGCTAAAGCCAAAGGCTTTGTCATGAACGTAAACCAGCTTGCAGTCTTCGACGTATTTGGCATCGTGAATACGGCCTGCCTTTATATACCCTGTATCGCCTTTATTCAGGAATATTTTCTCGCCATCAGGAACAAGGCCATCGGATGATTTCGTGTAGAACTGGATCGACATCTTACCTTCAATGACAACAGTCATATCATCACCCGGATGTGAGTGCGGTGGTTCTTCTGAACCGGCCTGCCACCGCTCCAGCATGACTTCGGCACCATCCGGATTGGCTGGATAGGTCGTTCTGACGGTAAAGCCTTGCGGCGTATCAGGCACGGATACATGATTTTTCCATATTGCGCTGGTGTCAGCTGTTACTTCTTTATCATTGCTGCTCATATTTATCTCTCGAACATAAGTTACCGGTTCCGTATACATTAACCGGACCCGAGAACAATAAACCCTCATATTTCAAGCCATTATTCTCTGACCCGATTACTTAATCGTCCAGCCTGAAACCAATCTTGATCGTCACCTGCCAGTGTTTGATTGCACCATCGTCGATATAACCGCGCGTAGCAACAACCTCGAACCAGTCCATATGCTTTACTGTTTTGCCTGCTTTTGCGATCGCATTCTTAATGGCCTGGTCCGATCCAACATCAGAACTGCCCGTTATTTCTATGTGTTTGTATATATGGTCACTCATTTCATCCTCCTGTATGTTTGTTGATTATAAGGTACAGCTACAATTGAAACCTGCTCACTCCTGCTCATCTTATTCGCTTTAACTGTTTTCAGCCCCGGGCGTATCGACAACCATCGGGTTGGCAGGGTCGGCAGCCCACTCCTGGAGTGAGGCGGTGTAAACCGCGACATTGGTGAAGCCGAGTCGAGTCATAACGAAAGCGCTGGAAGACGCCATGATACCGCCACCACAGTAAGTGATGGCGCGAACGTTGCGGTCGCCGTCGATCAAGTCTGCCAGTTCCGCGTCCGGCCGGTAGCGGCCCGATTCGTCGAACAGATTGAGTGCGTTGGCGTTCGATGCCCCGGGGATATGACCGGGTCGCTGGTACAGGGTTTTTTCACCCCGGTAATACTCCTCAGGCATTGTATCGATAATACTAACGGCGCCGTCGTCAATGCTGGCGAGCACCTCGTCCCGGTCAGCAATCAGTTGCGGTCGTGGAGCGGGTGTTAAATGTCTCGCCGCCCGGGTGGCTGGCTCTGTAGATAGCGGCCTACCCTCAGCGGTCCAGACTTTTAATCCGCCATCGAGCAGCGCCGCCTGGTCAAATCCAACCCAGCGCAGCATCCACCAGACGCGGGCGGCCCACGCCGAATAGTTAGCGTCGTACAGCACTACCCGGGAATCATCGCCGACACCCAGCGCACCCATTGCAGAACAGAACTGCTCTGGTGTCGGTACTGCGAACTCTATCGTGCTGTTGCAGTCGACGAGGTCACCCTTGAGATCAGCAAACCCGGCAGTTGGAATGTGGCCTTTATTATAATCTGCAAGACCGCTTACGTTCCGGTAACTGCCGTCATCTTCCGGTATTGTACAAACGGTGCAGTCGAGCACCACCAGGTCCGGGTCATCGAGGTGCCGGCTCAGCCATTCAGTGGTCACCAGTGTATCCATCATCTCCTCTCTAATATAATCACCTGTCGCAGTTCAGACTTGATCTGACAGATGTTGTCGATTTTCGCATCATCGTGAAACCTGCCTGCGCTGGAGCTTTAACATCCCGGTTTCTCGCAGAGGCGCAGGGGCCGCAGAGGACTTCATTGTTTATTCGCTCATACCCCAAACACCTTTGCAGGCTTTGCGTCTTAGCGAGATTTTATTTGTTTTTTCTCGCAGAGGCGCCAAGGTCGCCAAGAACTTCAATTTTTATTTTGTATTTATACAAAACACCTTTGCGTACTTTACGCCTTGGCGAGAGTTAATTGTTTTTTTCTCTCGCAGAGGCGCGGAGAACGCAGAGTTGCGATGTTTTTTGCATAGAAAATATCTTCTATTCATCTTTCTTTGCGCCCTCTGTGCCTCTGCGAGAGAAAATTTCTGTAGCCTTTTGGATCTAGACAACCCTGGCTGTACTGATAAAAAATCATAGTCGGTGCTTGATTTAATATGACACTCATTGTCAGCTTAAATCCTGACTATTACAAATCACCCAATCGACTTTGGCTACTGGCACTGTTTTTATTCGGCCCCAGTTAATCAGCTATCAGGCAATAGGGATGCAAAACATATTTTGCATAGTCGCCATATTTATCACGTGCATCCTCACAGTCGCCTGTACTCAGAGGGCAAACAAAGTCGGGATCAACATTTTTTATCCGTGATGTAACTTTTTCTTCGATTATCGGGTCTGCGTAACTGTTACAGTTATTCGCTTCATCCCAGGCACCGTCGATGTATTCGGATAAATCAAACCGGGTATTGTATTCCCATGCCCTGATTATTTGCCTGTTCCTGATTGAATCAAGAATCTGGATGTCACATGTTACGTATGGCCGGTTAAAGAAATTGGCGATGCTACCTTTTAAGGGATCATCCTGTTTGAGCAATACCTTGTTCCAGAAACGCCAGCCATTCAGGTTGGCGACAAGATCTGCATAGGAAAAGATACCCGTCGTGGTATAACCAAACATTCCTGCCTCTTTCTGTCTTCCCCATTCAATGGCCTCTGCAATCGTTTTCTCATCATAACTGGTCAGGTCGAAATACTGCCAGCCTTGAGCAAAAAAATGGCCAATTTTATCCAGCCCCACAAGATGACCGCTGATATTGACGACATCACTCAATTCCTTGAGGTTCAGGGAGAAGCCCTCGATGTAATCAATGTCACGATAAATAGAATCATTTAATAATAATGAGTAACTTTGCCTGGCGAGTAAACCGCGTAATTGCTCGTCCAGATCGTGACCCTTGAGACCCCAGGATGCTGTAAAAGATTGAAAGATTGCTTTTCTGAGTTCGGTATAGAGCGCTTCCTCATCACAGAATGCTTCTTCTTCTATATCTTCAAAGTCTTCTATCTCTTCAATATAATTCTGATGCGCATTGGCTTCCCTGATTCCCTCTTCGATGCGTTGATTAATAATTTCGTTAATGTAACCAGTACTGTTATCAAGCTTGAGCTTTCTCGGGGTTATGCTGTCGATTTCTGCGGCAAAACAGTTTTGTAATGCAAAAACACTGATAAATATCAACAGGATAAATTTCTTTTTCATGTTTGTGGATGAACTATCGAACTTCATCAATTAATTTACGTATTTTATTTTCCGACACGGATCCGCGCGTTTTCATCGGCTGCGCGAAACAGCTGATGCGGAACTCTTCAATCATCCAGCGAAGTTGCTGTAACTTCTCTGTCTCCCCCTCTGCCCTTTGTTCCAGCTCCAGGTATTGTTGCCACAGCTCCCTGATTACCGGCAATGCCCGGTCTGCCTGTCTCGGGTCCTGTTCTGTTTTATCGAACCGTTTCAACATGGCCTGAAAGTAAACCGGTAGTCTTATCAGGTTGCGTGGCGGAATGTCATGCACAAAGCCCTCGTAAACCAGGTACTCACACTGCTCACGGCAATCATCCAGATGCGCCTGTGTCATATTTGAATTTTGCAGACGCTGCCGCACTTCTCGATACAGCTTGAGTATTTTATGAACCAGCTCTGCTGTGCTGTTAGCCGTGGCAATAAATTCCGCTTTATTATCATTGATTACTGCATTGAATTCACTTTCCTGTTCTGGCAGCTTGTCAGTTAGAAAACAGTCAAAAATACTGGCCATGATAATGTCTTCGATCAATTCCTGCCTGCTGCCGAAATCGACGTACATCAGTGCCGACTGCTCGATACCAGGCAGGTTCTTGCGCAGATACCTGATACTGTCCCTGATTTCGAATGCGATAAGGCGTGCGATACCGCCTGCATGATAGAACATGGCATCCTGCCGGGTTTCAAACATTTCGATTGCAACAGAGTCCTGATAATCCACCAGTGCGGGAAATGCGGTGATAACACTGCCGTTTTGCTTCAACTCCACCTTTTCAGGCAATCGCCCAAAGTCCCATGAAGTAATGCCTTCCCGACTGATCGAGCCTGCATTTTGCACCTGTTGTTCAAACCGCTGGTTAGCCAGCACAGAGTACTCGGCTTTAAGTTGTTCCAATGAGCGGGAGCTGGCAACCGCAACACCGTCTTCCTGCAGGCAATAGCGCATACGAAAATGTTTATCGATCTTGTCCGGGCGCCATTCATCGACTGCAACCTCGACGCCGGTCATTCGCTGCAACTGTTCAGATAACTGGCTAAACAGTGATTCGCCCGGCTTCAATACCTCGGTGCAGGCCTGGGCAAATTCGGGAACAGGAATAAAGTTTTTTCGCAACTGTTTGGGCAGGCTCTTGATCAACGCCTGTACCTTGTCTTTCAACAACCCGGGCACCAGAAAATCGAAATCCGAATCCTCAAACTGGTTGAGTACGGCTAGCGGTATAAAAACAGTCACACCATCAGCCTCGTCGGCAGGATCGAATATATATTTCAAACGCAATGCCTGGTTTCTTATATTTAATATTTCCGGATAGGTAGACGTGTCCTTTTCATGCTCCGTCGCCAGCACATCCTGCTCAAAAAGCGTGAGGTTTTTAATCGTGCCGGCATCGAGGCTTTTTACCCAGGCCTCAAAGCTGACAGCATCGACAATCGATGCGGGCAGGCGTTGATCATAAAAGTCATAGATCTGGTCTTCGCCGATCAATAGATCACGCCGCCGCTCGCGTTCTTCCTGCCCCCGGTAAAAATCGATTAATTTACGATTTGCCTTGATAAAATCCACATGCGTTTGATAACGGCCTTCGACCAGAGCTTCGCGAATAAATATTTCGCGCGATTCTTTTTGATTAATACTGGCGTAATTAACCCTTTTACCGCCCTCGATTAACAGCCCATAGAGCCGTGTATTTCTGTAGGCAGCGACCCTGCCCTGCTTTTCCTGCCAGTGCGGTTCATAGTATTCGTACTGGTGCAGGTGCTGCAGGTCATTCATGGCCCACTGCGGATTCATTACCGACACCACATGGGCATACAAACGACCGGTATCGATCAATGAAAAAGCCATGATCCATTTCGGTGTTTTTCTGGACAGGGCTGACGCAGGGAATATGGCTGTTTCACGACCACGCGTCGTCTTGTAAACACCGTCCTGGTCGAGATAAGCGATATGGCTGGGAATGCCCGAGAGCACCGCCCGATGAACCAGGTCCATATCGGCTTCACTGGAATTGAAATTCAGCCTGAGCTCACGGGCCTGCTGACGTATTTGCTGATAGATATCCTGCCATTCACGCACCCTTAACCAGGACAGGTATTGTTTCTTGCACCACTTTGCAAACTGGTTGCGACTCAACGCCTTTTTCTGTGTATTGATTTCACGCCAGAGGTTGAGCCAGCCGGTAAAATCCGATTTTTCATCCTGCCATTGTTTAAACCTTTCATTGGCCGCCTGGCGATTTTCCACGGACTGGTCGCGCGGGTCCTGAACCGACAACACCGACACGATAATCATTATTTCATTCAGGCAGCCAAATTCACTGGCCTGTATCAACATGCGCGCCAGCCGTGGATCAACCGGGAAACGGCTGATCATTTTCCCCAGACGGGTAACGGTATCATCGGGTTTTACTGCTTTCAGCTCGTGCAACAGCCTGTAACCATCGCTGATCAGGCGGGCGTCCGGTGGGTCAATGAATTCAAAATCGCGGATATGACCCACGTGCAGACTGTCCATTTGCAGGATCACCGAAGCCAGGTTGGTGCGTAAAATTTCCGGCTCGGTAAATTCGGCGCGATTATCAAAATCCTCTTTGTCATACAGACGAATGCAGATGCCCGCCGCAGTTCGACCGCACCGGCCCGAGCGCTGGTTGGCGGATGCCCTGGAAATTTTCTCCACAGGCAAACGCTGCACCTTGGCGCGCCAGGAATAACGCGAAATTCTCGCCAGCCCGGTATCGATCACATAATGAATACCCGGCACGGTTAACGAAGTTTCGGCCACATTGGTGGAAAGAATGATCTTGCGTTGCCGGCCCTGGCTGAAAATGCGCTGTTGTTGCTCATTGCTCAGGCGCGCGTACAATGGCAGCACATCATATCGATGGAATCGCCGGGTGATTTTATCTGCCGCTTCCCTGATCTGCCTTTCACCGGCAAAAAAGACCAGGGTGTCCTGCGGGCTGATTTTGAACAGCTCATCCAGCGCATCCATCACTGCCTCAGTACGATCCCGGTCTTTCTGCTCTTCATCAATAACAGGCCGGTATCTCACTTCCACCGGGTAGGTTCGACCCGATACCATCACCATGGGTGCATCATCAAAATAGCGTGAAAAGCGCTCGGGATCGATGGTTGCGGAGGTAATGATCAGCTTCAAATCGGGACGCCTGGGCAGCAGGGTTTTGATGTAACCCAGCAACAGGTCAATATTCAGGCTGCGCTCGTGCGCCTCGTCGATGATCAGTGTCTGGTATTCATTCAACCAGCGGTCATTCTGTATTTCAGCCAGTAAAATACCGTCCGTCATCAGCTTGACATAACTGTTCGGCTGCGTGGTATCGTTAAAGCGAATCTTGTAACCCACGGCTTCACCGGGGCGTGTATTCAGCTCTTCCGCGATCCGGCTGGTGACAGCACGTGCTGCCAGCCGCCTCGGCTGGGTATGGCCAATCTTGCCTCTATCCGCCAGCCCCAGATCGATACAGATTTGGGGCAGCTGCGTGGTTTTACCGGACCCGGTCTCGCCACAGACAATAACAACCTGGTTGTCACTGATAACCTGTTTGAGATCATCACGCTTGTCATAAAAAGGTAATTCACGGTTCAATGAAACAAGCGGCCTGTTTTTGATGCGCTGTTCGACGCTTTGAATCGATTGCTCGATGGCCGTGGATAATTTCTGCCTGGCCTGCTGAGCCTGCTTTTTATCCCGGGTTCGGTGCAACAATTTCAGCAACTGACCGCGATCGGCCAAAGCGCACTGCTGAAATATTTGATGTTTAAAACTGACGCTCATTAAGAAGTCGGGAAAGAGGAGGTTTACGAAAGAATAATCAGAACCGGAAAAAATAGTCTGGCGTGATTCAGCTATGCCCACAGCTCACCTTAGCGCATCAGAAGCTGAAAATAAATCTGCCCCGCTTTTCTCGTCACCTCAATCCCGGTATATACCGTTCAATCAAGGGCGTTCTCTGCTGACAGTAATGGCCCTTCCTGATACATGAAGTCGATAAACGTTCTGGCTGTTATGGACAGGCGCTTGCCTCGCGGGTGTCCAACGTACCACTGCCAGGAAATCGGGAAACCCTGTACATCGAGCACGGTGAGTTCATGCATATCACCGCTGGTGAGCGTATGCTGCGACAGTACGGCTATTCCCAGGCCACCGGTTATCCCCTGCTTGATAGATTCGTTGTTGCCGAGCTCCATTCCAACCTTGAGTTCGAGGCCGGCATCGGCAAACTTCTGTTCGACCGCGATGCGTGTTCCGGAGCCACGCTCACGCATGATGAAGTTTTCGTCTGCAATATCTGACAGCGGGATTGCTTTCCTGTTTGCAAACTTATGGTCTGCAGGGGCAACCACAACCATCGGATTGGCGAGATAGGGCTGAAACTCCAGTTCGCTGGATTCCGGGGGTTTGCCTATCAGGTAGAGGTCATCCATGTTATGGATCATCCTGTCGAGAATATGCTCGCGGTTGGTCACCTCGAGCGACACCTTGACGCCAGGATACGCCTGGCAGAATTTGCCGAGCAGGCGCGGTGCAAAGTAATTGGCTGTTGTGACCACGGCAATACGCAACTGGCCGGTGCGCAGCCCCTTCTGGTCATCGATCAGCATTTCAAAGCGCGCCAGTGTGCCGAGAATATCGCGCGAAACCAGGTAAAACGCAGTTCCTGCCTCGGTGAGCGAGATCTTTTTACCAATTTGCTCGGTCAGCGGCAGCCCGATATCCGATTCTAGCTTCTTCATCTGCATCGAGACGGTCGGCTGTGACAGGTACAACTCCTCTGCTGCCCGCGTATAGCTGAGTAAACGGGCCACGGCCTCGAACACCTGCAGCTGGCGCAGACTGATGCGGCGGGCAAGTTGGCCTGTTTCACTATATACCATAGATAATATTCTATGCTCATTATCAGCAATATCAATTATCACTTATGAAATAATTTCTTATACTTTAATTCCTGACTAAATTAGTAGGGAATTAAGCAAGACTCCAGGTGTCACAAAACCTGGTAATGAAATTACCACAGAGGTTTGCACAACAAGAGAGGATTGAACAATGATTAATAACTATTTATCAATACCACAAGAAAAGCTCATGCCCCGGGGCATTGAAACTGGATTTGTCACTCGGCATGAAACAGGCGCGGTCTTTGACCACCATGTAACAATCAGATTTCTGCAACAATCAGCCAGTTACCTTGGTGTGAATCTTGCTCGACATGAGTTAGCCGCACGCTACATGCGGAATTGAGCTGATCTTTTCAATACCGAGATGTTATGAACCGGGCACTGGAGCTTTAATGCAATCGAGACGTATAAAAACTCGATCCGCTTCAAGCACGGATAAATCACGACAATAAATCAGGAGGCAATACAATGCCAGATAGATGGTTACAAATCAAAGGCGACCCGTCAGTCAGGGCTTTCCTGTTTCAGCAGTCCCGTGTTGACAGCCTGTTCGACAGTGAAATCGATCGTATACATGAGATCGTAAATGAACTGCTAACACGAAAAGGCGCATTTCATGTCAAGGTTCATTATTCATCCAGCCAGTTGACCTGCTGGTTTGTTGATGATGCCTACAGATACCGTGTATACGTGAAAGAGGAAGTGCTTGCGCCCGGGTTCCTCGACCAGTTCCGTGACTGCATGATTGACCATATCCAGCCGGTAATTGACTCTGGAGATACCCTGTCAATTCTTACAGAGTTCAGGCGCCTGCGCACGACAGATCAGACGATATACATGCGCAATGGCTCGATCAACCGCATTAACGGTCTTATAGGCATGACGTTCTCCTGCGATGGCGCCCACTATATCGACCATAAAACATTTTTCGAGAAGCTCGAAACATTTGCGACCAGTGACGCGAACCGGCCGATCGCTGTATCCGCATAATTGAAACAGTACCTGTTAACTCCAAATAACGTGCGAGGAAAAATGAAATGTTATTAAAACCAGTAGAAAAGTTAAGCAAGAGAACTTTCGCGGCATTGAAATGGTTATTGACAGCTGTATCTGGTGTAGTAACTACAGGATTTATTCTAATCCTTGAAAGCTGATCAATTAACTTATCTTGCTTACTGAGTAGATGCATTAGCGTGAAAGCCATAATGAACCAATCGTCGTCGATGATTCACGAGGTTTAAAATCCTGTTTTCTCACTGAGGTTCAGGGAGCGCAAACGAAGATGAATAAAACATACTGTGTTTGCAGACAGACATCATCTCTGCGTTCTCTGCGCCTCTGCGAGAGTAAATATCTGTAGCCATTTCCATACAGCCATTCCTGGCTGTACTGTCAGAGAATCACAGCCGGCGTTTGTATCAATACAACACTAACTGTCAGATCGGGTCGCGGCCAGCACGCCATAACCGATCACACAAACACCAGGTGCCGGAGTCGGGGAACCGTCTTCGGCACCTGGCATATTAGATAATCAGCAAACTATGAAGCCTCGACGATCTTTGGCGCTGGCCAGTCGTTTGATTTCGTTTCTATGGCATCGGCAATCCTGGCAGCGTCGTATTTTGTGGTGGCAAAGCACTTCGAGCACAGTATCGTGTACGCGGGAGAGCCGGTTCCACACTCGGAATAGCGCTCCTTTTTTTTCTTGTATGTAACATAGGGTGTAGCCGATACCGCGCACCAGCCGGTATCCGCATATTCTTCTATTTCAAATTCATGGTTGCCGCAGTGCTGGCAATTCCAGCCATGCTTTGCAATAAAACCTTCCAGATCTTCCAGTTTCATGCAGCCTATCCTGTTATATAAACTTGTGTTTTTCATTTTTTTATCCCCCAGTTGGTCTTTAAAACGGATTCACGCTATTTATCTGTCTTATAAAAAATCAGCTGTCCCCCGCTACCGCTATGGTATCAATTGATTTCTCAATTAATGTGTCGATGTATTCTTTTTAACTCATTCCAGTCTAAATGGGAAGATTCCGGCATCAGTACAAATGTAAGCTGGAGCCGGAACATCAACACCACCGATATCAGCAACAGCCGGACGGTGTAAAACAGGCTGCCCCGTTAAATCCTCTCCCCCTCGCTGGCGACTCCAGATACTTCTAATCTGCCCCCGGTCCCTGTTATATCCTTGCAGTTGATGATAATGGCCGAATAGTATTAATATTTAATTGTCTCCTCCGCATACTTGTTGTTTGTGTATGTTTATCAAGAACCTCCTTTTCACCCTGATTATCGTTGCAGGCTTCTTTGCGACGGCCGAGCTGGTGCTCGCGCTGGCGGGCGTGCGCCCGCTGCTGCTGTCCGAAGACCCGCTGGTGGGATTTGCCGACAGCATCCCGCAGTTCATCAAGGCCAGACGCAAGGATGGTACGGACATGTACATCACGCCTGAGAACAAACTTTCGCTGTTTAACTTCCAGTCGTTTCCGCAGCAGAAAGATGAGAATAGCTATCGAATATTCTGCATGGGCGGCTCCACCACCTTTGGCAGGCCCTACCAGGACCCGCTGTCGTTCTGCGGCTGGCTGCGCACTTACCTGCAGGCTGCAGACCCGTCACGTACATGGGAGGTGATCAACGCCGGCGGCATCAGCTATGCGAGCTACCGCGTCGCGCGCATGATGAATGAACTCAAGGACTACCAGCCTGACCTGTTCATCGTGTATTCAGGCCAGAATGAATTTCTCGAGCAGCGCTCCTACGGAACACTGCAGCAACTGCCGGCCTGGATGATCAACCTGGACGCAACCATGAGCAGCACCCGCATCTATACCGCGATGAAGCTGGCAATGGATGCAATCCGGCCAGGTACGGGCGACATCTCCCTCAAACGCGATGAACTCAACGGTGAAGTGGATGAACTCCTGAATCACACCCTGGGTCCGGAAAGTTACTATCGCGACGAGATACTGAAACAGCAGGTCATCATGCACTACCGCCTGAATCTGCGGCGGATTGCAAAAATTGCAGACAGCGTTGATGCCGGTATCGTGTTCGTCAAGCCGGTGATCAACATCCGCGACATATCACCGTTCAAAAGCGAGCACAGGAATGACCTGGATATGGATGCATTAATGCAGTGGCAGGTCCTGTACAACGATGCACGGAATCTGCAGCAGGCCGGCAGGCTGGATGAGGCGATGGTGAAATACCGGGCCGCACTCGCGATCGACGACCGCTACGCCGAATTGCACTTCAGGACAGGCCAGGTCCTGTTCGAGCAGCTTCGTTATGACGAGGCGGAAGCCGCTTTCAGGCGCGCCACAGAGGAAGATGTTGCACCACTGCGCATCCTGGCCTCGATGCAGCAGACCGTTGAAGATGTGGCCGCGGTCGAGGGTGCACCACTGATCGATTTTCCCGCCATCCTGCGCAAGGCCTACCTGGATGAGTACGGCCACACCGTCTTCGGCAGGGAATATTTTACCGATCACGTGCATACCAACGTCGAAGGCTACCGCAAACTGGGCATGGCCTTGTTCGATCACCTGGTCGAACAGGGGGTCGCCAAACCCGGGGCTTCCTGGGACAGCACACGGATCGAGGCGATCAATCAGGAAGTCATCGCGGGCATCAATGAGAATGATGAAGGCGTAACCCTGCTGAATCTCGGTGCCGTGTTCGAATGGGCCGGAAAGTTCGAGGAAAGCCATGCACTGCTGCTGCGTGCGCTGGAAATCCTGGGTCCGGCCGAGGATATATACATGAGACTGGCGAGTTCGTCATACTCACTCGGCAAACTCGATGATGCATTCAACTACCTGCAGGAGTTACAGACGCTGTCCCCGGATTTTCCCGGGCTGAATTCGAAACTCGGCATGATACGGCTGGAGCAGGGGAAAACCGGCGAGGCTATCGCGTATTGCAAGGCCGAGCTGGAGTCTGCTCCGGGGAATCATTTCCCGTATGTCTGCATGGCGAAGGCGCTCGCCGTGAAGGGGGAATCCGAAAAGGCGCAGACATATCTCAACACTGCACTGGAACTGAAGCCTGACAGCGCTTTCGCGAGGCTGAGCTATACGCTCTTCCTGATCGAACAGAAGCGCTACGATGAGGCGCTGATTCATGGCCGCGAGACCCTGCGCATCAACCCGGCGAACTACGAGGCGCACAATGCGATCGGCACCATCATGCTCAGTCACGGCAACCTGGAGCAGGCCAGGCACCATATTTCAGAAGCACTGCGTTTGCAGCCCGACTATGATGCCGCCAGGGAAAACCTGCAGCGACTGCAGACCGGCTTCGGCAGCGCCGATGCCGACCGGCCGCACTCAAGGGATATGTAAGCCTGATGATCACGGGTACAGGTAGAATTAACGCCCGATAATAACCATCCGTTGTAACCGGTAACCGTTCCATGTCAACCAGCATCCTGGGAATATCTGCCTATTATCACGACAGTGCTGCCGCGCTGCTGATCGACGGCCGCATCGTTGCCGCCGCCCAGGAGGAACGTTTTTCCCGTAAAAAGCACGATGCCCGCTTCCCTGGCAGCGCCATCAAATATTGCCTTGGCGAAGCAGGACTCAAGCTGAACAACGTCGACCATATCGTTTTCTACGACAAGCCTCTGCTCAAATTCGAGCGCCTGCTGGAAACCTACCTGGCTTATGCACCCAGAGGCTTCCGCTCTTTTGTCGTCGCGATGCCGGTCTGGCTCAAGGAAAAACTGTTTCTGAAAACGACCCTGAGGCGCGAGCTTGCAGCGCTTGGCAATGTAGCAGAAGGCGACATCCCGGCCCTGCTGTTCTCGGAACATCACGAGGCTCATGCGGCTTCCGCATTTTTTCCGTCCCCGTTCAGCAAGGCCGCGGTACTGTGCCTGGACGGTGTCGGTGAATGGGCCACGACCTCGGTCTGGCTGGGTGAGGACAACCGCCTGACACCGCAATGGGAAATCGATTTCCCGCACAGCCTCGGACTGCTCTATTCAGCCTTCACCTATTACACGGGTTTCAGGGTCAACTCCGGTGAATACAAATTGATGGGCCTTGCCCCCTACGGCGAACCTCGCTATGTCGACCTCATTCTCGACAAGCTGATCGACCTGAAAGCCGATGGCACATTCAGATTGAATATGGCTTACTTCAACTACGCAACCGGCCTGAGCATGACCGGCAGACGCCTGCACCGGTTGTTTGGTGCGCCGCCGCGCAAGCCCGAATCCGGGCTGACGCAGAAGGAAATGGATATCGCCCGTTCGATACAGGCAGTGACCGAGGAAGTCGTGCTGCGACTGGCGAACACGGTTCACGATGAGCTGGGGGCCGAATACCTGTGCCTGTCCGGCGGCGTCGCGCTCAACTGCGTCTCCAACGGGCGCGTACTGAAAGAAAGCCGCTTCCGGGACATCTGGGTGCAGCCCGCCGCCGGTGATGCCGGCGGTGCACTGGGCGCGGCGCTGATCAGCTGGCACCATTACCTCGACAGGCCGCGCCGCGCAAACGGACACGATGACAGCATGCAGGGTGCCTGTCTCGGTCCGCGCTACAGCAACGAGGAAATCACCGACTACCTCGATGCCAACGGGGCAGCCTATACCCGGCTCGATGATGCAGAACTGCTGCCTCAAATCGCCGCACTGCTCGATGATGAGAACATCATCGGCTGGTTCAGTGGCCGCATGGAGTTCGGACCCCGGGCACTGGGCGCCCGCTCCATCATCGGAGACCCGAGAAGTCCGAACATGCAGTCCGCCATGAATTTGAAGATCAAGTACCGGGAATCTTTTCGCCCGTTCGCCCCGGCCGTGCTGGCCGAGAGGGTATCGGAATGGTTCGAGCTGGATCGAAAAAGCCCGTACATGCTGATCGTCGCGCCGGTTAACCCGGACAAGCGAAAAGCCCTGTCAGTGACGGAGGAAAACCGCTCCGGCCTGGAAAAACTCGATGTACCCCGGTCTGAAATTCCCGCTGTCACTCACGTCGATTACTCGGCGCGCGTACAGACCGTGCACGCGGAGACGAATCCCAGGTTTCATGAACTGATCGCCCGCTTCGAAGCAATCACCGGCTGCCCGCTTGTCATCAACACCTCATTCAATGTGCGCGGCGAGCCACTGGTCGCTTCACCGCAAGATGCCTACCGCTGCTTCATGCGTACCGAGATGGACTATCTCGTGATGGAAAATATACTGGTATCAAAGTCCGACCAGCCTGTAACAGCAAAGGACACTTCGTGGATGGATGAATTCGAACTGGATTGAATATGCGAGCGAAGCTTAACAGCGAAATGAGAAAATTCGGCATCACCATGGGAGCGATCATCGTCATCCTGTTCGGACTGCTGCTGCCCTGGCTGTTCGAACACGATTACCCGCTATGGCCGTGGATCGTTGCCGGTGTATTCCTGCTGGCGGCTGCCGCGGCACCCGCATCGCTTGTCCCGGTCCATTCCGCCTGGCTGCGGATCGGCCATGCACTGGGCTGGATCAATACCCGGATCATCCTCGGACTGATGTTTTATACTGTATTCCTTTTCGTTGCTATATTGATGAAACTGCTGGGAAAAGATCCCATGTCGAGAAAGATCGACAAAACCCTGGACAGCTACCGCGTGCAGAGTGAAGAGCGCGCACGCGACCACCTGGAGAAACCGTTCTGATGCTGGAACTGTTGAAAGATCTATGGATGTTCATGAAGGAGCGCAAGAAGTTCTGGCTCGCGCCTATCATCGTGATACTGCTTCTGCTCGGCCTGCTGCTGGTGTTCACCCAGGGGTCGGCGGTCGCGCCGTTCATCTATACCCTGTTCTAGCCACGAGAGCATAATCTCGGTAACAGGCCCCGGTGCTTTCAACTGTCAATCGCGGATAAAAGCCTGTGCTGAGATATGCCGAAGAGCCGCTCCTGCAAAGAATGGATACCAGGTACGAGTAACAAGGAAAATAAGTTATTCCTCGTTACTCGTTACTCGCTACTGGCATTCGCAGGAACGGCTTTAGCCTCGTACATCTATTTAAAAATGGTACAGGTTTATTATTCCTTGTTTGCGTTTGTTGCCTGCAAAGACGCCACCCCGGATTCAACATCCTCCAGGTCAGCGACCCAGCCAAAAAGATGACCTTCTCCGGCGATAAGATCCAGTGCAGCATCGTGCATACCGGGTTCCAGAGCAGCGCAGCAGTCAGCGACAGTCAGGCACCAGTAGCCTCGATCGACGGCCTCACGCAGCGTAGAGTGCACACAGGCCTGGGTTGTAACACCGCACAGAATCAGGTGATCAATGCCATCCTGTCGCAGCAGATCGTCGAGGGCGGTATTGTAGAAAGCACCAAAACTCGCCTTGTCGATCACCGTTTCGTCGGGCAGTGGCTGGCCTTCTTCAACAAACTCATGCCCGGGCTCGCCGAGAATGCAAAAGCGGCCGAGTGGTCCGGGTTTCCCCACGTAATCGAGAAACTGCCGGTAGGCATCGACGTCACTCAGATCGGCTTTATAGGATTCACGTGTATGTATCAGCCTGCAGTTGAGCTCTCGCGCCATTGCGATCAGCCTCTTCACCCGTGGCAAAATCGCGCGCATTTCATCCAGGCATTCGCCCAGGCCCTCTACAAAGAATTCTTTCTGCAAATCGATTACAACAAGAGCAGTTTGAGCCGGCGAAAACTCGTAGCTTCGATCTCCACGGCATTGAACGGAAACCTTGCTCATCTGACACCTCTCGTCCTGCACTCAATATCTGGTGGAGCGGAGGAGGATCGAACTCCCGACCTTCGCATTGCGAACGCGATGCTCTCCCAGCTGAGCTACCGCCCCATAACAGTAGTTTAACCTTTCATAAACAGGGTTACACACTTGCCGGGCTTAAAGCTGGAGCGGGTGATGGGAATCGAACCCACGTAGTCAGCTTGGGAAGCTGAAGTTCTACCATTGAACTACACCCGCACATAAATGGAGGGATTATTTCTCAAGCAGTATTTCTGAGTGTTAATGCAATCACGCCTTTATCCTCTAATTTCGAGTACTGTACCAATACTGTTAATCCAGCGAAGGGCCCAGCACGAAATCAACAGACTCGAAACCTCTTTCCTCCAGCAAGTCCAGAATATCATCCCAGGTGTAGTCCGGATTTTCTTCCGCTTTGGCTATCAGGCCGGTAACGTAACGAAAAGCTTCATGCTGTTCAAAATCATCAGGAATCTGGATCAGGCGAATACCCTCAGGTTCTTTTGCGGGCAGTATCATTAGATTGTCATTCATTCAATACTCCGGGCTTATATGTTTTATCGTGATGGCTATTGTAAATCAAACAACAGCAAAGGGTCAGTTAACAATTAACTCTAATACTTGACTAAGTTTTCTCTGAGTTCGTTTGTCTTGACTATCCACTACTTTTCAGTAATCGACACTGCACTCTTGCCGCAGTGAGGTGCTTTTCATCGATGATTTCAGGATACAGGTGCCTGTGGTGCTCCACCGATATCGCCTGTATGCTCAGGCTTTTTTCCATCTGCACTCGCTCATTCTCGCTCAGGCGTTGCAGCGTCAGCAAGGAAGGTGAGATCCACTCGAGATACTTACGCACCCGCGTTGACTGTTCGGCTTCAGGCCAGTCTTCAGTGACAAGAAAAGCCGGCAATGCCTCGGCATCAATGCGGGTTCCGCTGGTCTCGATGATGCCGCTGTTGTCGTCCTGCCGTATCACCCAGTGCTTGTGAATGTTGAAACCCGCACGTTGCTTCACCTGTTCTTCAAGCTCAGCGGCAGCGGGAAACCTGCGCTGGCTGGGTACGCCGATACCACCGATACACGATGACCAGTATTTCGGTTCGGGTGAAGGGCGTTTGCTCTCGGCTGTAACCGAAGCCAGCAGCGCCAGTGGCAGCCGGTCATCGCTGTCAAACAGCCACAGCTCCTGGTTGTCCTCGAGCTTGAATGGCAGTTGCGGCAAACGTTCACAGATACAATCGATCAGCGCGTTACACTGCCTGGTGAGTGGGTCGCTGTCAAGGTGTGGCGCCAGAGGCCGGCTCACCAGGCCGTCTTCCAAAGACCACAGGCCGTAACGATAATAGGCTGCCTGCCTGTTGTTTCGATTCAGGCTGCCCCAGCCACCGACGTGTTCTGTGCGAACCTCGATGTCCCAGACCACGCCATTCGCGCTGATAGCACGGCCACCGGCATTTTCGATGACCTGCAGCACACCGAGAAACGGATTCACGCGCCGTATCGCATATTCACGCACGAAGCTGGCTTCGTTTTCAGTATTAAGCTCAGCTGGCATTAACGAGCTTTTCTCGCAGCATGGAAATGAGTTTTTCGGCATTATCCTGCATGTCCGGAGGAATGACTTCGAACAGGTATTCAAGTTCGTCGAGCACGGTTTCGATTTCATTCCTGCTCGTGAGTTCATTCATGCGCACAGCAACCTGTTGCATGTAGGCGTAAGGGTCAACCCCGTTCATTGTTATTCTCCTGGTTGTTTAACAGCATTCCAGGCTGATAGTTTAATCGTCATAATGTGACAAGCAGTGATAAAGTAAATCTCACCTGAATTTATTGTTCAATGGATGAGCATATCGAGTTTTACACCGATCCTGAATTTTCGGTCCTGTCTATTTGATCATTATCAGCTTTGACTGGATCACCCATCTCGGTATTACGCGCCCACTCCGGGACGCTTCGTTTAGTCCATCGAGCAAAGCGTAACTTTTCCCCAAGATAAAATTTTCGATAGGCCTCAACTGCAGCGCCCGCTACCTTATATTCATTCGGCATGGCCTGCGCAAACTCGGTGATGCCCCTGCTTTCATAACGATAAGCGGAAATTTCATCAAGTACCCCAATCGATTTATGATCCGTCTGTTTATCAAACCGAAACCGGTATTCTTCGTTCAGTGCCAGGGCCAGATTTTTCAGCCAGGTAAAATTATCATATGATGCTTCAACCCAGAGTACACAGGGGTGTTTTTGATGCGTTGATTTATAGGGCGTTATGAATCCCTTTTTATTCAGCGCAGTACACAATATCTGCACGCTCTCCAGTATCATTTTTACCACGTGCTTGTCACAGTGATAACGTGCACAGGTTTCAATGTTGGTGTCCAGAACAAATATATTCATAACAAGAATTTGAATGATGTTGGCTATGGCATAAAAGCATAGAGGTTATCGCATTATTCGGTGAAGATGATGCGCCTGCGACTCATCAGCTCCCCTGTCTGGCTTTTGTTTATATCGGTGGCGCCTGGCTAACATCACAAATCAAATGGCTATGAATAGCCCCATCGCAGGCAAAACTGCCAGGTAAACTGTCAGTACACCAACAACCGCAAGGAATATGCGGCTGTCTTCCTGTCTCATTATCGCGTTCTTCAAAATGTACATGCTATTTCTTGCAGTTGATACACAAGCCAAAATGTAGTAATTTGTCTAGGACAATAAGTATTATTTGGCCCCTTGTCAAGGTTTCGCACATACAACTAATGGACATTTACGGAACAATCTACGCATGATCACAAAAACTGATAGAAAAGCAGGCGCTTATCGCATAGCTGCAGTTTCACATATTGCCGGTGTAAAGGCATACAAGCTGGACATCCGGGAACGGTGATACATGCAGTGACCCCGGTGCGTACCGATAGCGCTGAGCTAAGTGATCAAGCTGGATGGCGTCAGGTTATAAGCTGATGTATTCACTGAAGATGTGTTTTATGAAATATAAACTTTACAGCATCACCACACTGCTGATTGGCCTGATGATGAGCTCCGGAGTAATAAACAGCGTGCATGCAATTGAATTAGTCATCGACGATCGAACGAGTGGCGATTTGAACTCCAACCTGGGACTCGAATGGCGACTATTCACCGATACAGTCATGGGTGGGGTATCCAGTGGTAACTTATCGCTGGATACATTTGAAGGTAGAGACTGCCTGCGAATGCAAGGCGACGTCTCAACGGAGAACAACGGCGGTTTTGTGCAAATAGCCCTGTCATTATCAAGTCAGGAACATCTTGATGCCTCGGCCTATACAGGCATTGAAATCGAAGTAGCGGGAAACAATGAACTCTACAATATGCACCTTCGAACTGCCGGCCTGTGGTTTCCATGGCAATCCTATCGTTCCAGCTTCACGGCAACCAAAGACTGGCAAAAAATCAGGTTTCCATTTACGAGTTTCAAGCCTTACAAAACGACGCAGAAGTTTCGCCGGGATAAACTCGAGCGCATCGGTCTGGTCGGAATCGGCCGGGAATTTCACGCAGACCTGTGCCTGGCCTCGATCAGGTTTTATGCCGAATAATGCTCTTATGTCATTAACGAGTTTGATTCAATGATGCCAAAGTCGACTGCAATCATTATCGGCGCCAGCGGTGGTCTTGGATCTGCCCTGTACAGGAGGTGGCGGCAGGATCACAAGGTAGACCATGTCATAGCCATCAGCAGACAGGCTGTTCCTGATGATGAAAACAGCCGCGAATCCAGTACTCACTATATACGATGCGATTACACCGAGCCATCCATTGTTAAAGCCTGTGAAAAAATCAGAATTCTGACCGACTCCATAAGCCGTGTATGCATATGTAACGGAATATTACACAACGAACATGTCTGGCCGGAAAAACGTATAGAAGACGTCAATCTCCAGCATCTACAGGAAGTGTTCACCATCAATAGCATTGTACCCATGCTATGGTTAAAAGCATTGCTAACGCTCGTTAAAGGACAGTCTGATTGTGTTATTTCTGTTTTCAGCGCGAGAATAGGCAGTATCGATGATAATCGTTCTGGCGGCTGGTACAGCTACCGCGCGTCAAAAGCTGCACTCAACATGCTGTTAAAAACGGCGGCAATCGAATATGCACGACGGGCAAAGAACGTCAAACTGATCGCTTTTCATCCGGGCACAACAGACACCGCTTTATCAAAGCCTTTTCAACATTCGGTAAGCCCGGACAGCCTGTTCACAACGGAGTTCGTCGCAGAACATCTTGTCAACATTATGAACAATCAGACTGTTGACGGCGAATTATCATTTATCGATTGGGAGAACGAAGCCATTGCCTGGTAACGAAACAACTGCAAAATTTCTCGGATACGCCGGGCTTGCTCCGTTTATAACATTCAGCATCGGAAGCTGGATAACGCTGCCATATATTTCCGATGCCGTTCAAATACTGATTGCTTATGCAGCCATCATCCTGTCTTTCATGGGAGCCATACATTGGGGCCAGGCAATGTCGAGAGCCGGTCAACAGCACGGTAAATATTTTATTGCCAGCGTCATTCCAGCACTGACCGCCTGGATCGCCTTGCTGTTGCCTGACACCCTGGCTTTAGTTGTTCTACTGTGCGGATTCATCGCACTATACGCCTATGACCGGACTGTAAAGATTTCGCAGGCATTCCCTGACTGGTATATTCCACTGCGAAAAACCCTGACCCTGGTGGTCGTACTCTGTCTATCAGGTGCGTTACTATCGGTGGCCCTGCATTAAACACGGGTAATCCGTTGATGTCAGATCATAATCGTTTCTGATATTACAGAAAACAGTGATCCACCCCACCTGCACGTATACGCTTTCATCACCTTGACTGCCCTTTTTCAACTTGCCTGCTTCCATTCGTCATAATCAACATCGTTGACAACTGCAGGAACCGGTTGCGGTGTTTTCATTGTCACCAGCTCCTCGGCACTGGTTGGGTGGATGGCAATGGTGCGATCGAAATCGGCCTTGCTTGCACCCATGTTCACAGCAACAGCGAATCCCTGCAGCATTTCATCGACACCATCTCCGATCATATGAATACCGACAAGCTTTTCATCAGCACCCGCACACACCAGTTTCATCGCTGTCGTTGCACCCTGCGCAGATAGTGCGTAGCGCATCGGTGTAAAACGGCTGGTATAGACGGTCACGTTGTTACCATGACGTCGACGCGCCTGATCTTCAGTGAGCCCGATGGTACCAATCGGCGGGTGTGCAAAAACCACCGTGGGAACAGTTTCAAAGTCGACCCGGCTGTCCACAATTTTTTTAAACAGACGATCTGCCAGCTTGCGGCCAGCCGCGATCGCCACCGGCGTCAGGCTGGATTTGCCGATCACATCACCGAGAGCGTAGATGCCGCTGATGTTGGTAAAATTGTAATCATCCACCGGAATCACACCGTCAGGCCGCACCAGTACCCCCGTTGCTTCAAGGTTCAGCTGGCGCGTATTAGGACGCCTGCCCACCGCCCATATCACGGTGTCGAAACCGGAAACATTCAGATCATCAACACTGTGCACACTCAAATCCGCACCGCTTCCAGTAATGGCATTAACCTGGAATGAGGTATGTACCTGTACCCCCTGTAGCTTCATATGTTCAGCCAGCACTTCACTGATCATGGGATCAAAACGATCCAGCAAGCGGTCTTCCATGGCGAAGATGCTGACATCGCTGCCCAGAGCACGCAACACGCCACTGAGTTCGACACCGATGTAGCCACCACCGATCACCGCGACCCGTTGTGGTTGATGTTCCAGTTCAAAAAACCCATCCGAGGTAATGCCGAGTTCGGCACCCGGCACCGGCGGGACAACAGGCTGACTGCCGGTTGCTATCACGATATGCTCCGCTGTGTATAAGCGGTTATTAACGCTAACGGTGCCGGCATCAACAAAGCGGGCGCAACCCTGGATATAATCGATACCGCTTTCATCGACGTAACCGTTCCAGTAATAATTAATATTGCTGATGTATTGATCACGCGCGTTGACCAGCTTGTTCCAGTCAGTTTCGCCTCGAACAGCAGGGATACCGAAAGCACTGGCATCTTCGACTGCATGGGCCAGCTGTGCCGCATACCACATGACCTTCTTTGGTACACAACCATTATTTACGCAGGTGCCTCCGATATGGCCGGCCTCGATAATGGCGACCTTTTTTCCAAACGAGGCAGCCTGTTCAGCCACGGCGAGGCCGCCGCTGCCAGCTCCGATCGTAATCAAATCATAATGCTGCTTGTTCATGTCTTTCTCCAATGGCTTTATTTGCCTGGTACAGCGGGCCAGTGAACCGGCCCGCTGCTGCTTTACATCCGCTATCAGGCTGCCTGCTTCGCCTTGTTGTTATCAAGGCGTGCAAAATACGCCTCGAGTTCCTCGGTACCGCCGATGTGCTCACTGTTGACGAATACCTGCGGCACCGTGTCCCTGCCGGTAATGGCTCGAACAGAGCGCGCGGCAGCATGCGTACCCAGGCTGATTTCGTCATAATCCATACCATGAGCACTCAACATGCGTTTCGCCTGCGCACAGAATGGACAACCGGGACGGGTAATAATGCTGACTGCCGCAGGCTTGCTCGCATCCGCATTGATGTAGTCCAGCATGGTATCGGCATCAGATACCTCGAACGGATCGCCGGGCATATCAGCTTCGATGAACATCTTTTCAATCACGCCATCTTTTACCAGCATGGAATAGCGCCATGAACGTTCACCAAAACCGATGTCCGATTTATCGACCAGCATTCCCATGCCGCGCGTGAAATCACCGTTGCCGTCTGGTATCAGCGTGACCTTGTCGGCTTCCTGATTCTCTTTCCATGCATCCATAACGAATGCATCGTTTACCGAAATACATACGATGTCATCGACACCGTTGTTTTTGAAAACCTCGGCCAGTTCATTGAAACGCGGCAAATGGGTCGAAGAACATGTCGGCGTAAATGCACCGGGCAATGAAAACACCACCACGGTTTTACCGCTGAAGATATCGTCAGAGCTGACATCGACGAATTCACCATCAGCGCGTGTTTTAAACACTACATTGGGTACACGTTGCCCCTGTTTATTTTCTAACATCTGACTTTCTCCTGTTATTTCGTAGCTGTTGTAAAGTTTCACTGACAGCAAAGCGGACCGGGTTGAACACTGCCACAACTTTTCTGTCGGCTTGAAAGTATTATGGTCACATGTATCCAATAGATAAATTTGTTTATCACTAAAACTCCCATAGTAATTATCTATCGACACCTGCGCCTGAAAAAGAAAGGCCGAAACGCGCCTGCGCTGCTACACGGGTTATAATCATTGTCATTAATCCAGCAATATTTATTTATTCCAGTCCCTGTAAGGAGCAAATTGCTTTGACAACAACCAGCCTCCAGAAAAGCATAAACATGCAACGCGAAATGCTGACCGGCTTACTGAGCGAGGCCATGCATGACCTGGCGATACGATGCGCAGAAGTGATTGATTCGCGTATAGCGCTGGAAACACTGCTGACCAACGCCTTTCCGGTGTTCTCTTATTGCAAACATCTCTATGTATTGAACGCTGATGGCATACAGATAACCGACAACATCACCAGGGATGGCGTTGATCATGCTCACTTCGGCCGCGATCGTACTGATCGACCCTATATGCAGGGCATCATCGGCACGACGGATTTCAAGCTGTCCGAAGCCTATATAAGTAAAAACAAAAAACGCCCGTCTTTGACCGCAATCCAGGTTATCCGCAACCATAAAGGAAAACATGTCGGTTACCTGGGTGCCGACTTTGATACACGCGAGCTGCCCCACAGTGAAAGCGGTTACACAGAACCCGATGACTGGCGCCAGATTAAAGGGGATCCGGCCATACGCAGCGGCCTGTTCCTGCAGCAACGGGTAAACAGCATCATGGACAGCCGGCTCGGCGAAGTACTCCCGATCATGAACGAGCTGATGTGCGAGCACGGTGTTTTTCATGGCAAACTGCACTTTTCCAGCAGTCGAGGCACGATCTGGACAGTCGATGATCCATTTATTTACCGCATCCTGAGTATCGAAGAACTGACTGATCCCGATATTTGCCTGGCGTACCCCGGTCACCCCTACCCTGAACGCGCAATCGTACCTGCCGGCAGGATTATGGATGTATTCAACATGTTTCGCACATTACGTTTTGCCGATGAAACCGTATATTTACGCGCAGGCTCGCTTAATATTATCAACGGCATGGTTGGCCTGAATTTCTCCTGTGACGGTTCGCACTACATGCGTTTTGACGAATTCCTGGAAAAGAACGCCGAGTTCTGGTTTGGTTCAGGCTCGCAGTAGTTGAATTGAAGAGACTACAACTCCATCAAACGGTGTAAATCGGCTGCCGCTGCGCGCATGGCATCACGCACAAATTCAATACAGCCGCGTGTTCGCCCCGCTGTATCTGGTCTGTAACGCTTAATTCCTGCATAATCCAACGCTTTAACGCCACCTGGAGCGACTGCAGTGAAGTTCAGCATCGATGAGTTTCGTGCCTGGAACAACAAAAAGGTAACCCTGCTGGGCATGTCAGGGGTCGGCAAGACCTACCTGTCGACGCTGCTGTGCGGACACAACTGGTTCCACTATTCGGGCGACTATCGCATCGGCACCCGCTATCTTGACGAGCCCATCCTGGATCTGATCAAGCAACAGGCCATGCAGATACCGTTTCTGCGCGACCTGCTGCGGCGCGACTGGATCTATATCCGCAACAACATCAGGGTCGACGATCTCGGGCCCGTACTGAGTTTCGTTGGCAAGCTGGGTGATCCCGAGCGCGGCGGTGTGGCGCTGGAAGAATTCTCCCAGCGTCAGGCTGCGTACCGCGACGCGGAAATTGCAGCCATGCGTGATGTACCCAGGTTTATCCATAAATCAAAGGAGATTTACGGATACCGTCATTTTGTGAACGATGTCGGCGGTAGCCTGTGTGAGCTGGACGAGCCTTCGGTCATCGATCTGCTGGTCGAGCACACGCTGATTCTGTACATACAGGTCACGGATAGTGAAGAAGAGCAGAAACTGATAGCGCGTGCGCAAAGCGATCCAAAACCGCTTTACTACCGGCCTGCCTTCCTCAAGGAGCAACTGGAAATTTACCTGCAGGAAAAAGATCTGGGCTATGCCGCTGAAATGGACCCTGATGAGTTCACCCGCTGGGTGTTCCCGCGTCTGTTTCATTCACGCATTCCCCGTTACGAAGCCATCGCCAAACCTTTTGGATATACAGTCACTTCGCGTGAAGTTGCCCAGGTGCGCGACGAGGCCGATTTTCTGCAGCTGCTGGAGATGGTCATTGGCCGAACCGATGCCTGAAAAATTGACAACTGTTTGCGTGCAAAGCAGCAAGGAGAATTAAATGCCACTGGTCGCCCACAATGACTTGCCCAGTTTCGACCGGCTGCGTGCCGAAGGCATACGCGTGTTGCCGGCCAACCGTGCGATGCACCAGGATATTCGTGAGCTCCACATCGGGCTTTTGAACATGATGCCGGATGCTGCCCTGTCAGCTACCGAGCGCCAGTTCTTTCGCCTGGTGGGCGAAAGCAATCCGATCGCACAGTTCTACGTGCACCCGTTCACACTGCCCGAACTGAAACGCAGCACCGAAGCGCAGGCCTACATCGAGCGCTACTACGAACCGCTCGAGAAAATAAAAACCGAAGGGCTGGATGCCCTGATTGTCACCGGCGCCAACGTCATCGGTGCGGAACTCGACAATCAACCATTCTGGGAGCCGCTGAAAGACCTGATCGCCTGGGCCAGCGAAAACGTCACCTCGACGCTGTGTTCCTGCCTGGCGACGCATGCCGTGTTGCAGTTCCACTACGGGCAGAAACGCATACCCCAGCCAGACAAGATCTGGGGCGTGTTTTCACACCGCGTCATGGACAACAGGCATCCCCTGGTCAACGATGTGAATACACGCTTCGATGTACCGCACTCGCGCTGGAACGCCATCACCCGGCAGCAGTTCGATGCTGCAGGATTGCGCGTGCTGGTCGAAAGTGACACAGCGGGTGTACACCTTGCGACCAGCCCGGACGGGCTGCGCCTGGTTTTCTCCCAGGGCCATCCGGAGTACGACACGATCTCACTGCAAAAAGAATTCAAACGCGAGGTGCTGCTGTATGCAGCCGGCGAGCGCGCCGATTACCCGCCATTTCCGCACGATTATTATCAAGTGCGGGAACAGGCCATACTGAACGAGTATCGCAGCAGACTCGAGGCCGCGCTGGAGTCCGCAGAGGCAATACCCGATTTTCCCGAGTCACTGGTGGCAAAACGCCTGGACAACACCTGGCACGATACCGCTGAAGCGGTAGTCGGCAACTGGATGGGCACGGTCTACCAGGTCACAAACAGTGACCGGCGTATCCCCTTCATGGAGGGCATCGACCCCGGTGACCCGCTGGGTTTATACGGTCGATAACAGACACGGATAGCAGAACTCATCGGGCTGTAACCGCGCGTTTGTTTTCACCTGCGGGTTGGCCGTACGACTGCATGGCCATGAACAAGATGCCGGTACAACGATATCAACGCATAATTTTACTGAGCCATATGCGTGCTTACAGCAGCCTGATCGGCCATATCCTGGGTTCCCACCCGCAGATAAACGGTTACTACGAGATGCACCTGTGTTACACCAGTGCGGCAGACCTCGATCAGCAGCTGCGCCTGTATATGCAGACTGAAACGCCGAAACCCGGCAGTATCTATCTGTTCGATAAACTGCTGCATAACGACTACGCGCTTGATACGCACATACTCGCAGGCACTGGCAACAGGCTGCTGATGAGTATCCGCTCTACCGGGAGCAGCCTGAAAAGCATCATTCATCTTTTTCAGTCCAAGCAAGGCGAACAGCCTTATGCCGATCCGGACCAGGCCACCGATTACTATATTCAACGCCTGAAGTCGCTGGCCGATTTCAGTCGAATGAATACTGCCCGGTACTATTATTTTGATGCGGAGCTGATCAAAACGGACAGCCGCAACCTGCTCCAGGCCTTGACGCGCTGGTGTGGATTAACACCCCCCCTGTCTGGTCGCTACCAGACATTTCCCCTGACTGGAAAAGCGCGCGCGAGCGATTCTTCTGAGCTTATAAGCCGCGGAAAAATCGAAACTTCAGAGAACGACTACCCCGGGGTCAGGCTGGAAGCGCAACACATGTTGCGGGCCGAACAGGCCTATGCCGAGTATCG
>Ga0209536_100002851_pt1 | contig 28031 bp, 22 predicted proteins | sample DeeMarSeWOR28_12_FD_187461 | JGI IMG/M metagenome (GOLD analysis project Ga0209536, IMG submission 187461) | Marine sediment microbial communities from White Oak River estuary, North Carolina - WOR-2-8_12 (SPAdes) (version 2) | ecosystem: Environmental > Aquatic > Marine > Intertidal zone >... | reverse complement strand
TAGTAGCCCATCTTGGAGGGCGGCAGCGATCCGGTGAGGATCGCGTACGGCATCGACAGGATGCTGGCCCATGCGATACCCACCCCGATCATCGAGCCGAGCAGCAGCCGCGGGTCCTGGATCAGCAGAATGGAGAGCAGGCCCGCGGCGCCGCACAACAGGCAGACGATGTGCGCGATCTTCCTGCTGGTCCGTTTCGCCAGCACCGGTATCCCGAAGGCCACGATCGCCGCAACGCCGTTGTAGGCGGCGAACGCCACGCCCACCCAGTTCGCGCCCTCGTTGTAGAGGGACGAGGTCGGGTCGGTCGTGCCGTAAATGTGGCTCGTCACCGCTGCGGTCGTGTAGATCCACATGGCGAACAGCGCGAACCACGAAAAGAACTGCACCCAGGCCAGCTGCTTCATCGTCGCCGGCATGTCCTGGAAGTCGTTCATGATCGTGACGAATCCGCTCTCGAACCGGCCGCTCTGCTGCAACCAGCCGGAGAGCACGAGCAGGACGCCGACGAGCGCGATTCCCGCCGACAGGATCATCACCTGGTACAGCTCCGCATGGGACAGCCACGCCGAGGCCAGAGCACCGACGATGAACAGTCCGGCGCCGCTGCGGATCTGCCGCGAACCGTTCTCCGCGAATTCCACTGCCGATCGCGCCGCTCCCGCGAACTCCTCACGCTCCTGGTTCTCCTCGAACCGGGCCATCTCCTCGGGCGAGTATTCGCGGGACCTGAGCACCGTCCACAGAACGGCGCAGAAGAACACGGCGGCGCCGATGTAGAAGGACCAGCGCACCGAATCGGGAATCACGCCCGCAGGCGCTTCGTTGCTGACGCCGAACCAGCCGGTGAGCAGCCAGGGCAGCAGCGAGGCCACGACGGCTCCCGTCCCGATGAAGAAGCTCTGGGTGGCGAATCCCGTCGTCCGCTGCTCGGACGGGAGATTGTCGCCGACGAACGCCCGGAACGGTTCCATCGAGATGTTGATCGAAGCATCCATGATCCACAGCATGCCCGCCGCCACCCACAGGGCCGGTGAGTTCGGCATCGCGATCAGCGCCAGCGAGGCCAGAATCGCTCCGCCCAGAAAATAAGGCCGGCGTCGGCCGAGCCGGTTCCAGGTCCTGTCGCTGAAGTATCCCACGATCGGCTGCACCAGCAGTCCGGTGACCGGGGCGGCGATCCACAGAATGGGGATCTCCTCGACGCTGGCCCCGAGGGTCTCGAAGATCCGGCTCACGTTCGCGTTCTGCAGCGCGAATCCGAACTGGATCCCGAGAAACCCGAAGCTCATGTTCCAGATTTCCCAGAACGACAGGCGCGGCTTCGGGCGCAACTCGGTCGGAGTGGTTCGGGTCTCGGCGTTCATGCTCTGCCTGGATCTGTTCAGGGGTGCGCTTCCGGGCTCCGGCCGGAATGCCGGGCACGGGCCAGACGTCGGACGAGCTCGGCGATCTCGCGATCTTCGAAGACGGTGTCCAGCAGGAGTCGCATCGGGCGCTGCCAGTTGGGCCGCACCGAGGACATCGTGCCGGGGAGGTTGACGCCGAAGGGCTCCAGCCACAGGTCCTCGATCCACGGCACGAGCACCGGGCTGTCGGATTCGCCGAGCCAATCGAGCAACGCCGCGAGGAACTCCGCCGGCTGGCCGGGATCCACGTCGAGGTGGGCGGCGAGGCGCTGCACCGCTTCCTCCCGCTCCCGGCGGACCTCCCGCTCTTCCTCCGGGGCGAGAAGTCCGTAGTGCACCCTCTCGCCGATGTCCTGGCCCTCGATCCAGCCCTGGAACGGAGGCGTGTCGTGGGTCCCCACCATCGCCATTTCCGCGTCGGATGGAGCTTCCACCTTCCCGGCTTCCATGGCCGCGAACTGGGCCAGGTACATCCCCCAGATACCGTGTCGCGGCAGCGCCGCATCGATCTCCGGCGGCACCGTCCCGAGGTTCTCTCCCGCGATCTCGCACTCGTTCCGGTGCGACTCCAGCGCGAGCACCGCGAACAGCTCCTCCGCCGGATACGAAACGTAGGTGCCCTGGTGCTTGCCCATGCCGTGCGGGATCCAGTACAGCCGGGTCCAGGCCATCACGTGATCGATGCGCAGCACGCCGGCGAGGGCCGTCTGATGTGCGATCGAAGCCGCGAGATACCGGTGCCCCTCGCGCTGCGAGGCCCCCGGATGTACGGGCGGGAATCCCCAGTCCTGCCCGCTCGGGAATCCGCCGTCGGGCGGCGCCCCGACCGACATTCCTCCCGCGAACAGCCCCTGTCGTGACCAGGTGTCGTACCCGTCCGGGTGGACCCCGACCGCGAGATCGAGAGCGAGCCGGAAGTCGTACTCCCCGAGGCTCCGCCGCAGGTCGCCGAGCTGCTCCCTCAGCATCGACTGCGCTACGAGGTGGAAGCGTTCCTCGTCCGGGTCCACGTCGCCGGCCGCCGGGTTCCCCCGCCGGGCTCGGTCCGGCCAGTCGCGCCAGTTCCGCCCATGCACGGCCTGCACCCCCCGGAAGCGCGCGTAGCGAGCGAGTTCCTCGTCCACGGTCGCCGGATCGGGGGCGGCGCGCCCCGCGAGCGCCCTGCGCACCTCCTCGTCCGCCCGGACCACGTCCAGCCGGGCGGGGGCTCCCGCGACCTCGTGCCCCCGTCCGAGGTCGAGAATGAGCTCGGACCAGAACAGCCGGCTGACCGGAGAGTACGGGCTCGGCTCCTGCGGCGTCTGATTGAAGGTGGGAAGCAGCGGCAGCACCATCAGCACGTCGCCGCCGTAGCCCGCGATCCACCGACAGACGGATTCCAGGTCCCGCAGGTCACCGACGGAGCGGCTGCGGGCCGACCTGAGCGCCGCCAGGTGCGCGGCGAATCCCCAGCTCCTGTGCTCGCCGGCCCGGCGCCAGGTTCGCAGCGGAGCCGAGATCACGGTGCAGTCCTCCGACCGGTCCGCTGCCTGCACGGTGAGGCGGTGGTATCCGAAGGGGAGAGGTCCGGGGAGGAGGAGCTCCAGGCCGCAATCGCCCGGGTCCCGCGCCTCGATGCGGACCGTCTCGCCCGACTCCAGCCACAATTCCACCTGGACCGCATCCGGGTCGGCGGCGGCATCACGCCCGATCCGCGTCCCGGACAGAACGCCGTTCCAGGCCACCAGGACCGGAGGCGCGATGTGCTCCCCGGCGGCCTCCCATGCGCGCAATGCCTCGGCGGCATCCTCGGGACCGCTCACCGGAGCGCCGAGCGCGGCGCACACGCGGACCAGAGTTTCGGCCTCGACCTCCACGGGCCGGAAGAGGCCGTCCACGTAATCCGTATACACGCCCATCCTGCGGGCGAGGCGATGCAGGGCTTCCGGCTGGTTCATCCGGGCCTGGGGTAGAGGTCTGCGTTCAACGGGCTGTCGCGTCGGCAGGGATAATACGCGCGTCCCGTCCCGGCGCGAATCAGCCCGGCCACCGACTGGCGACCGGGCTGATCGATCGAAGGTACGACCGGCAGATGCCGGCGCCTCCCGGAATCAGTAGCCGGGATTCTGCGTCAGGTTCGGGTTCGCGAGGATCTCCGACGCGGGGATCGGATACACGTTCAGGTGATCGGACGTCGACGCACCCGCCTGGACGTTCCCCTTCCAGGACCAGAGCTTGTCTCCGCCGGTGAACAGGCCGTACCGGATCAAATCGGTGCGACGGTGCCCCTCCCAGTACAGCTCCCGGGCGCGCTCGTCGAGCACGAAGTCGAGCGTCAGATCGCCGGCGCCGATGTTGCCGCTGGCATCCCCGTAGGCCCGCTGACGCAGCTGGTTGACGTATTCCGCCGCCTGCGCCGTGCTTCCACCCGCACCGCGCACTGCGAGTTCGGCGTACATCAGGTACGCGTCCGCCAGTCGGAACATCGGGTAATCCGTGTCCGGGAAGGTCGGATGCGAGCCCGGCAGCCCGGACGAGGTCAGGTTCGAGTACTTCGGGCAGGTCCAGCCGGCATACCAGTCGGTGATCGACGTGATCTCCAAGCTCCGAGGCTCCCCGTTGTCCCTGATCAGCCAGTAGAAGTACTGCCGCCCGTCCGGGCTGTACTCCCCTTCCGGGCTGTTCTCGGCCCCGGGGAACAGGGCCACGAACTCCGGCGTCACGCGAAGACCCCACCAGCCACCGTCGATGCCCCAGTTCTCGGGCGGCATTTCTTCATTCGACCCGCCGACCTGCGCATGCACGAGGAACGTCTGCCCTCCCCACTGCCGGGTCCGCTCTCCGTCCTGCGGGACCGCGAAGATGAGCTCCGGGGACAGGTGGTTGTCGGCCACGAAGTTGTCCCGATAGTTCGTCGCCAGCTGGTAGGCACCGAGCACGTTGTCGAGCTCGGTCATCGCCTGAGAGTACGCGTCGGAGCCCACGTAGACACCGGCGTTCATGTACAGCTTGGCCAGCAGCATCGCCACCGCGCCCTGGTCGGCCCGGCCGTACTCGCCGGCTCCCGGCGGGGGGAGGTCGCCGCGGATCTCGTTCAGCTCGGACACGACGTAGTTGTACAGCTCCTGGCGGGTGCTCTGCGGCGGAGGCGGCCCGTTCAGCGGGTACTCCTCCGTCACCAGCGGGATGTCCCCGTACAGGTCGATCCCGTGCCAGTAGCTGAGCGCGCGCAGGAACCTCGCTTCTGCGCGGAACTGCTGGATTTCCTCCGTCAGGCTCTCCTGACCGCGCGACGCGAGCACCTCGTCCGTCGTCTCGCGCAGGAACTCGTTCACCATCGACACCTGGAACATGATCCGCGAGTACATCATCTGCACGAACTGGTTCGACGAGGCCCACCCCTGGTAGCTGAGCTCGGGAAGCCCCGCGTCGTTCCAGGCGATCACGGCCTCGTCGGTGGGCAGCTCCTGCAGCTGCCACAGCTGGCGGTTGTAGGAGCTGAACCCCTCGTCGAGCCGCTGGAAGTCCCCGTCGCCGCTCGGGCCCTGCTGCCCGGTGACCCCCAGGCCGGCGTACAGCCTGGCCAGAAACGCTTCGTAGGACTGGGTGTCCTCGAAGATGTTCGCATCCGTCACCGTGCTTCGCGGCTCCGTCGTGACGTCGCAGGCGTTCACCGCCACGAGCCCGACGAAGGCGACGCACAGCGTCATGATCTTTCGGATATTCATCGTCTCATCCGTTCGTTGTGTGTCCACTCTCGTCGAATCCAGGCCTCAGAACGTCACGTTGAGGCCAGCGGTGAACGTTCGCGTGCGTGGATAGCGATTGTTGTCTATACCGTCGGTAGACGCCGTCGGATCCACGCCGCTGTATCCGGTGATCGTGAAGGCGTTCTGCACCACGCCGTAGATCCGCACTCCGTTCAGCCAGTTCCGGAAGGTGTAGCCGAGCTCGATGTTCTGCATGCGCAGGAAGCCGGCGTCCTCCACGTACCAGTCAGAGAAGTACTGCGGACTCTGGAAATTGTTCTGGAGAACCGACACGTGCATGTTGCTCGGCGCCGCGGCGTCCCGAAGCTGATCGTAGAACCCGGTGCTCGAGGCCACGTTGTTGTACACGTAGTTGCCGAGGTTCGCCAGCAGCGTGAAGCTGAGATCGAACCGGTTCCACCGCATCAGCGACGTGTGACCCATGATCCAGTCCGGCTGCGGGCTCTTGTACGCCCGCCGATCGTCCTGGTTGATGTTGCCATCGCCGTTCTGGTCCACGTACAGATCCTGCTCGTTGATCGTCCCGTCGCCGTTCACGTCCGCGTAGATCGGCAGTCCGTCGGCGCCGATCTTGTGCTCGTAGACGAAGAACGAGTTGACCGGCTGGCCCGGCTCGAGGACCTGGATAAAGTTCCCCACTGCGCCGGAGATCGCGTCGCCTGCCAGGATCTTCTCGGTACCGGTTCCGAACTGGTTGATCTTGGTCAGTTCGTTGTCGTTGTAGGCGAAGTTGAAGTTCGCGTCCCACGAGAAGTCGCCCGGATCCGACGGCTCGGCGAACACGCCGTTCAGCGTGAACTCGAATCCCCGGTTGCGCATCTCGCCCACGTTGGTCGTCACGACGTTCGACAGGTTCGTGCCGCCTGCGACGATCACGTCGAAGATCAGGTCTTCGGTCGTCTTGTCGTAGTATTCGAGCGACCCCCACCAGCGGTTCCGGTTGAATCCGTAATCGAGCCCGATGTTCCAGGAGGTCGTCTCCTCCCACTTGATGTTCGGGTCGATCGCGCTGGGCCGGATCGTCGGGATGAACTCATCGCCGAACTGTGCCTGGGCGGTGTTCTCGCTGTACGTATAGGTCTTGTACTGCTGATAGTTGGCGAACGCCTCGTTCCCGTTCTTCCCCCAGGAACCGCGCAGGCGAAGGTCGGACAGGAAGTCGCTGTCTGCGAACGACTCGCCTCCGATGTTCCAGGCAGCGCCGAAGGACGGGAAGTACCCCCAGCGATTCTCCTCACCGAAGCGGGAGGATTCGTCCGCACGGATGCTCGCCGTGAGCGTGTACCGGTCCAGCAGCGTGTAGTTGGCCCGGCCGAACCAGGATCCGAGCTTGTGCTCCTCGACGTTCAGCGTGATCCGGTTGAAGTCGTAGGAGGGAACACCGTCCGGTCCGAGCAGGTCAGAGCTCAGCTGCTGCGCCTCGAAGTACGGGTTGTCCGTCTGCCACTGCTGGTAGGAGTACCCGCCCGTGGCCGTGAGCTGGTGGTTCTCCCAGTTCCCCGCGTAGGTGAGGAACGCGTCGCCGAGCCAGCTGGACTCGGTACCGGTGCTCCGCCAGACCGTGCCGAGCTGCCCGGCCTCGGTCTGGAACTTGGCGAACGACGGGGCGAAGAACTGGCCTTCCCCGTTGACGAAGGTGTATCCGAAGCGGCCAGTCACGGACAGTCCATCGAGCTTCGGCAGGAAGTACTCGGCCGTCACGTTTCCGATGCTGCGGTAGGCGACTTCCTGCTGGGTGACGAGGTTCGCCTCACCGACCGGGTTGTTCGTGCCCAGGATGTCGTCCCACTCGAAGTACCCGCCGTACACGCTGAGCGAATCGTAGATCGGCTGCGTCGGGGCGAAGTTCGTGGCCGAGCCCAGCACCCGGCTACCCGCGCTGTTCCGCTCCGTACGGGCGCCCAGAACGTTCGCCGCCAGGCTCAGCTGGTCGTCGAACAGCAGCTGGTTGTAGCCGAAGTTCAGGGAGGCCCGCTGCATGTCCGTGAAGTTGACGACGCCTTCCTGGTCGAAGAAGCCGAGCGACACCCGAAAATCCATCTTCTCGCCGCCACCGGACACGGCCAGCGTGTGCTCCTGGCCGAAGCTGTTGTCCGTCATCGCGTCGTACCAGTCGGTGGTCTCGTTATCGAGGACGCCGAGCACCTCGGGCGCCTGCTCGGTCACCGCATTGCGGAACTGGGGTGCGTTCAGGACGTTCGGCGTGTTGTCGATCGTCGATGCCGAGAAATTCCCGCGATAGCTGACCTTGGTCGGCGCTCCGGCCGCTGCGCGGCCCGCCGTCGTCTCGATCAGGATTACCCCGTTCGCACCCCGGGAACCGTAGATCGCTGTCGCGGAGGCATCCTTGAGCACGGTCATCGACGCGATGTCGTCCGGGTTGAGGAAGGCCAGCGGGCTGCGCAGTCCGCCGACCGAGCCGATTCCGCCGCCGACCTCGATCGGAACTCCGTCGATCACGTACAGCGGCTCGTTGCTGCTCGTGATCGAGGTCCCGCCCCGAATGCGAATCGCAGTGCCGCCGCCCGGCTCGCCGCCGTTGTTTTCCGTCACCTGCACGCCGGCGACCTTGCCCTTGATCAGCTCCTCGGAGGTGACGATCCGACCCGTGTTGAATGCCTCGGACGGTACCTCGGTGACGACACCCACGTTCTCGGATCGCTCGAGCTCTCCGTAGCCTACCGCCACGAGCGGTGTCATCTCGAGAGGCGCCACCGACATGTTCACGTTCACGGTCGCCGTCTCGCCGACTCTGACCGTCACTTCCGTCGAGAACGGTCGGTACCCGAGCACGTTCGCGTTCAGCGTGTACACGCCGGCGGAAATGTCCTCGACGACGTAAAAGCCGTCCGCCGTGCTGAGAACCGTCTGTCCGGCAACGCTGATCGTCGCATCTGCGATCGGGGTGAGCTGAGCGGCGTCTGATACCCGCCCCCTGATCGTCCCGGTCGTCTCCTGCGCCGTCAGCCCACCCGGCAGCGCGGCGGTGGAAAGCGCCACGGCAGCGAGCGCGACAAGGAACCTTCTGAATCCAGACATCGGTTTGCCTCCACCGACAGGGTTATGAATCTCCGCCCGATCAACGCGCTACGAGGTGCCGCTGCGAGAAGGGCGTCCGTGCTTCCGTCCCTGATTCGGATCCGACTCAACGGAGCGAAAGCTCATGCGGTGCGGACGTGTTCAGGGCTGGCGGTCAACGAGGCTTTCGAAGGCAAGTCCTTTGCCAACCGCGGACGGGTCCAGCCGCGCCGGTGCATCGGGTCATCGGGACAGCCGCCACCGTGTCGGGCTCTGTCGGCAGGCAGGACCCCGTCACCAGAACCGGACGGTTGCCGGATACGGGTAACTAACGTATCTGATTCCAGTTATAATGCCTGGTACCTTCGTACCGGGTCCGGATCCGGTGCAGGATCGACCGCCCCGACGTGGAACGGCCGGCATTCGCTCCCCCCGGTTCCTTGCCTGCGACCCTATGTTTCGGACGCGGGTCAGCCGGGGAATTGTTGGGACATTATGGCACCTGAATCCGGAGCGTTTCGAGGAGTGCCGACATGATGAGAATCGCAGTGCTGGGAGCCGGACTGGTCGGGGGCCCGATGGCCCTGGATCTCGCCGGTGCAGGAGGCTTCGACCTCACCGTCGTCGACCGCGACGCGGGGGCCCTGGAGCGAATCGGCGCCGTTCGACCGACGATCGAGCGGCGGACGATGGATCTGCTGAACGAGGCCGCCGTCCGTGACCTGGCTCGCCAGCACGACCTCGTCCTCAGCGCCGTGCCCGGATTCATGGGCTATCAGACGCTGAAGGCCGTCATCGACGCCGGCTGCGACGTGGTGGACATCGCCTTCTTCCCGGAGGATCCGTTCGGGCTCGATGCCCTGGCGACCGAAAGGGGCGTCACGGCGATCGTCGACTGCGGCGTCGCCCCGGGGATGAGCAACCTGCTGGTCGGTCACGTGGCCGGGCAGCTGGATCGGATCGAGAGCGTACGGATCTACGTCGGCGGCCTGCCCGAGGTGCGTCGCTGGCCGTTCGACTACCGTGCCGTCTTCTCCCCGATCGATGTCATCGAGGAGTACACGCGTCCGGCCCGCTACATCGAGAACGGCCGGCTGGTGGTGCGCGAGGCGCTGTCCGACCCCGAGCTGCTGGAGTTCGAAGGGATCGGGACCCTGGAGGCGTTCAACAGCGACGGACTTCGGTCCCTGGCCGAAACGATCGACGCTCCGAACATGAAGGAGAAGACGCTCCGCTATCCCGGTCACATCGAGAAGATGGCCGTGTTCCGGGCCACCGGGCTGTTCGACAAGCAGGAGATCGAAATCGGCGGCGCGAAGATCCGGCCGCTCGATTTCACCGCCCGGCTGCTGTTTCCAAAATGGAAGCTCGAACCGGGCGAGGCCGACCTGACGGTCATGCAGATCATCGTGGAAGGGGAGTCGGGCGGGCGCCCCGTGCGCCACGTGTACGACCTTCTGGATCGCTACGACCCCGTGACCGATACACATTCCATGGCCCGGACCACCGGTTACACCGCCACGACGGCGGTCCGAATGCTCGCGGCCGGACTGTACGATCGGAAGGGAATCTCGCCACCCGAGTTCGTGGGACGGCAACCGGCGTGCGTGGCATTCATGCTCGACGGGCTGGCGGAACGCGGCGTGGTCTACCGGCACTCCGAGGAGACCTGGTGACGGTCGGTAGACTCGCTGCCGGGATCCGGACCGCCTGGTAGCGGCGAATGAAAACGCCTGGCGCGGGCACACACGGTCCCCGCGCCAGGCGTCCCGTCCGGGGTCTGATTCGCCCGGACGTCAGCAGTGCATCGCCTCAGCCGGCCAGCGTGTCACACACCTGCTGCGGCAGCAGGACCTCGGTGATCACGTGGATCACGCCGTTCTTCGCCGGAATGTCGAACGTCTCGCCCGGGACGGCGGCTACGATGTTCGACGGATTGGCGGTGTTGTCGCAGCTGGTGAAGATGGTCGTGCCATCCACCTCGAAGAAGTCGCCGAGCTGGGTCCGGATCTGCCGCTCACCGACGACGCTCTCGGAGTAGCGACGCCCGTTCACGACGTGGTAGAGAAGCGTCTCCACGATGAACTCCGGACAGCCGGTCGCGGCCGGACAGGCAGCCTCGGCCTGCTCCTCAGGCGTGGCGCCGGGGACGCCCAAGGCCGTGAACAGTCGCCCGAAGGAGGCATCGGTCGGAGCGAACACCGTGTACGGCCGGTTGCCGGACAGCACACCGGCGAGCCCGGAACGAATGACGAGCGTCTCCAGCACGTCGAATTCTCCGTCGTCGGCCAGGACGATGTCGACGATCGTAGGCAGCGTGGGCTGCGGCAGTCCGCCGCGCACGAAGTTCGGGTCCGTAGTGTCCGGTCCGGTGGTCGTGTCGTTGCAGGCAGCGGTCGCGAAGGCGATCGCCGCGATCATTCCGAGGGTCTTGAACGTCGTCTTCATGGTCTCTCTCCGTGGAGGAATGTTGCGGCGTTCAACCGCTGTCTAGCTTCCGAAGTCAATGTACAAGGAATGTCTATCATATGTCAAGCCAACCCATGGACAGGGGCTGAACAGACAGGCGGCGCTTGCTTGTGAGCCCGGTTCCGATGATTCTCGGGCGGCGCCCGATTCGGCCTGCCCGGGCCGACGATTTCTGCTGGAAGGAGAGCTGGATGGTGAACCGGACAACGAAGGCACTGCTGGCGACGGCGGGGGTTACCCTCGCGGTCATGAGTTGCGGTGGAACGGATGCCGCGGTCACGGATACGTCGGCCGGGCCCATCGCCCGAGCGGAGATGCTGTCGTGCGCGGACGGCTCCCGGCTCGGCTACGCCGAATTCCGTGAGAGACCCTCGGCGGAGGGCATCAAGCTCGTCGACGTCACCCTCGAAGTGACCGGCCTGTCGGACGGAAGGCACGCTGTGCACGTGCACGAGACGGCGGCGTGCGAACCCTGCTCGGCGGCCGGGGGGCATCACGATCCGGGCCCGTTCGGAGCGACGGCGCCGGATGCGCCGGACTTCAACCACCCGTTTCATGGCGGCGACCTGCTGAACCTGGAGGTCCGCGACGGAGCCGGACGTCTGGAAACGGTGACGAATCGCTTCACACTCTCCGCGGGCAGGCTCACCGTCTTCGACCACGACGGCAGTTCCGTGATCATCCACTCGGGGGAGGACACCTACTGCGATCAGGAGGACGAATTGTCGCCGGGCTGCGCCGGGGGGGCACGGGACGCGTGCGGGATCATCCGTCCGATCGACTGAGGCCCTCGCAGGTGGAACAGCGAATCGCAGTCATTGGAGCGGGCATCGCGGGACTCTCAGCTGCCCGGATACTGACGGACGGCGGATACGAGGTCCTGACGTTCGAGAAGAGTCGGGGTCTGGGCGGACGCTCCGCGACCCGAAGAGTCCGGGAGTCCAGTTTCGATCACGGGGCGCAGTACTTCACCGTTCGAGGCTCCCGGCTCCGGTCAATCATCGGTCCCCTCATCGACGACGGCCAGGTCGCGATCTGGGAAGCCGGGATCGTGACGCTCCGAAGCGACGGCACGCTCGACGCCGCACCGGATTCAGACAGGTATGTCGGGGTCCCGGGGATGAGTGCTCTGGGTCATGCCCTCGCGGCAGGCCTTCGCGTGGTTCGTGACACGAGGATCGAGTCCGTTCAGACAGGGCCGGCTGGAGCTTGGATCGCGATCACGGGAGACGGAGAGAGCCACGGTCCGTACGCGGGCCTGATCATCACCTGTCCGCCGCCCCAGGCCTCTCACCTGCTGGCACCCGCGGCGCCGGGGCTGGCTGCGCACTGCCATTCCGCGGCCATGCAGCCCTGCTGGGCCGTGATGGCGGCCTTCGACACGCCACTCGACCCGGGCTTCGACGCCGCGTTCGTCGAGGACGGGTGTCTTGCCTGGGTGTCCCGCGACTCCAGCAAACCCGGGCGCCCGGAGACTCCGGATTGCTGGACCCTTCACGCTACTCCCGAGTGGTCGGCTCGCCACCTCGAAGAACACGGGGAACGCGTGGCGGCGACCCTCCTGGATCGACTGTTTCAGTTGACCGGGATGAATCGCCGCGAGACCGGGACCCTGCTGGCGCACCGCTGGAGATATGCGCGCCCATGGGCCGGGACACCCCCCGGCGTGCGGTGCGACGAGACCGCCGGGATTGTCGTGGCCGGTGACTGGACTGCCGGCACGCGAATCGAGGATGCCTTCCTGAGCGGCATCCGGGCCGCCGAACTGATGATCGAGTTGCTGGGGACTGACGGCGGTTAAGGAGCCCGGGCTCCGGCGCCCGCCAGTGCCGCAACGACCTGACCCGCGGTCGCGACACCCGACTGTATCGCCCCCTCGATGGACCCGTGCACCCGGTGATCGCCGCACACGTGAATCCCGTCGGCCGTAAGTCCCGGCCGCGGGTTCACCCCGCCGGCCGGCAGGGACTGATCGGGAAGAGCGGCGCGAATCCGGTAGTGAGAGAGCTCACGCCACGTGTCGGCAGTCGGCCCGAACCAGTCCGTCATCTGGGCGCGGACCTGCTGCAGAAGCTCGGCACTCGGCTCCGCCTCGCCGAGCACGGTCGCCGATATCAGTTCCCTGCCGCTCGGCGCATACCGGTCCGAGACGCGGCTCATCACCGCCAGGTTCGTAACCGGACCCCGGCCCTCCCCGTCCAGGACCAGTATTCCCTGCGCGACGGGCGGTTCTTCCGACTCGAAGTACCAGCACAGGGCCGGCCGAAAGGCGGGAGATTCCTCGAGCCCGGTGAGTGTGCAGGCCGTCTCCCAGTCGGTAGCGACCACGATGGCGCGAGCGCGGAGGGTCTCGCCCGATCCGAGGGTCACGGAATCCGTGGAGACCCTTGCGACCGGGCTGTCGAGCCGCAGGGCGCCGGCGGGCAACTCCTCGGCGAGCTGGCGGGCCAGCGCCCCCATTCCGTCGGCCGGCACTGCCACCGGGCCGGCCCCGAACATCTTGAACACGAACTCGAACATGCGGCTGGAGGTCGCGAGGTCCGGATCGAGGAACACTCCGCCCAGAAACGGTCGGAAGAAGCACTCGATCATCCGGTCGCTGAATCGCAGTTCGCGCAGGCGATCCAGGGTCGGTGTCTCCTCCGCCGACAGGATGTCCTGCACCGAGCGACTTCTCAGTTCGAGCGCCAGGCTCGCCACCCGACGCTTGTCGGCGAGCGAGCCGATCGGGGCGCGCAGCGTCGCGAGGGCACTCGCAGGTCGCCGGAACGGATCCGAGACCTGGTGGAACATCCCTCCGATGCGTACGAGCGAGCCGGGTTCGAACGGTCGAAGGTCCAGACGGTCGTAGTCCAGCACACGTCCCGTGGCAGGGTAGGCCGTGAGCAGGACCTGGAACCCGCGGTCGAGCAGGAAGCCATCCACTTCGTCCGTGCGCGCCCGGCCACCGACCCCGTCCGAGGCGTCGAAGACGATCGCCTCGACTCCCGCTCGTGCCAGTTCGCTGGCGCAGGTCAGGCCGGCGAGACCGGCTCCGACGATCAGGACGTCCGCTTCCGTCTGCATTCTCAGCTCCCGCTGCTCGGTCTCCGGAGTCCCGGCGTCACCGTATGCCGGGAGTTGCGAGCGAATCGAATTTCCCGGCAATCTGTGGTGCGATCGACGGCGGAAACAGCCGTGGGAGGGTGAACGGATCGAGACGGGAGCAGGTTAGCATGCAAGCCGCTGTCTGCACGTCCTTCGGGGGACCGGAGGTGCTCGAGGTTCGCGAGATCGAGCGCCCGAAACCGGGACCAGGTGAAATCCTCGTTCGGGTTCGCGCAGCCGCCATGAACCCGATCGATGCCAAGCTCCGAAGCGGGCAGTTCCGTCTCGTCTTCCGAATCTCCCCTCCGTTCGTACCCGGGTTCGACTTCGCCGGCGAGATCGTCGAGCCGGGCGAGGGAGCAGGCGGCTTCCAGGCCGGCCAGCGGGTGTTCGGAAGCACCCGGAGGCCCGGGACCCATGCCGAGTACGTCTGCGTCCCCGCAGAGCTCGCGGTGTCGATCCCGCCAGAAGTCCCGGTCGAGGCGGCGGGGGCCGCGCCGGGGAGCGCACTGACCGCGCTGGCCGTGCTCGAAGATCGCCTGCGGGTCACCGCGGGGCAGGAGATCCTGATCAACGGCGCGAGCGGAGGCGTCGGAAGCTACGCGGTGCAGATCGCCCGGGAGCGCGGCGCCCGCGTGACCGCCGTCGCGAGCGCGGCCAACCACGCTCTCCTGCGCGATCTGGGTGCCGCCGAATGCATCGACTACCACGAAGAGGACTTCGCGGCTCGCGCCCGGGCGTTCGATGCCATCTTCGACGTCGTCCCGAATCGGTCGTTTCCGGAGTGCCGAAGCGCTCTGAAGCCGGCCGGAACCTACGTGACGACGATTCCCGGACCCGGCCCGCTCTTCTGGAAGGTCGCGACCCGCCTGCTTCCTCTCGCCGGCGGGAAGCGGGCCGAATTCGTCATGCTGCGCCCCGAACGGGCCTCTCTCCTGAGACTCGCCGAGCTTCTGGGAAGCGGGTCGATCCGCTCCGTGGTCAGCGAGCGGATTCCGCTTGAACGGGTGCGCGACGCGCACGAGCGGATGCAGTCCGGGCACACCACGGGGAAGATGGTTCTGCGCATGGGCTGACGCCGCGCCGGATCACCAGCCCCGGGTGCCTTCTCCTCCCTTGAACGGCCCCGCGATGTCGGCGGTGATCCAGCCGCCGTAGAATCCCCCCGGCTGGGGCCGGACGCGTTCGCCATCCACCAGGCAGGCGTCGAGCGGCCCCGCGTAGAACGCCAGATGATCACGAAGCGCGCGATAATCGGGCGCCGGATCGGGATACGACCACGCGACCATCTCCAGACGCTCGTCTCCCGTGACGAGATCCCAGTACCGGGCCACTCCCTTCCACTCGCAGAAGCTCCCGCCCGACGCTGGCACGAGCAGGGCGAGGTCGACATCGTCGGGCGGCAGGTAGTAGACGGGTGGATGACTGGTCTCGAGGATGCGGAGCGCCGAGCGTGAATCGGCCACGGTCTGGCCCCCATGCCGGATCACGATGTGACGGTCCGTCGGCTCGAGGCGGGGCGGCCGCGGGTATTCCCATACGGATTCCATGCTCACCTCAATCCGCGGCCGCGAAGAGCGTCGGATCGAGCTCCCGGCCCGCACGCATGTGCTGCGACACCACTTCGAAGATCTCCGCGTCTCTTCTCCGTCTCTCGACCGACCGCTTCCGCAGTGACGCTAGGGCCAGCCGCATCCGCGGATTGCCGCGCAGCTCCGGCTCGTGCCGCGCGAGGAATGCCCAGTAGAGCGGGGTGACCGGGCAGTTCTTCTTCGGGTCGAACCTGCAACCCGCGCAATAATCGCTCAGCCGGTCGATGTAGGCGGCGCCCGATACGTACGGTTTGGTCGTCATCAGCTCACCCGCCCCGAACGTGCCCATCCCGAGCACGTTCGGCTCCACCACCCAGTCGAACGCATCGGTGTACACCGCCCAGAACCAGTCGGTCAGTTCACGCGGAGAAACGTCCAGAAGAGTGGCGAGATTCGCGAGGACCATCAGCCGGGTGATGTGATGCGAATAGCCCGTGCGCAGGACCGAATCCACCACGCCGTCCAGACAGTGGAGTCCGGACGGCTTTCCCCACCACGCCGGCGGCAGCGGAAGGTCGGCCCCCAGAACCGACGGCGTCGCCGGTGTCGAGGCAGCCGCCGCCGCACTCTTCGGACCAGGGGATCCCGGCAGGTCCCGGAAGCCGTCGGTCCGCCCGTGAACGTGCCGCATGAACTCGCGCCAGCCGAGGACCTGTCGCACGAAGCCCTCCCTGCAGGACAGGGGCGCATCGAGGGCTGCCACCTCGTGGACCACCCGCGCCGGCAGCAGCCTGTGCACGTGCAGCAGAAAGGAGATCCGGGTGTGAAAGAGGCCTTCGGATCGGCGGGACATGGCGTCCTCGTACGGCCCGAAGTGCGGCAGGCATTCGGTCTTCGCCCACGCCCACAGAGCCTCCGCATCCGCCTGCGTGGCGTGCAGCGCGTCCGGCCGGAGCTCTCCCGGGTTGTCGGCGAACGAGACGGCGACCAGCTCGAGCACCTCCTCCTTGACCGGGTCCCGCGGAAACACCGGTTCGCGCGGCGCGGGGGGATCTCCCGTCCAGGGCTGCCGGTTCTCCGCGTCGAAGCTGAACTTCCCCCCGACCGGCTTGCCGCGCTCGTCCATCAGGAGGCCGGAGTCGCGCCGAACCTGCCGATAGAAGGCGTCCATCCGCCACGGCGGCGGACCCTTCTGGCTCGAGGCGAACTGCTCGGAGGTCGTCAGCCACCCTTCGTGCGGGACCAGACGAAGTCGGCCGTCACCGACCAGCGGAGCCAGATCCACCCGCAGCTCCCGCTCGGCCGGCTCCATCATCGTCAGCCCGCCCAGCTCTTCCGCCAGGGGAGCCAGCGAGTCACGATACGGTCCATCCGCCACGACGTGACGGACCGCCACGCCGCGCGCCGCCTGCTCGAGCGCGAAGTGCCGCAGGTTGGCCAGGATCAGCGCCAGTTTCTGCCTATGGTAGGGGCGTCGGGCCGCCTTCCACGGACTCTCCACGACGACGATCCCCGTGTGGTCCGGATCGAGTCGCGACAGGGGACCGATCCGATCGCTGAGCTGGTCGTAGGGCACGAACAACCACCGCCGGCTGGCCGGGTCCGGTGCGCGCGCCTCGAGTTCCCGCCGAAAGACGCTTCTGGTCAACGGGAAGCGTTCGTTGCGGCGGCGAGCTCCTCCCGCATTTCCTGCACGAATCGCTTCGCATTCTGGTTCGACGGATCGAGCGCGATCGACTTCTCGTAGTTCTCGATGGACTCGTCCAGCCGCCCGGCCGCTCGCAGCGCTTCTCCCAGGCTGTCCCATACGTTGGAGGATTCCGGGTAGTCGATCGTGTTCCGCTCGAACACGGCGATCGCCTCCTCGACCCTGTCCCGGCGCAACAGGACGTAGCCGAGTGCGTTGACCGAGCCCTCGTCCACCAGGTCCGGGTGGGACCCCGCAAGGCTGTCGAACGCCGCCATGCCGGCCTCGGTTCCTCGATCCAGAAACACGCGGGTCACGCCGAGACGCGCGACGCGCCCCGGATCGTCGTACCGGCCGTAGCTGAGCCAGCGCAGCGGCCAGTCGTCGTCGTCGAACGCGAGGTCGAGAATCGCCGGTCCGATCGCGAGCCCGTTCTCGCTGTTGGTGAAGAAGACGAGCCCGTCTCCGCTTTCCGGATACGCGACGACGAAGCATCGGGCGGTGCCCTGGTCGCCCCAGTGCCAGAACGAGGGGCCGGCCCGGCCCTCCGAGAGTCCGATGCCGAGTCCCCAGAACAGGTTCGCCTTCGCCTCCGCGTCGTCGCCCCAGCCGGCCGTCGTGAGCTCCGCGGCGTGCGCGAGCATGGCCTCGTGAGTTTCGGGCTTCAGTCCCTCGCCCCGCAGGAGCGCGACCACGAAGCGCGCATAATCCGCGGCGGTCGTATGCAGGCTTGCCGCCGCGTTGCCGGTTTCCGGCTTCCGACGATTCGCCGTGCCGCCGAGCTCATCGTGCGGAATCGCGGCCAGCGAGTCGTAGGCGTCGACCCAGGCGTAGTGTGAGGACGTCATGCCGAGCGGTTCGAATACCTCTCGGGTCGCGATCTCCTCGAGCGTGAGACCGGTCTGTTTCTCGACCGCCCGCTGAAGGTAGACGAATCCTTCCCCGGAGTAATTCCAGCGCTCGCCCGGATCGGAGTTGAATTCGAGAGGGGTTCCGCCCCAGTTCGGGAGGCCCGTCGTGTGGGTCAACACCTGTCGGGTGGTCAGCGATCGCGCCCGTTCATCGTGAGCGAGGCGCTCGTACTCGAGGGTCTCCCACAGGGGTCGGTCGAGGTCCCATTCGCCGCGGTCGGCCATGCGCAGAACGGCATACCCGAACACCGGCTTGCTGAGTGAAGCTGCCTCGAAGACGGTCCGATCCGTCACCGGAGATCCGGTCTCGGCGTTCGCGACGCCGAAAGCCGCCGTGTCCGCGAGCTTTCCAGATTCAATCCGCGCGAGCTGGAGACCGGGTACGTCGGCGGCCTTCATGATGGCGGGAAGGGTGTCGAGCAGGACGGCGGTCCGGTCCTTCATGTCCGACTGTTCCCCGGCGACGTCTCCGGAGTCGGAGCCCGCACATGCCGCCATCGTGAACGCGACCGCGAGAATCAGCGCGGCCCCTCGAGACTCGAGCAACGTACTCTCCATTCGTCTGCAGGAGTGCTGGCAGAGTGTTAATCCCGGAGAACGCCGTGTTCTCCGGGATCAACATACGACTCGATGGCAGGCTCGGGAGGGCGGGCCAGCCCGAACGAAGACGCCAGGCGGTTTACCGGGAGACGGTGACTCCCGCCGTCTGCCCCGCGGGCTGATTCCAGATCCACCGCCAGGTCTGCCATCCCCCGTCCGGACCGCGCTTGTAGATCGCCGACCATTTTCCGCTCATCGTGGGCGCGTCGTCGCCAGCCGCCGCCGTCGGCTCCACGGTCCAGGTGCCCCGGGCGTACGCCATGTCGCCGATCGCGGCGACCTCGTCGACCGTCGCCGTCTGCTGCATCACCGTGAAATCGTAATTGTCGGCGATCGCCGCGAGAATCGCCTGGCGACCCACGAGCGCGTCCCCGTCCGGCTGCATCAGGACCGCATCCTCCGCGAGGTGCGCACCCAGACCGGAGAGGTCACCCCCGTTCCAGGTCGACACGAACTCGCTGACCTGGGCGCGAAGCGCGGCCGGGTCCAGCGGGGTCGGCTCCGGCATCTCGGCCGCCGGCTCGGGGGCACAGGCCGCCAGCAGGGCGATCAACGGCAGTGCCATCAACTTCTTCGGGAAACGCATGGGCTCGGTCCTCGGATCGCTGGGTGGGAATGATCGGTCGCACCTCGACAACAGTAGCCATGAAGGGCGCGAGGAGAAAGCCGGCGGCTGCCCGACGGGCGGCCGCGGAGTGAGCGGACTGCCCCTTCCCGTAGCCGGCCGTCGGCCCGATCTTCGTCGCAGTGTCGGAATCCTCTTCGACCCAGTGGTTCTTCGCCGGACTGAAGCGCCGCCGGAGGTGGCATCCATCAACGGGTGAAACGACCTCATGAGACCTGGCAAGACCCCGGCCCTCCATCTTCTTCTCGCCACTTTCGCTCTCGGCATCGCCGGCCCGGCGGGCGCCCAGCAGGTCGCAGGGGCGAGCGAAGTTCGCGCGTCGGTCGACGAGGTGTTCTCCGGATACGACCGCACGGATTCCCCGGGCTGCGCGCTCGGCGTCATGCACGACGGCGAGCTCGTTTACGCACGGGGCTACGGCATGGCGAATCTCGATCATGGAATCGCCCTCGACCCGGGCAGCGTGTTCCGGATCGGCTCGGTCTCGAAGCAGTTCACGGCCGCGGCGATCGCGCTCGCCGCGCAGGAAGGTGCGCTGTCGCTCGACGACGACATCCGGAGATGGCTCCCGGAGATGCCGGAGTACGGCAGGCCGATCTCGGTCCGTATGCTCCTGCACCACACCAGCGGGATTCGGGACTACCTCACGCTAGCCGATCTGGTGGGGCTGCGCGAAGACGACTGGTATACGGAGGCCGAGGCCCTCGAGCTGATCGCCCGGCAGCGGAGCACGAACTTCGTGCCCGGCAGCGAGTTTCTGTACAGCAATTCCGGCTATTTTCTGCTGTCACAGATCATCCGTCGGGCGACGGGAAAGACGCTCCGGGAGTACGCCGAGGAGCGGATCTTCGACCCCCTCGACATGAACGATACCCACTTCCACGACGACCATGCGGAGGTCGTCCGCGACCGGGCGAGCGGCTACGCGCCCGACGGCGATGGCTACCGGATCAGCATGACGACCCTGGACATGGTCGGTGACGGTGGCGTGTTCACGACCGTGGAAGACCTGCTCGCCTGGGACCGGAACTTCTACGAGCCGAGCGTCGGAGGCCGCGAACTGCTCTCGGTCCTGCTGCGGCGCGGCGTGCTGACCGGCGGCGACTCGCTGGACTATGCGCTCGGCCTCGAGCACGGGTCGTACCGGGGCCTCCCGGTGGTGTCGCACGGCGGGGCGTTCGTCGGCTTCCGGGCCGACCTGGTCCGGTTCCCCGAGCAGAGGTTCAGCGTCGTCACCCTGTGCAATGTGGCGACCGCGGATCCGACGTCGCTCTCTTACGGAGTCGCCGACCTGTTTCTCACGGATTTCCTCGAGTCGAAGACGGACGCCGACCCGGCATCCGAGGCGGCCGCTGCTTCCGACCCGCCTGTCGAGCTCTCCCCGGAGTCGCTATCGCGCTGGGCCGGTCTTTACCGGGATTCGGGGGACGGCAGCTACCTGCGCCTCGAGGTCCGCGACCGCGACCTGACGGTCCTCGTCGGCCCGGGTTATCCGCTCGTGGCGATCGACGAGTCCCGATTCCGGCTCGAGTTCGCGCCGGTGGAATTCCAGTTCGAGGAAGTGAAGGAGGCCCGTAGCCTGTTGCTCCGCCAGTCGGGACGCGAGTCGCGGTACGAGTCCGTCGCACCCGAGCTCCTCACCCCGGCAGCCGCGTCGAGGTACGCCGGCCGCTACTTCGCCGAGGAGCTCGGTACGGACTACCGGATCGAGGCCAGCGGCGAAGAGCTGACCGTGCGGCGAGGACGTGGAGATCCGATCCCGCTGGAGCCTGCGACGAAGGACGAGTTCACGGTGGATGGCGACCTGATCGTCTTCGAGCCGGCGAATGGCCAGCGACCCCAGGCGTTCACGATCGACGCCGGACGGGTTCGCGGCATACGGTTCGAGCGCCTGGAGGACTAGCCCGGCCCGGGCCGAATACCAGCAGAACCCCGGGTGGCCGCTGCGACCTTCCCGTCGAAGGCCGGCTGTGGCGCGTCAACTTCCCCTGCATTCGCGCCGCTCGCCGGAGAGGTCGAGCGCACCCTCACCCGATCGCACGGTCGCTCGCGTCACCCGATGACCGAGATGGTCTGGACGTCGAGGCGAAACGGCCCCGACCGCTTGTCGGCGAGCATCAGGCCCACCTGTCGAATCTCTTCCGCTGCCAGCGGCGGAGCATTTCGTGGCGTCCAGCCTCGGAACGTCGGCTCGAACGACGTGATCGGCACCTCGACCGTCAACCATTCCCCGACGATCGTCTCGAACTCGGCCATGTACGAAATCCCGTCGAAGTTGCGGTCCGTCCGGAAGCGTACCTGGTAGGTCCGCCCGTCCCCGCGCACGCGCAGCACGACGGCCTGCGTCGACTCGGGCAGGCGAGCCGGCACCAGTGCCCTGACGGAAGCGAAGCCGCCGTTGTTCTCGAGTGACATGACACCCTGAAAGGAAGCGTAGCCCTCTCCGGAGTCGGAGAACTCGCTCTGCGACAGGCCCCCCATCACGCCGTCGTTGACCACGATCCAGTCGGACGCGGAAGCTTCTCGAAAATCGAACATCGAAATTTCCCCTGACAGCGAAGGGTCGGAGCCGGCCAGCAGAGCGATCAGAACCGACGGGATCATGATCCGGGATGTCATGCGTCAGGCCTCCTGGTCCCGGCTGGCGAACAGGAGCGCGCCAGCGATGAAGACGAGCGTGAACACGGCGATCCCGACGAGCCCGACCCACATCTCGATGTCCATCAGTTCCTCCTCACCGCGGCTGCGAGTGAGAGAATGGAGGGAACCCAGATCCCGACGAACAGTCCAGCGTCCTTATCGACGAAGAACCAGAGGGACACCGAAAAGAGGAAGGAAAGAAATGCCGCCGCGAACAACAGAGTCATGGGCAGATCGTTCTTGTTCATATCGTGGCCTGCGTCGAGTTAACGGTTTGTCAGGAGAGACACGAGCAGTCCCGCCGGTCGAAGTCTGACGCCAGGCAAGCCGAAATATCGGGACAGGAGCCCGCCGCCCAGGCGCGGCTCGATCCGGGCGATCTCCCGGCGGCCGCTGCGGACGCTCACCGTCAGATCCCCGAGCGCGAGCCCGGCCCTGATCCGTCGAAGGAGCTCCGCGCGCCGGCCTCGGCCGGCCGGCGACACCTTCAGCAGCCGACGGAAGGTCCTCGTTCCGCTCGCAGTCAGGGCAATGGTCCGCCCGGAGCCGGTGACGTCGATCCGGCCGGCGGGCGTGTCCACGGTGCAGTCAGCGAACACGTCCACCGGCCGGTGCCCGGGGAAAAACGAGCTCACCTATCGTCCCGCGTGCGGATCCGGACCGTGCCGCTGACCTTCCAGTTCGTGTACTCGGCATCGGGGCCGACCTTGCTGGGGACCTGGACGTTCAGATCTTCCATCTCGTACGAGATTTCGGCTCCGCGGCCGGTCAGCTTGTCGTAGAGGCCGATTGCGAGATCGGGCCAGTCCTGCGCAGTCGTCGACATTTTGAACTCCTTTTGTCTAGGTTTGATGACCTTACTGCCAGTATAATACTAGACAAAAGATAGACATGTCAAGCCCGGGGGGACAATTTCTGGACGGGGTGGCGCGGCGCCCCCGATGTGCCGGGAACGGATGTGGAGACACGCCTTGACAATCGCCGTCGACCGTCCCATTCTCCGCGCCGCTGGGAGTCGCGTCCCGATGGCCGGATCTCCGAGAGGAGACCGGAGCCGCCCGAGAGGTGGCCTCGCATCGAGGGCGCGTTTTTTGTTGCGCTTGATCTGGACTTGATCGAGGAAAGAGAACCATGCGACACACGAATCTGAAGCCGAGGACGCGCGGGAAAGGGATCGCCACGGCGGTCTCATTCATCGCGTGTCCGGCGCCCGCCTCGAAGGGCGCGGCCATCCTGCCATCGCGGCGGGATCGGCGACCGGTATCGTGCACGGGAGGTGTCGCGACAGGCTGAACGCAGCCACTTCACCTCGAGGGTCGAACGAGAGCCCCGTCCGTGCCACGCGCCGGACGGGGCTTTTTTCGTTGCGGCGGCCGCCCGAGGGCGCGTCTGCCAACGCCGCGACGGGCTGTTTGACAAGTGAGATCCACGCAACGGTGGCCGCCTGGCGGTCGTCGAGGTCGGGCGTGGCGCGGCGATCACGCGACTCCCTGCGCCCGTCCCGGCCCGTCGGCCCCGACAGGTCACCTCACGAAGCGCGGTCCGGGTGAGAGTCCTCTCCACTCCTTCGCCCGCAAAAGCGGGCCGCCGGTTGAGGGTTATCGTCACCTTGAAGGGCGGGGATCGACATCCCCGCACTCGCCCGGGCCGATTCTCCGTCCACGTCCGAGGCCGGTTCCTGGCACCGGACCCGACCGGGGGACGCGGGTCGAAACGATGAGGTTATCACAGTTAATGGTAGGTCCTCGTCGACGAAATGAAGGCCACTCATCCGCGTTCCCCGCCTTCATTATCGCGAACGTCTCTGAACGTTCTCCCTCGAACACCTCTAACGAGGAGGCGAGAAATGCTGGACTACACGAAGCACTTCGCGACTCGCCTCGCGCGGCTGGTGACGCCGCAGAGCGAGCCGATCCCGGGCACCGGACAGGTGCCGAACTCCGCTGGCGGGTACGCGTGGCCGGTCAGCGAGTGGGACCGCCTGGATCGCTTCCTCGTGCTGGGGAGCGAGGGCGGGACCTTCTACGTGCGCGAGCGTCGGCTCACGATCGAGAACGCGCGGGTGGTCGAAGCCCTGGTTCGGGAGCAGGGCGAGGCACTCGTGCAGCGGGTCGTGGAGCTGAGCGTCAGCGGCCGGGCCGCGACCAACGATCCCGCGCTGTTCGCGCTCGCCATGGCCGCGTCCCTCGGCGATGAGGCGACGCGGAAGGCGGCGCTCGCCGCGCTGCCGGAGGTCGCTCGTACGGGAACGCACCTGTTCCACTGGCTCCAGTTCGTCACCGGATTCCGGGGCTGGGGACGGGGCGTCCGCCGGGCGGTCGCCGACTGGTACGTCGAGAAGCCGGACCGGAAGCTCGCGTACCAGGTGCTGAAGTACCCGTCCCGGGACGGGTGGGCGCACCGTGACGCGCTGCGACTCGCGCACCCGAAGCCGACGTCGCAGACGCAGGACGTCATCTTCCGGCTCGCCACGCGCGGCTGGAAGGGGCTCGAGGCGATTCCGGAAGGGATCGACCCCGAGGTGCGAGACCTGCTCGAGGGCGTGCGCGCCCTCGGTGGCCTGGACCCGGAGGAGGCCGCGACCCGGATCGCGGAGCTCCGCCTGGTGCGGGAGATGGTTCCGTCTCCCCTCCTCCGTCACCCGGAGGTGTGGGAGGCGCTCCTGGAGGAGATGCCGATGGGAGCGATGATTCGAAACCTGGCCACGATGACCCGGGTGGGTCTGGTGGCGCCGGGCAGTGACGCGACCGCGCGGGTCGTGGAGCGGCTCGGAAACGAGGGTCGGCTGCAGAAGGCCCGTATCCACCCGATCGCCGTGCTCGCCGCGCTGAAGACGTACGCGAGCGGGCGCGGTGTGCGGGGTCGCGGTTCCTGGGAGCCGGTGGCCCCCGTGGTCGACGCGCTGGACGGGGCGTTCTACGGGACGTTCCAGAACGCGCCGACCACAGGCAAGCGCGTCATGCTGGCGCTGGACGTGTCCGCCTCCATGACTGCCGGGGTGCACGGCATGGACTACCTGTCCTGCCGCGAGGCCTCGGCGGCGATGGCGCTGGTCACGGCGGCGACGGAGCCGAGGCACATGTTCACGGCCTTCACGGCCGCGTTCGGGGGCTTCGGACCCAGCGGTCTCTCTACGCTGTCCTTCTCGCCGCGCGAGAGACTGGATGACGTGTTGAGGCGCACCGATCGCCTGAACTTCGGGTGGACGGACTGCGCGCTGCCGATGCTGGAGGCGACGAGGCGAAGGTGGCCGGTCGACGTGTTCGTGGTCTACACGGACAACGAGACGTGGGCCGGGGATATCCACCCGAGCCAGGCGCTCCGGCAGTACCGCGAGAAGACCGGCATTCCGGCGCGACTCGTCGTGGTCGGAATGGCCTCCAACGGATTCACGATCGCGGATCCGCTGGACGGCGGGATGCTGGACGTGGTCGGGTTCGACACGGCCACTCCCCGGCTGATCGCGGAGTTCGTGCACTGATCCGGGGCGGGCGGTTCTGGTGAGCCGCGCCGCTCCGGCGGTGCGGCAACCGTGAACCCTGCCGTGCGCATGCGCGGCAATCGCTCCGGAGGAGACGATGAACGAGCGGCTGATGGAGTACTTCGGCGTGCCGGGTCTTTCCCTGCCTCCGGAGGACTACTGGCTCGTGTACCGCCAGGAAGGCGGCGGCTGGGCCGTCACGCCGGAGACGGCGGAGTACGTCGCCAGAATGCTGGATCGAAGGGTGCCCCCGAAGTGGGTGACCTTCAAGGACGTCACAGGTGCCGTCGTCCGGGTGCGAATCCGGACGATCACGGCGCTCGAGGAGTTCTCGAGCGACCAGCGCGTTCGCGCGCAGGCGTTCTGGCAGAGAGTCCAGGGAGAGGGGGAGGACCCGACTCCCTGGCAGTGAACCTCAACCTTCCAACCGGGCCGGCGGCCTGTCGGAGCGCCGGCCCGATCCATGAAAAGGGGAGGCCGACAGTGAGCCGAAACGACGAGCGGGAATTCGTGACGCGCTCTTGAGCGCATGTGCAAGCGGTTCCGGACGCCGGTTTCAAGCGATGCTGCATGAAGTCCTGCGGGTGGGATGGAGAACCGCGGAACCATTACGTTAGAGACTGAGCCCGCGAACCACCCGCGGGTGTACCGGCCCCGGCGGCGGCGGACCGCCGCGGCCACGGAGGCGGGAATCGGATATGAGAATCTTCGGAGAACACGACGAGAAGACGCTGGCCCAGTTGCGCGACGTCGCCGAGCGCGCCGAGCGCGCGGCTTTGATGGCGGACGGCCATCTCGGCTACATCATGCCGATCGGAGGCGTGGCGGCGTATCGGGACGAGGTCTCGGTCGTCGGCGTGGGATTCGACATCGCCTGCGGCAACGCGGCGATCCGAACGGACCTGAGGCTCGAGGACCTGGGAGCCGAGGGCGCGGAGCTCCAGAGCCGGCTCAACGAAATCGCCGATGAGATCTACGGCACGGTCAGCTTCGGGCTCGGGCGCTCGAACCGGGCCGATGACGCCCCGGTCGATCACCCGCTGTTCGAGGATGACGCCTGGGACGCCGTGCCGCCGAAGCACAGGGGAAACCTGCGGGAAAAGGCGCGTGTCCAGCTCGGAACGGTGGGAAGCGGCAATCACTACGTGGACGTGTTCGCCGACGAGGAGGACCGGATCTGGGTCGGCGTGCATTTCGGCAGCCGCGGGTTCGGGCACACCGTGGCCTCCGCATTTCTCGCGCTGGGTCAGGGCGCGCAGTGGGGTGAGCGGGTGCCGGAAGCCGAGGTCATCTTCCCGCTCGAGACCCCCCTCGGTCACGACTACTACGGTCTGATGGAGCTCGCGGGAGCCTACGCCTACGCGGGTCGCGAGTGGGTGGTGCGGAAGGTGGTGGACCTGATCGGCGGTACCGAGCTCGACCTGGTCCACAACCACCACAACTACGCCTGGCAGGAAACGCACGAGGGCGAGGAGTTCATCGTGGTTCGGAAGGGCGCCACGCCCGCGTTCCCCGATCAGCGGGGATTCATCGGCGGGTCGATGGGCGACGATGCGGTCATCGTCCGGGGCGCGAGCCCGGAACTCGGAAGCGAACTGGACAAGCTCCAGAAGGAGGCGCTGTACTCCACCGTGCACGGCGCCGGCCGGGTGATGAGCCGGACGGCGGCCCGCGGAAAGATCCGCCGCAAGACGGGCGAAGTGATTCGCCCCGGGCTCGTGACCCCGGAGATGATGCACGGCTGGGTGCGCGAGAAGGGCGTCGTGCTGCGTGGCGGCGGACTCGATGAAAGCCCCCATGCCTATCGCAGGCTACCCGACGTGCTCGCCGCGCAGGGCGACACGATCGAGGTGCTGCACACGCTCCGCCCCCTGATTGTGGTAATGGCGGGTGCGGACGTGTTCGATCCCTACAAGGACTGACGCGGCAGATCGACAGGGGGCTTCCCCCCGTCCGCATGAGACCCGATCTTCTCTCGAATGTCCGAGGGTTCTTCGTACCAGCGATTCTTTGCAGAGCTGAAGCGCCGCCACGTATTCCGCGTGGCGGCCGTGTATGGCACCGCAGCGTTCGTCGCGCTCCAGGTTGCCGATCTCCTCCAGGAAGGGCTGCAGCTCCCGCAGCGCTTCCTGACAATCTCCACGTGGCTCGCCTTGCTCGGGTTTCCGGTCGCTCTTGTTCTCGCATGGTTGTACGAGCGAACGCCGCACGGTCTGGTCCTGACGCCGGTTGCCGGCTCGGGCGAAATCGAGCAGATCGTGGCCCAGCCGGCCGCGCGGCGCTGGCCGATCGGGATCGCGGCGGCGGCGGGCACGGCGCTGCTGCTCACCGGCTCCTGGTGGATGCTCGGTCGGCCGGAGGCACCGCACGAGGACAGGGGCGACTTCTCGTCCGTCGCCGTTCTTCCGTTCGAGAACATGAGCGGCAACGAGGAAGACGCGTACTTCGCGGATGGCCTGTCGGAAGAGCTCCTCAACGCGCTGGCGCGGGTCGAAGGGCTGCGGGTCGCCGGTCGCACCTCCTCCTTCGCGCTACGCGACGCGAATCTCGACCTGAGGACGATCGGCGACACTCTCGGAGTGGAGACAGTGCTCGAAGGAAGCGTTCGACGATCGGGGGGCCGGGTCCGCGTCACCGCTCAGTTGATCGACACCGACAACGGATTCCACCTCTGGTCGCGGGACTGGGACCGCGAGCTCTCCGCGGACAACGTGTTCGAGATCCAGGACGAGATCGCGGGCGCCGTGGCGTCGGCGATGGCCTCGGGTGAAGAGCCCGTCGCCCGGGACGCGTCAGGGAAGAGGCGGGACCTCGTCCCCGCTT
>Ga0209536_100002850_pt1 | contig 28033 bp, 27 predicted proteins | sample DeeMarSeWOR28_12_FD_187461 | JGI IMG/M metagenome (GOLD analysis project Ga0209536, IMG submission 187461) | Marine sediment microbial communities from White Oak River estuary, North Carolina - WOR-2-8_12 (SPAdes) (version 2) | ecosystem: Environmental > Aquatic > Marine > Intertidal zone >... | reverse complement strand
CGAGCGCTGAGAACGGTGCTTTCGCTTACGCTTGGACGCCTGACATTCCAGGAACGTATTACCTGTACGCTGAATTCAAAGGATCCGAAGGTTACTTTGGTTCCCACGCTGAGACCGCTTTCGTAGTGGACGAACCGCCTGAAGTTACTCCAGGACCTACTGCTACTCCCGCGCCAATGACTGACACATACGTTATGGGCTTTGGCATTGGAATGATCGCAGTAATCGTAGTCATCGGACTCGTAATAATCCTGATGCTCAGAAAGAGATAAGCAACCAACAAGAAACAACCACACCCTTTCCTTTTTTTATGTTTTTCTTTAGGAATCATCTAAACACAATAGAAAAGCAAATTTGAAATCAAGAGGCTCTGAAAAGAAACGAAACAAGCTAGCATTAAACGAACGACATTAATGCATAACTTCTATCTCGAAGGCTTTCGATACTTTCCTTTGAAAAAAGACAAGTAATAATTTGTGAAAAATTGTATAGCCTACATTCTTACTGGAGCAACTACTCCAATTAAGTTCAGAGAGTTGCGAAGCACTATGCGAACAGCATCAGTTAAAGCTAGTCGTGCATCGCTAAGTTCTTGCGATTCTGCTTTTATAACTGGCAACGCATTGTAGAAAGTATTAAACTTGTCTGCCAATGCATTGGCAAAATCTGCAATAAAATTAGGTTTCAGATATTCTGTTGCTTCTATGAACGTATCTGGAAAACTGGCCACCATCAGTATTAATTCACGCTCCAGTTTCTCCTTCAAAAGCCCAACATTCACTTCTTCTGGTTTCCTGTCAGCTTTGCGCAGGATGCTGCAAGCTCTTGCATGAGTATATTGAACGTAAGGCGCGCTGTTAGTTTCGAAGTTCAATACTTTATCCCATGTGAATATCACAGGCTTGGAGGAGTCAACATCAATAAGTGCGTATCGAACAGCACCAACACCCACGAAGTTAGCGATCTCTCGCTTTTCTTTCTCCAACAATTGAGGTGAACGTTTCGAAACCTCTTCATAGGCTCTTTCAACCGCTTCGTCAAGAACTTCATCGAATGTGATATATCGACCTCGACGACTTGACATTTTATAACCGGGAAGAGTAATCAAGTTGTAAGCAAAATGAACAAAGTTGTCAGCGTACTCTCTGTACCCTAAAGCGTACAAAGCCACTCTTAGCTGCAACTGCGCTAGAGATTGCTCCATTCCAATGACATTTACCACTCTGTCTGCACGATTAAACTTCCACAAAGTATAGGCAACATCACGAGTGGTGTAAAGCGTCGTACCATCGGCGCGCACAAGAGTTAACGGCGGAATCTCATAGTTCTCCCTCAAACCAAGTTTCTCCTTAAGATTCAAAGCATGTGATACCTTTTCAGCATCAAACTCTAAAACTCCCCCTTCATTATAAACAAAAGGCGATGCTTTCAGTTTCTGAAGCACGTTGTAAACCTGTTTACTCCATACAAAATTGCTTTCCCAATCCCATGAATCATAGCGAATCTCCACTCGTTTTTGCGTTTCTCTAAAACCTTGAATGCAAAGCTCACTTACTTCTCTTATGAGATTCTTAGCCTCAGTTTTCCCTTCCTCATATTCACGGTTAAGCCGGTTTATCTCTTCCTCAGGATTCTCTTCCTCACTAATTTTCGTCAAAAGCTTGGCAAATAGCTTCGGATACTTCTCTTCGAGTTCTGCAGCAATCGACGTCCATTCAGCAAGGTCCCTGTTTATTTTCGCCACTTCTTCAGATGGTGCAGAAGTTTTTGCTGATTCAAGCTCTCTTTTCAAACGGTTAAGCTCAACCAAACAGCAAGTAACCGTGTAAATCTTACCCACAAAACGATCCGGTTTCTCATTAGGTTTTGGTTTGCCAAGTTTGAAGTATCCATATGCAACAACTGAAGACTGGCGCCCCACATCATCAATATAATAGTGACAAGAAACCCCATGACCTCTATATTTGAGCATTCGAACTAAAGCATCTCCCAATATCGGATTTCTAGCTTGTCCTATATGAATAGGGTGAAGCGGGTTCACGCTAGTGTGCTCAACAATTACTTTAACTGGATTGACAGCCTTAACGAAGCCATACTCACAATTAAATTGCTTGGCAGATGAAATCACCAAATCAAAGAACTTGGGCAAATCTGCGTAGAAGTTAATGTAGCCTCCACCAGCTGCAACAACCTTCAAGATAAGAGAAAAATCAGATTTTGACATAGCATTTACTATTCGCTCAGCCAAAGCAATAGGCTTCTGCCCAACCCTCCTTGCAAGCTCAAAGCAAAGAGAAGAAGCAAGCTGTCCAAAATCGACGTTTGGTGGCTTGCTTAAAGACCCTACATCAACCTTAACCTTTGGCAGTGCTTTTTTCAAAGCGACTATTAACGTGTTTTCACATTCTTTTCGAAACTTGTCGAAGGGATTTTCGAAAGGCATTAACTTTTTACACACCTTTTTGAACGCGCTAAATCTTTAAGAGGAGGTGATATTTTAATGTGAAAAACGTTGTTTATCTATCTATGGATGCAGCTTGAATGAAAACCAAAATTATTTTTTCAGAAAAGAGCTTAAACTATGGCAGTTGGCACATTGAAGGACCTCAAAGAGTGAAGATGGCTTACGAAGTTCTGAAAGAAAAAAAATTTGAATTTCTAGAACCTGATGCTGCATCTGAAGAAGACCTACTAACCGTTCACGACTCCGACTATATTTGGAACCTGAAGAAGGGTCTAGTTGAAGACTCTGATACGCCAGCATACGACAATATTTACGAGTACGCTCGGCTTTCAGCTGGAGGTGCAATATTAGCTGCCAAGGTTAATGGTTTTTCTCTCATGAGACCGCCTGGGCATCATGCAGGAAGAAACGGTGCAGCTTTAGGTATTTACACACGGGGGTTTTGCTACTTGAATAATATTGCAATAGCGGTGAAAACCCTTAACAAACCCGCCGTAATTTTGGATATTGACGGTCATCATGGAAACGGCACTCAAGAGATTTTCCATGATGATAATAAGGTAGTTTACATTTCACTTCACCGTCACCCGCATTATCCCGGAACCGGTGCACATTCTGAAGGAAATGCTCTAAACTTCCCCCTGCCAGCTAATTGTGGTGAAAGAAGGTATCTCGAAACTCTTGACGAGGCGTTAAAGATGGTCAACATGGACAAATTTGAGGTTGTGGCTGTTTCAATTGGGTTTGACAGTCACCTTGGAGACATAGCATCTCTTGGCTTGAAAGAAAAAAGCTATCAAGAAATTGGCAAAAAAATTGCTTCTTTAAATAAAGCCACATTTTTCGTTATGGAAGGCGGCTACGTGGGTAAACAAAATGGTAGAGACATATATGAGCTTTTAAAAGGCTATGAAGAATAAAGTTGCTCAGAAAGAGAAAATTGCTAATAAGCTAGACATCATATTGCAGAGAATCTATTTCTTTCTTTTTGCGCTAGCTTTCTTGTTTAGATCTTCAAGTTTTTCGTTGACCCTCATTGACCTCTCTTCAGCTTCTGCAAGTAAGGGTTTCCAATCTTTGTTCTTAACAATCGATGTTAACCGCTCAGTTTCTGCTGGAAGTTTTTCAAGAGTATCACTAAATCTTTTCTCAGCTTCTTCGTCTGTGCATACAAGATCTAAAGCTTCTTCTGGACAAGATTCGACACATTTTGGTTCACCATCGCATAAATCGCAGGTTACAGCAATGCCTGTATCAGAGTGAATAGTTATGCCGCCATGTGGACATGCCTGTATGCACCAATCACAGCCTTTGCACTTCTTCTCTTTAACCATTATAATACCAGTTTGTTCGCATTGGGATAATGCATCTTCAGGACACGCAGTCACGCATTTCGCATCTTCGCAGAATCTGCAGGCGAGCGCAAAATTGAACAACGGCGTCATACGGACTACTCGAATTCGTGAGCGAATAGGATTCATTGTGTTTTCTTCTTTTTCTAGAGTGCAAGCATATTCGCAAATCCCACAGCCTGTGCATTTGCTTGGATCAACGGAAACGAATTTTCTAGATGGAAATTTTAACGCTGGCATTATTGTTACCAGAGATGCTTTAGCTATCTAAAGATTTCTGTATACTCTCGAGTTTTTAGCTTATAAATCTCAAGAGATATCAAACATTATACCTTGGCTAGAGTAGTGCTCCGATCAGCTTTTCATTGAATCAACCATCAGAAGAAATTAGTGCTAATGCTTTTAAGAAAGCTACAGGAGTGACTTCAGTAATTCCAAAACAAAAGATATATTTGACAGATAACCATCTGAGTCTAAGCACAAAAAATTGAGGTCGCCAGATGCCAGTATTAGATCCAATCAAAAAGTCGATTGCACAAAAGCATAGGTTACACATGAAAATTTGCAGAGAATGTGGCGTAAGAAACGCTGCGACTGCATTGAAATGTAGAAAATGCAAAAGCAAGAATCTCAGGTGGAAGAAAAGAGAGCTTGTGAAATAGAATCGCTCTACTCAAAAGCTCTTAAAATTCCGTGTTAAAAAAAGCTATTTTTTTAAATACTTATTTGGAACATCAGTCTTTCAACGAGTTCTTTATAGCGGTTCCTAATTGTTACCTCAGTTACCTGCGCAATCTCAGCAATTTCTCTCTGAGTTTTTCTTTCACCTGTTAAAACAGAAGCAACGTAGCTTGCAGCCGCGGCAATTCCAGTTGGACCACGACCTGAAGTTAGTTTGAGCTCTTTTGCAGCTGCTAAAATCTTATGAGCGATTTCTTCCACTTTTCCCTGCATTGTGAGTTGATTGGAAAACTTTGTTATATACTGGCTAGGTCTAAGTGGTGGAATAGAATAGTCAAGTTCTTTGATCAGAAAACGGTAACTACGACCAATTTCTTTCTTGTTAACAGTAGATGCTTGAGATATCTCATCCAGCGTTCTGGGTAGTCCACACTGTCTACAAGCTAAGTAGATTGATGCGGAAGTTACTCCTTGAATTGATCTGCCACGTATCAGTCGTTCCTTAACTGCCTTTCTGTAAATGACTGAGGCAGTTTCAAGTATGTTTTTTGGCAAGTTCAGGTTATTAGAGATTTTTGTGATTTCAGACAAAGCAAAAGCCAAATTGCGTTCTGTAGCGTCTGAAACTCTGATTCGACGTTGCCATTTTCGAAGACGATAAACCTGTGCCTTCTGACCTGGTGAAAGGCTTTTTCCATATACATCGCGATCGTGCCAATCTATTGTTGTTGATAAACCTTTATCGTGAATTGTGTATGTTAAAGGCGCACCAACCCTTGTTCGTTTTGATCTTTGCTCGTCGTCAAAAGCTCTCCATTCAGGTCCTCTATCAGCTATTTTGGCTGCTACTACGAAACCGCAATCCATGCATACTATTTCAGCACACTCGTAATCACGCATAAGCCTGGTGCTACCACATTCAGGACATGATTGAATTTTGACCTGTTCGGCTTGTTGCTTTGTAGCTGAAGAGTCTGCAGATTCATACATCTCATCATCTTTACTCATTGTTTTTTACCCCCTCTTTTCTTCGAGAGAAGCACGTACAACTGTTTAGCCCCAATCTTCTCAGGATTTCCTATTGTTGGCTTCACAACTACATAGGGTGAAGATACAGGTCCTATTACGTCAAAAACCTTTCCAACAACCTTCAATTTTTCGTTAACAACTGCTGCACCGATTTTTGGGGTTTTATTAACCTTAACAACAATGTTATGAGAAGGAGTCACATGAAGCACTTTACCCAATCGCTGCAAACACATTCCCCTCTCGAAAAACAACAACGACAACGTGATAGCGTATTTAAAGCTTTCTATGTATGTTGATACATAAGATTCTGATTGGCTTAACTCGCGCAAGAAATTATAACAGATAATAAAAAAATAGAGTATTTTAAGCAAACAATATAACTTGTCATTATTTGCCTGTCTCTGAGGGCGGTGATATTGCTACGAATGCTTGAGACACTTGAACAACCGTGGTGCCTGCAATACGGTCAGTATATTTTTGGCGACGATCATCACCTGGAGTGACAAAAGCAATTAGCCAATCCAACAATAAGAAAATCCAGTAGATTTTGCTGATATTCCGGATAAATGCCTTGTCTAATGTTACTTTATTTCCGTTTGTCATTTGAACCTGCAGTCCCAAGAATCTTTTGCCTATGGTTCCACCCCAAGCAACCTCCAAGATTGCGAAGTAGAGTACTTGCAGTATACCAACGACGAATGGAAATATTAGCGTGTATCCGTATCCTAACCAAAGCGAGTATAAGTCTCCTGTGAATAGCAGTGAAACGAACACGAAAGAGAGCAATATCCATGCGACGATTCCGAGTATTATGCTGTCAATTATTAGCGCGATAAGACGCAAGACCCAATGACCCACGTCTATCTGCTGAGTGCTTCCAGTTCCCATGTGAAAAACCAGTTTGTATGTTTGGAATTGCATGCTTATAAGCTATTTGACTGCAAGGATGACAGTAACCAAGATAAAAAATTGGCAATAATTGTTGGAAAAGTAACCTTTCTGTGTATATCATCAGATTTATCCTTAAAAATAACTCAGAGTCGGCAAACTCAGTTACAGAATTGAAAATTCTATTTAGCGGTAGACTTTTCTTAAGATTTGACAACATCGATGATAACCAGAACCATCACTAGCACTTTTCCTATCGAAAAGTCTCCTGATTTGAATGAATAATTGATGATGACGGCCGCGCGTTCCCAGTAATTGAAGATGCTGATTGTTCGTTTTCAGCGATTCTAAGCTTTTGGGAAATCCGCCAAGATAAATCTATTTCCTGTTATAACATTAATTTTCCAGGCTAAAACAACAGTTTAATCTTGTCTCCAGGTTTTACTTCAAATTTCTTTGATGCACTGCCTCGGTTTAGGGATATTTCAAGAAAATCGTGACTCCCAATTAGGGCTAGGGGCTCTTTAACCTCAACATCTCCATAAGCTTTGCATAACTTCAGTTTTGCTTTATAAAAGGGCAGTTCCACAGTTACTGCGTCTTTCATATAGTTTTGCTCCAACTCTTTCTCGGTTATGTTAGTAATTATATTTCCGAAACCATCCACATGCAAAACTGTGCCAACTAATTTACCTTTTTCTCGTATGGTTTTTGAGAATTCAGGTTTTTTTACCTCACTGATTTTTGGTCCAAAATTCTCTGGTTTGATTCCATTTGCCAAATGCGCAGCTGCAGGTGCAAAAATATCTCTCCCGTGGAAGGTATTGGATACTTTGGATTCCATTAAATCTGGATTTGTTAGTTCATGAATACGGATTATGTTTTGGTTTTTTGCAGCCAAAAATAAGATGCCATTATCTGGTCCAACAAAAAGACTTCTTTGAGTCTGTATGACTATCGGTCGCCTTTGAGTGCCGACTCCTGGGTCTACAACTACTAAATGAATTGAGGCTTTCGGAAAGTAAGGTGCTGCGCAAGCCAGTACATACGCGCCCATTCTTGTGTCGAACTTTGTTATCTCATGTGTAATGTCCACTATGACGGCGTTTTGACATATGTCTAAAATTACGGCTTTAATCTCAGCCACATAAGGGTCTTTCAATCCAAAATCGGTTGTTAAGGTTACTATTTTGTTTGCCATACTGAATGATATTCTCATTGTGCCTCTTGATAGTTTTGCTCCACCCGCGCCCCAGAGTCTACGTAAATTTCTGTAAGGTCGTTGGACTTCTTCGCGTTGATTTTTCTCCTTGATCTAATATCCAGACCTATCATAACGATGTAGGGGAGAGCAAGATAGAATGTGGCTAATATGGGATTTGTGAATAGGAGGGAAAAACTGAGCAACTGAGCCAGTGAAGTTCCAGCGTAAATTTCCATCAAGTCAACCAGAATAAATGCTAAGAAAGTTAAAGTTAAGCACACAAAGAATTGAACAAGTACGCCACGTTCTTTGCCAAGAATGAGGACGGGTATAACTGATGACAAAACAAAAGTCCAAGCAAACGCATAGACAAAAACAATTGTATCTACTTGTCCAGCTAGCCAAAATCCTAGTGACGGAACGAAAGTGTTGACTTGGGTGATAAGAGTGGTTACGGCTGTTTCTGTGAAAAGCTGATAACTGATCATTAATGTCCAAGCTACGGATAGGTATAAAGGAGTTATTGCTGCTGCTTTTCTCAGAGTAGCCACCACTCATTCAATAAGTATATTAAGTATTAAGTTTTACTACTCAATACTCGACATTGGAAAAACAATTACAGCATGAAATTACCATAAAAACCATGAAAAACCTGAATAATTTTCAGTTTAGCATTAAAAAATATTCAACCTCCATGCACAACCGGAACAAATACTACTTCATCACCATCATTCAATATTGATTCTACTCCATCCAGAACTCCAATTTCCTTGTCATTAACAAGAATTAGGGTATTTGGATTTAGCTTCTCGAGATGCTGATCAACAAGACTGCTCTCTATCTCGGGCATCTCTCTAATTAGCATGGCCATCAAATCACTTACAGATTTTAGATCTTTGAAATCCAATTCAAGTTTGCTAGCGCCTGAAAAATGTCGAAAAGCACCAACAAATTTCACAGTTATTGTCATCCTAATTCTCCTCCCAAAAAAGGTACTAAAGTATGCTAATAAACACTTATTCAGTTTTTCAACAAACCAGTATAATTGAAGAACAAAATTGGAGACTAATTTTCAATTTTTTCTTCAGTCAACATCTGCACTATATCCGTGGCTATCTGAACCAAAGTTTCCGCCTGCCTCATCATTGCTTCACCATTTACTTCTTCCAACTGCGCTAGTTGCTGCACCATTCCTTCGATCTCCATTAGAAATCGCAAAACAGAATCATTTGCAGGTTTGACTTTTCTCGCTTCTTCCCTTAACAGAACCTCAATAAAGGCAGGTTCGCCCAGACTATAATATATCGCATTTCTTGCTTTTCTGATTGATTCAACCACAAGGCTAGGCGCCATATACGGAATTTTCCGAGCAGCTTCCAATTCTGCCTTTGCCTCACGCAAGTACCTAAGTGCCCAACCTTTTCGATATTCATCAATCATAATACGTCATTTTCCTTACAGCTAAGCTGAAAGTTCCTCTTCGTTTTCACTTGAAGCGTCGGATTGAGTTGAAGCAATAGTGTGTGTTATATACCCTGCAACTTGGTTCCTCACTTTAGCCGTCGTGCCTTCTGTCAGTGCATCAACTGTATGTTTATTTTCATTAAAATTTCTGGAGAATTTATCTGGAAAACGCTCCATAAGTTCTTTTGCTAGCCTTTTAATGTGTTCCGTTTTGACTTTTCCCAACTCTTCAGGTTCCTCCAATCAGATGCTTGCTTCTTCCTCCAACGCATGAAAGCGTGAAAGCAACTTCCAATAGGAGAAGAGGCTTAATTTAAGTTTACTCCTCACTCATCCATTATCACGCAAAAATTTGTATCACAATTAATCAGCATTGGTATTCATACAATTGCAGTTAACTTGACATAATGAGTGGTAGATTCACTTATTCCATGGCTGAAGAAAGTAACGCTTATAGAAGAATGGCTAATTCAATTTCATATTGAAGAACTCTTCAAAGTTTCTAGCAATTTGGTACGCAACATCCAGAAAACACATTTTCTTAATTTCAGCTACGTTCTCAACTACAGTCTTCACAAGAGACGGTTTTGTCATCTGACCGTTATAGGGGGCTCTTTTGTAGGTCACTGGACCATCTGTTTCTGTTAGAAAGTTGGTCAATGGCACCATTTTAACAACTTGACGGATACCCTCAGAGTAGGCTACTGGTGGCCCCTCTGATATGTAATACCCACAGTCCAAGGCTCTATTTAATGCATTAATTGGGTAGCTGAACCAATGTAACAAGACCCTTTTCAGATTGTACGATGGAAGCATATCCAAAATTTGTTCTGTTGTACCTCGCGAGTGAATTATGGCAGGTAGACACAACTTTTCCGCTAGGCGAAGCATTTTGTCGAAAACCAGAAGCTGTTCTTCCTGAGCGGACTCATACTTCCAGTCAAGACCAATTTCGCCAATTGCTATCAAAGCGTGTTTTTGGTGATGCTTATAGATTAAGTCTAATGTTTCCTCAAGTTCATTTTCTTTAAGTGTATTAACGTTCCATGGATGAATGCCTAAAGCAGCATAAACTGTAGTCGGGTATTCTTCAGCTAGTTTAAGACTTCCAATACTCGTTTCAAAATCAACCGAATTAGAAACTAGAGCGACAATATTGGAACTTCTTGCATTTGCTACCAGTTCGTCCATAGATTTGGCATATTTTGCGTCCGAAAGGTGGACGTGAGCATCAACTAGTTTCATTGTAGGTTCTAAGTTGCCCATTATGCCTACTTGGGAGTTTTATAATTTTCTTCTTTATGTGAAGAATTTTAATCTTAAGCGATAATTTAAAGAAATAGAAGACAAAAAAGGTTAAATATAGCTTTAAAAAGAAAAATAAGCTGCGGAGAAGTCTTTATGGCCGATTTAGAATTAGCCGTTGCTCCAATGCACCGATTGTGCAAAAAAGCAGGAGCAGACAGAGTAAGTGAAGCTGCAGCGAAAGAACTAGCGAAAGCGTTAGAAGGAATTGGCATTAAAATCGCGAAAGAAGCGTTGGATTTTGCTATGCATGCAGGAAGAAAAACAATCAAAGCTGAAGACATAGAAATTGCCACTAAAAAAGTAATGGAGAAATAGTAAGCGAACTTCCCCTTTCTTTCTTTTTTATACAAAACTCCAAAAGAACGGTTAAGAGCAGCACAATCACCTAACTTGACTCTTTTCGCAATACGCTATCCGACATTTGATTTTTTTCCTTAATTCTTTTTTGAAAAATACTAAAACCGATTGGAGAACGTAGCATCTCAAAATGGAAAATTAAAACCTATTCAAATCTCGAAAAATAAATGTAATAGCATTTAGCTTCACAAAAATGATAAATTTCATATATAAGTCACTTAATCTAAAACGAGGTGCAAACTAATGAGCGAATCATACTTTAACAAAAAACTTGAACCCATAAAAGTTAAAGAAAAAAGTGTGTCGCAACTTCTTGAGGAAATGAGCCGAACCGCATATCAAGGAAGAAAACTTGGCGAAGCAGTTGATATCTGGGAAAAAATGCTCAAAGACCCTAATTTAACTATTATAATGGGCTTAGCTGGCTCAATGAGTACAGCGGGTCAATGGACTATAGTGAACTGGCTTATGGAAAATCGGTTCATTGATGTGTTAGTCTCAACTGGAGCTAACATTTCCGAAGATATTGTAGATGCCATGGGATTCAGCTATTGGCAAGGCAACCATATGGCAAATGATGAGAAGCTGCTGGAGGCAGACGTGAACAGGTACTATGACGTCTTCGGCAAGGAAACAGATTACCGAAAGATGGAGGAATTAATAACCTCCTTCGTTATGACCTTGGATACCAGTTGTACATACTCAAGTGCTGAGTTTCTGCATTTGCTTGGCATTTTTCTCAGCGAAAAAGACATACCTAGCATTACAGCTGTAGCCGCACAAAATGGTGTACCAATTTTCAGCCCAGCTATGAGCGATAGTGCCTACGGCGAAACCTTTCTTATGGCTAAAAACCAGGGTCATCAAATAATTCTGGATTCAGTAAAAGAATTCGACCAGTTCGTAAGCATTGGCTCCAAAGCAAAAGATGTTGCTGTGGTCTACCTTGGAGGCGGAGTGCCAAAAGATTTAACGCAGCTCATTGCCATCTCAGTTTCGCCACAAACGAACGATCAAGGCGTAGCCGGAAGAGATGGTCACCTTCGCAAAGGATTGCAGGAATACTACTATCCGCATAAGTACGCCATACAAATAACTACCGACGCGCCACAATGGGGGGGACTATCAGGATGCACGCTGGAAGAGGCAATTAGTTGGGGTAAGATCAATAGTGAAAGTGGCACTAGAGTAGTGTGTTATTGTGACGCAACAATTGCCTTACCACTGATAACACATGCTCTTAACGAGAGAGTAAAAAGCAAACGCAAAGGTCCTGACATGTCTTGGCTCTTTAAAAGCATAATCTAACTTTTTCAAAGCCTAGCCACAAGTGAACTCATCATCAAAGGCAAGATCAGCGAGGCGTCTCCTTCTAGCATTATGCGCTTAGCTTTCTCACTAATTTTTCCCCATGAGACCGCCTCACGAGGTCTTGCACCGGATAGGCTACCATCCCACTCGTCAGCTGTGCTCACGTACACTGCGTAGTCCAAGCCTTCCTTAAACTGGTTCCACCATATCGTATGGTGCTTCGAGATTCCTCCACCAACGATTAGTGCACCGGTTTTTTTCGCAGTGAAAATTCGATCGCTTAGCTCTCCTTCATCTCTAAGCAAATTGAGCTTGAAATCATGATCCTGACTGAAAAGCCATGTTTGGTAACCAACCGCACCGTCTGTGATCCCAGGAACAAAGACTGGTATGTCCCTTTTAGCTGCCCAATACATTATTGAGCTTTCGTTACAGCAGTGCAAACCTATTTCACGGCACAATTGACTTCCTGAAACTTCTCTTATACCATCTTTCCAAAGGTTTTCCAGTAACGCTTTCATCTTCTCCTCTATTATTATGCCGTAACTTTCGTTCGGAACCAACACGTTACCTAGACGGTTTATGCCCTTCTCGTGAAGTTTCACATCATCCATGATAAAAGAACCCTTGTAGTAGTTTCTCCAGCACCTAGCCATATCATGATCCAGTGTCCCGCAAGCCGTGATTACAACATCAACAAGCTTTCTCTTCACTAACTCTTTGAAAACACCTCGCGCTCCTGTTGCTACGAGATTTCCAGTGAACGACAGAAAATTAAGGCAGTGCTTCGCTTTAACCATGCGCTCAAGAATGCTTACGCCCACAGCGAGTTTCCCAGCAGTGAAACCCCAAGCTTGCTCCATTTGCTTAACTAGCTCATCTACAGACATTTCTCTAGGGAATTCGTAATCTATTACAACTTCCTTCAGAAGAACCATATTTTTCCACTTACCTTTGTGTGATTATATGAGACAAAATAAATATCTGTCGAAACGAACTAGTAATTTTCCCTCAATTGCCTCGTCAGTTTTTTGCATATCCTAATCTCCTAGATCTTTGAAGCCCATATGAATGTAAGAGCTATGGAACAAACCCAAAAAAATTATGATTAATAAAGATGGACTAATCTCAAACGGCTCTCAACCAGCCTTCATCTCGCGTTGATATCTCCTAAATGAAACCTGTTTCCTTCAATCGTAGTGCCATACCAATGTTACCTTTGAACCTAAGTTTTCCTGTCATAAAGGCTTTTTCTCCGCTCATTTTGCCATTAATCAAATCCATGTAATCCGATTCTGCCATTGAGAGTTTCATAGTAGGCGAAGGATGTGTTCCCTCTTTGGTATCCAGTTTCTGATCTTTAATTGTCACAAACCAATCACCACCGTTAGGTCCGGTGATGTTTATTTGAACGGTAATATCGATGCCCGCGGCTTTTTCTGGTTTGAACCTACTGGGCAACACTTTTTCTAAAAACTCTTTTGGCGTCTTGGTTTCGGTCATTGCCCCATCTTCCTTTTCTGTTTTTTGCTATTTTACCGTATTCATTGTTTTGAACTTTTCCTTTAGCTTAGCGAAATCCAATAGATCTTTTCCGGATATTGTCATTGCTAAAAACTGAATCTTAGCGGCTTCTTCAATCATTTCGTTCAAGTTGCAGGCCATTTCAATAGTTGATCCTACAGTAAGAACACCGTGGTTTTCAAGAATTATTGCATCATAGTCCCTAATTTTCTTTTGAACAGTCATAGCCAGTGCTTCAGAACCAGGTGACTCAAAGGGAATTATGGGAATGCCATTCGGAAGAAGCATGAACAACTCTACTTGCAATGGAAGAATTTCTGTCTTGGCGATTCCGAAAGCTGTTGCTATGGGTGCATGCGTGTGGACAACCGCTTGCACATCATCCCGCTCCCTGTAAACCGTTGCGTGCAATGGAGTCTCCAAAGAAACACTCATTTTTCCTCTGACCTTATTTCCTTGAAAATCCACAAGAACCAATTCTTCAGGCTTTATGAAACTCAATCTTACGCCAGAAGGTTTAATCAGAAAAGCTTCTTCACCTGGAATTTTCGCGCTAATGTTTCCACTAGTTCCTCTGACTAATCCCCGCTCATACAACTCTTTACCCGCTTTCACTAGACGTTTTCTTATTTCTTCAATACTTTTAGTTACCATTTCTTATTTTCCTGCCTCAAAGGCTACCTGAAAAAATCTTTTTCTTTCGGTCTTGTGAGGTCAGTCGCCAACGCTTTTTTCCCTGTCTGATACTTGTACCCTCTTATGATTGCTGCAGGAATTCCTTCGTCAGATTGACCCATCACAAGCTCTGCAGCGGATGTCAATTCATCAACAACAGCTGTTCTTTTTATTCTCAATACATATCCAAATAGATCTTTTTCTCCACGTCTATCCCTTATCGGCTTGATTCCTGCTACGCCAATTGCCACATTAATCTCCCCCATTCTAAAAGGTCGACCGTGAGTATCAGAAACAATCACTGCAACATCACAATTCGTTAGCTTCAATATTTTTTGTCTAATCTTTTGTGCCGACTCATTTGGATCTTTGGGTAGCAAAACTATGTTTCTTTTGCCTTCTACATTTGATTTGTCCACTCCCGCATTTGCACAAACGATACCATTCTTCGTCTCCGTGATCAGACTATTACGGCGCTTACGCACAATTTCTTTTGTCTCCCTTAGAATAACCTCAACCAAAGCTGGGTCCTTTTTTGTTTCACGCGCTATTTCCTTCGCCCGTTTTGATGGTACAACTTCATCAAGATCAACCACGTTCCCTTCGGCTTTGGAAACAGCAACATGAGTAATGACAACAATATCTCTCTCTTGAATGGGTGTATTCTGCTTTTCAGCTGCGTTGCAGATGAGTTCAGCAAGATCGTCGCCTTCCATTATTAACGGCAAGTTTTCAATGGCAATTACCTCTATAGAGTCCAACTTTAAGCCTCTCTTAGGATTGAATAAAGGTCCCTAAAATAAAAATTAAGTCTACCTTCTGCTCAAAAAATGCCTTTTAGTCACGAATGCTGAACCGTCTTTGCTCGATAATTTGGATGGATGGTCTGAGAAGTTTTAAAAATCATATGTGATTAATACACTTATTCAAGAAAACCGCTTCTTCGATAAGAGGGAACAATTAAGCTTGGGAATTGAGAACCTCAAACGCATTTTCAATCCTAAACGAATCGCCGTTGTAGGTGCAAGCAGAAGGGAAGGTTCCATAGGAGCCAAAATCTTTAGCAACTTAACAGAAAAAGGCTACAATGGCGAAGTTTTTCCTGTAAACCCTTTCAGACAGATAATTCAAGGGATAACCGCTTATCCTAGCATCAGTAAAATTCCCTGTAAAATCGATCTCGCAGTTGTAGCTACACCAGCACACACAATTCCCCAAGTCATAGAAGATTGCGGAAAAGCCGAAGTCGCCGGTGTTATAATAATCTCAGCTGGGTTAAAAGAAATTGGTAACAAGGATTCGACTCTAGAGAGGCAAATTCTAGAACATCAAAGGACTTACGGAATACGCATAATCGGACCTAACAGTTTAGGAGTGATTAGACCGAAAATCAACCTCTATGCAACTTTCGCTGACAAGCAGGCACAACCCGGAAAAATCGCTTTCATCTCTCAAAGTGCCGCTTTATGTGCTTCAGCTCTGGATTGGGCTTCGGAAGCGCAAGTTGGATTCAGCGCTGTGGTTTCCACAGGCTCAATTCTAGATGTAGACCTAGGGGACCTGATTGATTTTTTCAGTATCGACGCTCAGACTAGGAGCATCGTACTCTACGTAGAATCCATAAAAAACGGTCGAAAATTTATTAGTGCTGCTCGCTGCTCCGCTCGTACTAAACCTATCGTGCTAGTTAAGGCTGGACGTTTCAAGGAGAGCTGTGAAGCTGCTCTTTCCCACAGTGGTTCTTTGGGTGGAGACGATTCAATTTATAGCGCTGCTTTTAGACGCGCTGGTGTTGTCCGTGTTGAGGCTATAAGCGACCTTTTTAATTGTGCTGAAGCATTAGCGATGCAACCAAACCCGACTGGTCCAAATCTGACCATAATTACCAACGCAGGAGGCCCAGCGATAATGGCTACTGACCACCTCCTTGCGAGAGAGGGAAAGCTCTCGAAGCTAAATACTTATACCATTCAAGCTTTGAAGCTCGTTCTACCTTCCTACTGCAGCATAGCAAATCCTATAGATATTTACGAGGAAGCACCCTTGACTAGGTTCAAGAAAGTGATGGAAATATGCTTGAAAGACGCCAAGAGCAACGGCTTCTTGATTATCTACACTCATCAGGGTGCCACAAAACCTGTTGAATTGGCAAAAACAATAATTGAAATAGCCAAGAGAACCAGCAAACCAATTCTCACGGTTCTAATGAGTGAGGACAAGAATTGCCGCAAAGCTCGCAGAATCCTGCAAAGCAACGGAATTCCTTCATTTACTTCCCCTGAAGAAGGGGTTTCAACCTTCATATACATGTTCAATTATACTCAAAATCAGGAGCTTTTGTATCAGACTCCCGAATCTCTATCCGTGGATCAACCCAACTTGACTTCACTAAGGGGTACTCTCCGGAAAGCTTTCCACGAGGGAAGAAAATTGCTCAGCTTACCTGATTCAATGAGTTTCTTAGAAGCATACAAGATTCCGACTGTAAAGATGATTGTAGCCCGAACCAATGAAGAGGCTATTGAAGCAGCTGCCAAAATAGGTTACCCTGTAGTCCTGAAAGCTATGTCACCTCAGATCTCTCACAAATCGAAAATCGGAGGTGTCATCTTGAACGTTTGCTCTGAACGGGAAACAAAATCTTTGTTCAGAGAAATAGCTGACAGGGTTAAAAACTACAACAGCGCTTTTGAATTCCAAGGTGTGGCAGTTCAGCCTATGATACGCGAAAAAGGCTACGAACTAATTATTGGCTCTAAAAAAGATGACCAATTTGACTCCCTAATCCTCTTCGGGATGGGTGGAACAGCTGCTGAACTGTTCAAAGACATTAGTATTGGTTTTCCACCACTGAATCAAACACTTGCAAGACGGCTAATGGAAGACACCAACATTTACAAATACGCCATATCCAATGGACATCCACTATGCTTTTCACTCATTGAGGAGATTATGGTTAAATTTTCGCACCTTGTTACAGATTTTCCAGAAATAAAAGAAATTGATATAAACCCGTTGATTGCCAGCGAAAATGCTATCGTTGCGGTTGACGCTCGTGTAGTACTAGACTGGGAAAGAATGATACGTGAAGTTGCTGAACATCAAGACAAAAGCCTAATCGCTTGTTATCCGAAGAAGTACATTGCTGCTAGAAGGCTCAAAAACGGGATTAAAGTGCTGCTCCACCCAGTGAAACCTGAAGACGAAAAGCGTTTCAACGAGTTCTTGATGTCTCTTTCTGTAGAAAGTATGCGATTCAGGTTTTTCGAAATAATAAAAGAGATGTCCCATGAAAGGTTGACAAGGTGTTGTAATCTGGACTACGACCGAGAAATTGCAGTTGTAGCCGAGCTAGAAGACGAGGACAAACCGATAGTAGGTGCTGTGCGGTTGATTGTTGACCCAAATGGGAAAAGCGGAGAGTTCGCTGTTTTAGTTAGTGATCAATTGCAAGGTTTAGGTTTAGGCTCAAAACTTATGGATTTGCTCGTTGAGATTGGGAAAGATATGCGTGTGAATAAAATCTATGGTTACGTCAGTACTAACAATTACAAAATGCTTCAATTATGTAAGAAAAAAGGATTTAAGGTGGAAACATTTGATGAAGAGACGACTGAAGCGTCTCTGATTTTGCAGTGACTAAGTCGTTTAGCTTCTAAACTTCTGAAGTTTCTGTAGCATCTCTTTGTCGCCTTCAGCATCTCCGGCGCAAGTTGCTATTATGCCGTCAACGAGGCCATCCAGCTTTGCAGCAGTTTCTTCAACTTTTTCCATCGTTGTAGTTGCTGGCCACCCTATCATTTCCATTGTTTTTTTGTTTTTATCTGTAGATACCAGGAAATATGCAAAGATTGGTTTGTTTAGTCTCTTACATTCCTTTGCTACTGCTTCAAGCATTGGCAGTGTCTTGTCTTCTAGTCTCATGAAGTAGATGAAGTCCCAGTTGCCCTTGACTCGTTCAAGGTTATCTTCCAGTGACCGTCTAGATGAGAGCAAGCATCCCAATTTTAGGTTCTTGAGCTTAACATTGCTACGTAAGAATTCTCGGGCTCCCTCAGATGACTTTAACTCTTTAATGGTTTCGCCAAAATGGGGTTTGTCTCCCATTGTAACAATTAGTCCATCGAGTCCAATAATGTCGGATGCTAAAGCTAAACCACCTACTTCAACTGAACCTTTGTAGTGGAGAATGAATATGGGTACGACATATTTTTCTGGGTATTTGTATTTGAGTATGCAGCTTACAACTACGCCGCTTGGGGCAGGAAAACCGGCAGCGCTATCAGTGACGTTCCATCCATCAACTAATCCTTCGAGTTCTTCGGCAAGTTTCAAAAATTTTCGTGTTGGTACAAACTCGTTTAGTATTTTCATCGAGATATCATCTGGGCTAAATGGGAGATAGGTTTGGATTAAAAAATCTTTTGCATATCAATTTTTTATTGTTTCAAGGAAACGTAAATAAACTCTCAAACGAAAGTACTCTTTCATTGGTTAGAATCATGAAAGTCGCTGTTTCTGGTAAGGGTGGTGTCGGCAAAACCCTTATTGCTGCAGGTCTTGCGCGTGGGTTCGCAGAGAGAGGATTAAAAACTATAGCTATAGATGCTGATTCTTCGCCTAATCTTGCTTTAACATTAGGTTTGTCTGCAGAGCAAGCCAGAAAAATTGTGCCTATATCTGAGAATAAAGAGCTTGTTGAATCTAAAACTAGCACTGGCTACTCTGGTGTTTACCGTCTATCTTTTACTGTGGATGATATAGTGCGAGATTATTCTGCGGGTACCCCTTTCGGCGTGAATTTGATAGTTATGGGGACGGTTAAAGCTATGGAGTCTGGTTGCATGTGTGCACCAAATGCTGTCATAAGGGCTTTGCTCCGTCATTTAATTGTAGAACGTAACGAAGCTGTTGTTTTAGATTTTGAAGCCGGTGTTGAGCACATAGGGAGAGGAACGGCTAGACAAGTGGATGCTTTGTTGATTGTTGCGGATTCAAACCTGAAATCTCTTGAGATAGCTAAACATATACATGATTTGGCGGCAAACGCGGGAATGAAGCAGCTCTACCTCATCGGAAATAGAATTATGAACCATACTCAGAAAGAAGCAGTAACCAATTTCGCTAAGAAAAATGGTTTATCCATACTCACTTTTATTCCATTTGATGCAAAAGTCATAGAGGCTGACACGCTTGGAGAAACACCGCTTAAGAATAAGGAGATTGCAGTAGTGCAGGCAATAGACAATATATGTGACGTTCTTCTTAACAAGGACATTTGAGTTTAGGGGGTTATTTTTTTATGAAGACTCTTGTAACGATTGGTCGTGGAGGAACTGGAAAATCGAGCTTCACAGCTTTGATGACGAAATGTTTTGTGGAAGAGGGTTTAACTCCTTTGTTGCTGGTTGATGCTGACCCCGATCAGAACCTAGCTGAAATGGTTGGAATAGATTTGAAAGAAAGCGGAAAGTCAACCATCGCCGAGTTACTTGTCAGTACTTTTATTGAAAAAGGCGGTACAACCGTAGGGGTTCCGCCCACGGAACGAATAGAAAGCAAGATTTGGGAGAAAGGTTTGTTCGAAAGCGACCACTTTGATTTCTTGTCTGTTGGAACAAAATGGGTTGAAGGCTGTTATTGTATGCCAAACTCGGCTCTTAAAGGAGCATTAGGGTCTTTAACCAAGAATTACAAGTATGTACTTATCGATTCGCCGGCGGGTCTTGAACACCTAAATCGGCGCATTACATCCAAGGTAACTGACATTTTTGATATTCTTGATCATTCAAAGAAGTCTTTGGATCATGTTAAAAGAGCGCATCGCATTGCTAAGGAAGTTGAAATGCATTTTGAAAACTTCTATATCATAGGCGGTTACAGATTCCCCGCGGAAAGAGCCCTCCAAGCAGAAACTAGCCTGAACTTCAAGTATTTGGGAAAAATAGCTGCAGACGCCACCTTGGATGAATACGTTCTTGAAGGAAAATCACTATTGGAATTATCTTCAGACAACGTGGCTTGCGTTTCGGCTAAGAAAATCATGAAAACAGCAGGCTACCTTTAAAAATTGTCTTGTTTACATTATTTTCCCAAGTTTACCTAACTATAGTTTAGTTTCTAAACGTTATATTTTAAAGCAATTTTGCTTAACATTTTCACATTTAAAATAAAGAAAAGACTTGAGAAAACTTATTAACTTCAAAAAAGCTAGAAACATAAATCTGTTATTGCCATACATCATATGAAAACAGATTAAACCTTAGACTATTACAGAGGTTTATATTTGACGAGCAAAAACGTGCGCGTAAAAATTGGTGAAATGAAGACCAGTACTGGTTTTGTTAAGAATCTTGAATTATCCATAGGAAAAATTGTTGATGACTCTTGGAAGGAACCTATGGGACCCACACCCATGCCCAGTTTGACCACTCTAAGAGACTGGGATATGAAACTCCTCAACAAGTACAAGCCCTTTTATATGCCGGCTTGTGATTTGTGCTGTCTCTGCACTTTTGGCAAATGCGATCTGACTGCAGGCAAGCGTGGAGCTTGTGGACTGGATATTGGCGCTCAATCATCGCGTATAGTTCTGTTGGCTTGCAGTATAGGCGCAGCAACCCACACTGGTCACGCTCGCCATGTTGTCGACCACTTGATAGAAAAATATGGTCGAAGATATCCTTTAGATGTAGGCGGTTTGAAAGTCAAAGTTGAGGCTCCAGTTACTAGGCTGGTTACAGGTATAAAACCTGAGACTCTTGGAGATCTTGAAGAAGTTTTAGAATATTGTGAAACACAGATTACACATTGTCTCTCAGCGGCCCACACTGGTCAAGAGGGAAATAATTTAGATTTTGAATCGAAGGCTTTCCATGCTGGTATGGCTGACCAAGTTGGTATGGAAGTCGCCGATATAGCCCAAGTATCAACATTGAACTTTCCAAAAGCTGATCCGGAAGCTCCGTTGATTCAAATGGGCATAGGAACAGTAGACACGTCAAAACCAGTTATCATGTGCATCGGTCACAACGTCGTCCCATCTGTCGGAATTATCGATTATATGAAAGAAAGCAAGCTTGAAAACGAGATGGAAGTCGTAGGATTATGTTGCACCGCCTTCGACAACACACGATACTATGACCGAGCAAAAATCGTTGGCCCCATCTCTTGGCAACTCCGCTTCATACGAGGAGGCTTCGCAGACGTAGTGGTACTTGACGAACAATGCGTCAGGACGGATATGTTCAACGAGGCTGAAAGGGTCAAAGCACCAGTAATTGCAGCATCAGAGAAGAATTGTATGGGATTCAAAGACCGCACAAAAGACCCTGCAGACGAGATAGTTGCAGACTTGGTAAGCGGCAAAGTACCCGGTGTACTTATTCTAGACCCAGAAAAAGTCGGCGAAGTCGCCGTTAAAGTCGCAAAACAAATCGCGCCCATACGAAAGAAAATGAATGTTCTCCCTGACCTCGACGAAATCAAAGCCTTGGCGAAGACCTGCAGGCAATGCAACCTTTGTCAGAGAAGTTGTCCGCAAGACCTAAAAATCCCAGCTGCCCTCAAAGCAGCAGCTGAAGGCAATATTGTACCACTAACTGCGCTTTACGAAGAATGTATAGGATGTGGACGCTGCGAAGAAGTCTGTCCAGTCAACCTGGAAATACATAGTTACATAATCAAAGCTGGTCAGAAGTTCTTGACCCAAGAAACGAACTTGTGCCGTGCAGGCAGAGGTGCTGTTCAAGACGTGGAAATCCGTAACGTAGGCAGTCCGATTGTTCTCGGCGAGATCCCAGGCATACTTGCGGTAGTAGGTTGCTCCAATTATCCACACGGTGGCAAAGACGTTTACGATATATGCAGAGAATTTGCTCTACGCCGCTACATCGTTGTAACTTCGGGTTGCTCAGCTATGTCCGCCGGCTCTTACAAGAATTACGAAGGTCAGACTCTCTATGAAGAGTTCCCAGGTGGCTTTGAAGCCGGAGGGGTTCTAAACGTAGGCTCCTGCGTAGCAAACTCTCATATCGCAGGCGCAGCCATAAAAGTTGCCAACATATTCGCTAAACGACCATTAAGGGGTAACTACGAGGAAATAGCTGATTATATACACAACCGCCTAGGAGCGGTCGGTTTAGCTTGGGGTGCCTACTCCCAGAAAGCAGCCTCAATTGCCGCTGGCTTCTGGCGCTTAGGCGTTCCAGTACTCGTCGGACCTCACGGCAGTAAGTACCGACGCATGCTCCTTGGCAGAAAAGACAAACCTGAAAAATGGGAAGTCTACGACGCACGCACAGGCAACAAAGTCAACGTTGGTCCTGCACCTGAACACCTCTTCCAGACAGTTGAAACCCCGCAAGAAGCCATGGTTGCCATAGCTAAGCTGTGCATAAGACCAAACGATACATGGAAGGGCCGTTCAATCAAACTGTCACACTATATTGACTTACACAAGCGCCATTACGGAACACTGCCTCCAGACCTGCACATGTTTGTACGCACAATGGCTGACGTACCCATGACCATGAAAGATGAAATTTCAAAGATACTGGACGCAAAAAGCTGGAAAGAAACAGTGATTCCTGACCCGACGTTGCTTCCTAGAATGATAAGGAAAAAGAAGGAGTGATATCAAATGTCGTGTGAACCTTGGCAATGTGCTGAAGTAGCAGCAACAAAGAAAGCAAACCCGATAACAAAACCTGAAGTAGCTGTAGCGTTGATAAAGAGGGCTGTTCGCCCAATTCTTGTAGTTGGCAGCAATGCCACTGAACGATGTATGGAAGGAAAGCTGTTGATTGATTTCCTGATTGACTTCGCCAAAGCCTCAAAAGTTCCCGTGGTTGCAACCGCACACATGGTCGCAGAGTTCCTGAAACGTGGCTATGAACCAGCAGGATTCATGTCCGCCATGGACATAGGAAACCGATTGGTTGATCCAGAATGGCAGGGTCTCGACAGCAAAGGTCATCCTGACTTGGCAATCTTTGTTGGTTTGCCGTTTTACATGGAAGGGCTTATCCTTTCAGGACTCAAACATTTCAATCCAAACCTCAAAACTATGACTATAGACAACCTTTATCACCCACATGCTAGCTGGTCATATCCAAATGGTTCTTTGGATGACTGGGCTAGCAAGCTCAAAGTCATGACTTCAAAATTTGAAGGAGGACAATAAAAAATGTCAATGTTTGAAGATATACCTGTAGATGTTGGTGTCATTTACGAAGGCGAGCGTATCCGTAGAAAAGAAATGCAGGTGGAACTTGGCGGGCCATCACTTAAAGAGAAATTTGAACTAGCAAGAGTTAAACCATTGAACGAAGTTGAAGACGGAAAAATTACAATAACCGGTCCTGACATTAAAGAAATGGAAGAAGACAAAGCATATCCGCTGGGAATCTTGGTTGAAGCTGCAGGCTCTACACTTGAAGAGGCACTCGAAGGCGTAATCGAAAGGCGCATACACGGCTATCTGAACTTCATTGAAGGCTTCATGCACCTTAACCAGAGGTATGACATCTGGATAAGGCTAGGCAAGAAAGCTTTCCAGAAAGGGCTAAACTCTTTCACGTACATCGGTAAAGTGCTTTACAAACTTTTCAAGAGCGAACTTCCCATAATCGAGAAAGTGCAAATAACTTTCATAACCGACCCTGCAAAAATTAAAGAGCTCTACTCTGAAGCCTTACAAATCTACGAAGCCCGAGACGCTAAGGCAAGAGGGTTAAAAGACGAGGAAGTTGACAAATTCTACGGCTGTGTCTTGTGCCAGTCATTTGCTCCCAGCCACGTTTGCGTTATCACCCCACAACGATACTCTAACTGCGGTGCCATAAGCTGGTTTGACGGACGTGCCTCAGCACAAATTGATCCGAAGGGACCAGTTTTCGCTATTGAAAGAGGAGAATTGATAGACGCAGAGAAAGGTGAATTTTCAGGCGTAAACGAGACAGTAAAGAAGCGCACGCTGGGCGATGTTGAAAAAGTTTGGCTTTACACGGCTTTTGATCACCCACACACTTCATGCGGTTGCTTCGAAGCTGTTGCTTTCTACATACCAGAAGTTGAAGGTTTCGGCGTAGTCAACAGAAGCTTCAACGGTGTTACAGTTAACGGTTTGCCGTTCTCAACTCTTGCTGACTCCACTGCGGGCGGACGGCAAATAGACGGTTTCCACGGCATGTCCATCGAGTACATGCGGTCAAAGAAGTTCCTTACTGCTGACGGCGGATGGAACCGCGTGGTTTGGCTTCCAAAGGAAGTGAAGGAACGCGTCAAAGACTTCATTCCAGCAGACGTTGTAGATAAGATCGCTACCGAAAAAGACGTGCAGAGCATTGATGACTTGAAAGCTTTCCTGAAGGAGAAAAACCACCCTGTTGTGGCAAGATGGACTGAAGAGGCGGCAGTTGAAGAAGCAGTGCCTGCAGAAGTAACAGCTGAGGAAGGTACCATGATGCCTGTAGCGACCGCTGGAACCTTGCCCATAATGGCGGGCGGCTTCAAAATAATCCTGAAAGACGCGAAAATCTACGCTAAGAAAGTCATTATACGCTCGATGAAAGACGAGAAAAAAGGCTAAAGGGTGAAGCCTGTTGGCTGACAAAAAGAAAAAGGATGAAAAAGCCGGAATAAACTTCAGCCCCGACCTGCTGGACCTTCTTTCGAAGTTTCAGGAGGTTGAGCTGGAAGACTTCGAGCTGGAAGTAAAAGATCTAGAGCTGTGGTTCGAGTCTGGAACTTTACCTAGACAACTTATGCCTCAACCCAAAGCTGCTCCTATAATAAAGGGCAAGCCTAGAGAGTTACTGAAAACGCAATTTATGTCTCCAATAGAAACCTATCCAGGCAAGATCGTTGAAGTTAAACTTGGCGCAACTAAAGGTGAAGGTGGATCACGTGGTTGTTCAGTAGTTATTGGCGGGGAGAATTCTCCTGCTTTTTACACTTTTGAGCGGCCTGTTGTCCATCCACCGGTTGTTACCCTTGACGTTTTTGACATGGCGCTTCCTTTATCTAAGGCCGTTAAGATGCATGTGAAGGAGGTCATAGGTGACCCTGCAGCTTGGGCAAAGCTTGCGGTTGAGAATTTTGGCGCAGATATGGTTACAGTCCACCTGATCAGTATTGACCCGTTGCTGAAGGATGCTACGCCCAAGGACGCTATCAAGACTGTGGAAGAGATTCTGCAGACTGTTGACGTGCCCTTAGTTATTGGAGGTTGCGGTGATCCAGTTAAGGATACGGCTGTTTTCGCTGAGATAACTGAGACTTTTGCCGGGGAACGTTTTCTTATAAGTTCCTTAACCCAGGATATGGATGTTGAGCGTTGCGCAAAATTCGTTAAGAAGAACGGTCATGTGGCATTGTCTTTCACTCCTATGGATTTAAACTTAGCTCGTGAACTCAACAGGCGCTTGTATGATCATCTAAACAAAGAAGACATTATCATGGACTTGACGACTGCAGCACTTGGATATGGCTTGGATTACGCGTTTACAAACATGGAACGCGCACGACTTGCCGGCTTGATGGGTGATGCAGAACTTGCACATCCTATGTCCTCTGGCACCACGAATGCTTGGGCTGCACGAGAAGCATGGTTGAAAATGGCACCTGAGTGGGAACCTCGCGAGCTCAGAGGTCCACTTTGGGAAGTAACTACGGCTTTGACGCTTTTGCTAGCTGGTGTAGATTTGTTTATGATGATGCATCCTGCTGCAGTAAAAACTTTGAAAGAAGTTACTGGACAGCTGGTAAGCGGCAAGAAAGCTGATTCATCCAGTTTTTCTGATTGGATTTCCCTCAAACCATGACGGAGTAGTGAATGGCATGAGTGAAAAAAAGAAAGCTAAACCTAAAGTAAAAGAACTAAGCCCCATAGACGTTTACAAGCTTCTTCCAAAAACTAATTGCAAAGAGTGTGGCGAAGAAAACTGCATGGCTTTTGCCACAAAAATCGTTAACCGTGAAGTGAATATTGACCAGTGTCCTCCTTTGCTGAAGAAGGAATACATAAAAGCTTACAGTCAACTGAAAGAAATGCTGAAGCCTCCAGTCAGAGAAGTGATTGTTGGCGACGGTGAAAAAGCGGTTAAGCTTGGCGGAAAACTTGTAATGTACCGTCACGAGTTTACCTATTTCAATCCAACGGCAATCGCGATTGATGTAACGGATGAGATGACTGATGAGGAATTGATGAACCGTATAGAGAAAACAGGGAAGTTCAGTTACGAGTACATTGGTTATACACTTAAGCTTGATATGATTGCTGTACGCTCCATATCAGGTGATCCTGAAAAGTTTCAGGCTGTTGTCAAGAAGGTTGTTGAAAAAACTGATTTGCCCTTGATTTTGTGTACTTTAAATGCGAACGTGGCCGAAGCGGGTTTAATGGCTGCGCCGAAGGCTAAACCTTTGTTGTATGCTGCGACGATTGAAAATTGGAAGGATATGGCGGAGTTGGCATTGATGTATAATTGTCCACTTGTGGCTTCTGCGCCTAATGATTTAAATGCGTTGGCGTCCTTGGCTAAGACTTTGTTGGCTTTTGGTGTTAAAGATCTAGTCTTGGATCCTGGCACTTTTGCGAATGAGGGCTTGGCTGATACATTGAATAACTTCACTATGTTGCGTAGAGCTGCATGCAAGGGTGGCGAGGAGCTCGCCGGTTTTCCATTGATTGGCGTTCCCATGGTCGCTTGGATGGGCAAGGGAGAAACTGCAGATGAAGTCATAAAATGGCGTGAAGCTAACTTGGCAGCTATGTTAATTGTTCGTTTTGCCGATGTTCTTGTGATGCATGGCGATGATGGATGGTCACTTCTTCCTAATGCTGTTTTGCGTCAGAACATCTATACTGACCCCCGAAAGCCTGTGGCTGTGGAACCAGGTTTGAAAGAGTTTGGTACGCCAGATGAAAACTCACCTGTGTTGTTCACTACAAACTTTGCTTTGACTTATTACACAGTCGCCTCCGATATTGAAAACTCGAAGACTAATGCTTACCTGATTGTAGTGGAAACTGAAGGTTCAGCAGTTGATAGTGGCGTTGCAGGGCGCAAACTAACAGCGGAAAAAGTTGCAGAAGCCATAAAAGAAACAGGTATAGAGAATAAGGTCAAGCACAAGAAAATTATCATCCCAGGAAAAGCCTCGCGAATAAGCGGTGAAATCGAGGAACTCAGCGGTTGGAAAGTCCAAGTGGGTCCACGCGACTCTTCAGAAATACCCAAATACCTAATCGATAAGTGGCAACCCTGATCTTTGCTTTCTAACTCAACTCTTTTTCGTTTCTTGGATAATTTTATCCCAATCTCTGGGTAACCTGTTCCGTCTGCATTTCAAAACTTGGTCCATATCCTAACAAATTCCTGCAAAAAATCAAATAATGAATTTGGATCTTGAATATCATACATACCTGCTAACAACTTGCTGAAAAACATTATAAATGTTTTAAACTAACTAACTAACCATGTCGAAAGCCGTAGTCTTCGTTTTAGTCTTTCTGCTTCTCTTTGTATTAACCTTAGCGATACCTATCATACCTCCGGGGAACATGATAACAAATCTATTTGAGCTTCCAGGAACGATGATTGTCTTAGGAATCTCCCTTGTGGATATTTTAAACGGCATAATAAACGGGCTCATTTGGGGACTTGTATTTTTCACAATATTTGTTGTGGCTAAACCCGCTCCTAAAGACAGGGAATTGGAACCTTTACGGGCTCCTAGCTACCCAACAATTACAAAACCCATACCTACAGA
>Ga0209536_100002849_pt1 | contig 28034 bp, 25 predicted proteins | sample DeeMarSeWOR28_12_FD_187461 | JGI IMG/M metagenome (GOLD analysis project Ga0209536, IMG submission 187461) | Marine sediment microbial communities from White Oak River estuary, North Carolina - WOR-2-8_12 (SPAdes) (version 2) | ecosystem: Environmental > Aquatic > Marine > Intertidal zone >... | reverse complement strand
CAGCGCCCTGGAGTAGCTTGCCCGGTGGTCCGCATTGAACAACACCGTTGCATTGATACGACCGTCCGGCGGGTTTGTCTCGCCGCGGCACCGGTGCGGTTGGCGGTTTCCGCGAAGCGGTGGGGCGGACGCCTGTCGTGCGCAACGCGCAACCTTCCGGCAGCCAGTGAGCTTGCATGAGCGCTGAATACATACTCGAGACCCGCGCGCTCACGCGTGAATTCAGCGGCTTCGTAGCGGTACAGAGCGTTGATCTCAGGGTGCGTGAAGGCAGCGTTCACGGACTGATCGGTCCCAACGGCGCCGGCAAGACGACGATGTTCAACATGCTGACCAAATTCCTGTTGCCATCGTCCGGAACCATTCTGTACAAGGGCGGCGACATTACCGGCGAGCGGCCGGCGCGGGTGGCCCGCCGCGGGCTGGTGCGTTCCTTCCAGATCTCCTCGACCTTCCCCCACATGACGTTGCTCGAGAACGTTCGCATTGCGCTGCAAAGAAAAATGGGCGGTTCGTTCCAGTTCTGGCGTTCCGAGCGCGCTCTCGACCATTTGCGTGACAAGGCCATGCAGATACTGGCAAGTGTCGAGCTTTCTGATCATGCGCAACTCAACGCGGTAGAGCTTCCCTACGGGCGCAAGCGGGCGCTGGAACTTGCGACGACGCTTGCGCTGGAACCGGAGTTGATGCTGCTCGATGAACCGACGCAGGGAATGGCGCATGAGGACGTGAGCCGCGTTGTCGCGTTGATCAAGAAGTTTGCGCAGGGCCGTACCGTGCTGATGGTCGAGCACAATCTCAGCGTCGTCGAAGACCTTTGCGACACGATCACCGTATTGCAGCGCGGTGAGGTGCTTGCCGAGGGCAGCTACGAGGAAGTATCGAACAATCCCCAGGTGCTGGAAGCCTACGTCGGGGTTGCTGATGACTGATCCTGCTGCCGCGTCGATGCTTGCAGTGCGCGATCTCCATACCTGGTATGGCGAGTCGCATGTTCTGCATGGAATGAGTTTCGACGTCGGCCGCGGTGAGCTCGTGACCTTGCTCGGCCGCAACGGTGCCGGGCGCACCACGGCACTGCGCGCGATTGTCGGCCTGACCGACAGGCAAACCGGATCGATCGCCATCAACGGAACCGAAGTAATCTCAATGGCGCCGCACCGGATTGCGCGGCTGGGCATCGGTTACTGTCCCGAGGAGCGGGGCATTTTTTCCAGCCTCAGTGCGGAAGAAAATCTTTTGCTGCCGCCGCGTGTCGGTCCGGGCGGGATGAGCGTGGAAGAGATATACGAAATGTTCCCGAACCTCTACGAGAGGCGGCGCAGCCAGGGCAGCCGTTTGTCGGGGGGCGAGCAGCAGATGCTGGCGCTGGCGCGCATCCTGCGCACGGGCGCGCAATTATTGTTGCTCGATGAAATTACCGAAGGACTGGCACCGACGCTGGTAAAAGTGCTCGGGCGATCGGTGGGCAGGCTGAAGGACAAGGGTTACACCATTGTCATGGTCGAGCAGAATTTCCGCTTTGCGGCAAAACTTGCTGACCGGCATTACCTGGTTGAACGCGGCATCATCGTCGAGACGGTACAAAGAGAAGAGCTCGATCAGCGAATGGACATGCTGCACGAATATCTGGGGGTCTGAGCGATTGCAGGACGCGCAGATCCGGACTGTACGGAATCTGGAGAACGGGAGGGGGAAAGCAATGAACAGAAAAATATTGTTGGCTTCGCTGGCAAGTCTGGCGGTCGCGATTTCGGGTTGTTCGAAGAGCAACGATGCCGATGAAAAGGTCACTGACGGCGTTATTAAGATCGGTGTGCTCACCGATCTGTCGGGGTTGTATTCCGATATCGGTGGACAGGGCTCGATCGTTGCCGCCGAGCTGGCCGTTGAGGATCTGGGCGGAGAAGTGGCCGGGCACAAGGTTGAAATCGTCTCGGTCGACCATCAGAACAAGGCGGACATCGCCGCCCAGAAAGTTCGCGAATGGATCGACCGCGACGGTGTCGACATGGTCACTGACGCGCTCAATTCCGCGGTGGCCCTGGCAACGGCCAAGGTGGTCGGCGAGAAAAAGAAAATCCTGATGGACACCGGCGCGGCTTCTACCCGGCTGACCAACGAGGATTGCACGCCTTACACGATCCACCACTCCTATGACACTTACGCGCTGGCGAATGGCACCGGCACCGCGGTGGTGAAACAGGGGGGCGATACCTGGTTCTTCCTGACCTCCGATTACGCCTTTGGTCATTCGCTCGAGGCCGATACGGCCAATGTCGTCAGGAAGGCGGGAGGAGAGGTTCTCGGCGCCGTCCGTCATCCGCTCAGCGCGTCGGATTTCTCGTCATTCCTGCTGCAGGCGCAGAACTCCAAAGCGAAGATCATCGGGCTCGCAAACGCCGGCGGGGACACGATCAACTCGATCAAGGCGGCAAACGAATTCGGCCTGACGAAAACACAGAATCTCGCCGGCCTGCTGGTGTTCATCACCGACATCCACAGCCTCGGGCTTCAGGTTACCCAGGGCATGTACGTGACCTCGGGGTGGTACTGGGACCTGAACGACGAGACGCGCGCCTGGAGCAAGCGGTTCTTCGACCGCATGGGCAAGATGCCGACCATGATCAACGCCGGCGTCTATTCCAGCGTGATGATGTACACCAATGCAGTTCGGGCGACCGGGACCGACGATGCGGACGTCATCATGGAATGGCTGCGCAATAACCCGCAGAGCGACATGTTCGGCAAGAACATGACGCTGCGCAAAGACGGGCGCCTGTTGCACGACATGTATCTGATGCAGGTGAAGAAGCCCTCGGAGTCGCGTGCGGAATGGGATTACTACAATGTGCGCCAGACGATCCCGGGCGCCGAGGCCTTCCAGCCACTGTCCGAATCGCGTTGTCCGCTGGTGACCGGGCAGGGCGGCTAGGCGGTTGTTGATTTTCCGGACAAACACCTCAGGCACATGACGATCCGTAGATGAACGAAGTCAGCATCACTCTTGATTCGCTTCTGGGCCAGCTTCTTCTGGGGCTGGTCAACGGGTCGTTCTACGCCATCCTCAGCCTGGGCCTCGCGGTGATATTCGGTTTGCTGAATATCGTCAACTTTGCACACGGCGCCCTCTACATGATGGGCGCCTATTTTGGCTGGATTGCGCTGACCTACCTCGGCATCGGGTACTGGTGGTCACTGGTGCTCGCTCCGTCGCTGGTCGCGCTATTCGGGATGCTGGTTGAGCGAAGTTTGTTGCAATGGCTCTACAAGCTCGATCATCTGTATGGTTTGCTGCTCACCTTCGGGGTCTCACTGATCATCGAGGGCACTTACCGGTATTTCTTCGGTGTCTCGGGGCAGCCGTATCCGGTGCCGGAGTTGCTGGCCGGTTCGACCGATCTCGGCTTCATGACGCTGCCCAATTACCGCGCCTGGGTGGTTGTCGCGTCCCTCGCTGTTTGTCTCGGTACCTGGTTCGTGATCGAGCGCACCCGGCTCGGTGCCTATCTTCGTGCGGCGACCGAGAACCCGAAGCTGACGCAAGCGTTCGGCATCAACGTCCCGTTGCTGGTGATGCTGACTTACGGCTTCGGCGCGGGCCTGGCTGCATTCGCCGGCGTACTCGCCGCACCCGTCATCCAGATTACGCCGTTGATGGGCAACAACCTGATCGTGATCGTGTTCGCCGTGGTCGTCATCGGCGGCATGGGGTCGATCCTCGGAGCGGTTGCCACCGGGCTGGCACTTGGCGTGATCGAGGGATTGACCAAGGTCTTCTATCCGGAAGCGTCCTCCACGGTGGTGTTCGTGATCATGGCGCTGGTGCTGCTGGTTCGCCCGGCCGGTTTGTTCGGGCGCGAAAAATGACGTTTGTCCGCAAACACGGGGTGTTGATTGCTCTGGCTGCCGCGCTTGCGGTGGCACCATTTCTGTTCTATCCGGTGCTGGTCATGAAGGTGCTGTGTTTTGCGCTGTTCGCCTGCGCCTTCAATCTGCTGCTCGGTTACACGGGATTGCTGTCGTTCGGCCATGCCGCGTATTTCGGAGCGGGCGCATACATCACCGGGCACGCAATGACCGCGTGGTCGACGACGCCCGAACTGGGATTGCTGTTCGGCGTGGGCGCGGCGGCATTGCTGGGCCTCGTGTTCGGCGGTCTCGCCATCCGGCGCCAGGGCATCTACTTCGCGATGATTACTCTGGCGCTGGCCCAGATGCTGTATTTCTTCTGTCTTCAGGCGCCGTTCACCGGCGGCGAGGACGGGTTGCAGGGCGTGCCGCGCGGCAACTTGTTCGGTCTGATCAGCCTGTCTGACGACACGGCCATGTATGTGTTCGTCAGTGTTGTCTTTCTTGGAGGTTTCTGGCTGATCGACCGCATCATTCGCTCGCCATTCGGCCAGGTGCTTAAGTCGATCCGCGAGAACGAGGACCGCGCACTCTCGCTCGGATACGACGTCGACCGTTACAAGCTCGTCGCTTTTGTGCTGTCGTCCGCGATTGCCGGATTGGCCGGCGCAACCAAGACGCTGACGTTCGGGTTCGCCACGCTCACTGACGTATTCTGGGGAACCTCGGGCGAAGTTGTGCTGATGACCCTGGTTGGCGGCGTCGGTACCGTTCTCGGCCCGGTGGTCGGCGCCGTTGTCATTGTTGTTCTGCAAAATGAACTGGCCGACAAGGTCGGCTCCTGGGTTCTGGTAATTCTTGGCGCAATCTTCGTCGTCAACGTGCTGCTGTTTCGCAAGGGAATCGTCGGCGAGGTCGTGGCGCGCTTCGGTAACAAGTAACGCTTGTTGCCCCGGCCGCCGGGCCGAACCGGATTGTTCGTCTCGCGCTTCCACGCAAGCGCCGCGCGGTCCTTGCGCGGAACAGTCAGGCACCTTCGCCTCGACCTTCGGAGGTAAACATGCAACATGAACTGGAGTTCATCGAGCGGCGCATGTACGAGGATTTGCACGCCGCGGCCGATGATGGGTTGAGAAAGCAGTTGAAGCTTGGCGCACACGAAGTCGGCTCCGCTTTTGTATCCGTCGCCGGCGCGTTACCGGCTTCGGCCATCGTGATCAACATTTCGTATGGCCTCGGACTTGAAAAATCGGCCACGCGTGAAGAGGTCGACGAAATCGTCGGGTACTACGCTGCGGCAGGCGCAAAGCGTTATTTCGTGCAGCTGCATCCGCAGGCCCGGCCCGAACAATTGCCGGAGTGGCTCGCGCAACATAACCTGATGCCGACGCGAGGCTGGATGATGTTCTCCCGCGGACGCGAATCGCTGCGGCCGGTTTCCACGTCGCTTGCCGTGAGGCGCGCGACGGGCAGCGATGCCGAAGCGTTCGCCCGCATTTGCTGTGATGCATTCGATCTGGGCCAGGCGGCAGCGCCTTTGTTGGTCCGGCTGGTCGGGCGGCGTGGATGGCACGTCTATATGAGTTTTGACGGCGACGAGCCGGCCGGGACCGGCGTATTCTTTGTCGAAGGCGAGTTGGCGTATTTCTCGTTCGGCGCGACGGTGCCGAAATTCCGCGGCCGCGGTGGCCAGACTGCGGTCTTGCATGCGCGCATCCAGGCAGCGCTCGATCTCGGTTGCCGCACCCTGGCGACGTGCACCGGCGAGGAGGTGTCCGGCGACGCGCAGCACTCCTACAACAACATTCTCAAGGCCGGATTCGAAGCCCGTTACGTGCGCCGCAACTTCGCTTTTCCGAAAACCGGGTAGGGCCGTCTGCCGGCTCAGCCGCTCGCCAGCCGCGCGGCGAAGCGGGGATAGGTTTCCGCGATCTCGTCCCGGATCGGGCCGCGAATCGCCGCCAGCGTTCCGGCATCCGGTGCCGGCGTAATCGGGACGTTGGCCGGGCAATCGAATTCGAAGCCGGTGTTGTCGCGGATTTCCTCGACGCTGTGACCCGAGTGCACGCTTTCGAGTTGGAAGCAGCGACGGTCCCGGTCGAAACGGAACAGCCCCAGGCCGGTGACCAGCGCAAATGGCCCGCCCGGCCGGTGCAAGCCTTCGCTGCTTCCCGGTGCGCTGACGAAATCCACTTTTGGCACCATGACGCGGCGCGTATGCTCTTCGCGAAACAGGATCACGCGTGGAACGAGGTAGTACAGATACGCGGAGCCGAATGAACCGGGCCAGCGCACGTTTCCTTGCGGGTAGCCGCCGACACCGACGAGATTTATGTTGCCGCTGCCGTCGATCTGCCCGCCGCCGAGAAAAAATGCATCGATGCGCCCTTCGGCGGCAAGGTCGAACAGTTCGACGCCGCCGTTGGTGAAGAAATTGTTGCGTCGCGACCCGAGCACCGACACGCGCATCTCGCCGTCCGAACGCGAACGCGCCAGCAGCGCGCCGGAACCGGGGATTGGCGAAGAGGCGCCCACCGCGACATGGCGACAGCCCTCCAGCAGGCGGGCAATGACGGTGATCAGTAATTCAGTGCGGCTGGGCGGGGTCACGCTTGCACGGTATCCCGGCTCAACCACTGCTCGATGAATTGCGCAAATCCTTCGTCCGTGCGCGCCAGCGCCGCGTAGTTTGCCAGCATCGATTCGTCGTCGGCGTAGCGATCGCCCAGCGCAAGCGGCCACGCGCCGCGTTCCGCCACGGCTATGTTCGAGACATAGATGGCCGGCAGTACCGCGCCCGCGCGGGAATCGTCGTCGAGAAGATTTCCGTCGGCGATTTCTTCCACCGTGACCAGCGTTCGTGCCGACGCATGAGCCATCGTGATGAGATCGCGTTCGCGCCCGACGAACACGTTGCCGAAACGGTCGGCCAGCGGCGTGTGAAAGAGGCTGACGTCCGGGCGTATCGCCGGCAGGACGGCAATCGGATCATTCTGCGCGAAGGGGTTGTCGATGACTTTCCAGTCGCTGCGGTGTTTCATCACGTCCGAACCGATCAGTCCGCGCAGGGGAATGAACGGGATGCCTTTCTCGCCGGCCTGCAGGGCGGCGTAGACCGCCGGGCAGGTCGCGTCGCGCATTTCCAGCCTGCCGCCGTGAAGTGCCGCGGCAAAGCGCGGGCCGCCGCCGAATTCGCCCAGTGTGATCGCGGAGGTCTCCAGGGTGCGCACCGATCCGCTGCCGATCAGTATGTCGGCCTGGATGCCGCTGGTGGGCACGCAGACCAGATGCAGGTCGCGCACGCCACGGCGCACCAGCTCGCGTGTCGCCTGCATCGCCACGCCGGACGAATCCTTCGGAATGGCGAGTTTTGCGCCGTCCTGGATAACTTCGGTAAGCTCGGCAACGGGAACGAAAACCCTGTTTTTCATGCAGCAACTCCCCTGTATGTCTCAGTTGCGCGTCGGATACACGCAGAATGCTGTCGAACAGTTTATCGGACCAATTATCCGGTGCAATGGCCGCCGGCGTCCAATACTGCACTTGCGAAACCCTCTGCTTTGCGAGACCCGTGTTTTGAGATCCGCGTTGCGAGACAGGAGGCGCTTTACCCCGCGCCCGCATGACACCCGAACGAGTGCGGCGGTGATGCCCTGCTGGGCGGCGCGACACGGGTCGTCGGCCTCTGGCTGGCCAGTCTCTCTTGCAACGCGATCGCGCGGGCCAGCGGTGAAAACACGGCGGGTTTTGCACAGATTGCGCGCCTTGCCATGCCTGGGCTGGTGCTTGCCATCGGTCTGCGGGCAATGGGCATCGCCGACGACATCGTCGATCTGACCCGTCGCGGTAGCCTTCGCATTGTCTTTCGGGCTGGGCGGGCGGGTCGCGGCAGTCAGGCAGATGGAGCACTCGCCCGGCACGCCCTGTGAGGGCGATGAAGCGCGGTGACTCGAAAATTGCCGCGAATGCGGGGTTTTTTTCGTTCTGAGGGCAACAATCGATTGACAGTCCGAACGCCCCTGGCGCTAAAATCGGCGGGCTCGCGAGATGGCTGTCCCGGCAGCCGGTCATGGGAGCAGGATTCTTGTTCTCGGATGCGGTCCCCGCCCCGGAGCGGTAATGGCCGCCGGTAATCTCACGCAACGGCCAGGCGCCAGGAGCGGTCATAGAATGGCGAAAATGGAAAACAATAACGGTATTACTGTTGCGGACGCCCTGCAGGCGGAGGATGCGCGCTACGAGGCGCAGATCGCGAATGACTTCGAGGCACTCGACGCACTGCTTGGCAAGGACCTCGTGTATTTCCACTCGAGCACGGTGCAGGACACCAAGGCGAGTTTTATCCAGTCGTTGCGCTCCGGCAAGGTCGTTTACCGAAGCATGGAACGAAGCGGCACGAAAGTCCGTATTTTCGGCAACGTGGCGGTCATCACCGGCAAAGCCGTGTTCGAAGTGACCGCGCGCGGCAAGGACAGGACGCTGGACCTCCTGTTTCACTCGGTCTGGGTCCGGCGCGACACCGGCTTGCAGTTCGTCTCCTGGCAGGCGACCTTGCTGCCAATCTGAGCGGCGGTGGCAGCTTTTTCACCCGCGAGGGAATGCTTCGCGCATCTGCCCACAGCCGTTGAGGCGCTGCCGCGCCTGAGCGAGGCCCTCGGCGGGCCGCGGATCCTGGTCAAGCGTGACGATCAGACCGGCCTCGCCTTCGGCGGTAACAAGACGCGAAAGCTTGAGTTCCTCGTCGCCGAGGCGCGCCAACGAGGCGCGGCCACGCTGATCACCGGCGGTGCGATCCAGTCCAATCACTGCCGGCAGACCGCGGCCGCTGCCGCGAGGTTCGGTTTCGACTGTATCCTCGTCCTGACCGGGGACAGCCCTCGGCAGCCGAGCGCAAACCTTTTGCTCGACCGGTTTTTCGGGGCGCAGATCGTTATCGTCGAACAACGCAGCGAGCGCGATCGCGTGTTGCAGGAGACTGTCGACAAAGCCGCCGCGCAAGGCAAGCGGCCATACCTGCTGCCATACGGCGGTTCGAGTCCGACCGGTGCGCTGGGCTACGTATTTGCGATGCAGGAATTCATGCAACAGGACGTTGACGCCGACTGGATTGTCTTCGGCACTTCATCCGGCGGGACGCATGCCGGGCTGGTGCTTGGGCAGCGCCTGCACGGGTACGCGGGAGAAGTGCTTGGCATCAGTATCGACGAGCCGGAACAGTGGCTGAAATCGCACGTGTCGTCGCTGGCGACGCAGGCGTCGGAACTGGTCGGCGCCAGGGTGGAGTTTTCCCCGCAAGACGTACTGGCCACAGATGCGTACTGTCAGGCAGGTTATGGCGTGGTGACGGACGCCGAGCGCGAAGCCGTTCGTTTGTTTGCGCGAACCGAGGGCTTGTTGCTCGATCCGGTGTATACGGGACGAGCGGCTGCCGGCATGATTGACCTGATACGCAACAAGCATTTCGCCAGGGACGACACGGTGCTGTTCTGGCACACCGGCGGTCAGCCAGCGCTGTTCGCGGACAAGTATGGCGCCGATTTACTCGGGGATTCGTGACGCGTCACCGGCAGCGCCCACGCCCTGCGCAGAAACAGCGGCCTCGTGCCGGTTGAACGTGCGGTCGTAAGCCGACAGTAACTGCCGCAGTGCTTCGACTCGCCGCGGTTCGGCGACGGCCTCTCCCGTTACCAGAAACCCGAAGTTTTCCGCCAGCACTTCCTCTGCGTGGATTACGTAGCGTGTGTTGCGGCCGACTTTTTCAAAAAAACCCGTTACGTCGCGCAAGCGCAGCAGCACCGGTGCGCCGTTGCGAATTTTTGCAACCGGCGGGTTGCCCGGCGAAGCCTGTTCCACGACCAGCAGCCGCAGCGTCCAGTAACGTTCGAGTTCATCCCCGATTTCCGGATCGAACACCGCCGAGCGTGACAGCAGAACGGGAACAACCTCCACGACCGATCCGCCGCTGCGCACCTCGACAAAACTGTCGTGGCGGGGCGCGTCCGGGTTGGTGATCTGAAGGGGCGCAATCGCGGCGGGCAGGCGGAGTTCCGGCCCGATACGGAAACCGACCAGCGCGTACGCTGCATTGCGAAAGTGTGCGTCATGCCGCGTCATGACATGAAACAGTTCGTGCGCGAGAAGAAAAAACAATGTGTCGTCGTCTTCGTACAGGCTGCGCAGCGGCAACACGATGGCATTTGCGCGCGTGTGTCCTTCCCCGACCTCTTCATTTCCACTGCTTTTCACTAGCAGGACAACTGGCGGCAGTGGGAGCCGGTATCTGTCCAGCGCATCGGATAGTCTCTCCAGCAGTGGCGCCAGCCTGGCCCGGTCGGTGTCGGTCCAGTCGCGGGCATTGTCCGCCATGTGCGAGTAGTACGCGGCTGTCGAAACGGGTTCGGTCGATTTCAGCCGCAGCATGCGGTCGAACTGGCTCATGCGCGATGTGTACTCATCGTCGGCAGCCAGAATCGCACTGGCTGTCTGACGCGATGCGAACTGCAGAACCGAGTCCGATCCCAGCGTGACATCGGCCAGCGATGTCGCCGGCAGGGTAAACAGCAATATCGCGAGGCGGACCAACCGTGCAGGTGATGAGTTCATGGCGTTAGTGTGACACTGGTTCATGTCACCGGTTCGTGCCGCCGGTGAAATCCAGGCCGGCGTTTTTCGCGTATAAGAGTGAGCGCCTGCAGGAAACATTTGTCGGCCCGTTTGCCCCCGTCACGTGTTCGCGGGCCGAGGCGCGCGAATAGTTGGGTATCATCCGTTCAATCCACGGACTGCGGGCGGATCTGTCTGACGAACTTATGCGTTGGGCGAGACTCATAGAGGCAGCCGGCATGGCAGGGTATGGCACGGCTCTGGCACACATTCCGGAGCGCAATCCGCTTCGGGGCAATCGTCATCACAACTATGCAATTAGCCAAATACTCTCTGGTCGCCCTTGTTTTGACAGGGGTCTTGTCGCTGCCCGCGGCCGCCAACCCGGTCCGGCGCGATCATATCGACGTCGAGCTGATTGCCTCGACCACCAGCGTCCAGCCGGGACGGACGTTGACCGTGGCGTTGCGGCTCAAGCCGGATGAACACTGGCATACCTACTGGAAGAATCCCGGCGATTCAGGGCTCGCTACGCAGATCGACTGGCAGCTGCCCGAAGGTTTCAGGGCGGGGCCGATTCAGTGGCCGGCGCCACAGCGAATCGACGTCGGGCCTCTCGCCAACTATGGCTATGACGGCGAAGTCCTGCTGCTCACCGACATCGAGGTGCCGGACAGTATTCCCGCAAATGTTCCGATCCGTGCCGCCGCGTCTTGGCTGGTGTGCGAGGAAATCTGCATTCCCGGCGATGCCGAACTCGTGCTCGACTTGCCGGCAGGCCCGGCGGCTGCGGACCCGGTCTGGGCAGCGCGTATCGCAAAGGTCCGCGCCGCACTGCCGGATGCAGCCAACGGGCCCGAAGTCGAGGCGGTGCTGGCAGCCGGGCAGCAATGGATACTGAGCCTGCCCCGCTCCGCGCTGCGCGACGTCGGCCAGCTGTCGTTCTTTCCGGAAGAAGAAGGCTGGATCGAGTACGCCTCGCGCCAGCAGGTGGTGGAGCAGGGCGACACGGTGCAGCTGCGCTTCGCCGCCGCCGCGGGTGCCGCCGGGAAGCAGGGCCGCCTCAACGGCGTGCTGGTTGCAATGCCGGGCTTCGCGAACGGCAGTAGCTCGGTGGTGGTCAGTCCGGCCGTCACGCTGACCGACACGTTGCCGGCACCGCCTCCTTCCGTGGCTTCCGCGGCGCGGAGTTCATTGACGCTGGCGGTCGCACTGGCATTCGCCTTCATCGGCGGCGTGATACTGAATCTCATGCCGTGCGTGTTTCCGGTGGTGGGCATCAAGGTGCTGACCTTTGTCGAGAATTCCCGTTCGAGTCCCGCCAGCCTGCGCAGTCACGGTCTGTTGTTTGCCCTCGGTGTGCTGGTGTGTTTCTGGGCCGTGGCGGGTGCCTTGCTCGCATTGCGTGCGGGCGGTGCAACCCTGGGCTGGGGATTCCAGTTGCAGTCTCCACTGGTGGTATCGGCGCTCGCGCTGCTGTTTTTCGTGCTGGCGCTGAACATGTCGGGCGTTTTCGAACTCGGCTCCCGCGCCCAGCAGCTCGCCGGCAGCGTGCGCGCACAGTCCGGTTACGCCGATGCATTCCTGTCCGGAGTCATCGCGACGCTGGTGGCGACGCCATGTACCGCGCCTTTCATGGGCGCCGCACTCGGGTTTGCCATCACCCAATCGGCGCCACTGGCGATGGCGGTGTTTACCGCGCTCGCGCTTGGCATGGCGGCGCCCTACCTGGTGCTCTCGTTCTCCCCGAAACTCGTTGGCCGTCTTCCAAAACCCGGGACATGGATGGTCTCGCTCAAGCAGGCGCTCGCGTTCCCGCTCTATCTCACGGTTGTCTGGCTCGTCTGGGTGCTCGGCCGTCAGATTGGCGTGGATGCCGTGGCGCGGTTGATGATCGGCATGACCATGTTCGGCGCCGGACTGTGGGTTTACGGGCGATGGAACACGTCTTCGGCCGCGCGGGTGCGCATGACTGCGCGGGCGATGGCCATGCTGCTGGCATTGACCGGCGTAGTGCTGGGTTGGCCGCACGATTCGGTTCCGCAAGGCTCGAGCCTGGCGACGACTTCGGGAAACTGGAAGACATGGTCGCCCGACGCGGTCGCTGCCGCGCGCGGCAGTGGCCAGCCCGTGTTCGTCGACTTCACCGCAGCGTGGTGCGTGACCTGTCAGGTCAACAAGCGCCTGGTGCTGAACCGCGATACGGTGCAAGCCCGGTTTCGCGAACGCAATGTGGTGACCATGGTGGCGGACTGGACCAACCGCGATCCGCAAATCAGCCTGGCACTCGATGCGCTCGGTCGCAGCGGCGTGCCCGTTTATGCACTCTATCCGCCGGGAAACGGTGCGCCGATGCTGTTGCCGGAATTGTTGACAGAGGCAATCGTTCTGGAAGCAATTGACCAGATAGCCGGCCCGGTGCGCACGGCGGCCAGTCGAGATCCTTCCGGCATTTCCATTGATCAGGAGAAATGATGCTGCCTTTTGTTCCTCTTCGCAGTCTTGCGGCAGTGTGCTTGGCGATGATTCTGGCAGCCGGTGCCCGGGCTGCGGTCGAACCGGGAAACGCAGCGCCTGATTTCACCCTTACGCGTGTCGACGGAAAAGCGGTGAGCCTGTCTGAGTTCCGCGGCAAGTATGTCGTTCTCGAGTGGTTCAATTCGGAATGTCCCTTTGTCCGGAAACACTACGAGAGCGGCAACATGCAGGCGCTGCAGACGGCATACAGGAAGCGGGATGTCGTCTGGCTCACCATCAATTCGACCAACCCGGACCATTCCAATTTTCGAGACCCTGAACGCTCGACTGAAATCATGGCGAACTGGAAGGGCAACCCGACCGGATTGCTGCTCGACCCGGACGGAACTGTCGGTCAGGCCTATGGCGCTCGCACGACCCCGCACATGTACATCGTCGACCCGCGGGGAACACTGGTCTACAGGGGCGGCATCGACGACAAGCCCTCCTTCAGCCAACGTGACATCCCGGTTGCGAAGAACTACGTCGCCGCGGCGCTCGACGAATTGATGGCGGGACAGTCGGTGAGCGAAGCCGATACGCGGCCTTATGGTTGCTCGGTCAAGTATCGCTACTGACAGTCCAGCCTTGTAGCCTGCCCGGGGCAAGCCGCTGCGCAGTTGGCGATGACTGATCGATGAAGGTTGCCTGATAGCTGAAAGTATCGGGAATTGACGATCCATCCGGTATCTGCCGATACCGGACAAGCGCATGGGGATTGGGTGACCCGTTCAAGGCCCGCGAAGCCATTCGCGGGCCTTTTGTTTTCGAATCGGGGATCGCGCGCCGCATCCTGCCGCGTTGCATCGACTCGACTGCGTTGCTAGCCGGCGGGATATCGGGTAAAAACCGGAAACGGCGCGGAACGGGCACATGAAAAAACGCGATAGCACGGAGCGGAGCGAACGCGAGGCAAGTCAGTTTCGCCTGTTGCTCGCGCGGCGCTTTGGCCCGTTCTTTCTGACGCAACTGGCGGGCGCATTCAACGACAACGTGTACAAGAATGCGCTGGTGATTCTGGTCGCTTACAACGCGGCCACTTACTCGGCGCTCGATTCCGGTGTGCTTGCAAATCTCGCGGCGGGTCTGTTCATCCTTCCCTTTCTGCTGTTTTCGGCCAACGCCGGTCAGTTCGCCGACAAATATGAAAAAGCGTTTCTGATTCGTGTCATCAAGGCAGCGGAAGTTGTCATCATGGCCGTCGCCGCGGCCGGCCTGATGCTCGACAATCTCGCGCTGCTGCTGGCGGCATTGTTCCTGATGGGAACCCAATCGGCATTCTTCGGGCCGGTCAAATACGCGTTGTTGCCACAGGCGCTGGGTCCCCACGAACTGGTCGGCGGCAATGCACTGGTGGAAACCGGGACGTTTCTGGCGATACTGGGCGGCACGCTGGTTGCCGGTGTGTTGATTGCCCAGCCGGACGGCGTGCCCTACGTCTGTGTGCTGATCGTGGCAGTGAGCGTTTTGGGGTTTGCCGCCAGCTTGCGCATTCCCGGGCTCGAAGCGCCAACACCGGGCCTGAAACTCAACTGGAACATCTTTAGCGAAACCTGGGCCAATTTGCGTTTCGCCACGAAGGATCACACCGTTTTCCACTCGATGCTCGGTGTGTCGTGGTTCTGGTTTTACGGGGCACTGTTTCTGTCCCAGTTTCCGGATTACAGCCGCGTATCGCTCGGCGGAAACGAAACGGTCGTCACGCTGCTGCTGGCGCTGTTTTCAGTAGGGGTCGCATCCGGATCATTATTGTGCGAGCGCCTGTCCGGTCACAAGGTCGAAGTCGGCCTCGTGCCCTTTGGCTCGATCGGGCTGAGCGTGTTCGCGGTCGATCTGTTCTTCGCAACGCCGACGAGCGCGGAGCTTGCCGCGCATGCTGCCGCGGGACTTGTCGCCACAGGCGCACCCGAAATTGGCGCCACTGAATTCCTGCTGCGCGAAGGCAGCTGGCGCATCGTGCTCGACCTGTTCCTCATCGGCATGTTCGGCGGTTTCTACATCGTACCCCTGTATGCGCAGATACAGACGCGCAGCGAGCCGACACACCGTTCGCGCATCATTGCCGCCAACAACATCCTCAACGCGTTGTTCATGGTGGCGGCGGCAGCCGTTGCGGTGTTCATGTTGTCCCAGGGGGCGAGCGTTCCCCAGCTGTTGTTGCTGACCGGCATATTCAATCTCGCAGTGGCAGCCTACATTTATTCACTGGTCCCGGAGTTTCTGTTGCGCTTCCTGGACTGGTTGCTGGTGCACGCGGTCTATCGGTTGCGGGTCAAGGGAGGCCAGCATCTTCCCGAACAAGGCCCGGCGCTGCTTGTGTGCAATCACCAGAGCCTGGCCGATGCGTTGATTATTTCGGCGGCGTGCCGCCGGCCGATCCGCTTCCTGATGTACTACACCATCTTCAATATCCCGGTATTGAATTTCATTTTTCGATCGATGAAAGCGATCCCGGTGGCACCCGCCAGGCTTGCTCCGCACGTTCTCGACAAGGCTTACGACGACGTCGAGGCGGCACTGCTCGACGGACAACTCGTCTGCATCTTCCCGGAAGGCCAGCTCACGACGGACGGCGCGATCGGCGAGTTTCGTTCCGGCGTCAGCCGCATTCTCGAGCGTACCCCGGTGCCGGTTATCCCAATGGCCTTATCCGGCTTGTGGGAAAGCATATTCTCCAGAAATCCTGCGCGTAAACGGCTGCCGCGTCTGTTTCCGGCGGTACGCCTTGTCATCGGAAAGCCGCTCGCTCCTCGCGAAATAACGCCAGCCGGATTGCGCGATACAGTGGTAGGTCTTCAGGCGGGCCGTCGTTGAAGACGAACGCTGCAACGGCGTGATTCGGTTACTCCAATCGGCCTGCGGCTGCTGTTGCTGGCCGCGGAGATCACGATTCTGACCAGCCGCAGCCCGAGGGCAGCAGAGCCGTTGTCTTGCCTGTCACGTAGTAGGCGAACAGGCCGACCCATTCCTTGATCGCGATATTCAGGCCGCGCAGATTTTCGGCGAACAGCAATCGTACGGGCATCAGATTAGAGGGCGTCGAGACATGGTCGACGGGGAAGGGAATGACCGGCCACTGCTGTTTACAAAAAATTCCAACGGATCTTGGCATGTGCCAGGCGGTTGTTATCAGCAACCAGGTTTGCCCTTCTTGCGGTTGAATCAGTTGCCTGGTCAATAACGCGTTCTCATAAGTGTTGCGTGATTCACGCTCGAACACGACGCGGTCGATGTCCAGGCCCTGTTGCTGAAAAAGAATTCTGGCGATGTCAGTCGCCTTGTATTCCTGCTTGTCCAGCGATCCCGTGCCGCCGGTAAACACCAGTTTTGCGCGAGGATACTGTCTTGCCAGTGCCATGAAAGCCAGCAGCCGCTCGGCAGCGGGATTCACTTCGACCTGGCCCCACTGGCTTGACAGAAAAGGATCTTCAGCGCCGCTCAGAACGATGATGCCGTCTATTTGTTCGGGCAGAGGCGGATTGGTCGCGAATCGTGTCTCGAGCGGGTGCAGCAACGAAAAGTGCAATGGCACGAAAGCGATCAGTACTAGAAGAACGCAAGTCAGGCCCAGCAACGGTTTCGCGATTCTGTCTTTCCCGAGATAGAGCAGGGCGCAACTCGACACGATGAGTAACAGCAACAAGCTGTCGGGTGCGATCAGTATCCAGGCAAGTTTCGATAGCCAGAAGAACAGGGAATCCATCATCTCAGTTCACGCGATCCGTTCCAGGGGCCGCATGCCGGCTAGGCAATGGCATATATGCCTTGTCGCTGTGCGCCGCGCCGCGCAGGTCAGACGCCCTTGAACGCCGGTTTTCGTTTTGCATGGAATGCCGTTACGCCTTCGCGGAAGTCCTCGGAGCTGCGCAACCGGCTATAAGCGTGGCCTTCGAGTTCTATCGCAGTCGCAAGGGTCGCGTCTTCCGTATCGTTGAGGAGTTTTTTCGCGGTGCGTTGTGCCAGCGGCGCGAACTGCACGAGTTCGGCGACCAGCGCATCGGTGGTTTTCTCCAGGTCTGCGTCGGCAACGCACTCGGTGGCAATTCCCCAGTCAACCGCCTGCTGCCCGGTGATGCGGCGCGAGCGCATGACGATATCCTTGGTGCGCGTGATGCCGACCATTTTCTGCAAGCGCGCCGAGCCGCCGGAGCCGGGAATTTGCCCGAGTTTCTGCTCGGGCAGGGCGTAGCGCGTCGTTTCAGTGGCGATGCGGAAATCACAAGCCAGGGAAATCTCGAAACCCACGCCAAAACAGTAGCCGCGCCCGGCCGCGATCACCGGTTTCCCGCAGCGTGCCGGCGCGGCAATGTTCCAGGCCAGTTTGGAGACCGTCTCGGGACTGGCTTCGAGGAAGCCCTTGATGTCGCCGCCGCTGGAGAAATGCTCACCCGCGGCGCGCAGTACGATCACCCGCACGGCATCGTGCGCGTCCAGCGCTTCGAACGCGCAGCGCAACTGGTCGCGCTGGGGCATCGATACTACATTCAACGGCGGCCGGTCCAGCACGATGTCGGCGCGCTGTTGCGCCTCGTCGATCTCGATTCGAAAGCCGTCCAGATTGTCGAGCAGGTGTCGGGCAGGGTGGGTCAGATTGGTCATTCCGGGCTCCTGGATAGAAATTTGTTTGCGGTGCAGGCACAGGGAACGCAGGGCAAAAGCGAATTCAGGATAGCGCGTACTAGCCTGATGTCGCTGCCGGGATGGCCGGCGGTCAACGACGGGCGACTCCCGGACCTCTTCCCGGTCCTCCCTTCGGTGCCGGTTTCCTGCGGTGCATGTGCGGTTAACAACAAACTCAGTCGTCGCGTTCGTACTCGCCGGCCACCAGCTTGCGGCGCAGAATCTTGCCGACCGGCGATTTCGGGATCTCGCGCACGAATACATACTCTCGCGGCCGTTTGAAGTTGAGCAGGCCCGAAGACCGGCAGAATAAATCGAGCACCTCTGCGTCTACCGTCGACTGTCGCTTGATAAAGGCGACAACTTTCTGTCCCCATCGATCGTCCGCGAGCCCGGCAACGGCCACCTCGTCAACGGCTTGATGCAGCGACAGCACCGATTCGATCTCGACCGGCGAGATGTTTTCGCCGCCCGAAATGATCATGTCGTCAACCCGGCCGGTGACGAACAGATTGCCGTCCTCGTCAAAATGCCCCATGTCGCCGGTGAAGTACCAGCCGTGCTTGAGTGCCCGCGCGTCGGCTTCGCTACGTTTCCAGTATCCTTCGAACGCTTCATCGCTGTTGATGTCGGCAATGATTTGGCCTTCCTCCCCCGGCGCGGCAAGTTCGTCGGGGTGCGTGGCACCGAGCGCGACGACCCGGATTCTTGAATTCAGGCCGGCGCGCCCGGCACTGCCCGGTTTTTCGGTAGCGGCCTGGTCGAACGAGAACGTAAAGATCTCCGATGATCCGTAGTGGTTCACGAAGAGGTCCGGGCGGAACGCGTCGTCGAGGCGCCGCAGCAGCGATTCTGGCATCGACGCGCCGGCAAATCCCAGCCGCCTGACCGAACTGATGTTCGCATCGCGGAAACCCTCTGCGGCAAGCAGGTCGTGATACAGCGTCGGGACCAGATAAAGATGGCTGATCTTTTCCCGGGCAATCAGTGTCAGGGCTTCAGTGGCGTCAAAACGCGGCATGCACACGAAGCAGCCGTTGACCAGCGCCATCGACAACAGCGAACGAACGCCCATCGTGTGATAGAGCGGCATCACGCCGAGGGTTCGTTCCCCGAATGCGTACTGGTTTTGCGCGATATGCGCGATTGCCGCCGCGCGCTCCGCGCGGTGCCGCCGTGGCACGCCCTTGGGACGTCCGGTCGTGCCGGACGTGTAGAGCATGATCGACCAGTCGTCGGCAGACGCGTGCAGCAATCCCTCTGACGTGTGGGCATTGAGCAATTCGTCAAACGCGATTTCATTGCCAATCGGTGCGAACGTTACGATGCGCGGAATCTCGTAACAAGCCGGTGAGTTGGCAACCGCTTCAGCACCGGATTCGTCGTAGACAACGGCACGGGCTTGCGCATCGAGCGCGCAGTACTGGATTTCCTCCGGCTTGGAACGCCAGTTGACCGGCGTCACGATCAATCCCACAAACTGGCAAGCCCAGTGCAGGGTCGCCATCTGCCAGCGGTTTTGCATGACGACGAGGACATGGTCACCGTGTGTCAGCCCGAGCGAAGCCAGGCCGTCGGCAAGCGCGCTGATTCTCGACATCCAGTTTTCGTAACTGAGCCGAACGTTGCCGTCAACGATCGCCGTCGAATGGGGATTGCGCTCGACGCTGGAAAGAAACGAACGGCCCAGATCAAGCATCCGCGACATCCTTTTTCCGGCCGGCGGCTACATCGAGAATCGCCGCCACGATGTTCGAATATCCGGTGCACCGGCACAAATGGCCGGAGAGCATTTCCCGCACCTGTGTTTCGTCCGGGTCCGGAACGCGCGTAAGAAAGTCGGCGCATGACATCAGGATCCCGGGCGTGCAAAACCCGCACTGCAGCGCATGGTGCTTGCGGAACGCGGACTGGAGTTCGGATAACGCACCGGTGTTGTCCGCCAAACCCTCAACGGTGCGGACGTCCCGTCCATCGGCAGCCACGGCGAGTGTCAGGCAGGCACGTTGCGCCACCCCGTCGATGGTGATGGTGCAGGCGCCGCAGACGCCATGCTCACAGCCGACGTGTACGCCGGTTGTCCCCATCCGGGAGCGCAGGAAATCGGATAACAGCGTGCGCGGTTCACACTGTCCCGAGCGTGCCATGCCATTGAGTTTCAGCGCGATCGTATGCTGTCCATGCGGAAATTTTTTCATTCGGTTTCCATGTGCTGCTTTCTGTCGTTCAGTGCCGCAATGCCGTGAGCGTCGATTTCAACTGCGCAGGCGGTTGATCAACTGCGCGCCCAGATTGCGCACGAGATGCCGGCGGTACCTCGCACTGGCGTGCTGGTCGTCCTGGGCGCCAAGTTTCCAGGCAAGATCTTCCAGCGCTGCGTCCAGGTCCGTGCCGGTGGATAGCGGCAGCGTTTGCACCCATGGACGGTCCGCGACGCCGCCCACGCCGAGGCGCACTTCTTCCCCGGACACGGTCGCGGCCAGGGCGACGAGGGCGAAGTCACCATGCCGCATGCTCACTTCAACGAATCCGTAGCGCGTCTGCTTGTTTGCCAGCGGGAACCTTACCGATTCGATCAACTCGTCGGCTTCCCTTGCCGTCGTGAGCACGCCTCGGAAAAACTCTTCCGCCGCTACGCGCCGTCGCCGCCGGCGCGAGCGAAGCTCGACGGTTCCGCCAAGCGTTGCCAGGCACAGCGGCAACTCCGCGCTGGGGTCCGCGTGCGCGATGGAGCCGCAGACCGTTCCCCGATTGCGCGTCTGGAAGTGCCCCAGGTGCGGCAAGGCCTGTGCAAGGAGCGGCACCGTGCTTTCGTCCCGGACCACCATTTCCGCTGCACGCTGCGTTACCGCAGCGCCCAGTTGCATCCAGCCCCGATTCACCCGGATGGTTGAAAGATCCTCGACGCGCGAGATGTCAATGAGCACGCGCGGTTGCGCCAGGCGCATGTTCAGTGCCGCCATCAACGATTGGCCGCCGGCGAGAATGCGCGCGTCCTCCCCGTACTCGGCCAGCAAGTGAACAATCTCGTCGGTCGAATCTGCGCGGATGTAGTCGAACGCGGCGGGCTTCACTTCCCGGCTCCATTATCGTTGTGCCCGATCAGGCGCAGCAGGCGTCGCCGTAAACCCCTGGCGGGTGACGCACCGCTCGCCACGCGGCCGAGCCTGGCAAACAACTGCCGCAGCACCATGGCCGTCGCGCTTTCGATCATGCGTGCGCCAACCGATACGATCTTGCCGCTCAGCGAGAACGCATAGTCGTAGTCGAGCCGCGTGCCTTCCTCCACCTTGTTCAGCGTTATCCGGCCGTCGCCTTCGGCACTGCCCAGCGCACCCGTGCCCCGTCCAGAGAGCCTTATGCGCCGCATCGGGTCTTCATCGGCGAGGGTCATGTCAACACGGAAAGTGACCTTGACCAGCCCTACCGACAACGACATGTCTGCACGATAGGCATTGAACGCAACGGCTTCGAGGCTGCTGCAACCCGGTATCACCTTCTGCATTTTCTTCGGGTCGTGCAGCGCGTGATAAACAGCTTCCGGCGGGGCATCGATGTTGATGCTGCCGGAAGCCGAGAACTGCTTCCCGCCGCTCGTCGGCACCGGCACCTGTGCTACCGGCGGCGTTTCCGGCGGCGCGATCAATTCGATGATGCGCGATGGCGTCATCGGCAGCACGATTGCTTCGGCATCGACTTCCGGTCCCAGCGCATCGGCGATGGCGTTGGCGATGCACACCGGCGTGCTCATGTTATTGCCTTCACCGATGCCCTTCGCGCCCAGGGGCGTAAACGGCGACGGGGTTTCCATGTGCGCGATGAGCGGTTCCGGCACCTCGACCGCCGTCGGCACCAGGTAATCGGCGAACGTGCCCGAGGCAAAAGAGCCATCGGCCCGGTAGCTGAATTCCTCCATCAGGGCGGCGCCGAGCGCTTGCGCGAATCCGCCGCGGATCTGGCCGTCGGCAAGCGCCGGATTGAGCAGCGTTCCGGCATCGTGCGCGGTCACATACCGGTCGATGCGCACTTGCCCGGTGCCGCGGTCGATTTCCACCGCGCAGATGTCGAAAGCGAAGCCGTAACAGGTGGAAGTATTGATCCGGTCGCTCTCGTCGGGCGGCTCGAGCTGTGCCGGCGTCCACGTTGCCGTTTCGCGCAGTCCCGGTGCCGTGCCCTCGGGCAGCAGGCCGGGTGCCCAATGCGGTGAAGCGGCAAGCCGCGCAAACGCTACCGTTGTTTCAGGGGCCTTGCGCGCGAATACCTTGCCGGCGGCAAACACCACGTCACTTTCGTGACAATTGAGCTGCGCCGCGGCGATCCGCGCGAGTTTGTCGCGCAGCTTGTAGGCGGCCAGATGCGCAGTACCCGCAACGGCGCCGGCAAAACGGCTCGAGTAATTGCCTTCGGCAACCGACCATGCGTCCTTGCGCGTATCCAGTTCCACGTCAACGGTGATGTCGCCGGGACTGAGGCCGAACACGTCGGCGACGACTTGCGAAAGCACGGTGATGTGCCCCTGGCCATGGGGAACCGATGCAACGCTCACGGTGACCGAACCGAGCAGGTCGATGCTGACCGTCGCGCTGGTGATGGCGCCGTTCTTCGGGCCGGCCTTGGCGCGCGCTTCCTTCGTCATCACGGTGGTGATGTAGCCCATGTTCGATATCGACGGCTCGACAACGGCGGCGTAACCGATGCCGTATAAACGTCCTTGCGCGCGCGCCGCGTCGCGTCTTTCCAATAGCGACCGCAGGTCGCCGCGTCTGCATGCCAGTTCCAGCGCAGCGGTGTAGTCGCCGGAGTCGAGTAGCGCGCCGGCTGCCGCGCGGTAGGGAAAATCGCCCGACTGAACGAAATTGCGTTTGTACACCTCGAGCGGATCGAGGTTCAGTTCCACGGCGATGCGTTGCACCAGGCGCTCGAGGGCAAAATACACCTGAGGTCCGCCGAAACCGCGCACCAGGCCCGCCGGGGTCTTGTTCGTCAGCGCCACGCGATTGCGTACCCGCAGATGTTCAATCCGGTAAGCACCGGTCAGGCAACCGTGCATGCGGTAGAACGTCGCCGGTTCGGGCGCCCTGAGATAAGCGCCGCAGTCGTCGATCTGATCGTACGAGAGCGCCTGAATGCGCCCGTCGCTTGCGACGGCCGCTTCGATGTCGGTGACGCGGCCGGTGGACGAGGTCGCCGCGACCAGGTGCTCAAGGCGGTCTTCTACCCATTTCACCGGCGCCCTCGCCTTGCGGGCAGCCAGACACAGCGCCACGATGTACGGAAACACGCCTTGCTTGACGCCGAAACTGCCGCCGCCGTCGCGCGGCATGCGCAATCGCAGCTTTGCTGCCGGTACCTGCAGCGCCAGTGCCATCACGGCATGCAGCGAGAACGGCCCCATGAAATTGGACAGCACGTCATAGTCGCCTTCGCTGCCGTACTCCGCTACAGCCACGTAGGTCTCGATCGGTGTGCACGAGTTGCGCGGGTAGCGCGCCTTGATCCGCACGCGGTGCGCCGCCGAAGCGAACGCAGCGTCGGGATCTCCGTAGACGAACTCACGGTCGCTGACAACGTTTGAGCCGACCGCTTCGTGCAGTACCGGCGCTTTCTTTTCGATGGCGGCTTCGGCATCGACAACGGCATCGGCGGGTTCGTATTCGACCTTCACCAGATCCAGCGCGTCCTCGGCGACGTAGCGGTTCTCAGCCACTACGACGGCGACCGGCTCCCCCACGTAGCGCACCTTGTCCAGCGCGATGCACCAGTGCTCCATGGGCTGTTTGACGCCTACCACGAACGGTTTTGACCACTCGCGAAGGTCGGCGCCGACCAGTACGGTCCGGACGCCGGGCAGCGCCATTGCATCGGCGATATCGATGGAAGTGATGCGCGCATGCGCATGGGGCGATCGAACGAACGCGGCATGCAATGTTCCCGCAGGCACTCCGAGATCGTCGGCGTAACGTCCGGCACCGGTCAGAAGCGCCGCGTCCTCGCGCCGTTCGAGTGACTGTCCGGTCCAACCGGGTGCGCGCTTCGCTGTCGCCGGGTCGTTCATCCGGGATGGTTCCCTGATGTCATCGGATACTCAATTCCGTCGTGCATGCGGGCCCAAGGTGTTCGTGGAATCCGGCAGTTCGGTTTTACCGCCGGCATGCCGGCGCCTGATGTGCTGTCCGCCATGCCTGCTGTTTTTCGCAACCGCCGCTCGAATTATGGCATTGTCTGCAAGCAGACAGGACCGGGCTTCATCGCTTCGCGAACGCAGACCTCGCGGCTGGTGCAAACCCGACGGGTAGTTTAGTTGATATAGTCCTCCGGATACGGCGGTTCGTCGGTTGGCGCCGGCGCGGCGCGCAACAGACCAGACTGGATACATCGCATGAAAGTCAATCTTGAGAAATCCTGGCCGATGCCAGTGCCACCGGCAGCGGCGTGGCATTTGTTGCAGGACGTCGAAGCCGTTGCTTCGTGCATGCCGGGGGCAAAGATCACCGAGCGGATCGACGACACCCATTACAAGGGCACGGTCACTTCGCGGGTCGGCCCGGCCACGCTGTCGTTCAGCGGCACCATCGAAGTGCTGGAAATCGACGCGGCGAACATGCAGTTGCGGATGATCGGAAAAGGCGCGGACCGCAGCGGATCGTCCGGCGCCAGCATGGACCTCACGGCCCGGGTCGAGGGTGCCGATGACGGCAAGTCGAAACTGATCGGTAACAGCGAGGTTGCGATGACCGGCAAGGCCGCAACCTTCGGCGGGCGCATGATCGTTCCGGTCGCCGACCAGATCCTCAAGCAGTTTGCCGCCAATTTCGCCAGGCGTGTTCAGGAAATCGCCGAGCAGGCACCGGCAGCAAGTGGCGCGGAAACCGGAGCGGCGCCGGGCACACCGGGGGCCGCGGCACCGGAAACATCGTTGAACGCGCTCGGATTGCTGTGGGGAATGATCAAGGACGGTCTGCGCCGGCTGTTTGGCAAGAAGCCGGGTTGACGGGCACCTCGCAACCGTTGGTTTAACCACTCCGGATGGACCGCACCGAGCGTTTCTACCGCATCGATCGCCTGCTGCGAGAAAACAGGCTCGTCACGATTGACCGCTTTCTGGACGAGTTGTCCGTGTCGCGCGCCACGTTCAAGCGCGATCTCGAATACATGCGCGACCGGCTCAACGCGCCGATCGAATGGGACCGCGAATCCGGCGGGTACCGCTTTGTCGAGCCGGCCGGAGCGGCACCGGAGTACGAACTGCCCGGGCTGTGGTTCAACCAATCGGAAATTCTTGCGCTCTTGTCGATGGAAAGCCTGCTGGAGGAAATCGAGCCCGGCCTGCTCGGCCCGCGCCTGGAGCCGTTGAAAGCGCGGCTTGCATCGTTAATCGAATCAACCAGTCATTCGGCCGACGACGTGCGCGAGCGTATTCGCGTTCTGCGCATGGGTTCGCGCAGCCGCAAGATCCGTCACTTCGAACCGGTTGCGTTTGCGCTGATGAACCGGCGCAAACTGCACATCGACTACTTCGTGCGGTCCCGCGATGAGTTGACGCATCGCGACGTGTCGCCGCAGCGGCTGGTGCATTATCGCGACAACTGGTACCTCGACGCCTGGTGCCATCAGGCCGGGGGCGTGCGCAGTTTCGCGCTCGATGCCGTTGAGTCGGCGCGAGTACTCGAAGAAGCCGCCAGGCAAGTGCCGGATGCCGATCTCGACCGCTTGCTGGGTGCCGGTTACGGGATCTTTTCCGGTGAACAGGTCAAGTGGGCGAAGCTGCGTTTCTCGGCCCAGCGCGCACGCTGGGTCGCGGCAGAAGAATGGCATCCGCAACAGCGCGCCGGATTTGACGATGCCGGATGCTACATCCTTGAAGTGCCGTATAGCCAGGACCCGGAACTGATGATGGATATCCTCAAGCACGGTCCCGAAGTGGAAGTACTGGAACCGCCCGAACTGCGCAAACGCGTAGCCGGGCAACTGGTGGCCGCGGCAGACCAATATCGCACCTGATTGGTGCAATTCCTGACAACGAGCTTGATATATGCCATTGTTTTTATGGTGTTAAATATTTGACCCGGCATGCACGGAAATTGCATTCGTATGGCATGGATGCCGAAATCGTGCGCTTCTGGTCTGACAGTTGAATCATGGTGGCCTCGTGTGCGATCCGGATGCGATCCGTGTGCAACACGAAGAGCAGCATCAAACAAGACTGAAACAGGCGAGGAGCGTACTAGCACGCGACACCGCAATCGGAACGCGCCGTAGCCCTACCGGGCTGCCAGCCTCAAGTTCCCGACTCGGAATGCAAACGGGTTGTTGGAAGGAGGTGGCAAATGTTTCATCGACGTGTGTTGTGCAAACTCGCGGTCACCCTGTTGGTTGGCTTCTCGTCCCTGCCTGTCCAGGCGGGTGAAAACGCGCCGAGGTACGAATACTCGGTCGCGGTCCAGGAAATCACGCAGCTCTACTGGCTCGCCGAGACTGCGAATAGCTGCGGCTGGGCAACGCGCCAGGAAGCCGATCAGTTCGAAGCGTTCGCGGTTCGATTCCTCACCGCACATCTTTCCGGCGTACACGGCGCGGCGCTGTTCTCGATGATCAGCGAGGCGGGCTTTCAGCCTGCCGTTCAGCGCGTCGCACTCGAAAACCGCGCGCACAACTGCGACCAGGACCGCTGGAAAAATGGGTGGGCCACTTTCAAGTCTGCTGCAGACGAGAACGCAACACGTTATTGATTGAAGTTTTGTGCGCGGATCTCTCTTTGCACAAGGAGGGCCTGGTAAATGAAAATAATCGTGATGGTATTCGGGTTGATGGTCCCTGCCGTGGCATTCGGCGACAGTCCGGACGAAATTGGACAAACGGGCCGGTGCGCGTCCTGGGTGAACCACGCAATGTACGGTGCCACCCAGTCGATGCGCGGAGCCTCACGCGAGGTGGAGTTCGTCGCGAGGAGTAGTCTCGTAGAGCTTCTGGGGCGATCCAGATCGCCGGGCGGCAACAAGCTCTACATTATGGTCGACGAAGGTGATACCGAAGGCGAGCGCGGCTTCATGGAACAGTCCATCCTGTTCGGGTACGACGCAATGACCTACTGGCAATCGCGCAATGCCGGGATTTCGCCAAGTCACGACGAGTGGCAGCGAAATTTCATGGCCATGTGTCTCGATTACGAGGCAATATGACCCTGCTGTCACTGTGACGCGGACACGATAATCGGGCGTGCCACATCTTTTCGATGCCTCGCATGCCAACGGTTCAATCCTGGACCGCCGACTTGATTCTCCATAAATATTCCGGGTGGCTCACGTAGTGAGCCACTGACCCGCGCAGACTGCCTCCACTTACTCAAAGGAGGCGGTCATGGGTGAAATCATCAATCCGGCGCTGGCCGGCATTCAAAAGCAACAGGGCTCAAAACTCCCGGAACTGCGGGCGAAAGCGGACGCCTGGTCGGCACGCAACGACTTGCGCGCGTACAAGGGCAGTCTGCGCGACCTGGCGGGGCTTTGTCCCGCTTTCGACCGCAGGTCGCTGGCAGACGGCGATCGCGCGGTCGCACGAAAGGACGGTACAGGCAAAGACGGTGTTGGCATCGCCAGATCGCATCTGGACGTGATCGTGCGCCGTGCCGGCCCGGGCGTCGGGTTGCTGGAAATGCCGGTGGGCGTGGTCACCCGGCGCCACCAGTTACTGCCCCACGCGCGGGTGATCGAAAGCCTCGAGCGCGCCCTTGGCGTGATTCGGGTTGACCCGGCACAAACGAAAGCCGAGCTTGACCTCACCAATTTCGGCGCGCGCATGTCGCTCGCGGTCGACTTGCCGACGCATCTCGATTTCGACCCCGTTGGCAGCGCGCCCCTGAACCTGCGCATCCTTTTGAGCAACAGCGTCAACGGTGGCGGGTTGCGTTTGCTTTCGGTCTGGCAGCAGCAGGAATCCGGGAGCACGTTCGCGGTCGGCGTGACGCGGCTCGAATCGCGGCTCGCCCATCGTCTGCCGGCGCGCCTTGCCGACATCGTTCCCGGGGTGCAGAGGGCGCTGGAAATTGCCCAGGCCGAGCGCGCCGTACTGGCGCAGTGGAACCGTCAACTCGTCACGCGCGACCAGCTCGTTGCCTGGGTCGACGGTTCGGTCCGCCGCATGTGGGGCCGGACGGCGGCGGCGCGAATTTTCCACATCGCCATGACCGGCTGGGATGCCGAGCCGGCGTTCAGTGTCGAGCGGGAGTCGCCGTCGCGCCGCACCATGCAAGCCACCAATCCGGTGCCCGGTGCGCCTGCGTTCGTCGAAACGGCCTACGATGCGTTGCTGGCACTGGGTTGGATTGCACGGGAAGTTCGCGACACCGGCGAGCGGTTCGATCGTATTGTCGAAACAGCACTGCTGATGCGCGCGCTGCTTCGCTCGGGTGCAAAACCTTCGAGCAATTGATCGCGCAGTAAAGT
>Ga0209536_100002848_pt1 | contig 28036 bp, 23 predicted proteins | sample DeeMarSeWOR28_12_FD_187461 | JGI IMG/M metagenome (GOLD analysis project Ga0209536, IMG submission 187461) | Marine sediment microbial communities from White Oak River estuary, North Carolina - WOR-2-8_12 (SPAdes) (version 2) | ecosystem: Environmental > Aquatic > Marine > Intertidal zone >... | reverse complement strand
GGATATCTCCAGCGTTTACTGGGTGATCGGGGGAACCCCTCAGGCGGATTTCGATCGCGAGGCTGCCGGGGGTGAACCAGTGCCTACGCACCACTCACCGCTGTTCAAGATCTCTCCGGAGCCCTCGGTACGTGCGGGCGTCGAATCGACGGTTGTCGCGCTGATGGAGTTGATGGGTACGGGATAGCCGGCGAGGAGCCCAGGCGGCTGTCGTACAGTCGAAATCAGTCCTCGTCGACGTCGAAGTCCTCGAGCGTCTCCTCGCCGCCAGCGCCCTTGAGGAGCACTTCGACTTTTTGCTCCGCGTCCTTGAGCGCCGTCTGGCAGCTGCGCGTGAGCTTGATGCCGTCCTCGAATTTCTTCATTGCTTTCTCGAGCGGCAGGTCGCCGGACTCGAGTTCCTCGACCAGTTCTTCCAGGTCGCTGAGGGCTTTTTCGAGGTCGATTGTTTGCTTCGTGCTCATGTGGCATCCCTTGCGTGTGCGACGCTACGCTACCTCCCGTCTGCGGCAGCGTCAATGCTCTGCGGCGCTTTGCCATGCGCCGTGTGGCCCGTTGACATCGGCACGGCCCGGGCATAGAGTACAGGCTCCTTAGACTGAGTCTAATTGCAAATCAATCTCAATTGAGAGGGGAAATCATGTCACTCAAAGGCAGCAAAACCGAACAAAATCTCAAAGACGCCTTCGCAGGTGAGTCCCAGGCGAACCGCCGCTATCTCTACTTTGCCGCCAAGGCTGATGTCGAAGGCTATAACGATGTAGCCGCCGTGTTCCGTTCCACCGCTGAAGGTGAAACGGGCCATGCACATGGACATCTTGAGTACCTCGAAGAGGTTGGTGATCCCGCGACCGGCATGCCCATCGGTTCCACCGCTGAGAACCTCGCATCGGCAATTGCCGGAGAGACCCACGAATACACGGACATGTACCCCGGCATGGCAAAAGCAGCGCGGGATGAGGACTTCGACGAGATAGCAGACTGGTTCGAAACACTCGCCAAGGCGGAGCGCTCACACGCGAACCGCTTCCAGAAGGCTCTCGACACGCTCGACGACTAAAAAACAAAAGGAAAGCCGGGCGTAAAGCCCGGCTTTTTTTCGCCATGTCCAATTCCGAAGTGCGTCGCGAGGGCAGTCTCGAGGCTCCCACGCGCCATCCCATCGACTGGCAGTCCGACGAGTTCTATGACGAGAAAGCCCTGTTCGAGGAACTCGAACGGGTGTTCGACATCTGCCACGGTTGCCGTCGCTGTTTCAACCTGTGCCATTCCTTCCCGACGCTGTTCGACGCGATCGATGAATCGGAAAGCATGGAACTCGACACCGTGCCGAAGTCGGTCTACTGGGACGTCGTGGACCACTGTTACCTGTGCGACATGTGCTACATGACCAAGTGTCCCTACGTGCCGCCGCACGAGTGGAACATCGACTTCCCGCACCTGATGCTCCGCGCCAAGGCGGCGCGATTCCGAAAGCAGGGAGCATCGATGCGCGACAAGGTGCTGGCGGCGACCGATGCCGTTGGCAAGTTCGCGGGCATACCGGTAATCGCGCAGGTCGTCAATGCGACCAACCGCAGCAAGTTCGGGCGCAAGATGCTGGAAGGCGCGCTCGGTGTCCATCACGCAGCGCCGGTTCCGGATTACCACTCGAAGAACGCGCGCAAGCGTCTGAAGCACCTGCGCGGGCAGTCGACGGTCAAGGGCGAGGCTTCCGAGAGCACCAAGGGGAAGGTGGTTCTCTATACGACCTGCTACGGCAATCGAAACCGGCCCGAGATGGACGTTGACCTGGCTGCAGTGTACGAACACAACGGCATCGAAGTGGCGCTGGCGGAGAAGGAAGTGTGCTGCGGCATGGCAAAGCTCGAGCTCGGTGACCTCGACGCCGTGGTACGCGCCAAGGAGATCAATATCCCGGTGCTCGCCGCGTGGGTCGATAAAGGCTACGACATCGTGACGCCGATTCCTTCCTGTACGCTGATGTACAAGCAGGAACTGCCGCTGATGTTCCCGGACGACGAAGGCGTGAAGAAGGTCCAGGCCGCGATGTACGATCCCTTCGAGTACCTGATGCTGCGGCACAAGGACGGCAAACTGAAGACGGAGTTCGCGCAGTCACTCGGCAAGGTGTCGTACCAGGTGCCCTGTCACCTGCGCGTGCAGAACATCGGCCTCAAGACGCGCGATGTGCTGCAGCTGGTGCCGGATACCACGGTGGAGGCCATCGAGCGCTGCTCGGGCCACGACGGTACCTACGCCGTCAAGAAGGAGTTTCACGACATCTCGAAGAAGATCGCTCGGCCGGTCGTGAACAAGGTGAAGAAAAGCGGTGCGGATCATTTCGTCAGCGACTGCCCGATGGCGTCCGACCAGATTGCCCAGGATCTCGACGAGTACTCCGCCGGGCACCCGATGAGCCTGCTAAGGAAAGCTTACGGAATATGAATGCAATGCAGAAACTGACACGAGACGATTTGTACAGCCTGGAGCAGTACTCCGATATTCGCAGCGAGTTTCGCAACAAGGTTATCGCGCACAAGCGCAATCGCCGCGTCGAACTCGGCACCAACGCCGCGCTGTATTTCGAAGACCGCCTTACGATGCAATACCAGGTTCAGGAGATGTTGCGCATCGAGCGCATCTTCGAGGCTGCGGGTATCAATGACGAGCTCGAAGCCTACAACCCGCTCATCCCGGATGGTTCCAACTGGAAGGCGACCTTCATGGTCGAGTTTCCGGACGTCGAGGAGCGGCGGGCGATGCTGGGGCGGCTCATCGGCATCGAGAACAAGGTCTACGTACAGGTCGAGGGTTTCGACCGCGTGTACGCGATTGCGGACGAGGACCTCGAGCGCTCCGACGAAAAGAAGACATCCGCCGTGCACTTCATGCGTTTCGAGCTGTCGGCCGAGGCAGTCGAGGCGCTCAAGTCCGGGGCGTCGCTCGCGGCCGGTATCGATCACGAAAACTACCAGGTCGAGATTCCCGAGCTCCCGGAGAACGTCCGTCAGTCGCTGATCGGCGATCTCGATTAGGCGCCGCCAATTATTCTCCGGCAGCCGCGATTTCGCTGGTGCACGGCTATTGCAATCAGGCTAGAATCCCCGGCGTGAATTCGCTGGGCAGCTTCACGTAATGGCAAAATCCTACGACGCCGCGGACATCGAGGTCCTGAGCGGGCTCGAACCCGTACGCCGCCGGCCGGGCATGTACACCGACACGTCCCGGCCCAACCACCTCGCGCACGAAGTCATCGATAACAGCGTTGACGAGGCGCTTGCGGGGTACTGCAAGAAGATCGAGGTGACCATCTACAAGGACGGGTCGCTCGAGGTCGCGGACGACGGTCGCGGCATGCCGGTGGACAAACACCCCAAGGAGAAACTGCCGGGCGTCGAGGTGATTCTCACCAAGCTGCACGCGGGCGGCAAATTCTCCAACAAGAACTACCAGTTCTCCGGCGGCCTGCACGGCGTGGGCGTATCGGTCGTGAACGCGCTGTCGAAGAACCTGGAAGTCTGGATACGCCGCGGCGGCAAGGAATACAACATGAGCTTCGCCGGCGGCAAGAAGCGGGGCAAGCTCGAGCAGGTCGGCACGGTCGGCAAGGCAAATACGGGAACCACCATACGTTTCTGGCCCGACCCGCAGTATTTCGATTCCTCCAAGTTCTCGCTGTCCCGGCTGAAGCACGCGCTGCGTGCAAAGGCCGTGTTGTGCCCGGGACTAACCGTGCGCCTGAAGATCGAGAAGCCGAAAGAGAAACTCGAGTGGTGTTACTCCGGCGGTCTCGAGGAATACCTGCTGGAGGCGATCGGCGGAGCCGAGTTGCTGCCCGCCGAGCCCTATTCCGGCAGCATCACGGGGAAGAACGAGGCCGTCGACTGGGCGCTCGCGTGGGCCGTCCAGGGCGGCCAGGCCGTAACGGAGAGCTACGTAAACCTGATCCCGACGCCCCAGGGCGGGACTCACGTCAATGGTCTGCGAACCGGTCTTACGAACGCGCTACGTGAATTCTGCGACTTCCGCAATCTGCTGCCGCGCGGCGTGTCGATCGCGCCGGAAGACGTGTGGGACGGACTGAATTTCGTCCTCAGTGCGAAACTCGAGGATCCGCAGTTCTCGGGACAGACAAAAGAGCGGCTGTCCTCGAGGGAGTCGGCCGCGTTCATCGCGGGAATCATCAAGGACAACTTTGCGATCTGGCTCAACCAGCATCCGGAAACAGGCGACCAGCTCGCGCAGCTTGCAATCGTCAAGGCCCAGAAGCGCCTGAAGGCGGCCAAGAAGGTCGTCCGCAAGAAAATCGTGTCCGGCCCGGCGTTGCCCGGCAAGCTGGCCGACTGTACGTCGCAGGAACCGGAGCTCTGCGAGATCTTCCTCGTCGAGGGTGACTCGGCCGGCGGGTCTGCCAAGCAGGCCCGCGACCGCACGACGCAGGCGATCATGCCCCTGCGAGGCAAGATCCTGAACACATGGGAAGTGGACGCGGCCGAGATCCTGGGATCGCAGGAAGTGCACGACATCAGCGTCGCGCTCGGCATCGATCCCGGCAGCGACAGCCTCGGCGGGCTGCGCTACCACAAGATATGCATTCTTGCCGACGCCGATTCGGACGGCCTGCACATCGCCACGTTGCTATGCGCCCTGTTCCTGCGGCACTTCCGCGAACTGGTGCTCGCGGGGCATGTTTACGTCGCGATGCCGCCCCTGTATCGGATCGACGTGGGCAAGGAAGTCTTCTACGCGCTCGACGACAGCGAACGCAAGGGGATACTCGATCGGATCGAGACGGAAAAGATGCGCGGCAAGATTAGCGTCACCCGCTTCAAGGGTCTCGGTGAGATGAATCCGTCACAGCTGCGTGAAACGACGATGAACCGCGATACGCGGCGCCTCGTGCAGCTCACCGTCAATCCGCGCGACAAGACGGACCAGGTGATGGACATGCTGCTGGCCAAGAAGCGCGCGAAGGATCGCCGCGAATGGCTCGAAAGCAAGGGAAATCTGGCAGAGGTATAGGTCACATGCAGAACAGCCTGAATCTCGAAGGCGTCGAACAGCAGTCGCTCAAGGAGTACACCGAGAAGGCGTACCTGGACTACTCGATGTACGTGATCCTGGATCGCGCGCTGCCGCAGATCGGCGACGGGCTCAAGCCGGTGCAACGGCGCATCATCTACGCGATGAGCGAACTCGGCCTTTCCGCGAGTTCGAAGCCCAAGAAGTCGGCACGCACCGTCGGCGACGTCATCGGCAAGTTCCACCCGCACGGCGATTCCGCGTGTTACGAGGCGATGGTGCTGATGGCACAGGATTTCTCCTACCGCTATCCGATTATCGACGGCCAGGGCAACTGGGGCTCCACCGACGATCCCAAGTCCTTTGCCGCCATGCGTTATACCGAGTCGCGCCTTGCGCCCTACGCGAAAAGCCTGCTGCAGGAACTGGGGCAGGGCACGGTCGACTGGGTACCCAATTTCGACGGCATGCTCAACGAACCCGTCGTGCTGCCGGCGCGGCTCCCCAACCTGCTGCTGAACGGCACCACCGGTATTGCGGTCGGCCTGTCGACGGACGTGCCGCCGCACAACCTGAAGGAAGTCGCCAGCGCGCTCGTGCATTTGCTGGATGAACCGAAAGCGACCCTCGCCGCGGTGATGAAGCACATCAAGGGCCCGGATTTCCCGACCGGCGGCGAGCTGGTGTCACCGCGCGCCGATATCAAGCAGATCTACACGTCAGGCAGCGGCACACTGCGGCTGCGTGCCTCTTACAAGATCGAAAACGGTGACATCGTCATCACGTCGCTGCCTTACCAGGTGTCGGGCAGCAAGGTGCTCGAGCAGATCGCGACGCAGATGCGGGCGAAAAAGCTTCCCCAGGTGGACGATCTTCGCGACGAATCGGATCACGAGGAGCCGATCAGGCTGGTTATCAGCAAGAAGCGGGGCGTCGACGTCGAGCAGCTGATGTCGCACCTGTTCTCGACGACTTCGCTCGAGCGCACGGTGCGCGTGAACATGAACGTGATCGACCTCGAAGGCCGGCCAAGGATGTTCACCCTGGTGGACATGCTGACGGAATGGCTGAAGTTTCGTCGCGAGACCGTGAAGCGGCGCCTGCAGCATCGTCTGCAGATCGTCACCGATCGCCTGCACATTCTCGACGGACTGCTGGTTGCTTACCTCAACATCGACGAGGTCATAAAGATAATCCGGACCGAGGACGAACCGAAGCCGGTGCTCATGAAGCGCTTCAAGCTCAGCGACCTGCAGGCCGAAGCCATTCTCAACCTGCGGCTGCGCAATCTCGCCAAGCTCGAGGAAATGAAGATCCGCGGAGAGCAGGACGAACTCAACGAAGAGCGCGACGTGCTGGAGAAGACGCTGAAGAGTGCGGCGCGGCTGAAGACGCTGATCAAGAAGGAAATCCTCGAGGACGCGGAGACCTACGGTGACGATCGCCGTACGGAGATCGTGGAGCGCGAAGCGGCCCAGGCGCTGGACGAGACCCAGCTCGTCGCGAGCGAACCGGTAACCGTGATCCTGTCCCAGCGCGGCTACGCGCGCGCGGCCAAGGGCCACGATGTGGATGCCACGTCGCTTTCCTACAAGTCCGGCGACGGCTTCCTGGCTTCGGCGCAGGGGCGCAGTAACCAACTGGCGATGTTCATCGACAGCACAGGGCGCGTCTATTCCGTGATGGCGCACACGCTGCCTTCGGCACGCGGCCAGGGCGAACCCCTGTCATCACGGTTCAAGCCGCCCGATGGCGCTGAATTCTGTGGTGCGATGATCGGCGACAGCGAGCAGAAATACCTGCTCGCCAGCGACGCCGGTTACGGGTTCATCGCGACGCTCGAAGACCTGGTGTCGCGAAACAAGGCCGGCAAGGCAATTCTGCGTGTGCCTGCCGGTGGCAAGGCAGTGGTGCCGGCACCGGTTCCGAAAGACACGGAATGCCTGATAGCCGCCGTCAGTTCCATCGGCCGCCTGCTGATGTTCGAGATGGACGAGTTGCCGGAGCTGGCGAAAGGCAAGGGCAACAAGCTGATCAATATCCCCGGCAAGAAATACCAGGGCGGCGAGGAAAGAATGGTCGCCGCGACGGTTGTGCCCGAGGATGGTGATCTGCAGGTCTATTCCGGCAAACGCATAATGACCGTCAAGTGGGACGATTCGGAACCCTATTACGGGGAAAGGGCATTGCGCGGCGCGCTGCTGCCGCGTGGCTGGCGCACCGTCGACCGGCTCGTTGGCGTGAAGCCCGAGTAAACGATCCTGTCCCTGCAAGTACCCCTGAATTAGTCCTTCACAGGCGCCCCGGGGACATTTCTCTCCCTCATGGCTCGCCGCGCTGCGCGCGGCTGCGCTTTACTTCGGTCGAAAAACGCCCCGTGGCGCCTGTATGGTGACGGCGCCCGGTTCGGGGTGTTTGCCGACGAGGCCTAAAGCGAGCGTAGCGAGCAGCCCGGAGGCAAACACCGCAGACCGGGCGCCCCACAACGCAGGGAGACGTCAGGAGCATGGCGCGGCAGCAGCGCGCCGCGCATCGCAGGGGATTCAGGAGGGGCTAGCGGGCCCGGGCGCCGTCCTTGTCTCTTGGCATTTCGACGGTCTTGTCATCGGCTTCGATGTTGGCCGTCACGTCGAGATCATCGCCGACATCGTCGTTTTGCGCCTCCAGAGTAGCCGTCAGGTCGAGTTCCGAGAGGTTAGTCAGCTGCATCTCGATCGACGTATCGTCTTCCGAGCCGACAATCTGGCCCGCGTCGTCATCGTCCAGGCTGGCTATTTCGGTATCGTCCTCATCGAGGCTGGCGACCTCGGTTGCGTCGTCTTCACCAATAGTCTCGGCAAGCTCCGCTGCTGCCTTGTCGATTTCGGCGTGTAGCAACTGGGTTGCGCTCAGCTCGTCCTCGTAGTCCTGCGACAGGATGTCCTGGCCGATCTCATCGACGATCGTGTAGTCCTCGTTGATCAAAGTCTGACCGGTGTCATCGAGCGGCACGGCTCTCAGATCCCGTTCGGTCACTTCGGCCGGGTCCGGCATCTTGGTTGCGTCGACGATCATCGAGATGTCGTATTCGTCTTCGTCCTCTTCCGGCAGTACCTCGCTATTGACGACGAGGTCTTCCTCCGGTCGTTCGGGTGGCGGGATGATGTCCGTCTCGGGCGACGAGTCTTCCATCGCAGCCGTCTCCGGCAGTTCCATGTCGAGATCCATCGTGGCCGCGAAACCAAAATCCCGGTTCACGTCGACGTCTTCGGAATTGTCGAACCCGGTGCCGTCGACGAGATCAGCGTCGAGCGCGAGATTCTCCTCGGTTGGGGAATCGTCCGACAGATCGAAATCGACATTTCCGTAGGTCGGCTTGATTTCCTGCACGGTCATCTCGGATTCGGGCACCGAAATGGGCGCCACCTCGGGCGCGCTGAACTCGGAACGCGGCGCAACCCGGTCGTCAGCACCGACAGGCTTCGAGCCGAAACGCTCGCGGAGTTTCGGCCAGAACATCAGGTAGGAACCGAATGCCGAAATCAGGCCGACAGCAGCCCAGATGAGCCAGTTCCACGAAAAGCCGGCAGGCTCTGGCGACCCGACGATGCGCGTGCCGGCAGAGGGCTTGACGACGCGGGCCGGCGGCGCGGCGGCCGGTTCGACCGGAGCCGGCTCGGCGGCGACCGGTTCATCGACGACGACATCGCCGGCAACGAGGTCGGCATAGACGGCCGAGTAATCGCTTTCTGCGGCAGATTCGTCGGTGACGACGGCGTCGTCTGCTTCAGTTGCCGTCTCGGCAGCCTCGGTAACCGTCGGCTCTGGCAGGAACTCAGTCGCGGGAATTCGTTTGCTTGCATCCTGCTCCAGGGTCTCAGCGCCCTGGTAAACGGCGGCTTCTGCGGATTCCTGGGTCACGGCGACCGTGACATCTTCCTGCGGTTCCACAGGAGCGGCTGGCACTTCGGCGAGCGACTCTGTGCTGGCTGTAGCAACACCGCCGGCAAATGACGGGATTGCCAGCCAGCTGCCGGCTTTCAGCCTGTCGGGGCTGCCACCGATGAATGCGCCCGGGTTGGCGTCGAGAATAGCAGCCGCCGCAACCGCGGTGGCGACACTGCGGGCTTCGATGCGCCGTACGATGCCCGACAGCGAATCGCCCGGCTGTACCAGGTAGCGCGAGTCCTGCATGATCGGCGAGGACACTGCTGCCGGTCGTGGCGCAGCCGCTGGGCGACTGGTGGCGGCCGTTGCAGCGGCCGGCGCGCGGGTCGACTGCCGCGCGATCGTCACAGGCCGGTCCTGCGGGTTCAAGAACAACATGTAACTGCGGCTTACATGCGCGGCATAAGGGCAGTCGACTACCAGGTTGGCCGACAACATCGGCTCCGTTACCGGCGATCGACCCGTAATCGAAATTACGCCCTTCGATACATTCACACTCGCGTTGTGCAGGCCCGGGAGGTCGCGGCCGCCGGAACGTATGGCGACACAGCGTTCGTCGATCATCTCGTTCGGGCTGAGCGCGTACGCGATGCTCGCGCGCAGCGGCTGGCCGAGCGTTGACTGAACCTGAAGCTCACCGAGTTCGAGCGCGGCCGCGGAGCCGACTGCAAGTCCGCTGCCGGCGGCGACGAGAGCAGGTAGTGCTGCCTTGCCCGTCCTGGGCCGGTGCTTGCCCGTCAGTTTGTGCGAATGCTTTCGTGTCTTCACTGCTCGTACCTCGGTACTCTGGTGCGGCGTTCAGGTTACGAACACCGCGTTATTTCGTCTACGCGCCGATTCCACGTTTTCTGTAAAAAAAGCCCGTAACCGGCACTTTCAGCTCGAATGTGTGATGGCCGTCACACTCCCCGTCAATCCCTCAGCCCGCGTTGGCTGCAGCCAGTTCCTCGAGTGTCATTTTCCTGACACTGTCGGTCCTGTCCTGCAGCACGACTTCGGGCTCGTGAACGTAGTGCCCCTGCATGTAATCGAGCCCGAGCTGGAAGAGAACCGCCATGGCATTGGCGTTCTCGACACGCTCGGCGATCGACTTGATTCCTCTTTTTGCGGCCGCGGCCACGATGCGCTGCACGGCTGCCTGCATGCCGGTATCGGTCATCAGTGTATGCATCAGTTCGCCGTCGACCTTGATGTAATCCGGTTTGAGGATGTCGAGGATCTGGAATCGCTCCTGGTCGACGCCGTAGTGCTCCAGCGCGAACCCGACACCGAGTTTCTTCAGCTTCCTCACGATGTCTCGGGTCTGCTTGATATGCCGTGCCGCATCGCGTTCCGGCAGCTGCGTGACCAGCCTCGAGCAATCGAACTTGCGCTCATCGAATTCGCGCTGCATCCAGCCGATCGTGCCCTTGTCGATGATCGACTGCCGCGACAGCCTTACGAAGACGCGGTCCGCGGCGCTCTGTTCACAGAAGTCCATCGCTGCCTTGATCATCCAGCGATCGATGTTTTTCATCATGTTGTTGCGTTCGGCGGCCGGTATGAATTCCGATGGCAGCACCGGCTTGTCCTGTTCGTCGACCATGCGCACGAGCAGGTCGTACATTTCGATCGAGTCGCGGCGTAACCCGGCGATCGGCAGCTGCGCCAGCATGAAGCGGTCGTCCATCAGGGCCGACTTCAGGCGCTTGGCCCAGATAGCGTCGAACTCCTTCTGCTTCGTGTCTTCGTGCGCCGACTCGTTCAGGAAGCAGGTGTTGCCTCCGGCAGCCTTGCCGAGCTCGTACGCATCAACCGTCGCAGCCACGAGTTCTTCGAGGCTGCTGAATACGTCGCTGACGGCACACACCCCGACGGTGCAGGTGATTTGCGCCGATTTCTCGCCGACGTCGAACGTCGTATTGCTGATGTGCTTTGCAAGTTGCCTGCCCCACACCTGTCCATCACGCGCGTTGCCACGTTCGAGAAGCACCATCAGAGAGGTGCCTTCGAAGCGGCCTGCTACGTCACGCGGGTGCATGCGCTTGCGCATTTCCTCGGCGAACTGCGCCAGTACCTCTTCGGAGTCGAGGATCCCGATCTTCTTCTGTACCTGCGCGAAATTGTCGATCTTGACGTACGCCAGCACGTGAAGGCCGGACTTGGGCTTGCGTTTGAGCCGCTTGCCCAGGCGCTCGATGAACTGGGCGCGGTGGTAGAAGAGGGTGGTCGGATCCCGCTTGAGCGCGTCGTGAACCAGCGCGGTAGGTTCCTTTTTCGAAGCGTCATGAGGCGCGATGCGAATATGAACACAGGGCACGCTGTCGAAATCCATGCGCTGGAACTCGAGCTCGAGGTCGCCGCGCGGGCCGACGTCGAGATGCGGCTTTACCTTGAGCTTCTCGTCTTTGGCCCACTTGCCCTGGATGGCGGCATTCAGCGCGCCCTTGAGCGCCGCGTGGCTTTGGGATGCGAAACTGTCCATCAGCGGCAGGCCCTTGACCTCGTCGACGCTGGCGAACTTGAACAGCTTGAGCCAGGCGTCGTTAGCCTCGATCACGATACCCTCGTGCGCGAGTGCTATAGCCGCTCTCGACGACTGCATGTAGTCGCGGATCTGGCGCTTGTACTCGCTGGCGGAGGCAATGGTCGAATTCAGGGCGCGTTCCGCACGCAATGCGCGCAATTCGCGGGTGACTACGGACTGCAGTCGGTTCCGCAGACCGATGGAAACGAGGTCGCAGGCGCCGGCGCGCATCGCTTCCTGGATAGCGTTCTCGTTGGCCTCTTCGCGCAACGCAATCACCGGAACCTCGGGGTTGAAGCGGTCTTTCTGCTTGATGATCTGCCGAATGCCCTCGGGATAGCGATCGCAGTTGACGATGATGAGTTCGACCTGCTCAGCCGAAAGCGTGTCGTCGAGCTTGCTCGGCCGGTCGATCCAGTGGCAATGGGCGGCGTGCCCGCCGTCGCGGAGAGTTCCGTTGATGAGCGCCACATCGTCCTGGTCCTGGGACAACACGGCGATGGAAATGCTGTGGCGGTCTTTCAATGCGCGGTCCTTGCCTGCCTCCGGCGTTCGTTCCGGATATCCATATTCTGTTAAAAGTGCCGGATTTAGCGATGCTCCCAGACTAGCCGCCCGCGATTTACCATACTGTGATCCGGTTCTAGGTTCGGCGCCCCTCCCGAACCAAGCCCACGACCAGGATCGCCTTTGCCATTGCCTGTTCTGTTCTTGCCGCAAGGCGGGCTGCGGCGATGATTTTTCTCGTCATGGCTCCCTTCGGTCCGCTTTACTTCCTCGAAAAACATCGCCAACAGCCCGCCCGCGAACTCCACTCACGGCGATTGCCTGTGTAGAGCAGCCGGACGCCGCACCGGGCTTGCATCCGGGGCGTTTGTCGACCGAAGTAAAGCGCAGCCGCGCGCAGCGCGGCGACAAATTCGCCGGGAGCGAATTTGGACGCGCTTGCGCGCCCGAAGGGCCAGCGACAGGACGTCGCTGGTCAACCATGAGGGAGACAAATGCCCCGAGTGCGGGCCCGGTCTGCCAAGTTCGAGTTCAACGGGACCGTTTCACCCCGTGAAGTCGAAACTTGCCGGGCAGCAGGACCGCGCACTTTTTGGGGAGAGTTCTGTAGAATAGCGCCTCGCCGAAATCCCCGGACACCGTAATGGCAAGCTACAGCACCAATGAATTCCGCTCAGGTCTGAAGATCCTGATCGATAAAGACCCCTGCATTATTGTCGAGAACGAATTCGTCAAGCCCGGCAAGGGCCAGGCCTTCAATCGCGTCAGGATCAAGAACCTCAAGACCGGCAAGATCGTCGACAAGACCTTCAAGTCGGGCGAAAACGTCGAGGCGGCGGACGTCCTGGACACCGAGATGCAGTTTCTCTACTCGGACGGCGAGTTCTGGCACTTCATGGTGCCTGATACGTTCGAGCAGTATGCGGCCGACGCTAATGCCGTTGGTGAAGCCAGGGACTGGCTCAGTGATGGCGATATCTGCCCGGTCACACTGTGGAACAACTCGCCACTGATCGTCGAGCCGCCGAACTTCGTCGAGCTCGAGATCGTCGAAACCGACCCTGGCGTGAAAGGCGACACCGCGAGCGGCGGCGTGAAACCGGCAAAGCTGTCGACGGGCGCCGTCGTGCGCGTGCCGTTGTTCGTGGACCAGGGCGAGGTCATCAAGGTCGACACGCGCTCGAAAGAGTACGTCAGCCGCGTGAAGTAGGGCGGTTCAGAGAAAACCCTTGCGAGTCGACTGCAGGCTGCAATAGGTCGCGCACAGGCGTTCGATGCCGGCCTGGTCGGCTTCACTGAACCGGTCGAGCGACGGGCTGTCGATGTCGAGCACGCCGACGAGCGAGCCACCGATAACGAGCGGCACGACGAGCTCGGAGCGAGACGCGGCATCGCAGACGATGTGCCCGGGAAATGCATGGACGTCGGGTACGCGCTGAGTTTCCAGCGTGGCCGCAGCAGTTCCGCAGACACCGCGGCCGACGTCGATGTGGACACACGCGGGCTGCCCCTGGAACGGCCCGAGCACCAGCTCATCGCCGCGAAGCACGTAGATACCAAGCCAGTTCACGTCATCGAGCGCGTTGTACAGGAGCGCCACGAAATTAGCGGCATTCGCCAGCGCGTCCGGTTCATCGCGGAGGAGAGCGTCCGCCTGGGAGTCCAGCAGCTTGTAATCGGTCATGGTGCCTGCAATTCCTCGTCAGTCGCCTTTGTCGTCAAACGCGAATGTCACAACGTCCCGGATGTCCTCCGCGTCGCGCGCGATCATCAGCAAGCGTTCGAAACCGACCGCAACGCCCGCACATTCCGGCAGGCCGGACTCTAGCGCCGCCAGCAACGGCTCGTCCAGCGGAACAGGCCGCCGCGTCGACGCGCGGCGCTTTGCGAGGTCTGCCTGCATGCGGCGCCGCTGCTCGATCGGGTCGCGCAGCTCGACGAAACCGTTGGCCAGTTCCACGGCGCCGTAGAAAACCTCGAAGCGATCGGCGACCCGGTCGTCCGCCGGGCATACGCGTGCCAGGGCGGCCTGGCTTGCAGGGAAATGCCGCAATACCGTGAGTCGCCGGTCTCCGAAAGCGGGAGCGACGCGCGTACTCAGCAGCAGGTCCAGCCACGCATCCCGATCCTCGCCGAGGCTCTCCCGAAGGTCTGTATCGGCCGCGGCGGCTTCCGCCAGCTCGTCGATCGTGGCCGTGAACGGCTCGACACCGGCGAAGCGCCTGAATGCGGTCTGGTACTCGAGGTTGTCGGCATCCTGCAGCTCCGTGCGTTGCAGGGCTTCCGCGATGAAGGCCACGGTGTCGTCGATCATCTCGTCGAGGCCGAATCCATGCCGATACCATTCCACCATCGTAAACTCGGGCTGGTGCAGTCTCCCTGCTTCGCCCTCACGGAACACTCGGCAGATCGCATAGATGTCGGGGTAGCCATCGGCGAGCAGGCGCTTCATGAAGAACTCGGGCGAAGTCTGCAGATAGAGCGGCGCCTCGCCGGGCCCGGCGATTCGAAGGCTGTCGATATTGGGGTCTGTCGTTGTGGAGCGCCCCAGAGCCGGCGTATCGGTCTCGAGGACATCGCGCGAGCGGAAGAATGCACGCGCCCGCTGCAGCATGGCGGCGCGCTGCCGCGCCACGACGACGCCGGATGACGGCCTCCAGTTCACCCGGCGGGCGCCACCAGGTCGCCGATCGGCTCCCCCATGACCGTCGTGACGCCGGGCTCGAAGTTCTCGCGCCAGCTGCAGCTATCCGGCGGCAGGAGCAGGATGACCGTCGATCCCATGTTGAACCAGCCGAGGAGGTCGCCCTTGCTCGTCTCGCGCGGCGCGGCCGACAGGTCGACGGTTTCCACGACGCCGCTCCTGCGTGGCCGGATCTCGCCGCTCCAGGGCGTCGAGATGCTGCCGACGTTCAGGGCACCGACCAGCACCACCACCATCGGGCCGAAAGCAGTGTGGAAATGCAGGTTCAGCCGCTCGTTACGGCTGAACAGGCCGGGCACGTGTGCGGCCGTCTTGCTGTTGACGCTGAAAAGGTCTCCAGGCACGTAATGCGCGGTAACGAGTTCACCGTCGACCGGCGCATGCACGCGATGATAGTTGTAGGGTGCGAGATAAATCGTCGCGAAAGCACCGCCGGCAAATTCCTTTGCCTTGTCCAGGTCCGCGGCGAGCAGGTCTTCGAGCGTGTAGTCGATGCCCTTGGCCTGCAGGATCCGGTTGCCCCGCAAGGTGCCTGCCTGGCTCAGCGTGCCGTCTGCCGGTGCGACGATCGCGCGGGCATCCGGGTCGATCGGCCTGGCGCCGTCCTCGAGTTCGCGTATGAAGAAGTCGTTGAAGGTCCTGAAATCCTCCGGCACCCGTCCGCGGACTTCGTCGGTGTTGACGTCATACAGCCTGAGGAAGCCGCGAATCAGGGCGTTCTTGACGGGCGCCACACTGATCCGCGCAAGGCGGTACACCAGCGCGGTAAGCAGGTACTTCGGCAGCAGGTACTGCATGAATACGAATAATCGGGACAGCATGCTTCAATCCATCGCGGCCGTGAAATCCGCGCTGACGCTGAGGAGCAGCAAATCCTCAGAATAGAAATTCAGTGTAACCGTACCGGGTGTGCCAATGGGCCTCATGAGCATCAGGTGTTTGCCGCCCCGCTGGAAGACCACGGTTTCGCCGTCCCTGATTTCGAGTACCGGTATCTCGCGCATCCTGGCGACGTCGTCCTCGACGATGGTCTCGTGCATTTCGACCGATTCGTATTCGGGGCTCGACACATGCGTTATGCGAATGTTCGCGCCCGAGCGGTTACTGATATCGAGGTACCCGGCGGCCATCGGCATTCCCGCGGCCGGCGCAGTCACCACGACGTTGGCGGCCACGACCGGCGGCCCGTCGTCGCGATCGCAGGCCGGGACGATGGCCACAACGATAAACATGAGCGCGAGGCGCCACATCATCCGCTCCCCATGATCAGCGGCAGGTCGTGAACGAGGGTTTCAACGCTGTGCGGTGCGCTGAACAGGGCTTTCAGCCGGCCCTGCGGATCGATGACCAGCACGACGGTAGAGTGATCGACGCCGTAGCTGCCGTCCTGGCTTCCGGCCTTCTGGAAAAAGATCCCGAGCGCGTCCGTCAGCTTGCTTATTTCCCCGATTTCGCCCGTCAGACCCAGGTTGCCGTCCCCGAAGTAGCCGATGTAACGCGCCATCGCCTCGGGTGTGTCACGTTCCGGGTCGACGCTGACAAGCACGACCCGTGGCACCGGTTCCTGGCCCTGTGCATCGAGCTGGCGCTGTGCCTGCCCGAGTACGGTCATCGTCGCCGGGCAGATGTCCGGGCAGTTGGTAAAGCCGAAGAACACCAGGTCCCACTGCCCCGCAAATTCGGATTTGCCGACAGGCGTTCCGTCATGGCTGAGAAGCGTAAAATCCGGCAGTTCGTTGCCGGCCGGCAGTATTGTCGCCGTGACCGGTGCCGGGTCTTCGCCGGCGTTACGCAACGCGAGCAGCAGCCCCGCAGCGACCGCGGTGCCGAGTACGAGAGTAATGATGAGAATCCGGGCTTGCATTGATTACGGGAAAGAGCGGTTCGAAGGGCGCGATTCTACAGCAGCCGTGTGAGATTATGAGGTGGGTCCGATAATCGGCGTTGCAAGCAAGAAGACGATAGTGACACGGAGCGATCAGAAAGCCATGACCGTCGAGCAGCTGATCCGGCAAACCGCCGATCGATTCGCCGGCGCGAACCTGAGTTATGGCCACGGCACGGACAATCCGACCGATGAGGCGGCGTGGCTGGTTTTTGCTCACCTCGGACTGTCTCACGACGATGTGCCCGGGGCCTACGCGCGTCCCGTGGGCGAGGACGAACTCGAGGGCTTCGAGGCGCTCGTCCGGCGCCGTATCCGGGAACACGTGCCGGTTGCCTATCTCGTCAACGAAGCGTGGTTCGCGGGCATGCGCTTTTACGTCGATGAGCGCGTGCTGGTTCCGCGTTCGCCGATCGCGGAACTGATCCATTCGCACTTCACGCCGTGGCTCGATCCGGCCAGCGTGCAATCGATCGTCGATCTCGGCACCGGTAGCGGCTGCATCGCAATTGCGCTGGCCAAGGCGTTTCCCGACGCGACCGTGGACGCCGTGGACATCTCCGCCGACGCCCTCGACGTCGCCGCAATCAACGTCGAACGGCATGGCGTCAAAGACAGGGTGCGTCTCGTCCGTTCCAACTTCTTCGAGGCGCTCGAGGGGCAGCGCTACGATCTTATCGTCAGCAATCCGCCGTATGTGGATCGCGAGGACATGGAGTCGCTGCCGGACGAGTTTCAGCATGAGCCCGCGCTCGGTCTCGCCGCCGGGGACGACGGTCTGGATTCGGTGAAAATCATCCTGCATGATGCGTCGCGATTCCTGTCCGACGATGGAATACTCGTTTGCGAGGTCGGCAACAGCCAGCAGGCACTGGAGGCCGCGTACCCGGATGTTGCATTTGTCTGGCTAACGTTCGAGCATGGCGGACAGGGTGTGTTTCTGCTGACCGCCGGAGAACTGAAAGGTGTCAGGTAACAGTTTCGGAACGCTGTTCGTCGTCACGACGTTCGGCGAAAGCCACGGGCGTGCGCTCGGCTGCGTCGTGGACGGCTGTCCGCCTGGCATGGCGCTCGAGGAAGCCGATATCCAGGCAGACCTCGACCGGCGGCGTCCCGGCCGTTCGCGCCATACGACACAGCGGAACGAGCCGGACCAGGTGCAGATACTCTCCGGCGTGTTCGAGGGACGCACGACGGGCACGCCGATCGGCCTGCTGATCGAGAACAAGGACCAGCGTTCAAAGGATTACGGCGAGATCAAGGACAAGTTCCGCCCCGGGCACGCGGACTACACGTATCAGCAGAAGTACGGCATTCGTGACTACCGCGGCGGAGGCCGTTCGTCGGCGCGCGAGACCACGATGCGCGTCGCTGCGGGCGCCATCGCACGCAAATACCTCAGGGAGCGCCTCGGTGTCGGGATACGCGGCTACCTGTCGCAACTGGGGCCCATTGAGCTCGATGCCACCGACCTCGATACGATAGACGACAATCCGTTTTTCTGCGCCGATCCGGCGCGTATACAGGAGCTCGAAACCTTCATGGACGAGCTGCGCGAGCAGGGTGATTCGATCGGCGCGAAAATCAGCGTACTCGCAAGCAATATGCCGGTCGGTCTGGGCGAGCCCGTGTTCGACAAGCTCGAAGCCGACCTGGCACGCGGCCTCATGAGCATCAATGCGGTCAAGGGTGTGGAGGTCGGTGCCGGTTTTGCCGCCGTTGCGCAGCGCGGCAGCCAGCACCGTGACGAGATGTCCGGTTCCGGTTTCAGCAAGAACGACGCGGGCGGTACGCTCGGCGGCATATCCTCCGGGCAGGACCTGCTCGCGAGTATCGCGCTCAAGCCGACGTCGAGTATCTCCGTGCCGGGAAAGACGATCGACAAGAGCGGCAAGGAGACAGAAATAGTGACGAAAGGCCGCCATGACCCATGCGTCGGCCTGCGTGCGACGCCGATCGCCGAGGCGATGGTGGCGCTCGTCATCATGGACCATTACCTGCGCAACCGCGCACAAAACGCCGACGTTCAGTCGGGAACCCCAGCCATTACGTAGACAGGACAATGACAGAACGATTCGATGTAGCCGTCGTCGGCGCCACCGGTGTCGTCGGTGAATCCATGCTCGAGATTCTCGCGGAACGCAAGTTCCCGGTGGGCAAAATATTCGCGCTCGCAAGCGAGCGCTCAGTAGGTATGAAAGTTGCGTTCGGTAACCGGGAACTGACAGTCGAGGACCTCGCCGACTTCGATTTTTCGCAGGTGCAGATCGGCCTGTTTTCAGCCGGCGGATCCATTTCGGCGGAATACGCGCCTCTTGCCGCGGCGGCTGGCTGCGTGGTCATCGACAACACCTCGCATTTCCGCTACGACGACGACATCCCGCTGGTCGTGCCCGAGGTGAATGCGTCCGCGATCGCGGACTACAGGAACCGGGGCATCATCGCCAATCCCAATTGTTCCACGATCCAGATGGTCGTCGCGCTGAAGCCGATCTACGACGCGGTCGGTATCGAGCGCATCAACGTTGCAACCTACCAGGCCGTGTCCGGCGCGGGGCGCAGTGCCATCGAGGAGTTGGTGCGCCAGACGACCACCCTGCTGAACGGGCGCCCGCTGGAGATGGAAGGTGCCGCAAAACAGATTGCATTCAACGCGGTCCCGCACATCGATACCTTCCAGGACAATCGTTACACCAAGGAAGAGATGAAGATGGTGTGGGAGACTCGCAAGATCTTCGGCGATCCCGATATCCTCGTGAACCCGACGGCTGTGAGAATTCCCGCGTTCTACGGGCATTCCGAGGCGGTGCACATCGAAACCCGCGACAAGATATCTGCGGCCGAGGTCTGCGAATTGATGCGTAACGCCCCGGGCGTGGAGCTCGTTGATGGCGTCGAAACGGGCGCATACCCGACGGCGGTGACCGAAGCGTCCGGAAAGGACCCTGTGTTTGTCGGCCGGGTGCGTGAAGACATCTCTCACCCGCGTGGCATTGACATGTGGGTCGTCGCCGACAACATACGTAAGGGCGCGGCTCTAAATAGCGTCCAAATTGCTGAAATTTTGGCGAAAAACCATTTATAGGCTATAGTTCGCAGGCAATTGGAGAGGCAGCATTGCCTGCCATGCGACTGTCTCTGCGCGGCGTCTGCAGAGGCATTTGGGGAGTTGGAGACCATCATTATGCCGCGACGATGCAATCGTATTTCGCTTGCGCTCGTTTTATTGCTGTCGGGTAACGCCTGGGCCCTGGGCCTCGGTGAAATTCGTCTGGATTCAGCGCTTAACGCGCCCATGCGTGCGCAAATCGAATTGCTGTCGGCAACGCCGGAGGAGCTCGAAAATCTGCAGGTGGGGCTCGCCTCGGCGGAAACGTTCGAGCGCTACGGCCTCGAACGGCCGTATTACCTGCAGGATCTCCGCTTCGAAGTCGTCGAGTCGGGTTCCGCGCAGGGCAATTACATACGCGTCAGCTCCACCAAGCCGATTACCGAGCCGTTCCTGACTTTCCTGGTCGAGGCGATCTGGTCGCGCGGCCGCCTGCTGCGCGAATACACGGTGCTGCTCGATCCGCCGACTTTCGCGCCGGCTCCGGCCGAGGAAACGCGGCCGGCGGTCACCGCGCCGCAACGCAGCGCGCCGGCGGACAGCGCTCGTATCGAACGCCAGGCCGAGCCACGGCCCATGCCCGAAGCCGAGGCGCCGGTAGCAAGTCCCCGTCCGATACCGGCACCGGCACCGGCACCTCGCGCTGAGCCACAGCCAGAACCGGCGCCCGAGCCCAAGCCACAGGCCGGTGAGCCGGACCTGCCATACGACGCGACATCGGGCGAGGACTACGTGGTGCAGCGCGGTGAAACGCTGTGGGGCATCGCATCCCGTTCCCGTCCGGACTTCCGCCTGACGATGAACCAGACGATGCTCGCGATCTACGAGGCGAATCCGGAAGCATTCGGCGGCAACATCAATATCCTGCGCGCCGGTGCCCGGCTGAGACTGCCCAGTGCCGACGACATCTATCGTATCGATCGCGCGTATGCACTGAACGAGGCGAAGCGGCAACACGCGGCGTGGAGTGGTGCGCCTGCCCCCGCTGCGCCCGCCGAGGAGCCTGTGGCGACGACGCGGCCGAGCCTGCAGCTCGTGCCGCCGGACGAGGAACCCGCCGGCCTTGGAACCGGGGCGGAAGCACCCGAAGACGTGGAGACGACGGCTGAAGAGCCCGAGACGTCGCTGCGGGAGCAGGAGATACTCGACCGAATCGCCGAACTCGAGGCCGCAGACGTACCGCAGCAGCAGTCGCTCATCGAGATTCGCGACAACGAGCTGGCCGCGTTGCGCCAGGAACTGGCCAATATTCGCGGCGAGCTCTACGAACCGGAGGGTTTTGAGCCGGCCGGTTACGAGACCGAAACCGCCGCGGACGAGCTTGCAGCCGAAGACGAGTTGCTCGCCGAACCTGAAGAGGCCGAGGTGGCGGACACGGCGGCCGAAGAAGAAGCCGATGCGGCGATACAGCCGCCGAGCAACGTGATTTCGGCGCCGGCCCGTGCCGAACCGTCGCTGCTCGACAAGATCATCGGCATTGCCACGAACACCTGGGTGCTGATTATTGCCGGTGCCGTGCTGCTCGCCGGCATGGTGCTGTTCTGGTTCGTACGCCGTGGTCGCGGCGAGGACGACGAAGAGTGGTCCAACGCTGCCATGGCCGCGCGCGACCTGGATGAGACCGCATTTTCTTCCACCGAGGCGCTGCGAGCGCCGGCGCGTGACGATGAATCGATCGTGGTTGTCGAGCAGGGCTCCGGCATCCGCCCACTGGACGAGGACACGCTCGACGCACCCGGACCGGAGGAAGGCGTCGGCGGGCAGACCATCGAATCCGCTGGTTTCGGCTCGATGGAGGATACCTTCAGCAGCGAGACTGCCGTCAACCTCGACCAGAGCGACCCGATTGCCGAGGCCGACTTCCACATGGCGTATGGTCTGTACGACCAGGCCGCCGACCTGGTTAACGGCGCGCTCGAGGCCGAGGCAGACCGGCTCGACCTCTTGACCAAGCTCTGCGAAATCTACTTCGTGTGGGGCAATCGCGATGCGTTCGTCGATGCGGCCCGCCGGGTCAAGCAGGTTGCCGGCGAGGACGAAGGCGGTGAATGGGACAAGATCGTCATCATGGGGCAGCAGATCGCGGCCGACGACGAGCTGTTTGCAGGGGCCGGCGTGGCCGGTGCCACCAAGGCCGTCGACCTTACGTTCGATGCAGAGACCGACGAGGGCGGCGCCCTCGACATGGATTTTGGCGCCAGCGACGAAGGCGGTGACGAAGTCATCGACCTTGGTGGCGGTGGCGAAGACGAGGACGTCTTCGATTTCACGGCAGCCGAAGACACGGCGGAGCAGGTTATCGACCTGAGCGGCGCGGAGGAGAGCGCTGCTGCGGCGGGCGATGAGGACGAAGAAGTTGATTTCGTCTTCGATGAGGAACCTGCCGAAGAACGGTCCGTTGCGGCGACAGAGACTGAAGACGAAAGCGTTGACTTCGCGTTCGACGAAGAACCGGCCACTGCCGTTGGCGACGAGGTCGATTTCGATCTTCCCGCTGCCGAGCCGGCGGAGGAAGACAGTACCGCTGAAATGCGGGGCACAGAATCCGCGCGGGAGACGCCGACAATCGAGGAGCAGTTCTCGGGCTTCGATGCCACGTCCGAACTGCCGTCAATCCCGGATGTGGTTGAGGAACCCGCTGCAGAAGCTGCGCCCTCGCCCGAGGAAACCGCCGAAATCAATCTCGACGAACTGGGGCTGGATGTCGATTCGCTTGCGGAGACCGAAGTCGCTTCCCTGGACGACCTCGACGACCTCGACTATGAAGACATCACGGCAAGCCAGAAAATACTCGACGACACGAGCCTGAACGAGGCGCTGGAGGACGTCACCGAGGCCACCGGCAGGAACCCCGAAATCGATCCCGAGGCCACCGGCGTGCACGAGGCCTTCGACTCGGACGACACCAGTTTCAATGAGAAGCTCGATATCGATGAGTTGTTATCGGGAACCTCGGAAATGCGGCTGGCTGCCGACGAAACCGGCCAGAACCCGCTGTTGCAGCAGGTCGGAGAGGACACCGACGTCGACTTCGACGAGAGCCTGCTCGAAGCCACGGGGCGGACGCAGATCCTGCCGGAAGACTTCGCCGTAGAGACCACGACGGATGCCGAAGCGGATGAAGACGTGATCTCGGACGAGGCAGCGACATTGCTCGCTTCGTTCGACGACGAGGACGAGTCCGGCGACGACGAGACGATGCTGTCACGCACGCTCAACGAGGATGCGGATTTCGATTTCGCCAAGACCGAGGCGCTGCCGCCGGACGTCTTCACCGGCAACATGGACCTGGATGAGACCGGCGAGATGCCTGCGGTGGCGAGTACCGATGTGGACCTCGATCTCGACGACCTGACCGCCGCGCTGAAGGTCAGCGAGATGGGCGACACGGTGGACATGCCGAGAGACGACGCAACCGTAGAGCATGTGCGCCCGGGTTTCGAGGAATCCGACGAGACTTCCGAAGTGCCGACAATGTCGCTGTCTCCGGACGACATGAGTAACGATCTTCACGAAGCACGGACGATGACCGAGGTCGGCACGAAGCTCGACCTCGCGCGTGCTTACGTGGACATGGGCGACCCCGGCGGCGCGCGCAGCATCCTCGAAGAGGTGCTGGACGAGGGCGACGAATCGCAGCGCCAGCAGGCGCAGCAACTGCTGGAATCGTTACCCGGTTAATCAGCCGCGCTGCGCATACGTGGCGCGACGGCAGCCCCCCTGATGCGTATCGCCATCGGCATCGAATACGACGGTACCGCGTACAACGGCTGGCAGCGCCAACGCACCGGCCTCGGCGTGCAGGAGCGGCTCGAGCAGGCAGTGGCGCAGGTTGCCGACGAAGCGGTTGAAGTCACCTGTGCGGGTCGCACGGATACCGGTGTGCACGCGAGCGGCCAGGTGGCGCATTTCGATACCTCGGCCAAGCGCAGCGAGCGCGGCTGGCTCCTGGGTACGAATACCAATCTTCCTGACGACATCTGCGTGACCTGGGTGAAGCCCGTCGATGACGATTTTCACGCCCGTTTCTCGGCCACGGCCAGGCGTTACCGGTATTGCATTCTCAATCGCCTGGTGCGGTCGGCGCTGTATCGGCACCGCGCCTGGTGGGTGCACCAGGAACTCGATCACCGGCGCATGCATGATGCGGCGCAGGCGCTCCTCGGCGAGCACGACTTCTCGGCATTCCGTGCGGCGGGCTGCCAGGCATCGAACCCGATACGCGAAGTCACTGACATCCGCGTCGAGCGCGATGGCGACTGGGTGCTGCTGGACATCACTGCCAACGCCTTTTTGCAGCACATGGTGCGCAATATTACGGGTACGCTGGTGGCAATCGGCAGCGGTGAGGAGGACGTCCCCTGGATGGCGCGGGTGCTGGCCGGACGTGACAGGACCCGCGCGGGAATGGCTGCGCCGCCCCATGGGCTGACCCTGGTACGCGTCTTCTATCCCGAAGCGCTCGGCATCCCGGCGCCGTTTGAATTGGGGCAGTAACGGAATTTGGATATGATGCGCTTATGAGCTGGTTCGAGAAATTGATGCCCTCGCGCATCAGCACGGAAAAGCGCACGCGCTCGGTGCCGGAAGGTGTCTGGATCAAGTGCGCGCGCTGCGATGCACAGCTCTACCGTAACGAACTGGAGCGCAACCTGCAGGTATGCCCGAAGTGCAACTTTCATATGCGCATCGGGGCGCGGCAGCGGCTGGATGCCTTTCTCGATCCGGATTCGATACAGGAGTTGTTCGGTAATCTCGAGCCCGAAGACCCGCTGCGGTTCCGCGACAGCAAACGCTACCGCGACCGCATTGCTCAGGCCCAGAAAACGACTGGTGAGAAAGACGCGCTGGTCGCGGCAACCGGGACCCTGCTGGGGCGTCCTGTCGTCACCTGCGCGTTCGAATTTGCGTTCATGGGCGGCTCCATGGGCTCGGTGGTCGGCGAGCGATTCTCGCGCGCCGCGAAGCACGCTGCTGACAACGGTATGCCGCTGATCTCGTTTGCGGCGAGTGGCGGTGCCCGCATGCAGGAGGCACTGTTCTCGTTGCTGCAGATGGCCAAGACTTCGGCTGCGCTCGCGCAGCTCGGGCAGAAGAAGGTGCCCTACGTCTCGGTCCTGACGGACCCGACCACGGGCGGTGTCTCCGCAAGCCTTGCGATGCTTGGCGACGTCAATATCGCGGAGCCGGATGCGCTGATCGGTTTCGCCGGACCGCGCGTGATCGAACAGACCGTGGGACAGACTCTGCCCGAGGGCTTTCAGCGTAGTGAATTCCTGCTCGACCACGGCGCACTCGACATGATCGTGGATCGCCGCGAGATGCGTGAGCAAATCGCCGACCTGCTGGCCAAGTTCGAACATCGACCGAGCCCGCTCGAGAAAGACTGACGGCAATGTCACCGGCAGGATTGCCGCTGCCTGACTGGCTGCGTCGTCTCGAGACACTGTCCGCCAGGGAAATCGATCTCGGGCTCGAGCGCGTGGCCGACGTGCTCGGGCGTATGTCAGTCGAACTCCCTGCGCGCGTCATCGTCGTCGGTGGAACCAACGGCAAGGGCTCCAGCGTGGAGATGCTGCGCGCCCTGCTGTCGGGAAAACGTATCGTCGGCACTTACACCTCGCCCCACGTCATCCGTTTCAACGAACGCATCGCCGTCAACGGAGAAGCGGCGACGGACCGGGCGATCGTCGCCGCCTTCGAGCGGGTCGAGGCCGCGCGCGGCGATGTTGCTCTGACCTACTTCGAATTCGGCACGCTTGCGGCGCTTGCTGCGTTCGAGGCCGCGAATGTCGACACGGCGATTCTCGAGGTCGGGCTGGGAGGACGCCTCGACGCCGTCAACGTCGTGGACCCCGATGCTTCGCTCATCACAAACGTGGCGCTCGATCATTGCGACTGGCTGGGTGACGACGTCGAAAGCATCGGTTACGAGAAGGCCGGCATCATGCGTCCCGGCAAGCCGGTCGTGTTTGCGGGCACCGACATGCCGGCCTCGGTGGCGGCTCATGCGGAAAAGATCGGTGCTCGACTCATTCGCGCCGGGCGCGATTACACGTGGACGCCCGCGGCAGATGGCCGCTGGGCCTGGCGCGGACGGGACATCGAGCTCGCGGAGAACGTCGTGCCATCGTTGCGCGGTCCGATGCAGCTGCAGAATGCCGCGGGCGCTCTCGCGCTCGTTGAAGCGCTGGGGCTGCGGGAAGAGCTCGGACAGGAAAAAGTCAATCGCGCGCTCGCCGGCCTGCGCCTGCCGGGCCGCATGCAGACCATCGAGCTGGAACAGGACTGGTTATTCGATGTCGCCCACAATCCCGCCGCGGCCGCGGCCCTGGCCGCGAGCCTGCAGCAGTGCGAGCCGCGAGAGACCGTAGCGATGGTTGGCATACTGGACGACAAGGACGTGGAAGGCATCGTCGGGCCGCTTGCGCCCCGGATCGGCAGCTGGATCGCGGTTACGGCGAATAGCCCGCGTGCCATCGAAGCGCCCGAACTCGCGCGGCGGATCGCCAACGAGACCGGCAAGGCCTGCCTGATCGCGGAGAGTATCGGTTCGGCTATCGAAAACGCCGGCGCCATCGCAGGGCCCGGCGGCCAGGTGCTTGTGACAGGGTCTTTCTATACCGTCGGCCCGATTCTCGAACGCCTCTCGGCGCGTGACTGATATATACTGCCCCCGCTTGGGAAATGACCTGCCAACAATGGATCGAGCTTTGAAAGAACGCATCATTGGCGCGGCCGTGCTCGTCGTTTTCGTCGTGCTCGTCGTGCCGGTTTTCCTCGACGGGCCGCCGGAGAGCGGCGAGATAGTCAGCGAGCGCGTGCCCCTGCCGGGGCAGGCCGCGGAAGGTGAAACGCGCACGGTGGTGTTGGAGCGTGACAGGGACGAGCCGGTGCCGGTTGCGGCGGCCGCGGCGACCGTCGCCCAGGAAACCCGTCAGCCCGAAGCTGAGCAGACTGCCGCCACTGTTAAACCGGATCCGGAGCCCGAGCCCGAGCCAGAGCCCGAGCCAGAGCCCGAGTCCACCCCCAAACCCGCGCCGGCCGAGCCGGCGGCACAGGAGCCGGCAGCCGCCTCCGAATCGCCGACGGGCATGTGGGCAGTGCAGCTGGGTAGTTTCGGCAACCAGCAAAACGCCGAGCGACTCGCCGCGGACCTGCGGAAACAGGGCTATGCCGCATTCCTCAGCCAGCTGTCCACGGCATCCGGCCAGCTGCATCGCGTTCGAATCGGTCCGCAAAAAGACCGCGAGAGCGCCGAGGCGATGGCTGCGCGGCTTGCGAAAGCGGGCCACAAGGGGCAGGTGGTGCCTCATCCGTAATAGAGGGTGCGCAACGTCAACGTTCTGTTAGAATTTCCTCCCGTCCCGCTTCGAGCTGCGCCCGATTTCTTCGATATCGCTGATGCCGGTTATCGACATAATTATCATCGTTGCCATCATCGTGTCGGTCGTTGTCGGTATGGTGCGCGGCTTCGTGAAGGAAGCGATCTCGATTGCAGCGCTGTTGCTGGCGATCTGGGCGGCGATCTACTTCGGTCCCGCGGTCGGCCTGGCGATGGCAAGCTGGCTGGACTCCGACGAACTGCAGATGTGGTTCGGCCGCATCTTCCTGTTCGCCGTCATATTGTCGATCGGCGGCTTGTTGAGCTGGGGGCTGTCGAAACTCGTGCGCCTGACGATCCTGTCAGGCATGGACCGGTTTCTCGGCTCGCTGTTCGGGTTTTGCCGCGGGCTGTTGCTCATTGCGGTTGCGATAATCCTCGGCGAGTATGCGGGTTTCTCGAACGATCCCTGGTGGGAGAATTCCAGGCTTATTCCGCACCTGGGGGTCGTGGCCGACTGGATCATGGAAATGGCGCCACAGGGTTACGAGCTTCTGACGCCGGACGAACCGGCGGACTCGCTGCCGATCGAACTGCCGAAGCAAATAAGGCTTCCGGGCGGTAACTGAACACGGAGTGATGCATGTGCGGCGTTATCGGAATCGTTAGCAGGAACCCGGTCAACCAGGCTCTCTATGACGGCCTGACGGTTATGCAGCACCGCGGCCAGGACGCGGCGGGCATCGTCACCTGGGGCGAGGAAGGACTGAAACAGCGCAAGGCCAACGGGCTGGTCCGCGACGTGTTCCGCACACGCCATATGCTTCGGCTGTCCGGAAACGTCGGCATCGGCCACGTGCGCTACCCGACCGCCGGCGGTTCGAAGTCGGCGGAAGCGCAGCCTTTCTACGTGAACTCACCGTACGGCATCTGCCTCGCGCACAACGGCAATCTCACGAATCATGACGAACTCTCCGAGCTGCTGACGCGCGAGGATCGCCGGCACCTGAGTACCGATTCGGACTCCGAGGTGCTGCTGAACGTATTCG